>Ga0207667_10000367_pt1 | contig 60946 bp, 61 predicted proteins | sample KBSCornC52_FD_184301 | JGI IMG/M metagenome (GOLD analysis project Ga0207667, IMG submission 184301) | Corn rhizosphere microbial communities from Kellogg Biological Station, Michigan, USA - KBS Corn C5-2 (SPAdes) (version 2) | ecosystem: Host-associated > Plants > Roots > Rhizosphere > Soil ... | reverse complement strand
CGTCGAAAATGGTTTTGGCAACACGTCTGGCTGCCTCAGGATTGTCTTTGCGGATGTAGTTGACGATGCTGGCGAGGTCATTCGCGGCGTTCGCAGTCCACCGCACTCTCGTCATGAACGCAGCAGTTTGTCGATGCGTTCGACGACTTCATCGTGCTCCAGCAACTCGCCACGGCGGGCGGAGGAGCGTCCATCTTCGACAGCCGCGATAAAGCGTTCTTCGTATTCCAACATCCGGTCCACGGCTTCCTCGACCATCTGCTCGGCGTTCTTGCCGGCGCGTGTGGCGATTTCCTGGAGCCGCGCCTGCTTGTCCGGACTGAGTCGTACTTCCATGCCCGTCAGTGTAGGTGCCTTTCTGAGTCGTGTCAAACGGCTAGCGAAGCGGGGGCTAAAGCCCCCGTTGCAGGCTGAAAGCCTGCTCCACAAGATCAGAACATAATCCGGTGGAAATCCGGGACGGGGAAATCCGGGACAACGACCACTTGCACGTTTATCCGAAAAGCGACCCTTGTGACACCTCAGCCCGCGGCTTAGGAGGACGGCCCATCTTTCCGCGGTGAAGCCTTCGCCCTAGTTCCCTTTCCAGGCGCTCGGATAACGCCGCACCCAGAGGATGGCCACCTAGCGTAGCTTCCTGCAACTCTACCCGCGTGACTTCGTCGCAGTTGTCGTCGCCAAGTCTCTTGAGCCACTCGTTAGGGGTCCACTCTTGGGCCCAGGGATTCAGATCGAGCCATGCTGGAGTGGGAGTCATGCCCAAACGAGCCTGGGCGCTCGACCACGGATAGTTCGCCGCCGCGGATGTCATCCCGGCGCGCACCGGGTTGCGTTCCACGTAGGCTAGCGCACGCCAACAATAATTCGAATCCATTGGCACGGAGTGGCAGCGGGCCTGCCAAAGATGGCCCGATGTCCGCCGGCGGACGTTGACGTAGCGAGCATAATCGGCCTCCAAGCGCCCAAGTGCTTTCGCCGCGGCGTCCTCGTGGGATGGAACGGCTATCAAATGAAAATGATTGGACATGAGGCAGTAACCCCAGATGGTCAATCGGTATTGAAGCGAGTAGGCGGCCAACAGGTCCAGGAAAACGAGGCGGTCATCGTCGGAGTCGAATACATTGGCACGTCCATTCCCGCGCTGGGTGATGTGGTGCGGAAGCCCCGGCACGACAATCCGCTTGGTCCTCGGCATGGCTTCGAGGTAGTGTCTTTATGAAGCGCAAAGTCTCAGCAAATTGGAGGAAGGGGTCGTTGTCCCGGATTTCCCGTCCCGGATTTCCCGGATTTCCCCCTCAGCATAGCAATACCTACTCTTTTGTAGATGCATCACGATCAAAATACCTTACGAAAAGTTAGATTGATGCGCGCGGCGCCGGTCAGAGGATGTTCCCCGTCCTTGAGCGGGGCCACGCCGTGATAGACGAAGCGCGCGGGACCGCCCCACACCACCACATCACCGCTTTCGAGCCGCAGGCGGCGCGCCGGATCGGAACGGCGCTTCCCTCCCCACAAAAACACGGCCGGCAGGCCTAGCGAAACCGAAACAATGGGAGCCCAGGCATCCTTCTCATCCCGGTCGACATGCAGGCTGAGTTTGGCGCCCGCGACATAGCGATTGACCAGGCAGGCGTCGGGATCGTAGCCGGCGAACCCGGCCTCGGCTGCGGCGCGCACGGCCAGGTCGACGAAGGCAGGAGGCATCGCGGGCCAAGGGATTTTCGTGTCAGGATCCAGGGGGTCGTAACGATAGCCGGTTCGGTCGGAAACCCAACCTACGCGTCCACAGTTGGTCATGGCGACAGACATGGTGTGGCCGCCGGGCACCACCAAGTGTCGGAATGCGGCTGTTTGGGCGATTCGGGTCACGGATTCCATCAGCACGGGTGCTTCGGAATCAGCAAAGCCACGCAGCAGCATCGCGCCGTCTTCGAGCTGCTCGTACGTCATTCTCTACCCCGAAGCCGGCCGATCTGCCGGCGATCGCGCTTGGACGGCTTCCCTTCCCGGAACCCTTCGACCTGCGCCATCACTTTCCGCTCTTCGGCAAGCTTCAGGCGCATCTCGCGGCTGGCGTCACTCTCCTGATATAGCTTCTGAGCCACGGGCGCGGGGCCGCGTATTTCACTCAGCGCCAGGATCTCGACCTGAAACTCGCCGCTATCGTTCCTGATGCGCAAGATATCGCCGACGCGGACTTCGCGCGCCGGCTTGGCGTCGACTCCGTTGGATTCAATCCGGCCGAGGTCGCAGGAGCGTGAGGCAAGCGCGCGGGTTTTGAAGAATCGCGCTGCCCAAAGCCATTTGTCGATTCGCACTAGTGGGTTAGATCGTAGACGAAGTAGTTCATGGCGATGCGGTAGGCGAGGCCCGCCCACTTTTCGGAATAGCGCGGATCGTCGGACCACTCCCAGGCATCGCCCAGATCCATGTTGTGGCAGATGGCGACGATGATGCGGTTCTTGTCGTCGTACACGGCGCGCCAGTGCTCCGGCTTCCCGCTCTCGTCCTTTTCGTAGACGCGGCCGGTCTGGAGATACTGAGCCCCGGGGATCTGGACGCGGTCGTTCAAATCGTAAATGGTGTGGAAGATCGGGTCGCTGTTGGGAAGATCCACAACCGGGCGGCCGGGCAAGACTTTTTCCAGGCTGTTGACGAACGTGGCCCATTCCTCATCAGCGTGAAAGTCGTCGACCATCAGGAAGCCGCCGCGCATGAGATAGTCGCGGAGCTGATCGGCCTGGTCCTGCGGAAGATCCCAATGGCCGACTTCGACCGCGTACAGCATCGGCCAGTTGTAAATGTCGTCGGTGTGGTCGAGCGAGGTGACCTGCTCGAGGGAGCGCGCGTCGATGCGCGTCAACCTGCGAACGCCTTCGAGCAGATGACGATCGGAGCGCGGATAATCCATGGTCCAGTACCCGCTGAAATCAAAGTTGCGAGCGGATAGGTTGTTGGGATAACCGACGATATCGGGATAGCGCAGGCGGGCTCGAACCCATTCGTGGGGCGTAGCGCCGTCGGGGGGGAGCTGGAAGTTTGAGTACTCGATCGCGGGCCACTCTTTATAAGGTTTTTGGGCTTGGAGCATGCTCCATGCGGCCAATCCAAACAAGCCTACGAGGAGTGCGGTGATGAATCGCATTGACTTTCGCGCGACCGGTTTCAGAATAGCACGCGATCAGTGAGTGATCGAGTACATGACGTAGTTGACGCCGATGCGAATCCCGAGTTCGGAGTACTTATCGGGGTAGTTGGGATCGTCAGCAAATTCCCAGGAGTCGCCAACATCGGAATTGAAGCTCATGGCGACCACCAGGCGGTCTTTGTTGTCGCGAATGCCTTTCCATTGGGCTACGGTTCCTTCCACACGGTTGTTGAACCGGCCTCCGCGAAAGCCACCGCGGCCAGGGAGCGCCCATTGGCCAAGGATCTGGTAGCGATCGTCCAAGTTGAAGACGGAATGGAAAATTTGATCGGCGCTATCGATTTCGATAATTTCGCGATCCGGAAAGACGGCCTTCATGCTGACTTCGAAGGCGGCCCATTCCTGGGGTCCCCAGAAGTCGTCGAGGTAGAGGAAACCACCGCGCAGGAGATAATCGCGAAGTTTGGCGGCCTGAGCGGGAGTGAGAAGCCAATCGCCCATTTCACCGGCCGCCATCCAGGGCCAGTTGTAGACGTCGTCTTCATCGTCCAGGTTCACGGGCTGTTCGACGGAGCGCACGTCGAGACGAGAGAGACGGCGCAGGGCGGTGGCGAAGTGGCGATCGGCGCGGGGATAATCCTGGGTCCAGCTGGTTCCGCCCTGGCGCCAATCGCGATTGCCGCGGCGGAATCCGCCACCGCGGCGCGGGCTATAAGGATTTTGGGGATACATCAGCCGGGCGAAGACCCATTCCGCTTTTGCCTGATAATCGGGCGGGAGTGGGATGTCATCGTACGGCTCCATGCTGGTGTAGACGCGCCAAGGCATCTGGAACGCGAGGAGCGTGCTGACGAGGATCGCTCCACCGGCGACAAGCCACCCTGCGCGCATGGACATAAAAATCCTGCCGTACTAACTACTGCTTCAGAGTGTGGACGTAGGCCGCGACGTCGTCCGCAGACTTGCCGGTGACAGCCTTGATCGGCTGCATTTTGCCTTTGCCTTTGCTGATCACCATGGCGATTTCGGCGTCGCTCATGGATTGGACTTCGGATGACTTGAGATCGTGCATTTCGACTTTCATCATCTTGGCGACGGCCGGGTTGGGCGTGCCATCTGCGCCATGGCAGGACTTGCAGGAGGTATCGTAGATGGCCTTACCAGCCTTAGCGTCGGCAGCATACATTGTTACCGCAGCGAAGAGCGCCAAAGTAAACATCGTTAGATAAATGCGCATGCCTTATAGTGCCATGTCGGGGCGGGCGACGGTACGCCACATGTGGGCCACGGGACTGTTGTCGTTACCCAATCCGTCTTTAGGCTGCTTGAAGTGGCGGCCGATAATCTCGCGGAATGGATCGATGCTCACTTTGGCTTTAGGGTCGAACGAATAGTAATCATTGACCGTGACCAGGCGCGGGGCTTCGTACCAGGGATGTTTCTTGAGCATCTCGTAGTCGGCGCGAATGTGCGGCAGTGGAACGTAATCCTCACCGAACAGACGGCGGTAGAGATCGGGATATTCGTAGCCATAGGCCGGATCGGCAAAGAAGCGCAAAGCCTGGTGATACTTGATGGCAAAAGCGGTCTTCTCCGGGACATACGGAGCGTACATCTGGGCGGCCCAATAGCCGTGATCGGCCTTGAGCAGCGCCTGCGCGGTGTCGTGCAGCAGGCAAGCCAAAATGATCTCTTCGGGCATGCCGTTTTTCATCGCCAGCGCGGCGCTCTGCAGAACGTGGTTGGCGGGGGCGAAGCGGAGGGCGAAGAAGTCGTAGAGCGTGGGCTTGTCGGGCATCGGCGGGAGGACTTTGACCTTGGCTCCCGGCGCGGTGGCGACAAACAAGTTCCCGACACCCATCCGAAAATGCCGGGTAGGAATTTTCTGTTCGACCTCGGCCACGGTGGGAAAGGGATCTTTGGATAGCAGGATCTTATCGAGCTCGGTGGAAAGGAAATCCTCGAGGGCGTCGGCTTTGGCTTCGGAGTCCATGCGAGCCACGGCTACTTCGCCGCCGAGGGTGGTAATAAGGTTCTCGCGTTTCACTTCCATCTTTGAACCTCTATACCAATTGTAAACCTCGGCTGCACGGGCTCAATGTTATCCTGAACCTGAGACGATGGCGTTCAGCACGCGATCTTATGCCCGGCAGTACCTCGGCGGAGGCGGAATGCCCCCGGGCGTAAAAAAACTGATCATCGCCAACTCGGTCATTTTCCTGCTGATGTGGCTGGTGGGGCCAATTGAACGAGTGTTCATGACGTGGTTCGCCCTAGTCCCCTCCGATGTGGTGACTCGATTCTTCCTATGGCAGCTGGTCACGTACCTGTTTCTGCACGGAGGATTCTTCCACATCCTATTTAACATGCTGGGATTGTGGTTTTTCGGGAAGGATCTGGAAGACATCTGGGGCACGCGCCGGTTTCTACAGTTCTATTTTTTCTGCGGCATTGGCGCGGGAGTCATCGCGGTGATTGCGAACTACATGTTTGGCAACCGCGACGGTGCAACGATTGGGGCATCCGGCGCGATCTACGGGATTTTCCTGGTGGCGGCGGTTCTGTGGCCGGACAGGATCATCATTTTCTATATTTTCCCGATTAAGCTCAAGTACTTCGTGATGATTCTGGCCGCGATCGAGTTCTTTGGCCTGCGGGATCTCAACAGCGGCGTCAGCAACATCGCGCACCTGAGCGGGATGCTGTTCGGGTACGCGTTTCTGAAAATGCCGCGGGTCCGCAAGATGGAGATCGCGGCTCCCATGCGCGAGAGCTACAAAGCCTGGAAACTGGCCCGGGCGAAGCGCAAGTTCCAGGTATATCTGAAGAAGCAGCAGGGTGGGGATCCCGACCGCTGGGTGAACTAAGCCGCGAGCCCAGGGCGCGATTTCAAGAGATGGTATAGTGCGGTCATGAAGGCCTTTCGTATCAGCCTCCTTGTTTTGGCCTCAGCGTTAAGCGTGGCCTTGGTAGTGGTCGCTCAAGGACCCAAGAACGACGGCAGCGAGACTGTAGCCCGGCCCAAAAAAGGGGCGTCGACGGAATCGACCAGCGCTCCGGCGGAACAACCAGATCAAGCCAAAATCCCCTCGCAGTACAAGAAGAATAAAGGCCTGCCCGAAGGCGTAGCGACCTACTCCACGGACGCCGTTACCGTGACCGTGGAAGTATCGGTGCTGGATAACAAGGGCAACTTCATTCCCAACATTCCGGCTGGCAACTTCCGGGTTCTGGAGGACAATGTTCCCCAGAAGATCAGCCAGGTATCGAAGGGAGAGGCTCCGCTGACGATCGCCATGGTGATCGAGTTCTCGGGACGCTTCCAGCAGGTTTACTCGGAACCGTGGTTCCAAACTTTGCAGGCAGCCTACGGGTTCGTGGACTCGCTCAAGCCCGAGGATTACGTCGCGATAGTGGCGTACGACCTGAGGCCGGAGATTCTTTCGGACTTTTCCACCGACCGGAGCGAGGCACAGGACGCTTTATCGCGCATGCGGTTCCCGGGTTTTTCCGAGGCGAACTTGTTCGATGCATTGGTCGACACAGCTCAGAGGATGCAGGACATCGAGGGTCGAAAGGCGATCCTGGTTATTTCCTCGGGCATCGATACGTTCAGCAAGCTGAACTACGGCGAGGCGCGCAAGGCGATTCAGAACGCGGGCGTACCGATTTACGCGATCGGGCTGATGCAGGCGTATCGCGACATCTTATACTCCTATGGCGCGCTTTCGGACAGCCAGAACATGGACTTCCTGCAAGCCGACAACCAACTGCGAACGTTCACCAAGGAAAGCGGCGGCGTGGCGTTTTTCCCGCGCTTTTATGGCGAGTTTCCACAAATCTACCGCAACATCAGCGAAGTGCTTCGCAGCCAGTACGTTCTCACGTATACTCCCAGCAACACGGCGCGAGACGGCAAGTTCCGCAAGATCAAAGTGGACCTGGTGAATCCGGAGAACAACCAACCGTTGCTCATCAAGGACCAGAAGAACAAGCCCGTGAAGTACCAGATCCTCGCTAAACCGGGCTACACGGCACCCAAGCAAGTCGAATAACATTCACTTCACACTCGCGGTCATCGCGAGACAAATGAAGTTCGAAAGTCAAGCACTCCATCTTTCACCTTTTGAGTTCGATAGAAACTTTCTTGACAGCTGCATTTCGGCTCTGTTAATGTCGCGTTGTTCCCCACACAACAATGCCTCTCCGGAATACTTCCTCTACTTCGATGCATGGACGTATTTTGCTGGTTGACGACAACATACGTGGATCGACGGCACGAAAGACGGTCCTGGAAGAATTGGGACACAAGATCCACGTAGCGTCGAGCGGCGCGGAAGCGCTCGAGCAATTTTCTCAGAACAAATACGACCTGGTGGTTACGGATTACAGAATGCCCCGAATGGACGGCGTGGAGCTGATCACGTGCTTGCGAAAGCAGCAACCCGAAATTCGGATCGTGCTGGTTTCGGGCTTCGTCGACACGTTGGGATTGAATGAGGCCAGTACCGGAGCCGATGCTGTTATTCAGAAGAGCGCCAATGAAGTGACGCATCTGGTTCGGGCAGTCAATCGCTTGCTGCGGCGGAGGAAACCGGCCGCGGGCGCCGGATTGGTGAAGGTCAAGCGGCAGGCGAGTTGAACGTTTTACCCGGCCAGAAACGGAAGCGGAATCCAGCGGAGCGAAGCCGCCGTCATCAACACTCCCACGCATAGAATCACGAACGCCGAGGCAACCGGCGCGAATATCAAAAGAGGATGCTGCCCGTTCTTCGACGATTCCGGCAACCAGTTCTTGGCGTGAATCACGAGCATCCCGATCGCCATCAGCACGCCCGCTAACCCCAGACTGAAGGCGAGCAAGAGAACTAGCCCCAGGCCGATACGTCCGATCGCGATGGCGCTAAGAAGAAGTACCATCGCGGCGGGGCACGGGACCAGTCCACCGCTGGCTCCCAAGGCCAGCAGGCTGCCGAGCGTGATATCTCCTTGCGGGGCATGACTGTGGGTGTGGCCGTCATGAGTATGGCTATGCCCATGATCGTGGCTGTGATCGTGATCGTGACTGTGGTGGTCATGGTGATCATGATGATGGTCATGATCGTGATGATGATGGTGACCCAGAGCATGCGCGCGGGAATGAAGAAACGCTCGCCAGCGTTGGTATAACAACCATCCGCCGATCAGCACGATTGAGATGCCGGATAGTACTCCCAGTACCGGAATGATTTTTTCAGGAACAATGTAGCTTGATAGCAGCAGCGTTCCGATTCCCAGCAGAAAGACGCTGATGGTGTGAGTGAAGGTGACAGTCGCGCCAAGGATCGCGGCGTGCTTCAGGTTGCCTCGGGATCCTACCAGGTAAGCGGCGACGATGGTTTTGCCGTGACCCGGTTCCAGGGCATGCATCGCTCCCAGCCAGAACGCGACGGCGATTCCTGCCAACAGCCATCCGGCGCTCAACTGCGGCTGGTGCAGGAGCTGGGCCAAATAATCTGCGTGCATACGTCTACCTATTTAGGTTTGCTATTCGGAGCTGGTTTCGCGGCCTGCGGAGACTTCCGGATTTCCTCGAAGTATCTTTCGACAAAGGGTTGAAACATGAGAGGAACCTCGTCGCGATGAATCTCGCCTCCGGAGTCGGAGTGAGTGGCCTGGCTTTCGGCCCAGGGAGTCTTGAGAGTCTGCTTGGTCTGGCCCACCTCGATCATCATTTCGCCGGTTACAGCGGCCGAACGCTTTCCGAGGATTTCACTGATTTGCCCCATGGCTTCCAAAGCCTTGGCATCCTTGGCGGCCTTATCGCCATCCTTGGAGCCGGCTCCGCTGGCACTTTCCTGGGACGAAGGCTTGCCGGGCTGGCTGTTGGCCTTGGCGTCCTCGGCGTTCTTCTGATCGCCACTCTGATTGCCGTCAGGATTCGGCTCGGCTTCGGCGTTCTGGCTGTCCTGCTTGTCGGCCTTGTCGGATTTATCGGATTTCTCACCCTTACCTTCGGGCTTGCTCTTGCCGTTCTGCGGAGAGTTCTGAGCGGTGTTGGGCTTCATCTTGTTCAGCATGTTGGCCAAAGCATCCTTGATTTTGTCAAGAACACCGCCGTCGCTGGGATTATTGCCCTGCTTGTCCTGATTTCCGGCCTTATCTTTACTGTCGGCGGAATCTTTGCCGTCTTTCGAATTGTTATCGCCCTGCTTGCCGTTCTTGTCGTCGCCTTTGTCTTTGCTCTGCTTATCGCCCTCGCCTCCGCTCTTGTCGCCCTCTTTGTCAGCGGCCTCCTTGGCGTTATCGTCGCCCTGGGCCTTGGCCTCATCGGAAGAGTCTTGAGCTTTCAGAAGATCTTCGGGCTGTTGATCGGTGGCTGTGGATTGTGCGTCGGGGTTGCCGGGATCGAATGGATTCTGCGTGGCGTTTAAACGCTTGGCCTGGTTCTTAGCGAGCTGCGGAGGAGGGCCAAAGAAGGAATCGTAAGCGATCTTCAGCAGCGAAGGTTCCAGGCTCAAGCTGCCGGTGACGGCATAGCGCACGGCAAACAGGCTGAAGGCAATCACCACCAAACCGGCGGCGGGCAGCAGATAGCGCGACCGCGAGGGTGGCAGGGCTTGGTGGATATCCACCTGCTGTGCGACGATTTCCGCCTCCCGGCGTTGTACCTCGCAAACGGCCTCGCGTTCCGGTTCGGGATGGGCGGCAAAATAGACCGCGGTGGAAAGGGAATCCGCCAGGCCCAGGCGCTTGTCGATCTGTTGCGACAGCTTGTACTGAGAGGGGAGGCTCTTGCGAAGGCGATAGATTCCCACGCCCAGGCTGACGACGACCAGGAGAACCGGCCAATACCAATCCAGGATCTGGGTACCCGCGAGCAGCAGCAGGATGACTCCGGCCATTCCGATCAGCAGCGCCAGAGCGCCCTTATCCAATGCCAGCTGGCCGAACAGACGCCGGCGGGCGCGCTCAAGGAGATTGGTCAGAGTGGGATGGCTGGGCACAAGTAACCCTATATGATAAGCATACAATCGCCGTAAGAGTAAAAGCGATACTTTTGAGAAACGGCGTGGCGGTACGCTTCAAGAGCCAGTTCCCTGCCCGCAAAAGCGCACACCAGCACCAGCAGACTGGACTTAGGCAAATGGAAGTTGGTCAGCATCGCGGCGGTGCGGCGGAACTGAAATCCAGGGTAAATGAAGAGATCCGTTTCGGCGGCGCCAGGATCGCTCTCGATGGCACGGACGGCGGTGGTACCGACCGCGACGACCCTTTTGGCTTCATCCATGGCTTGGACAGTCTCGTGTGGGACGACGAACGATTCTTTGTGGAGATGGACGTCTTCTAATACTTCCGTGCGCAGGGGCTGGAATGTTCCGAGGCCAACGTGAAGGGTGACATGCGCCACGGTCGCTCCGGCGGCGCGGCAGGCTTCAAGGATTTCGGAGGTGAAATGCAGGCCGGCGGTAGGCGCTGCTGACGATCCTGGCTCGCGGGCGAATACGGTCTGGTAACGTTCACGGTCGGCTGGAGTGTCGTCGCGGCGAATGTAGGGCGGCAGCGGGACATGACCGACCTTCTCCAGCACGGCCAGCAGGTTGCCAATGGGATGAAGGCGGACCGTGCGCTCGCCGAATTCTCCTCGGTCGAGGATTTCAGCAGTGAGATCGTCGGAGATGAGAATGCGCTCTCCCGTGCGCATCTTGCGTCCGGGGTGAACCAGAGCTTCCCAGGTGAGCCCATCCGACGAGACTGGCTTGGTCAGAAAGACTTCGACTTGTCCGGTGCCATGCTCGCGGCGGCCGTAAAGGCGGGAAGGCAGGACGCGGGAATCGTTGAGGACGAGGCAGTCGTGGGGTGTGAGGTAGGACGGGAAGTCGCGAAAGGCGCGGTCTTCCCACTTGCCGGTGGTGCGGTCGACTACGAGCATCCGCGAGCCGGCGCGATCGGCGAGGGCTTCCTGGGCGATGAGATCGCCGGGGAGGTGGTAGTCGAAGTCGGAGAGAAGCACGTCTCCATTCACTGTACTCCGCAGTCCAATAAGACCGGGGGAAAAAGGGGACACCTCCTGGTGTTCGTTCCGCTACTGACTTTGCTGAAGTTAGGAGGTGTCCCCTTTTTCCCAGGGAGGTGGTAGTCGAAGTCGGAAAGAAGCACTTACAGACCACTGTAAACTGGAAACACCGTTGGGCGAGGCGTGCTTCGCCCATGCTGCGATTCTGGATTGAGTGAATACGAGGCTTGCATGTCCTTTGTGGGAGTGGTGAGCATAGCGTTACTGTCATTCGGTGTTCTGGCGACCGCGCAAGATTCGCACCGGCCCTGCGAAGACCTGAGTTACGAGAACCGTAACCAAATCGATTACGGTCCTATTGTGCTGAAACAAGTTCGGGGCATTGCAAAGGACCTAGACGGCGTCCCGGTTCCTAATGTGTGCGTCGGCGTCTTTAGTGAGCTGGACCATAAACTCGTTGCAGCAACACATACAGATACCAAAGGCACGTTCGAGCTTAGAGCGATTCCGGACGGAGACTATCGCATCGTAGCCAGGTGTGAAGCCTTTTGCCCTGGAAACGCGCGTATTCGGATCAAGTCTCGATCGGGGAGCGGAAAGGCTCTATCGATACACTTCAGAACTTCCGACATTGACACATGCAGTTACATCGATCAAAAGCAGTGATGCGGATTCTGGGGATTGAATCGTCGTGCGATGAGACTGCGGCGGCCGTGGTGGAAGACGGGTCGCGCATCTTGTCGTCCGTGGTTTCGTCCCAGATGGCGACGCATTCGAAATACGGGGGCGTCGTCCCGGAGCTGGCGTCGCGCGAGCACTTGCGAGCGATTGTCCCAGCGGTGCGGATGGCTCTCGATGAATCATCGACGCGGTTAGAAGACTTGAGTGCGATCGCGGTCACCGAAGGTCCGGGACTGGTGGGATCGCTATTGGTGGGCATGACGTACGGAAAGGCATTAGCGATGGTCCACAAGCTGCCGCTGATTGGCGTCAATCACATCGAGGGACACATTCACGCCGTAGCAAGCCAGAGTGCGGTGGAATACCCGGCCCTGGCGCTGGTAGTGAGCGGCGGGCACACGCACCTGTTCGAAGTCGCCGAGGGATTCCATTACCGGCTGCTGGGAAAAACTCGAGACGACGCGGCGGGCGAGGCGTTCGATAAGGTCGCGAAGCTCCTGGGATTCGGATATCCGGGCGGGCCGGTGATCGATATGCTCGCGCCGCATGGGAATCCCGAGGCGGTGCGATTTACGCTGGCCAAGATGAAGGGCAACACGCTCGACTTCAGTTTCAGCGGGCTGAAAACGGCGGTGCTGCGATGGTTTGAGGCGCGCGATATGGTTGAGGAGGTCGCGGTGCGGAGGGCGCTACTGTCTGAGAACCTCAAGCCGTCGGTGGAACAGTGGCTGCGGGTAACGCCGAAGGCGACGCTCGACCTGCTCGCCTCATTTCAAGCCACCGTGATCGATGAGTTGCTGCGTCGAGCGACACGAAGTGCCGAAGACATCGGCGCCCGGAGCATGATCGTGTCAGGAGGTGTCGCATGCAATTCGGGGCTGCGGAGGGCAGCGGATGAGGCGCATCTTCCGTATCCCGTGTTTTTTCCCGCGACGGATCTTTCGACCGACAATGCGGCCATGATCGCGGCGGCGGCTTTTCCGAAACTTGCGCGCGGGGAATTCGCGGATGCGACGCTGAAAGCCCAGGCGAATCTCGCACTGGCATAATCTTTAACAGCATGCCCGCGATGACACTGCCGGCCAAGTATTACACCGATCCGGAGAACTTTCGCGCAGAGATGGAGCGGTTTTACTTCGGCCGCTGGATCTACGCCGGACGAGCGGAGCGGATCGAGAAGCCGGGCTCCTACTTCCTGTGCGATGTTGCGGGCGAGAGTATCATCGTCACCCGCGAAGGGGCTTATTACAATGTCTGCCGGCATCGCGGCACGCGCATGTGTAAAGAGCCTGAAGGAAGCTTTGCCGGACGTATCCAATGCCCGTATCATGGCTGGACGTACGCGCTTGACGGGTCACTCATCACGGCGCCGAATATGGGCGAAGGCGAATTCTCGCGATTCGATTATCCGCTGCACAAGGTCGGCTGCGAGATTTGGGACGGGCATGTGTTCTTGAATCTCGCGGACAAGCCTGCGCCGTTGGTCGCCCAGCTCGGCGAGCTACCGGATAAATTCGCGGCGTGGAAGATGGGCGAGCTCCGGTTCCTCAAGCGGATCGTCTACGACGTTAAGGCTAACTGGAAGCTGATCATCCAGAATTACAACGAGTGCCTGCATTGCCCGACGGTGCATCCTTCACTAGACCGGCTGACCGATTACCTGGGCGCGGATAATCAGGCGCCGACGCCCAATTACATCGGCGGGAGCATGGGATTTCGCGAAGGCGTCGAAACCATGACCTTCGACGGCGTGCGGCGGCGTGATTACCTGCCGGGTTTGAACGCCGAGCAGCGGAGCATGGTCTGCTACTACGCGATCTATCCCAATCTACTGCTCGCGCTGCATCCGGATTATATGATGACGCATGCGTTGTGGCCCAAGGCTCCGGATCGCACGGAGATTGTCTGCGAGTGGCATTTCGATGCTCGGGAGATGGCGAAGCCCGTTGTGGCCCAAGGCTCCGGATCGCACGGAGATTGTATGCGAGTGGCATTTCGATGCTCGGGAGATGGCGAAGCCTGGGTTCCAGGGGGACGACGCGATCGAGTTCTGGGACCAGATCAATCGGGAAGACTGGGGGATTTCGGAGTTATCGCAATTAGGGATCGGGTCGCGTGCGTATACGCCGGGTCCTTACGCGAAGCGTGAGGAGTTGCTCTATGCATTCGACCGTATCGTCACAGACAAATAACGCGGTGGAGTACGATCCGTTCGTCCGTGGTCGATTTCCTGTTGGTGTGCGCACAACCGAGGCACTCGACACAGCGCGGAATCGTCTATTCCCCTGCGAGATCTGGTATCCCGAAGCCTCTGAAGGAAGGCTTCCGCTCATCCTGTACTCGCATCATAGCGGCGGGAACAGGCGGGCGGCCACGTTTCTTTGCGATCACCTGAGTAGCCACGGGTATGTCGTCGCGGCGCTGGACCATTCGGAGGTGATCGCGGCGGAACTAAGGGGCATGGACGGTGAGACTGCCGAACAACTAGGCGCGCGCGTCGATGCTTGGATCGCGAATCGAGTGCCCGACCTACGCTTTCTGCTCGATCATCTACTGAGTGGCAAGTATGCTCGCGTCGATGCCGATCGGGTCGGAATCGTAGGACACAGCTTCGGAGGGTGGACGGCACTTGCAACACCTGAGGTCGAATCGCGGATCCGAGCCGTGGTGGCGCTCGCGCCCGCTGGGAGTTCCCGGCCAAAACCGGGAGTTATTCCGGCCAAGCTGACATTCCGCTGGGGCCGTGACGTTCCAACAATATATCTGGTCGCCGAGAACGATGTCCCCCTGCCCCTGGACGGTATGAGTGAACTCTTCGAACGGACTCCGTCAGCCAAGCAAATGGTAATCCTGCGCCGGGCTGATCACTACCACTTCCTGGACAATGTGGAGGAGGTGCACGAAACGGTGCGGGCCACGACGTTCCCGAAGGATCTCGCCTGGATGACGGCGGCGATGCGGCCGATTGCGGAACTGTGTTCAGGAGAACATGCTCACTTGTTCGTTCGCGGGCTAACGCTGTGCCACATGGACGCCGTGCTGAAGCAACGCAGGGAAGCGCAACAGTTTTTGGCCGGCGATATCGAAGCCGAACTCGCGGCCCGGGGCGTCGACGTGATGGTGCACAGGTGATATCGTAAGCGGATCATGATTGTTCACTCGGACGCGATCGGCAGCATGGTGTTTTTCTTTGTCATGTTGATCTCGGCCTTGACGCTGGTTGTGGTGCTCATGTGCCTGCCAGGCCGCGAATTCCGCCTGGCAGGCAGGATCCTTGGGTGGTGGAGCGCATGCTTCGTGGCGTATACGGCGTTGACGATCGCTGTATCGCTGCTACTGCCGCAGAAGATCGTGAATCCAGGGCAATCGTACTGCGTGGACATCTGGTGCATTGGCGTTCAGGGCGTCACCAAGACTCCGCTCGGGCAGGACGTCGTCTATAAGACCGACGTGCGCATCTTCAGCGATGCGGACAACGTCAAGATCAGCGCCAAGGGAGCGTCGCTGTTTTTGGTGGACGAGCGCGGCAGGCGATTCCCCATGGTTCCCGATCCTGCTGTGACTCCGTTCGACACCGAGCTTAGTCCGAAGCAGACCGTAGACACGACGCTAACGTTCCGAGTCGCGGCCGATGCTCAACATCTCGCCTTGAGAGGTGAGGGGCCAAGCCTGTGGATCACGAAATTCTTCATTGGAGACGACAGCGCCTGGCTGCACCGGCCAACCCTTATACGAGTGCTCTAAACGGCGTAGAATAGCTTCATGCTACGCCGAGTTTTTGCGTTTTCCGCTGTGTTTGCGGCCTTTGTCACATGCAGCCAGGCCGCCGTTACACGCGTCGAAGTGACCGAGCGCGCGGACATTTCTGTAAATGGTTACGAGCGGATCGCGGGCAAGGTGTACTTCGCCGTCGATCCGAGGCTCCCCGCAAATCGGGCCATCGTTGATATCGATCTGGCTCCCAGAAACGCCGCGGGGCTGGTGGAGTTTTCGGCGGACTTGCTGGTCCTGCGTCCCAAGGATGCGGCCAAAAGCAACGGAACGGCCTTCCTCGAGATCGCAAACCGGGGCTCGTCGCCGTTCTGGGGCGCACTGAACCTCGGTGCGGCCCGAGGGATGCCGGGCAAGCAGGACATGGGCGACCATTTCATGCTGGACCAGGGATTCACGCTGGTTTGGGTCGGCTGGCAGTTCGATGTGACGGGCACAAGTAATGTGAAGCTTTACGCGCCGGTCCTGGCAGGCGTCACCGGGAAAGTACGGACTGAGATTCTGGTGAACCAGAAAGCCACTTCGGAGGCGCTTCCGTACGCGACTGCCAGCGTACCGTCAGGTTCGCTGACGGTGCGAGATCAAGCGGAGGGTCAGCGGATCGCTATTCCCAACGATCAATGGAAGGTAAACGGCGATCGGATCGAGTTCGCGTCGGGGTTCGAGCCAGGCAGGCTCTACGACTTTGTCTATACGGCCAAAGACCCGACGGTGGCGGGGCTCGGCATGGCAGCAGTGCGAGATTACGTCTCGTATATGAAGCAGCGTAACGAAGTGAAGAGAGCCATTGGCGCGGGAATTTCGCAGAGCGGGCGATTCCTGCGGTCGTTCCTGGCGGACGGGTTCAACGGCGACGAACAAGGCAAGAGAGTCTTCGACGGCGTCTGGGCGCACGTGGCCGGCGGCGGTCATGGCGATTTCAACCAGCGCTTCGCGCAGGCGGGCCGCACCAGCGGTCAGTTCAGCGGCGTCAATTTTCCCACCGATCTGCCGCCGTTCCATCCTGATGAGCTGCTAGCTAAATCGGTGAAGGCAGGCGTTGCGCCGAAGCTGCTGCTGAGTAACGGATCGCACGAATATTGGGGTCGCGCGGCCGCACTGAATCACATCAGCGAGGATGGGAAGCGCGACGTGGGACAATCTCCCGATGTCAGAATCTACTATGTCGCGGGCACGCAGCATAGCTCGGGCGGCGCACCGAATCCACTGGTGCAGAATCCGACGAATCCGATGGACTGGACGTTTTTCCAACGCGCGATGGTGGTGGCGATGAACAAGTGGATCACCGATGGCACGGCTCCTCCGGTGTCGCAGTTTCCACGAATAGATAAAGACCAACTGGTGGCGGCGTCAGCGCTCCGGTTTCCTAGAATCCCGGGAGTCAACGTCGTGAAGGAGGCGTATGCACCGCGGCGGCTCGATCTGGCGCAGGAACCGCCCAGGGTCGGGGACGCGTTCCCAGCCCTGATTCCCCAGGTGAATGCGGACGGCAACGAGACGTCGGGTATCCGGCTGCCGGAGCTGCAGGTTCCGCTGGCGACGTATATGGGTTGGAACCTGCGTAGCCCTTCCATAGGTTCGCCGACCGAGCAGTATCCGCTGATCGGGTCCATGGTGCCGTTCCCCAAAACGAGGGCGGAACGCGAGAAGTCGGGCGACCCGCGGCTTTCGATTGAGGAGCGGTATAAAGGCGAGCAGGAGTATCTGGGCAAGATCGAGGCGGCGGCGCGGGAGTTGGCAAAGCAGCGGTTTCTGCTGGACGCGGATGTTCCTCAGGTGGTCGCGAAGGCCAAACAGAGGTGGGAGCAGCTGGCCGCGAAGTAACCGCTCCATTACTGTCGCGGCTCGGAAGCGCTTGGTACCGTCACATTGACTGATACCATCAAGGTTCATGCATCCTCAGCAAGAACCTCCAAAAACGCCGATTGCCGGCATCAAAAATCTGGTGGCCGTCGGTTCGGGTAAAGGCGGAGTCGGAAAGACCACCGTTTCGGTAAACCTGTCGATCGCTCTGGCGCGGCTCGGCCGGAAAGTCGGACTGCTGGACGCGGACGTCTACGGTCCCAACGTTCCCACCATGATGGGCACGCGAGAGACCCCCATGGGTCACGCCGAGCGCATCCGGCCGATCGAAAAATTCGGCGTGAAGCTCATGTCGATGGGATTCCTGAGTCCCGGCGACAAGCCACTGGTATGGCGCGGTCCGATGCTGCACAACGTGATCCAGCAATTCCTGCGCAACGTGGAGTGGGGCGATCTGGATTACCTGATCATCGATCTGCCGCCGGGGACGGGCGACGTGTCGCTATCGCTAGTTCAGAACGCGCTGATCTCGGGCGCGATCGTAGTGACCACGCCGTCGGATGTGTCGCTTGAAGATGCTCGCAAGGCAGTGAACATGTTCGTGCAGGTGCGCGTGCCGATTCTCGGCATGGTCGAGAACATGAGCTACCTGATTGCACCGGCCAGCGGCGAGCGTATCGACGTGTTCGGCCAGGGCGGCGGCAAGAAGACCGCCGAACAAATGAACATTCCGTTCCTGGGCGAGCTGGCGCTCGATCCGGCTGTGCGGATCGGCGGCGATTCGGGGACTCCGGTGACCACTCGCGCGGGAGAGGATCCGCACGCGACGCCGTTTCTGGAATTGGCGAAACGCGTGGATCAGGCGGTCGGAGCACTGAAGCAGACGGGGCCGACGGTTACGATCGAGGACTGATCTTTTCCCAGTCCGACGCCTCGCCGAATTTGAAACCGGTTAACGAGTGATCGATGTTCTTCAACAAACCTGTGAGTACCGCGCCCGCGCCGACTTCGATAAATCGCGTCACGCCGCGCGAGGCCAGCCCAGCGATGGACTCGGACCAACGGACAGGATTCGGAATCTGCTGGAAAAGCCCCTCGCGAGCTTCGACGCCGGTGCGAACCTCGCGCGCCTGCCAGTTGTTGATAAGCGGGACGGTAAGATCCTGAAACTCGGTAGTGTCGAGATCGGGTTTCAGGCGATCCTGCGCGGGTTTCAGCAGAGGGCAATGGAAGGGAGCGCTGACGGATAGCAATACGGCCCGGCGGGCTCCGGCGGCTTTGGCGAGCTCAACCGCACGATGGACGGCCGCGGTATGCCCGGCGATCACGATCTGATCCGGGGAATTGAGATTCGCGGCCGTGACAATTTCGCCTTGTGCATCACCTGTAAGACAAGCCTCCGCCAGAACGGCGTCAAGTTTGTCGGCAGGAAGCTTCAGGAGAGCCGCCATCGCGCCCACGCCGGCGGGAACGGCCTGCTGCATGTACTGCCCGCGTTTGCGGACTAATTTCACGGCGTCGGCGAATCGCAGTGATCCGGCCGCGACCAAAGCCGAGTATTCGCCCAGGCTGTGGCCTGCGACGTAAGCGGGAGTGATGCCCCGCCCCACCAGCACCGCTTGGGCGGCGATGGATACGGTCAGCAGGGCAGGCTGAGTGTTCTCGGTGAGCTTGAGCTCATCCTCGGGACCTTCAAAGCACAGGCGTGAGAGCGCGAACCCGAGTGCGTCGTCGGCCTCCTCAAAAACGCGGGCGGCTTCGGGGAACGAGTCGGCGAGGGTTTTGCCCATTCCGGCAAACTGGGAACCCTGACCTGGGAAGAGAAAGGCTGTCTGGACCAACTCCGATTTTATACTGGCCGGACTGCTATAGTGGGGTTGTGAAGCGCAAGCGCATTTCCGCTCCTCGGCCAGCGACGGAATCCCTGATTTCGGAAACCATAGTACCGGAACGGCTTCTGGAAGAGGCCAAGCGGGCGATCGAATCGGATCGTCTGCGCAAAATCGTGCTTTGCACGGTGTGTAAGAGCGAATGCGCTCCTAATTCCACCGAAAATCTGTGCTGGGTCTGCCGGCGGTTGAAACTAAGCGCCTGGCGGGATTCCGATTCGCAGATGCCGGCGCAGGAATGATGACAGGCGACCCGCTTGCGGGTAAACAAAATCGCCTGTCTTACGCTCTTCAGATCTCCGGATAAAACTCAAAGAAGGCATCCAGCGACTGTTCGAGCTGCGCCCGAATTTCCTTCTCTCCGCCTTCCAGCAGATGCATGGTGACATGCGCGGTCTTGCCGCCCTTCAGCTTAATCTCGGCTTCGTCCAGCTCCTCGATCTCGTCGGCGGGTAGAAGCCGCATTCCGTACACCAGCGCAAGTTTGGCCATGACGACCCTATTGTACTGAAGGAGCTTTCTCGAATACCTGCTTCACGTCGAACTCGCCGTTGGGCAGCTTCAAGTGAGTGGCGATGGTCAGCGTCTTGCCGTCGGGGGAAATCGTCCATTCTTCGCGCTGGGACAGCTTGGTTCCCTGATATTCGCGCGACGATTCGATCACCAACTTGTCGCCTTCCCAGTGGGCCGACCCTTGATTCGCGCCGTTGACCGCGGGTTGGCCATCGGTCGAGTACTTGAGCTCGGTGGTGACTTCGCCCTGCGCGCCTTTCTGATACGTGGACATGGACAACGCCGGATCCTGGTGCCGTATCTGACGCGTCATGATTTCGGGCGCGGGAAATTGGCCGTACTGGCTCTTGGCGATATTGAGCACCCAGTTACCGGAGAGGTTAGGAGCGGCCGCCAGCGGCACAGCCAGCAGAGCGGTGAGAATCAAAGCGCGGGTCATGTCCGCAGCATATCAGCGATCCCTTCGCATGGCCCTCAGGTGAATCTCTTAGGATAGGTAGAACGAATCATGCAAGCCTCCTTGGAGCCGGCCTCACACTATTTCTATTCCGATCGCCTGAAGCTGCAATTCTGGGACTGGGGCACGGAGGGCAAACCGGTGCTGATTTTAGTCCACGGCACGCGCGATCATGCGCGTAGCTGGGACTGGATCGCACGGGCCCTTCGCGACCAGTATCATGTCTATGCGCTCGATCTGCGGGGGCACGGCAACAGCGCCTGGGCTCCCGGCGCTCTCTACAGCGTGCCGGAGCACATCCTGGATCTGACAGTGTTCGCCGACATCATCGGGAAATACCCGGTGCGGCTGATCGGGCACTCGCTGGGCGCGATGGTGTCGCTGTATTTCTCGGGGACCTATCCGGAGAAAGTCGCGAAGCTGGTGGCGATCGAGGGAGTGGGCGTGGGACCGCTGGGGTCGGCGCCGAAGCCGGCTGCCGAGCGGATGCGGAACTGGATCGAGAAGACCCGCAATCTGGACGATCATCCGGCGCGATCTTATGTAAACCTCGCCGCGGCGGTGGCTCGCATGAAGTCGGCGAATCCGTTTCTTTCTGAAGAGGTCGCGCGGCACTTGACTCTGCATGGGACCAACTGGAATGCCGACGGGTCTCTAGTCTGGAAATTCGATAACTACACGCGCGTGATTCATCCCTTCGGACTGGGCCTGGAGGAAGCGGTGCAGATCCTGGGGCAGATCAGCTGCCCGACGCTGCTGTTCTGGGGTCGGCAGAGCTTCGCGCGCGATCCGGATGACGATCCTCAGGCCGCCGCGATCCGCAACAAAACGATTGTTAAGGTTGACCAGGCCGGGCACTGGCTGCATCACGACCAGTTGGAGCTGTTCCTGAGCGAGACGAAGGCCTTTCTGGCCGCAAATGAAAGCGAATAAACGCATGTACTACACCCCGGGGGGAGGCGCAGGATTCGTGACCGCCCCTGGGCACGTGACCGTATAACGTTACCGGTCAGGCTACCCGGGCTGCAAGTCGACGTAAACACCTGACTGCATTGGCGCTAGTCGTGCTCCAGGAACCGGCATGGCAGCGCAATCCCAAGATCCGGCCGTCGATGTAGTTACCGAGGTCCGGCGCGAGGCGGCTTTACTCAAGACTGGAGCGCTGCAGAATGCGATTTTCAACAGCGCCAATTTCTCGAGTATCGCCACCGACGAGAAGGGCGTTATTCAGCTATTCAACGTCGGCGCCGAGCGCATGCTGGGATATACGGCGATTGAGGTGGTGGACAAGATTACCCCCGCCGATATTTCCGATCCGCAGGAAGTGATCGCGCGCGCTAAAGCCTTAAGCCTGGAGCTGGCGACCCCGATCACGCCGGGCTTCGAGGCGCTGGTTTTCAAGGCTTCGCGCGGCATCGAGGACATCTACGAGCTGACCTATATCCGCAAAGACGGCAGCCGCTTTCCGGCAGTGGTGTCGGTTACTGCGCTACGCGATGATGGGGGCGCAATCATCGGCTATCTGCTGATCGGCACCGATAACACCGCGCGAAAGCAGGCAGAGGATGCGCTGCTCAAAGCGGGCGCTCTGCAGAGCGCGATTTTCAATAGCGAAAACTTCTCGAGTATCGCAACCGACGAGAAAGGCGTGATTCAACTATTCAACGTCGGCGCGGAGCGCATGCTGGGTTATACCGCCAGCGAAGTGACGGATAAGATCACGCCCGCCGAGATTTCCGATCCGCAAGAGGTGATCGCGCGGGCCAACGCGCTAAGCAATGAACTGGCCACCACGATCACGCCGGGCTTCGACGCGTTGGCGTTCAAGGCCTCCCGCGGCATCGAAGACATTTACGAGCTGACCTACATCCGCAAGGATGGCAGTCGTTTTCCGGCGGTGGTGTCGGTTACGGCTCTGCGCGACGATCTGGGCGGAATCATCGGCTACCTGTTGATCGGCACCGACAATACGGCTCGTAAACAGGTGGAAGCCGAACAGAAAGTGCTCGATCAGCGGCTGCGCGATCAGCAGTTTTATACCCGCTCCCTCATCGAATCCAACATCGACGCGCTGATGACCACCGATCCCGCCGGCATCATCACTGACGTCAATAAACAAATGGAAGCCCTCACCGCGTGCACCCGCGATGAGCTGATCGGCGCGCCGTTCAAGAACTACTTCACCGATCCGGAGCGGGCTGAGGCCGGCATCAAGCGAGTGCTGAGCGGCAACAAGGTCACCGACTATGAGCTCACCGCGCGCGCCCGGGATGGCAAGGAAACGGTGGTCTCCTATAACGCGACCACTTTCCACGACCGCGACCGGAAGCTTCAAGGCGTCTTCGCCGCGGCACGCGACGTCACGGAACGCAAACGTTTCGAGCGAAGGCTGCAGGAAAACAACGTCGAATTGGAGCGAGCCAGAGCGGCCGCGGAAAAAGCCAACCTGGCGAAATCGGACTTCCTTTCCAGCATGAGCCATGAACTTCGCTCGCCGCTGAATGCGATTCTTGGTTTCGCCCAGCTGATCAGCTCGGATACCCCGCCGCCCACGCCCTCCCAGGCGGCCAGTATCGATCAGATTCTCCATGCGGGATGGTATCTGTTGCAGCTGATTAACGAAATCCTGGATCTGGCGCAGATCGAATCCGGCAAGCTGGCGCTATCCAGGGAGCCGACATCGCTGGGCGAAGTCCTGCTCGAATGCCAGGCGATGATCGAGCCGCAGGCGCAAAAGAAGGGCATCCACATGACCTTCCCCCAGTCCAGCATCGCCTATTTTGTGGATGCCGACCGGACCCGGCTGAAGCAGGTTCTGATTAACCTTCTTTCCAACGCCATTAAATACAACCAGAAGAATGGAGCCGTGGTTGTCGAATGCGCCATCAGCGCTCCGACACGCATCCGCATTAGCGTCCGGGACACCGGTGCGGGTTTGCCTCCCGATATGCTGAATCAGCTATTTCAGCCCTTCAACCGTCTGGGACAAGAACGCAGCACGGAGGAAGGCACCGGCATCGGCCTGGTGATGAGCAAGCGGCTGGTGGAGATGATGGGCGGTCTGATTGGAGTCGAGAGTACGGTCGGCGTGGGCAGCGTGTTCTGGTTTGAATTGAACTCGACTGTCGAGCCGCAACTGGGCCTGGAGACTTCCCCGCCGGCGGTGCTCGCGCCAGAGCAATCCCGGCCTGGTGCGCCGCTGCGGACCCTGCTCTATGTGGAGGACAACCCCGCCAACCTGAAGCTGGTGGAGCAACTGATCGCGCGCCGCCCGGATATGCGCCTGCTGAGCGCGCGAGATGGAAACACCGGAGTTGAGCTGGCGCGCGCCCACCAGCCGGAAGTGATCCTCATGGACATCAATCTTCCCGGCATCAGCGGCATTGAAGCCCTGGCGATACTGCGCGGAGACGCGGCCACCTCACACATCCCGGTAGTGGCCCTCAGCGCCAACGCGATGCCTCGCGACATCGACAAAGGCCTGCAGGCTGGATTCTTCCGGTATATGACCAAACCGATCAAGGTCAATGAGTTCATGGAGACTCTGGAGGAAGCTCTGGAATTCGCAGCACTAGAGGAGCTTCCGCACAGGTGATTCCATGGTCAGCGCCACCGATATTCTCAACGCCAAAATCCTGGTGGTGGACGACAAGGAGGCCAATGTCCGCCTTCTGGAGGGCATGCTGCGCGTCGCCGGGTACACTTCCGTCGAGTCCACGATGAACCCGAAAGAGGTCTGCGAACTCTATCGGCAAAACGGCTACAGCCTGATCCTGCTGGATCTCCAGATGCCCACTATGGACGGGTTCGAGGTGATCCAAGGTCTGAAAGAAATCGAAGGGGACGGCTATCTTCCGATTCTGGTGATCACGGCGCAGCCGGCTCATAAGCTGCGGGCGCTTGAAGCCGGCGCCAAGGATTTCCTCAGCAAGCCGTTCGATCTGGCCGAGCTAAGAGCGCGCGTTCGCAACATTCTCGAAGTTCGCCTGCTGCACCTCAAAAACAAAAGTTACAGCCAAACACTGGAGCACACGGTACGGGAATTGGAGGCCAGCCGCGAGGTGATTCGGCTTAAGACCCTTGAGGAACAAAAGAGGAGTGTAGCGGAATTAACGTTGGCGCAGGAGACTCAAGAGAGCCTGCTTCCACGTTGCCTGCCGCAGTTCGAGAATTTTCACATCCACGCTTTCAACAGCCCCACGCGCTATGTCGGAGGGGATTTTTACGATTTTCTGCAGCTGAGTTCGGGAGAGTGGATGGGAGTCCTGGCGGATGTATCCGGCAAGGGAATCTCCGCGGCCCTGTTAAGTTCGATGGTGCTGGGCGCGCTTAGCATGGAGTTTCACTCCGGGACCGACCCGCAGGAAGTTTTGAATCGGGTCAATCGGCTGCTGTGCGAAAAGTCTCTTCCCGAGCAGTTTGTTACGCTCTTTCTGTTCGTCCTAAGCCCGGACGGCCACGGGCAGTTCATCAGCGCGGGACACAATCCAGCCTATTTGTTCCGGTCCGCCACGGGCAGGATCGAACGGCTCCTCTCAGACCTCTTTTCCCTGGGGATGTTTGATTTCGCCACTTTCCACGCGAGCCCCGTGTGTATGTGCAATGGAGACGTCCTGGTGGTGTATTCCGACGGCCTTACGGACGCACGAAACCAGCAGGGGGAAATGTTCGGGGAGGAAAGGCTGCTCACGCTCATTCGGCAGCAGGCGCCCTCGGGAAGTCAGGAGCTCGAACAGGGGCTCCTCAAAGCTATCCGGGAATTCACACAGGACGTGCCACAAACGGACGACATCACGTTCGTGGTGGTTGAAAAATATGTTGGCGGCTATGCGCCTACGGTTTCCGGCACTTTGGCAGAATAGCGCCGGTCGACATAGTCGTTCAGGAGCGCGATGAATTCGGCGACAATCTTGTCTCCGCGCAGGGTCAGCTTGAGCTTGCCGTCGACGTACACAGGCGCGACGGGTTCCTCGAATGTTCCGGGCAGGGAGATGCCGATATTGGAATGCTTGGATTCCCCCGGACCGTTGACCACGCAGCCCATCACCGCGACCTTCATTTCCTCAACACCGGAATAACGGGCTTTCCATGCCGGCATTTGCTCGCGCAGATAGGTCTGAATCTGGTCGGCCATGTCCTGGAAGAACGTGCTGGTGGTCCGGCCGCAGCCCGGGCACGCGGTTACCTGCGGCGTGAAGCTGCGCAGCTCCAGGGCTTGCAGAATCTGCTGGCACACGATCACTTCATCCGAACGGTCGCCGTTAGGCAGCGGCGTGAGAGAGGCGCGAATCGTATCGCCGATGCCTTCCTGAAGCAGAATCCCGATGGCCGCGGTGGATGCCACGATCCCTTTCGATCCCAGACCGGCTTCGGTCAATCCCAGATGGAGAGCGTAATCGCCTTCGGCTGCTAACATCCGATACACGCGGATCAGATCCTGCACGCCGCTGACCTTGGCGCTCAGGATGATGCGATCTTTGCCGAGCCCATAATGTTCGGCCGCCCGGGCCGATTCGATGGCGCTGCGGACAATCGCGCGCAGGGTGACGGTCTTGGCGTCCTCGGGTTCGGGCAGCGCGTTGTTCTCATCCATCATGCGCGTGAGCAAAGCATTATCGAGCGATCCCCAGTTCACGCCGATGCGCACCGGCCGTCCGTATTCGATGGCGGCTTCGATCATGACGCGGAAGTTGTCGTCGTGCTTTTTGCCGATATTCACGTTGCCGGGATTGATGCGGTACTTCGCCAGCGCGCGCGCCATTTCGGGATACTTCTTGAGCAGCAGGTGACCGTTATAGTGGAAATCGCCGATCACGGGCACGCGGACGCCGAACTTCTGGAGAGTCTCGACGATCTTGGGAACCGCCGCCGCCGCTTCGTCGGTGTTGACGGTAACGCGCACCAGCTCGGAGCCTGAATTGGCCAGCGCCATCACCTGGTTGACCGTCGCTAGCACGTCGGCGGTATCAGTGTTGGTCATCGACTGGACCACCACCGGGTGGCCTCCGCCGACATTCACACCGCCCACGTTGACGGCCACTGTGCGGTGGCGCGGATTAGCGCTCATAAGCGACACTCATAACTCACAATTGTAGCAACCGCCTATAATCGGGGGAATGTCCGCCGACACAGTTGCCCTTGCTCACGATCGTGGGTTCTTCGGCCATCCCCGCGGCCTTGCCACGCTTTTCTTCACTGAAATGTGGGAGCGCTTCAGCTATTACGGAATCCGCGCGCTGCTGATCCTGTACATGACTGCGTCAGTGGACCGGCACGGCATGGGGATGAATGTAGCCATCGCCGGCGCGCTCTACGGCCTGTACACTTCGTGCGCCTATATATTTGCGCTACCGGCCGGATGGATCGCCGATCGGTTCCTGGGCCATCAACGCTCCGTGGTCTTGGGTGGATTGCTGATCGCCGCCGGGAATTTCGGGCTGATGCTTCCGGGAATCGGCACGTTCGTGGCTTCTTTGCTGGTGATGGCCGTAGGAGTGGGCTTCCTCAAGACCAGTTGCACCACGATTGTAGGTTTTCTCTACGGGCAGCACGATATCCGGCGAGATTCGGGATTTACGCTGTATTACGTCGGGATCAACATCGGCGCAGGCATCGCTCCGCTGCTCCTCGGCTACGTCGGCCAGACCATCGATTACCGTTACGCCTTCGGACTGGCCGGCCTGTTCATGCTGGCGGGATTGATTCAGTTCCAGATCACCCGCAAATATCTGGGCGATGCGGGACGCCTGCCGGCCGTGGCTACGCCGCGTGATCGCCAGGTTTTGGGAATCGGATCAGGCATCCTGGCTGCCGCGCTCGTGGTTCTGTTGCTCATGCGGCCGGCACTCGAAAAAGTAGCGGACGGTTTCGGCGGCCTACTGGTGATAGCGGTGGTTGTAACTTTCGGCGCGTTAATCCTTTCGAGAGACTTCACTCCGGTGGAGAAGAAACGCATCTACGTGATCCTGGTGTTGTTCGTGGCCTCGGCGATCTTCTGGTCGATCTTCGAACAGGCCGGATCCACGCTAAACTTGTTCGCCGACCGCAGCACCGACAATCACGTCTTCGGATTCGCATTCCCATCGTCCTGGTTCCAGTCGCTCAATTCCGGTTTCATTTACGTGCTGGGCCCCCTGCTGGCCTGGTTGTGGATCAAGCTAGGCGACCGCGACCCATCACTGGTCACCAAGTTCGCATTCGGATTACTGGGCGCGGGCGGCGGATTCATCGTAATGGTGTTCGCGGCACGCGCCGCCGGCGACACCGGCCGCGTCAGCCCGCTATGGCTGACCTCCGTATATCTGATCCACACAGTCGGCGAGCTATGTCTCAGCCCGGTGGGTTTAAGCGCGATTACCAAACTCGCACCGGCGCGGATTGCCGGACTCACCATGGGTGTCTGGTTTCTTTCCCTGTCGGTCGGAAACTTCTTCGCGGGCCGCATGTCGTCCTTCTATGAATCGATGCCGCTCGACAGACTGGTAGGATATGCGGGCGGCCTCGGCATCGCGGTAGGGCTGGTGCTGCTTCTGATCTCGCGGCCCGTAACCAGAATGATGGGCGGAGTGAAATAATAAGATTCATGAAATGCGGACTCGGCGGCGTCCCCACCGTAGCTTTCTTGTGTGCCGCGCTATTCTCGTGCGCGGCAGTGCGCGCGCAGGATGGACCGGATCTGGCCGCGCTGGAGCAGACGGCACAGAAACGCGGATTGGAGTGGGAAGCCCTGGCCAAGGACATGAACGATCGTGTGGCGCGCATCCTGCCTTGCGATCCTCGCGCACTGGCGGCGGTTAACGAAGTCAGCCAGGCCTCCGAGGCGCGGCTGGCGGCCCTTGCCGATTACCTCCGCGCGGTCTCCTCCCAGGCCTTCGCGGAGACTGCCGCCGCCAGGAACCTGCTGAGCGCCGAAGAAAAGCGCGCCGTGGAAGCCAGCCTGGAGCGCGCCGATGCCGGCCAGGAGCAGACTGCCGTCGACACGCAATCCGACGCCCTGGCACTGAGCGTCAAGCAGCGCACTTCGCTGGAGGTTCCGCAAAAGCTGCTGGGCCAGATCGCGGAAATGATCCGCCAGCGGGCGACTTCCACGGAGCAGCAGGCCGCGGGCGCGGATGCAGCTGTTGCCTTGCTGCGCGATCTGGTGGCAAAATTCGAGGCTCGTGACGTGGCGCTACGCGAGGAGTTTGCAGCATCCGAGGCCGAGCGGGCGCGCTGGAATGGCTACTATGCCGCCCGCCGGGCTCGGGCCCAGATCGAGTGCTCCATAACTCAAATCGGCGCGACACGTCGGCAGGGGAAGCAATGACACGCTGCCGATTGCTATCTGCGCTGGCGTGTTGCGCGACCGCCATCCTGGTGGGCCAGACCGGCCGCGACGCCTATCGTCAGGCCTACACCGTTTGGCAGCAGGCCCAGGCTAATCTGGAGCGTGACGCGGGCACGGGCGGCGCTTCGCAGGTTGCGCAAGCCGACCGTTCCGCGGCTGCCGCGACGACTTTCGAAGCAACCCGCACTGCCTATTTCAAGTCCGCCACGGAGGAGGTCGCGCAGCGCCGGAAGCTCCTGCGGACCGCGGCCGTGCGATCTTCGCCGGATGCCATACCGCCAGCCGTCGGTGATCTGGCTTCGTCTGAATTACAAACCGTCACCCGGGCGATCAACAAATTCGCCACCGACAAAGATCCGGCGATCCAGCAGGTCCGTCAATCCATGGAACGCGAACGCGTCGCCCTGGCCGCGCTTATCGATACGATCCAGGCTCGTCAGAAGACGGTGGCGGGAATTTCGGCGGCAGCAGCCGATCTGGAACAAGCCCGGACCAAAACCGCGGCGGCCTTCGACCAGCAGTCTTCGCTGCTCTCGCAAACCGTCGCGCAGATGGAACGGGAAGGTCCTGCCTGGTCCGGCTACTATGAACGGCTGGCCCAAGCGATTCAAACCGTCAATGCGCCGGCGCCCGAGCCTGCCCCGCCCGTCGCGATCTCAACCAACATTGCGCCCGAGGCGCCGCGCGATGAGTCTGCGGGTCGCATCCCATTGGTGCGCTATGTGGGCGAGTGGACCTACCCGGTGACCAACGGCATCTTCCACGGCACGCCGCCGGTTGCTATGCAGCTCGAAGTCCACGAAAACAACGGCCACGCCGGCGGGACACTGGTCGGGCGCTTTAAACCGACCGCCGGTGTGACCGATCCTGTGGTGCAGTTCACTTTTGACGGCGATTTCTCCGCGACGCCCACTCAGAAGTTCAACCTGATGACCAATGACGGAACCACTGGCACCATCGAACTGATTCCCGGACCGGCGTTCAATCTGCTGGAAGTGAATTTCCAGACCGGGCTAAGGCCGAACAAGATCCGGAACGGCAATTTCATTCTGGTGAAGAAGTAATCACCTGACGCAAATCCAGGTGTCCCTCGGTTCGAACCTGCCCCTGCGGGCGGCGATAAGACAGCACCAGCACGGCGTGATCGGAATCCGGCCTGAAGTTCAACTGTCCAGCGGACCAATCCTCACTGGCTCCGATTTCGCCGACACCGCCGGCGATCCGCCAGGTCAAACCCGTGGGTGACGCCACGCCCTGCGTGCGCGCTTCCCAGTGCAGCACGTAAGATGCATCGGGGCGCAGCCCGCCGATCGCCTGACGCAGCAGTTCGCAGGACTCGGGCTGCTGGCCGCTGAAATTAATTCTATGTCCGGCTGGAGCATCCAGCGCGATCTGAGTGATCCCCGGCGTTTCAGAAAAGATCCAATCGAAACCATGACCGGATCCGTGAGCGACGCCCGGGTCCTCAAAATCCGGATGAGTAATGCCTTCAGGCCGGGTGTTTCCGAGAGCCTGCCAGAGTGCGGCCGCCTCGCCTGCCTGTCCCGCGGACAGCAGGTTATCCGTCGCTGCGTAGAGCAACGGCAGATCCGCGGGTACTCGCATCTTTGCGAGCTTGCTGGCCGCATCCGCGATGGCCGGCTGGCGATGGTGATTCAGGATGTAAACCAAGTACGAAGCCACCACTTCGCGGCGATCGGGAATAGCCCGATCCAGGATCTCCTGAGCGTCGTCGGTGTCTTGCCAGCACAGATCGAATGCAGCGACGCGGTCGCCGTAAGACATTTCGAGCGCCGACCGCATCCAGGTCCAGAATTCGTCGGACCGGCCCTGGCGGAAGTAGAAGTTCGCCAGCGTCCAACGCGGCTCGAACTGGCGATCGACGGAGAATGCTTCTTTGAGCCAGCGCTCAGCCTGTTGAGGATCGCCCCGCAGCTCGGCGGCCAGCCCCAGGCGGATTCGGGGCGCGGAAGCTCGCGGGTTGAGTCTCGCGAACTCCTCTAAAAGCAGTGTGGAATCTTGCCCGCTGTATTCCGCTTGTAATGCGAGCGCCGAGAGGTATTCGCCGTCGTTCGGTGCGAGCTCGATCGCACGCGCCACCGCCGCGGGAGTGCGCTGCCGAAAAGCCGCATCGGCGCGCGCCAGGCGAATCGACCACCATCCTGCGGCGACCAGCCCGATGATCGTAATACATTTGAACAACACTTATTTGATGTACCGCCCCAAGAATCCCTTGCCGCTTAATTCGACTGTCCGTATACTAATCTCAGTGGTTGCGAGAAGCGTTCTTACCTCTTTGTTGTTTTCCGTAGCGGCGCTAGCTGCGCCCGCTATAGGAATCGTCACCGCCAGTGGCCATTTTAGCGTGGAGGGCTCTCAGGTTTGGGGCAACGCCACGCTGTTCGACGGCTCCACCATCGAGACCGGCGCGGCTTCCTCCCAGCTGGCGCTGCGCAATGGCGTCAAAGTAGAGCTGGGCGCGGGATCGCGCGCACGCATCTGGCAGAACAGGATGGATCTGGAAAAGGGAGTGGCGCAACTGGCGGCCCCTTCGTCGTTCGAGGCGCGCGTGGCGGAACAGGCGAAATTGATTCGCGCGCCGTTTAAGGGCATCGCGTTCCAACCGGCGCAGGGTCAGACCGTCCACGCAGGCTGCATGGTGTACAAGAACGGACATTTCCTGCTACAGGATCAAACTACGCAAGAGGTGATTGAGATCTCGGGACAGGACCTGGCTGCCAATGTCGGCAATCGCGTAGAAGTGCGCGGCGCGTCCTCCAGCACCTCCGCAATCGCGCCGGCCACCTCCGCGATGAATGTCGCCTCGGTCGCCGTGGTGGCGCAAGGCGGATGCCTGAGTGTCGCGGCGACTCTGGACGCCACGACGGAAGCGCCCACGTCGGGAAACGCGGCTAAAGCGGCAGCCGCAGGTGCAGCAGCCGGCGCAGCCGCGGGTGCAGCAGCCGGCGCAGCAACAGCAGGCGCAACGGCCGCTGGACTCTCTACCGCCGCAATCGTCGGCATCGTGGCAGGCGTCGGTGGCGGTGGCGCTGCGGCGGCAGTAATTGCGACCAAGGGCAAAAGTTCCACTAGCCAATAGGCTTGGCGAGTGGACTCCTATAATGGATTGTGTCCCTCTCCACTGATACGTTTGTCCAAAGCAACCAGGAGCGGCTGCTCTCCGAGCTGAAGGATTTCCTTCGCATTCCAAGCGTCAGCACGCTTCCCGAGCACGTCCCCGATATCCAGCGGGCGGCCGAGTTCGTCGCCTCCAGCCTGCGCGCCGCCAAGCTCGAACACGTCGAGGTCATTAAGACCGCGGGCCATCCGCTGATCTACGCCGATTGGCTGCACGCCCCCGGTAAGCCAACGGTTCTGTGCTACGGGCATTACGACGTGCAGCCTCCCGATCCATTGGATGAATGGGTGACTCCGCCGTTTGAGCCCACGGTTCGCGACGGCAACATTTACGCTCGTGGATCGGCCGACGACAAGGGCCAGATGTACAGCCACATCAAGGCCATGGAAGCGTTGTTCGCAGTCAACGGCAAGCTCCCGGTGAATGTAAAGTTCCTGATCGAGGGCGAGGAGGAAGTCAGCGGCGCGGCCATCGCGAAGTATGTCGCCGAGAATCCCGCCAAGCTCAAATCCGATGTCGCGCTGGTATCCGATACCGAGCTATACGCTGAAGGCATCCCGACTCTCTGCATCGGCCTGCGCGGGTTGGTCTACACCGAAATCGAGGCGCGCGGTCCGGCCAAAGATCTACACTCGGGGATGTACGGCGGCGCGGCGCCTAACGCCATTTTCGGGCTGGTGGAACTGCTGTCAAAGCTCAAGGACGCGAAAGGCCATATCAACATCCCCGGCATCTATGACGACGTCGCACCGCCCACTCCGGAAGAAAAACATTCGTGGTCCACGCTTCCGTTCGACGAAAAGGAATTCCTGAAGATCGAGGTTGGTTCGACGCAGCTCACCGGCGAGCCGGGATTCACTGTGCTGGAGCGCGTATGGGCGCGGCCGACACTGGAAGTCCACGGCATTGTCGGCGGATTCATCGCGCCCGGCGCCAAGACGGTTATCCCCGCCAAAGCCACCGCCAAGGTCAGCATCCGCCTGGTGCCCAATCAAGATCCACTTAAGATAATCGCCGCGTATAAAAAGGCAGTCGGAGACTGCACGCCCGCGGGAATTCAGACCACGGTGAAAATCCTGGCTTACGGACCCGCCATCAGCGTGGATCCGGACAATCACGCCATTCGGGTCGCCGCCAAAGCTTTTTCCGACGTGCTCGGCCGAGAGACGGTGTTCATTCGCAGCGGCGGATCCATTCCGATTGTGGGCGATTTCAAGAAACACCTGGGCATTCCAACCATCCTGATGGGATTCGGACTTCCCGACGATGGTTTACATTCGCCCAATGAGAAATATAAGCTGGCGAACTACTACGCCGGGATCATGACGATTGCCCACTTCCTTGAACAATACGGGCAGTGACCAAACGGGACACGAAGCTTCGCGCTTAGATCCAACGCCCTCGCAATCCGAGAGCGTGGTGCGATCGGCGGGCGTGGTTTCCGTCGCGGTGTTCATGAGCCGCATTACCGGCTTGCTGCGCGAATCGGTGATGGCGCGGCTGTTTGGCGCAGGCCTGATCTATGACGCGTTCATGCTGGGGTTCCGGATCCCCAACCTGACTCGCGACCTGTTCGCTGAAGGGGCGCTTTCCAGCGCCTTTGTCCCCACCTTCAGCGAGTACCTCAGCCAGCGCACCAAGGAAGAAGCCGCGCGTCTGGTGAACCTGGTCGCGACGGCGCTGATCATCGTGGTGGGGGTGGTATGCGCGGCGGGCATGATCTTCGCTCCCGTGCTGGTCCATCTTCTGGCACCGGGATACGCGGAGGTTCCCGGCAAATTCGAGCTGGCCGTGCGCATGACGCGCATCATGTTTCCATTCCTGCTGCTGGTCGCTTTGGCCGCGCAGGCGATGGGGGTGCTCAACGCGTGCAACCGCTTTGGAGTGCCCGCCCTGGCGTCGACGTTTTTTAATATCGGCTCGGTAGGCTTCGGCGTCGTCCTGGGAGTCTGGCTGGGACCGCTGCTGCACCTCACGCGCATCGAAGGCATGGCGATCGGCGTGGTGCTCGGCGGCGCGCTGCAACTGATCTGGCAACTGCCCAGTCTGCATCGGCTCGGATTCAATTTCCGGGCGACGCTCGATTGGTCCGATCCCGGACTGCAGCGCATCCTGCGGCTGATGGTCCCCGCCATCCTGGGGAACGCCGCCGTGCAGATCAACGTGATGGTGAACACCAACTTCGCCTCCACCATCTCCGATCCTGTGCGAGGTCTGGATGGCCCGGTGAGCTGGCTGAGCTATGCTTTTCGCTTCATGCAGCTTCCCCTGGGCCTGTTCGGCGTGGCGATGGCGTCGGCGACCCTTCCCTCCATCGCCCGCAGCGTCGCACGCGGCCAGATGGATGAGTTCCGGCGAACACTCTCGAATTCGCTGGGCACCGTATTTCTGCTGACCATACCGTCTTCGGTCGGGCTGATCGTGCTGGGGAAATCGATTATCGGCGCGATCTATCAGGGCGGGAGGTTCCAACTCTACGATACCCAGCAGACGGCCCTGGCGCTGTCCTGTTACGCCATCGGCCTGATGGGTTACGCGGCGCTTAAAGTGCTCAGCCCGGCGTTCTACGCGCTGAACGACGCGCGCACACCGATGCTGGTGAGCTTGGGATCGATATTGGTTAACTACGCCGCGGCGTCCACGATGATCAAGTTCGCGGGGCTCGGCCACGCGGGCCTGGCGCTTTCGACCTCCACCGTGGCGCTCTTCGGATTCGTGGTGCTGTTCGCGCTACTGCGCAAACGCATTGGAGGAGTCCACGGGCGCGACCTGGCCACCCAGATCGGCAAGGTGGCGCTAGCCTCATCGATTATGGGCGGCGTGATTTTCGCGACGTCGCGCGGCATGGCCACGTGGCTGGGTGCATCGCAAATTGCGCGGCTGGCGGATCTGGCTGTCTCGATTCCCGCCGGACTCGCAGTCTACTACGGGGCCTGCCGGGCACTGGGTCTGGCCGAAATCGACGGAGTGATTCGAGCATTCACCCGGCCCATTCAAAGGCGCTTGCAGCGCCGATAGAGCGGCAGACGATCTAATAAGGCCGCTGGCCTGCCCAGTTGCCGGGCGGATCATAGTCGCAAACCCAAACCTCGGTTCCCCCGCCTCGGGCCACGGCGCATCCCACCTCTTTGGTATCGCTCCATACGATTTGTGTGTAGTGGCCGCACACGCCGCGGCATTGGTTGGAGTTGGAGTCGTAGTCCCGGGATTCCGCGGCCCACGCCTTGACCACCTGCGCCGGTGACGCGGACGCGCCGGTGATCTTGAACAGGTTCTCGCCGTAGTGCAAGTTGGGCTGGTGGACGAATTGCCTCCGCGCCAGGAGCGTGTCGGCCCAGTCTTGCGCACGCGCGGCCAACCGGTCGGACCACGTCAGAGGAGCTACGCCCACCTGCGCTCGCACGGCGTTGTGGCCGGCGAGCATGTCGCGCACAAGAGACTCACCAAAACGCCGCGTCTGTGCCTCTCCAGATCCGGCTAACAGGATCAGAAGCCAGACGGCTGGAGCATGGTTTCGCACCAGCGGATTATCGGCTGTGCCCTTGCGGTTGAGTAGGCGGGTAGTTCTGCTGCTGCTGCGGGTACGGCTGCTGATCAGGATCGTAGTCCTGCTGTGGCGCCTGCTGATATTGCTGTTGATCGGCGTAACAGTTTGGGTTCTGAATCCAGTTGCCATTCCGATCGTATGTGCCAGGAACGCAGGACTGCGGGGCAGGGGCCGGTCCGTAGGAATAACCTGAAGAATAACCCGGATCGTAAGGATAAGCGGGGGCAGTAGCGGGGGCGTAGGCGTAGCCGGGATCGTAAGCATATCCGTACGGAACGCCAAATCCCAGGGCTACGTTGCCACCGTAGTATCCGCGATAGATGGGTCGCCCATATGACCGCGGAGCGATGTAGCCGCGACTATAGCTCGGTCCGCGCGGGCTCACAGAGTTCCGTCCTACGGAGAAATGGTTTCCGCCGTTGCGCGCCGATCTTGTTGGGGCGCTACTGCGCCCGCCTCCAGAGTCACCCCCGTGATCACGGGCGAAGCCGACTCCCGGAATTAAAGCGCTGAGCAGCGCGCCAGCCACGAACGTGGTCGATGCAAATCTTTGGAACATAACCGAAGTCCCTTCTTTCCTTACACCCCTTGAGATGCGGCTGATCATGGGACGGCTCTAAGTCTTTTCCTTTGTGAACGATAAATAATCGGTGCAAGCGGTGAGATCGCCCGGCAGGAATCGCACACCAGAACGGTAACGGCAGCGAAATTTGCGCAAGCTGGAAATCCCAAGAGAATGAAACGGGCAAACCTGCTCTTTAAGCGTCTACGGTTTCTGACAAAATCGACAGATCGGCGATCCACTGAAGACTGGCAGGACACTTGCTGCTAGGCAACCCGGAGGTTGTGATGAGATACATAATTGCCTGGGCCTTGGGCGTCCCCGGAATTTTGGTTTTGGCGTGGTTCTTACTGGCTCACCACTAGAACGCGCGCCGAATGGCACTCCCCGGGGCCGGTTTGCGGCTCCGGGCCCGGTGAAGCAGCGACTTGACGGCAGAGACTACTATCAGTACCGGGATTGACAGGGGGCGCGATTGCTCTTAACATAGGCAGCGTTAGTCAATATCCCCCAAACCCGTAGGAGTCGATTTATGTTTCATTTCAGAAAGACTTGGCTGAGCGTGGCCATTTGCCTGGCGCCCGTTGCTTTCGGCGCGAACCAGTGCGTGAAACCCGGCGGCGGCGGCGGCTGCCTGTCGTCCATCAACGCGGCCGTAGCGGCCGCAGGCGCCAATGACACCGTCACGGTAGGGCACGGAACCTACGCCGAATATGTGATCGTCAATAAACCGCTGGCTCTGCTTGGCGAGAACTCCGCGAATACTGTCATTAACGCCATGAATCTGCCGGATGGTATCGAGGTGGACGCAAGCCACGTTGTGGTCAGCGGGTTCACGGTGGCCAATGCCAACTTTCAGGGCATTTTGGTGATCAACGCAACAGACGTCACCATTACAAATAATCACGTCACCGGAAATGACCGCAGTCTGCAACCCTTCGCCGCCGGAGGGCCGGTGTGCCCCGGCATCCGGCAGGCCTTCGTGGCCGGTGAGGGCTTTGACTGCGGTGAAGGCATTCACCTGAGCGGCGTCACCAACTCCACGGTGTCCAATAATCTGGTCGATCAAAACGCAGGCGGCATCCTCATCAGCGACGATACCGGCCCGAATCACGACAATCTCATCACCGGGAACACCGTCCAGGACAACCCCTACGATTGCGGCATCACGCTCGCTTCGCATCATTTTGCGCTAAGCCCGCAGGATCCCACCGTAGGCGTTTATCACATCACCGTCAGCGGAAATACTTCGGCGCGCAACGGATTATTGACCGGCGAAGGCGCCGGCGTCGGTGTTTTCACAGGACCTCCGGGCGCACAGAATTGGGGCGACGTGGTCATTGGAAATACACTTACCGGTAACGGGCTCCCCGGAGTCGCACTCCACTCCCACACAGTTTTCCAGAAGCTCACCGACATCCTGATCGCCGGCAATACGATCTCCGGCAATGGACCTGATTCGGATCCCGGCACCACCGTGCCCACCGGCATTGACGTATTTAGCGACTCCACCGGCGGGGCGGCCCCTATCACCGGCGTCGTGATCGCCGGCAATACGATTAACCGAGAAGGAATCGACGTGGCGATTAAGACTCCGGGCGCCGTCGCGGTGCACCTCAATAACCTCTTCGACGACCTCGGGATCGATAATCTCGGCACGGGATCGGTCGACGCCACCATGAACTGGTGGAAGTGCTCTAACGGTCCGGGTTCCAACGGTTGTTCTAGTTTTGTAGGCGCGGGTGTTCAAACCAGCCCGTGGCTGTCACAACCTTCGAAGTAATTTAGATAGGGGCTGGCCTGCAAGCCAGCCCCTTCACAGCGTCAGTAGCTTTCGGAATCCTTCCACATCCAGCCGCCGGCCGACGAAGAACGATCCGAATAATGCATACACCGCGCTAACGTGGTCAAACCGCATTTCGTAAATCAGCTTCTTGAAGACCAGCGGATCGTCGGCGAACAGATCCACTCCCCACTCCCAATCGTCGAAGCCGATCGACCCGGTGATGATCTGCTTCACTGTCCCGGCGTAGCGGCGTCCCACCGCGCCGTGCTCGGCCATCTGGCGCTGCCGCTCAGCCAGGGGGAGCTGGTACCAGTTCTTATCTTCGCCGCGCTTGCGATCCATCGGATAGAAGCACAGAAACTTCGCCCCCGGCACTTCCGGAAACAGGCGTGGGTGCATGGCCTGGCGCTGGCGCTCCAGCGTCTGCTCGATCTGCGCGTTCCAGTCCGGGCTGTGCGCAACGATTCCTTTCTCCGCTAAGTCGGCGTAGGCCTTGCCTGTTGACTCATATAGACCCAACTCAACCACAGAAAGATAGGAACTGGTCTGTTCCAGGTAATCCCACAGCCGCAGATGCGCCAGGCACGTCTGGATCTCGCTCAACTGGTCGAATCCAGGGCGAAAATGGACCAGCATCAGGTCCCCTTTGTGCCCCAGGAGGCCGAATGCCGCGCTGTTCTGCTTCTCGATGGCGGCCAGCGTGGACGCCGCTTCTTCCAGAATCGCCGTGCGGTCATTGCCCGGAAGAACCCGCCACGGAGCCCAGCGTATCCGCAGCATCTGGTGTAGAACAGCCGCTCCTTCAAGGGTCAGCGGAACGGGAGGAATGTTGTCATTTGCTGTATGTGGGGGCTGTTGCATATCCATCTTTTACTGTATCGCGTTCGACGCATGCTAAAATCAAGATCCATGTATCCAGATGTTCATCTGGTGATTCAGCTTCAATCGCTAGACCAAAAAATCACTGTCCTAGACAAAGAAGTGGCCGCGCTACCCAAGCACATAGCGGTCATCGAGAAAGCTCTCGAATCGCACCTCCGGAAGCTGGAAGCCGATAAAGCCGCTCTCTCCGCCAACCAGAAGGATCGCAAGCGGCTGGAAGGCGATATCCAGGTGCACCAGCAGAAGATCTCCAAACTCCGGGATCAGATGCTGCAAGCCAAGACCAACGAGCAATATAAGGCCTTCCAGCACGAGATCGAGTTCATCGAGAAAGAGATTCGCCAGGCCGAAGACCGGATTCTGGAATTGATGACGGAATCGGAGCCGCTCGACCAGAACGTCAAGAAGGCCGAGAGGGCGCTGGCCGAGGAGAAGAAATCGGTGGATGCGGAAAAGGCGCAGGCGCGCGAGCGCACTGCCGCCGATCAGAAGGAACTCGATACGCTGCGCCACCAGCGCACCGAATCGGTAGCTAAATTGCCTAAACCTTCGCTGCTAGCCTACGAAAAGATCCGCCGGAAGTGGAGCAATACCGTGGTCGCCGAAGCCGTTAACGGCCGCTGTTCCGGCTGCCAGATTAATCTTCGCCCGCAATTTCTCCAGGACTTGCGAAAAGGCGATCAGTTAATGTTCTGCGAGCAATGCGGGCGGTTTTTGTATTACAACCCGCCGGTGAGTTTCGAAGACACCGCGGCAGTTCGGTAGCCGCTCGCATTACTCCGTCAACGTCCTTTAAGGTTAGATCTTGTAGGGCGCGCGCTCGAAGGATTCGGATTCCGCCCGAGCACGGGCCCGGCGGCTGCCCGGCCAATCCAGGCGCATATCCCGGCAGACTTCATCCAGCATTTCCACCGTGCAAACCTTTGTCTCCATGGCGAAGGCCGTGAGCAGCATGTTGTCGCAGACGCCGTTGATCACGCGCGGGATGCCCTGCGCCCGCAGATGGATTTCCGACATCAGCTCCTCGGGAAAAACCTGCTGATCGGGCATTCCAACCCGCGACATGCGTGAATCAATATACTCCACCGCTTCGCGCAGCGCGAACGGAGTCAGATTGCAGCGCAGCACTACGCGCTGCTTCAACTGCCGCAGATTCGGAGCGTCCAGTTTGCGGTCCAGCTCGGGCTGGCCCGCCAGCACAATTTGCAGCAGCTTTCCGTTCCGGTTCTCAAGATTCCCCAGCAGCCGGATTTCTTCCAGCACTTCCCATTCGAGATTGTGCGCCTCATCCACGATCAGCACCACCGTCTTACCGTCCTGAGCTTGCTCCACTAACAGAGTGTTCAGGGCGAACAGCACTTCCGTTTTCGACGTCCGGGAGCACGGCAGGTCCAGATCGTAAGCAATCATTTCGAAGAACTGCTCGACGTTAATCCGGGAGTTAAAGAGAAACGCGAATTCGATGAAATTCGCCTCCAGATAGTCCCGGAGACACTCCAGCATGGTGGTCTTGCCCGTGCCTACCTCGCCGGATAGGACGATGAATCCCTTGCGCGCTTGCACGCCATAGACCAGATTCGCCAGCGCCTCTTCATGCCGCTCACTGCGGTAAAAAAAGGCCGGATCCGGGCTTAGGCTAAAGGGGCTCTCCGAGAAGCCGAAGAAAGCATTATACATTTGCCGGGGATTGACCCTCTCTATGTCCTTCTATTCTAGATCGATAGTATCACGCACCTACTGTAGAGCGAATACTACTCTTCGCGGTCCGGTACTAGTGCAAATCCTGTATTCCTATCGGTCTAACGCGCAGAATGAAGCGCTGCGGGATCATCACCGGTCCAGTTTGGTGATGCTTCAGAGAAGGCTACGTTTCTAGCTGACTTCCAATAGGACCCAGCCGGGCAAGTATGCGGGTCGGCCGGCTTCGAACACGATCCGGCGAGTTTTGGGAAACGGTAAGCCGGTCTGGACGGCCTTCTGGTACACGGCTATGTGTCTCAAAATTGAGCGGTAGTTGGGATCGGCAGTATCGCCCACCGAGATCTTGGAGAGCATGCCCGCTCCCCACCCCAGGGATAGAACGCAATTATGGCTTCCCGCAGCCTCTGTAACGCGCCTCTCAAGATCGTCCAGGGTTTGGGACAGCCGCTCCAGCCCGACGGCCTCGGCATACTTCTTGTGACGCTGGATCTGGCTGGTAGCAAATGAGTTAGATGCCTGGAAAAGTTTTTGTCTATCCTGGACAGACGTTTCCTTCCACAGGCCCTCGAAAACCATCCCGGGAGCCGCCATTTCGGCGAATACCGGAGTGCTGTCTTCGATTCTGCGCGCATCCGAGGTTCCACGCGGCGATTTCCATCCAAGCTCGAACTTGCCCGCCCCCCGCGCGACCATGCTCGACGTCCGCAGCAGGTAAATCTTCATTCCGGTGTAGGCTACCGGATCGGAATCGGTGGTCGCCACGCGCCGCATTCGATTTCCCGCGTGTCCGCCCAGTACTGCATCCTCGGCCTTCGCGCCGGGATTGCGAGGCGGCCGGGCGTCTTCTTCCATGCGACCCGCAAGCTCGCGCAACGTTTTTTCAGTCCAACGATCGAACACCGCGCCGGTTCGCAAGGCTCCTTTGATCGCCGTCGCCGGCAGGTAGGGACCTGCGGGCGAAGTCGCAAAGGTCGGGATGAACAGATTTTCCGAATGAGCGCGCTCCCAGACCGGAACCGAGCTGGAGTGTTCGAAGGGAATCCGGCGGCCGGCGAAGTTTTGTGCGAACCCTCCCCAGGAGGCGAAGTCCAGCTTGTCCGCTGTCTTGAGCTGGGTAAGATATCCTTCCAGGCGCGGACCTTTTGCCAGCAAGCGAAAAATCCTACGCTGATCGAGCACATTGACGTGATCCTTCCAGACCATGTAATCGATAGGCGCCAGTTTCTGGCCATCGCCCACCAGCGTCGGAGTCAGACAGGTGACGCGGTATTTCACGATGCCGTCCTGAGCGGAATGGATACGGCGAGCGCGAAGCCGGCGCGATACACCGGATGCGGAAATCCATCGGGAGCTACATCGGCCGCTGATCCGCGCGGCTCAGACGAGGCCACCACCACCGACCCTTCCGACACCATGCGGGTTTGCTTCTTGCGATCGCCCCAGCGCGCGTCGCTTTCGACGCGCCCGCCTCGAGTGGTCAGCGTATAGTTGCCCTGGGACCACTCCACGCTATCTGACTCCGCAGGGTGGAACAGCGAGAGCAGCCAATAAGCATGGTTCCCATCAGTATTAGCGTGAACGTCGACCATGCCTTCGCTGATCTCGGGCATTTCCGAGCGGCCCCAGCCCTGCGATCGTTTTCCGCCGAACCCGGAATCGCACAGCAAACGCAGCGCCGCGGTAAGAGGCTTGGTCCATCGTTCCTGCGCAGCGCTGTCCAAAAAGTGGCATGCGCACCACAAGCCGCTGCCCGGAGTGAACTCGAGGCACGCGGTCGAATGCGCCGCGACGGACGCACCTTCACGGTCGATGGCCGCGCTGGAGCGCACCGAAACGCGGAAGGGACCCGTGGGCGCGGGCGAGCTGAAAGGAAGGAGGCACTCGCTGGGGCCGTCAATTGTCCATCCATCCTCGGACAATCCTTTGCCGGCCGCGAGCGATTCGACGACACTCAAGGGAACGAATCGCGCGCCTTTCCAGCGAACTTTGGACGATGGCGGCGGCGGCCACAGATTTCGCGGCGGCACCACCAGTAAAGTATCGCCCTGGTACGGGAAGCACGAACTGAATCGCACTGCCGGTTCCGATGCTCGGGCCGTGGCTTCCAACCACGTGTCTAACAAGTCCAAGCGGGACATGGCCGAGGTAACCGCCGAGTACAATGAGTCGCTGTGATAGATGCGGTCCACCCGGTCGCGATCGCCGGAATCCGGACCGATGCGCCACGGACCCACGGGCCGCAGGCGAATAAGCAAGCCGCTTGGCATTTTCTTACTCTGCGAGCTTATCGGCGAAAGAAGAATCGTTGACCGCAGCCTGGATCTGACCCAGGTCGCCGGAAGCCAATGCGGCTTCCTCCGCGCCTGAAGAATAGAATCCGCGCCCGCGCCACGTCAGTTTGAGGTTGGCGAACCGGACGCGTCCGCTGCCGCGTGATCCGCCGCCGCCCAGCGCGTCGTCTTCCAGCAGGCGCAATCCTTCGAACAGGCGCGCCGCCAGAGCCTTGTCCTCGTCGCATAAAACGTCCAGCACCATGCGGACCTTGAATCGCGCGCCCGCGGGAACACGTTCGAGCGTGCGCGGATTAGCCTGCGACGTGATCCGATCGATGGCGTTTTCGCTCTTCACTTCGGTGATTTCGTCGTCCAGGTTCTCGCGCATCTGCGCCGTGATGCTCTCGGGATCGAGTGGAGCATCGTACACCGCCAGACGCGCGGGACTGGCGGCGCTCGATTCCAGCGTCTCGCCCTGCACCCGCTCCATGCGGCCCGGATTGCGGCCGAACAACAGGCAAATCTCGTCGTCGGGACGGTCGCTCTGATGAATACGCACTTCCTGGCCGCGGCGTTTTGACAAGTAAACGAGGTCGGCAGGTCCGGTCACGCCCAGCGAATTCTCGAGCAGCGAACGTAGCTTACCGCGCAGCGAGCTGCCCGGAATATAGGGCAGTCCGAAGGCGTCCTTCACCACGGGATTGTCGGCGCCGCCGATTTCAAGCGACCCCTTACCCGCGCCAATGTGCAGGCCCGTTTCGCAATGGACTTCGCCGGCCAGAATCAATTTTCCAACTAGTTTCAACTGCGTCTGGGCAGTGTGGGAACTCATATATTTATTCGTTGTAGGCGACTATCGCCTCGAACAGGTCCTTAAATCTCTCGTATCCTCTTGCATCGTTCCTGCGGGTGACCTGGAGCAGCAGGCGTTCGAGCGCGTCCAAGCTCCGCAGCGAATGCCGCGCGATGGTGTAGGCCAGCCGGGCGCGCAGCATGACGAACTGATGCTGCCGCTCGGATTCCGGCGCCCGCACGGCACGTCTTACGGCGTTATAGAGGCGTCGAAGCTGGCTCTTGGTGCCGCTGTCCATATCGCGCATGCGAACCACCACGGCATGCGCCTGATTGTCGAGATACAGGCTGTCGGAAATCAGCTTCTCCAGTTCGATCTCGGCGAAGCCTTCAAAGGGACGCCCGCCGCCACCACCGGGCCGGCCTTCATGGCGGCCTTCATGACGCGGTCCGCCCTCACGGCCGCCGGGTCCACGATCTGGACGCCCTTCACGACGCGGACCGCCACCGCGATTCTCTCCACGATTTTCGCCTTGCGGCCGTGGCGGCCGATCCCCGCGAGGCCCGCGCGGTTCGCGGTCACCTAGTTTCGCCTGAGCGGCTTGATGCGCGGCATCGCGCTTGGCAGATTCGGCTTCCGCTTTAGCTTTAGCAATCTCCAGCACCTCGGCAAGGCTTGGTTCTTGAGTTGGCGCCTCCAGCGGAGTCTCCACTGATGGTATTTGCGACTGATCGTCTTCCATTGAAATCCCTTCCTAAGCCTCGGCGGACAACCTCGCCCATTCTAGCGCCACGCGGCCCGCTGGCCGCAACTTGACCGTAACGGCGCTGCGCCCGATCAGATCGGCGATTAAAGCCGTGCGGGCTTTCTGATAGTCCCCGCGCTCCGGTCCAGGCGCGCGCGAGGCGTTCAGAATGCGGCGAATCCGGCGATGATAGCGCCACGGCCGCTCGCCACCCATACGGCGGGCTTGCCGCTTCGACATTTTCGACTGCGTCTCGCGATAGATGCCGCACAGATCGCGCAGGTACTGCGGCGAGCAGCCGAAATCGCTCACCATCCGGCCAAGAAAATCCTTGAGCGTCGACGCCTCGGCGAACTGCTTCCATTCGAGCGTGCGGCCCAGCAGCCAGATGCAATCCTTGTCGGCCGATTTGGCCGCTTCCAAACGCTGCCCGGCTTCTTCGAACACTGCGCCAAGGGAGGCGTCCACGGCCGGCGCCATGGCCAGGGCCATACTGATGGTCTTGCCCTCGGGTCCCGCGAAATCCTTCAGATTCTGTTCGGTGAAGCGGCGGAACAGACGCTCCAGCTCCGAGGCCAGCCCGATCAGGGCATCCCAAGCGCCATAAACGGCAAAATCGTCGCCGCCCGAATAGATCACGGTCACCTTGCGCCAGAACTCGGGCATGGAGCACAGCACTTCCAGCTCGCCCGCAAAGAACTGCTTGTACATCACCGAAAGTTGAATATGCTCTTCGATAGTCTGGGCGCGATGGATCCGGATGGCGAAGTTATCGACGTCGCCGCGCAGCACGCCCCATGTCGGCAGTCCGATGGCGCGGCCCGCCAGGACGGCGGTGGAGGCAGGCTCGCTGCCATCGTCGCTAGGAGCGGCGTGACGGGCGAAGGGGATCGCATCGGTCGAATTCGTCAACGGCCAGGAATGTTTTCCACCGCTGGTCAGGATGCGGCCGGGCGTTTCCGGCGACCATGCAACACTCCCTGCGTCGCGCAGTGAAAAACCGAGCTGCCCGTGGAAATATTCTTCGATGGCGGGATCAGGCTCGGGAACCGGCGCCGCGAATGACACCGCGCCAGCTTCCCCGGCGGGAGCGTGCCGCCCACGAGCGAGCCGCTCTTCCAGACGCCGGCGTACGGCGCTCCAGTCGCCCAGGTTTTCTGTCACGCTCCAAATCAGCTTGAGAGCTCCCGCGCTTAACGTCGCCATTTCCTTGGCGGCAGCTTCGAGAAACGCCTCGGCCGGCTCGCGCGACTCTTCGGGAAGAACCAGCAAAAACTGGCTCGCGCCGCTGGAGCCGATCAGGATCTTGGCGAGCCCCAGTTCGGCCAGCAAGGCACGCGGCAACACTTCGCTCAACAGGCTGATCCAATGGGAGCGCCCGGTGAAGACCTGGTCGGGATCCTGAGACGCGGGCGCCAGGAGGCAGTCGTCGACGCCGAGAATTTTGCCTTCAAGAAAGATCTGCAGGGACATGCGGAGGCGAAACCATCACTGTATCACGTGATGGTATTAGCCGTGCGGATATTGCTCAATTCCCGCTACTAGACCCGGGATTGTGTGCGGATCTGCCTCGACGTCGACTGTAACTCCAAACTCCCGCGCCGTGGCCGACGTGATCGGACCAATCGAGGCGATCTTTACTCCCGATAACACTCCCGAACGGACGTCCGCTCCGATTGCCGCGATGAAATTCTTGACCGTCGACGAGCTGGTGAACGTGATCCACGTTGGATTTCGCGCGAGTACCTCGCGCACCCGAGACGCGGCGTCTTCAGGTAGCCCAGTGCGATACGCCTCAACCACGTCCACGATCGCCCCGCGGCGCGTCAGCTCGACGGGCACCAGGTCGCGAGCCATCGCTGCCCGCGGCAGCAGAACGCGCTTGCCCGCCAGATCGTCGGACGCCAAAGCCTCCAGCAGGCTCTCGGCGACGTACTCCTTCGGCATTCGGTCCACCTTAATATGCAGAGCTTCGACGGCTGCGGCCGTCGCGGGGCCGATCGCACAGACTTTGGCGCGCAGAAAGCGTATATCGGCCAGATGTTCCACGAAACTGCGGACGCCATTCGCGCTGGTGAAAATCAGCCAGTCATAAGTATCGAGACAGGCGATTGCCCGAGCCAGCGGCCGCGCGTCCGCCGGGGGCTGGATCTCAATCATCGGGAGCAGGATTACTTCCGCACCCAACTCTTCCAGAGGATCCGCCAGTTCCGCTGCCTGCCTGCGGTCGCGAGTCACCACAATGCGCTGCCCGAACAGCGGCAGCCGCTCGAACCAGTTGAAGCGATCGCGTAGCGCGACTACTTCTCCGATGACGATGGTCGCCGGCGGCCTAAGGCCGTTTTGGGCGATGAGCCCGGGCAAAGTCTCCAGAGTCCCGACCAGCGTTTCCTGATCCGGGCGCGTCGCCCAACGCACCACCATGGCGGGAGTTTTTGCCGACCGTCCCTGTGCGATCATCTCGCGCGCAATAGCCGCGAAATTCACCAGCCCCATGAACAGGACCACCGTTTCGGCCGAGCCGACCTTCCCCCAATCGATGGCTTCGACTTTATGGCCGGTGACAAACGTCACCGCCGACGTATGCTGGCGATGCGTCAACGGCACGCCGGTGTAGGCCGCCAGACCCAGCGGCGTGGTCACGCCCGGTACGATCTCAAAGGGGATGCCGGCGGCCGCCAGCGCCTCCATCTCTTCCCCGCCCCGCGCGAAGATAAATGGATCGCCGCCCTTCAGCCGCACCACAATCCAGCCGCGGCGCGCGCGATCGATCATCAGCGCCGAGATCTCCTCCTGCGACATCTCGTGCTGCGCGCGCTTCTTCCCGACGTAAATCCGCTCGGCGCGCAGCGGCGCGTGATCCAGCAATCGTTCACTGGCGAGGTTGTCGTACAGGACGGCGTCGGCCCGCTCCAGGACTTTCTTACCCTTGACGGTAATCAGTCCCGGATCGCCGGGACCGGCCCCGACCAGGTAAACCTTCATGAGGCGAGGGCTTCGAGAATCTCCTCCGCGCCCTTTTCCAAAAGGTTTCGACCCAGTGAAGCTCCGGTTCGCAAGGGGTCGACACCCGAAAGTTCCGCGCGCACCACACGTTTGCCGTCGGGCGACGCCACAATTGCGCGCATATGGATCACGCCCTTTTCGATAAATGCGTAACCGCCGATGGGAACCTGGCAGCCGCCGCCCAGCTTCTCGAGCATCGCGCGTTCGGCGGTGACCGCGGTGCGGCTATCCGCGTGATCCAGTTTGCGAACCAATTCGCAGGCCGGACCGCCGTCGTCGCGAGTTTCGATGGCCAGGGCGCCCTGCCCCACAGCCGGGCACATAGTCTCGGCGGGAATCAATTCGCGAATGCGATCCTGCCAGCCCAGCCGTCGCAAGCCCGCCGCTGCCAGAACGATCGCGTCGTAGCGCCCTTCGTCCAGCTTGCGCAGCCGCGTGTCGACGTTTCCTCTTAACATCTCGACTGACAATTGCGGATTCAAAGCGAGCAACTGCGAGGATCGGCGGAGCGAACTGGTGCCGATTCTGGTTCCTTGTTTCAGATCGGCCAGCCAGCAGCCAATCAGCGCATCGCGCGGCTCCTCGCGTTCCGGAATCCCGGCGATGGTCAGCCCGGCCGGAAGCCCCGTAGGCACATCCTTCATGCTGTGTACCGCCAGGTCGATCGCGCCGCTTAAGAGCGCCTCGTCGATCTCCTTGGTGAACAGGCCCTTGCCGCCCGCCTGCGCCAGAAGAACATCCTGGATCTTATCGCCGCTGGTCTTGATGACCTCGATCCGCGTTTCTATGCCGAGGGCTTTAAGCTGTTCCCCAATGTGTCCGGCCTGCCACAACGCCAGCTTGGACCCGCGCGAGCCAATGACGATCACTCGTCGCCTTTCCGATTCTTAAGCTGCGAAATGATTCGATGGGCCACCTTGTTCATATAGCCGCGCATCATAGCGTGAATAGCCTCTTCCTGCTGCGGCGTCAGAGCGCCCATTTTGGGACGCCAGCGTTCGATCTCACCCTTGCGCCAGTTCTCCAGCTCTTCCTGCACGCTGACAATGGCGGGCGCCGCCTCGCGCGTCTTCAGCCGCACCACCATGCGATCCACTTCCTCCCGCACGATCTCTTCGGCGTCCTTGGCGGTTTCGATGCGACCCTTCAGATTGTCGTCGACCACTTTGCCCAGGTCGTCGATATCGTACAGAAATACGCTGTCGACTTCGTTTACGGCGGGGTCGATGTTGCGCGGCACTGCAATGTCGATCAGGAACATGGGACGGTTGCGGCGTTTGCTCATCGCCGCGCGCATCTGGTCGCGCGTCAGGATAAAGTGCGGCGCGCCGCTGGATGCCAGCACGATATCAACCTCGGGCACGACATCCTCGAAATATTCGTAGTCGATCACGCGGCCGCCGCATTCCTCGGCCATCGCGTCAGCGCGCTCGCGCGTGCGATTCGTCACCAGAATTTCGGAAACGCCCGCGCGGCGCAGATGACGAGCCGCGCTCGCGGCCATTTTTCCGGCGCCGATCACCAGCACCTTCTTGCCTTGAAGAGCCCCGAAAATCTCGCGAGCCAGTTCCACCGCGGCGTAGCTTACCGAGACGGCGCTCTCTCCAATGTCGGTCTCCGTACGAACCCGCTTGGCGACGCTCAACGCCCGGTCGATCACCTGCCCCAGGAATCCGCCCATCGCGCCACGCTCCCTGGCCAGCGCGTAAGCTGATTTCATCTGCCCCAGAATCTGCGGCTCGCCCACCACCATCGAATCCAGACTGGACGCCACGCGGAACAGATGGCGAATCGCTTCAGGACCATCGAAACGGTACAGATAGGGAGTCACCCAGGCCCGCTCGACACGTCTGGAATCGGCCAGAAAACCTTCCACCGCGGATTCGACATCGGCCTGTTCGTCGGCTGTCACCGCCACCTCCACCCGATTACAGGTGGAGAGGATCATGCCTTCCAGCAGCCCGGGCCGGCGCTTGAGATCGTCCAAAGCCTGCGGCAGCGCCTTATCTTCGAAAGCCAGCCGCTCCCGCACCTCAACGGGCGCGGTGCGATGGTTCAGACCGGTGAGCAGCAGCTTCATTGGAAAAGGGTGGCCCTCAATCCCGCATGCGCCGCCCACGTCAGCGCGGAACAGCCGAGCACCGCCAGCGCCATCACCGCCGCCTTGCGTCCGCGCCAGCCCGCGGAGGCCCGCAGGATCATGGTCACCAGCAGCAGCGCCCATGTCACCAGCGATATGGCGATGCGCGCGTCGCCGATCCAACTGGTGCCAGGCGAATAAATTTCGGCCCACATGATTCCGAACACCAGCCCCAGCGTTAAGAACGCAAAACCTAAACCCAGCGACCTGCTGATCATGTTGTCGAGCGTGGCCAGCGGCGGCAGCCGTTCGAGTAAAGAGCTCGTGCGTTTTTGCTTGAGCCTCCGCTCCTGGATCAGGTACGCGAAGGCCGCCACGGCCGTGAGTGATAACGCGGCATATCCTGCCAGCACCAGCAGGATGTGAACGCCCAGCCACATCTGACCCATCGGTTCACCCGCGCCCGGTCCGGAGGCGCGTTCCATCGCTGGCACCAGCGTCATCACAAACACCAGCGGAAACAGAACCACGGATATACCTTCGAAACGGTATTTCCATTCGACGATCAGGAACACCACCGCGATCAGGAACGCGCAGACGCTAAGAGTCTGGTAGGCGGCGCCTAACCCGTTTCCGAACATCAGGCGCTCGACGATCGCCACGCCATGCAGGACCACAGCAATGCGAAACGTCGCCCGCGCCAGCGGAAAGACGTTTTGGCCGTGGCGCACCAGCACCAGAATCGAGTGCAGGAGTCCCACCGCGTAGAGACACGCGGCCACCCGTAACCAGAATACGCTCGATTCCATCCTTTTCCTTCACTTACGATTCTACGACGGCGAAGGGATTGCGAATGATCCCGGTCATATACGGGTCTTATACTAAGCCTATGAGCAACAAACTCACAGCCGGGAAGCTGCCCATGCGGGGGCGTTCACGCCGGAACGCGATGTTTTTCCCTCGCGAGCTGCGTGAGGCAATTTCGGACCTCCACTCCGGCCGCGACCTGGCGCTGGATTCCATCAACGCCCGATCTTCGAACATGGTGTTTTTCGGCCCGATCGTCCAACTGCAACTGGTCGTGAAGGAGACCGGCAAGCTAAAGGGCCGATTTGTGATTGGCATGGACCTTCAACCGGATGCCGCACGGGAACTGGCTGCCACGCTCAACAAACTGGCCGATGTCGCCCAGAACTCGCAGGTTTAGAAATAGGCATGCGGGCACCCCTCGGGTGATACGATAAACGCGTGCTGTCTCACTAACGGTTGAATCTATGGATATTCGCTTCACAACCCAAATCTTCAAAGAAGGCCGCTCGTTCGTCGCCCACACACCCGAGTTGGATGTCTCCTCCTGCGGTGGCACTAAAGAAAAGGCCGCAAAGAACCTCAAAGAAGCGGTCCGCCTGTTCCTGGAAGAGACTGCCAGGATGGGAACCCTCGACCAGATCCTGGAAGAGGCCGGTTACTCCAAGCGGAAGAGCAAGCTGGAGGGCCCCAAGTTCATCGGCACCCAGCAAGTATCGTTACCCCTTCCGCTGGAGCATGCCAAAGCTTAGTCCGGTCTCCTACAAACATCTGATCCGGGTTTTTGAGGCCGATGGCTTCCTGTGCGTTCGCGAAGAAGACGATCATATGGTGTTCACCAAACCTGGAGTCATCCGGCCAGTTGTGATCCCGAAATATGCCTCCGTGCCGGTGTTTATCATTAAAAACAACTTGCGCACGGCCCACATGTCGAGGGAACGTTATCTGCAACTGCTCGGAGCGTGACATGATCTATTACGATGATTGTCATGCTGCGGGATCTAAGCGACGATCTTCGCTACGCCGTCCGGCAGTTCGCCCGGGAACCGGGCGTTACTATCGTGCTGCTGATCACCATGGCCCTGGGCATCGGAGCCAATACCGGGATCTTCAGCATGCTGAACGGGCTTCTGCGACCCCTTCCCGTAAGGTCGCCTGAGCAACTGGTCGTGATCGCCGCTGACACCAGAGGTGATGAAACTGGCTTGCGATTCCGCTTCTCCTATGCGGCGCTGGAGGATTTCCGGCATCAATCGGACAAGTTCAGTGATCTGTTCGCGTTCACGCCGCGGATCGGCGGATTCAGCTCGGGCACGAAGACTACCCAGTTCATGTACAGCGCCGTCACCGGAAATTACTTCTCGGCCCTGGGCGTAAGACCGGCAGCCGGACGCCTGCTGGAACCCGGCGAAGGAGAAAACGAACACGCTCCGCTGGTGGTGGTGCTCGGATATTCGTTCTGGCAAAGACGATTCGGGGGCGATACTGACCTGCTAGGCCGCCAGGTCCTGGTGGACGGCAAAACCGCGACCGTGATCGGTATCGCCGCAAAGGGATTCCACGGCGTTTATGAAGGCCTGGAAATGGAAGGATACGTTCCGCTGCGAGGTCTGATTTCGGAGGATACTGCGGCGCTCCATCCCGTCTTTACCAGTCGCTCAGAACGGCCTTTGACGGTGCTCGGCCGCCTGAAGCCGCATGTGAGTGTGAAGGAAGCTCAGGCAGAGATGAACGTGTTGACGCGGCGCCTGCAAGAGCAATATCCGGCCACAGATAAGGGAACCGGCGCACGCGTGGTCCCTGAGCCCTTGGCCCGGCCGATTCCGCTGCGCGCCGGACTGGAAATGTTTCCCTTCATCCGCTTCTCCCTGCTCTTCCTGGCAGCGCTGGTGCTGACGGTAGCGTGTATGAATATCGCCAACATCCTGCTGGTCCGTGCCACGGTTCGGGAGCGCGAAATGGCCATCCGGGCGGCATTGGGCTCCGGGCGAGGGCGCCTGATTCGTCAGATGCTGACCGAAAGTGTGCTGCTGGCGCTGCTCGGAGCGATCGCCGGCATGATCATCGGAAACTGGGCCAGCCAGACGTTCGCCGCCGCGCTGCCCAACATGGTGTCGGATTTGCCGATACAATTCGACGTCAGCTTCGACTGGCGCGTCTTCACTTATGCCCTCACGGCGGCCCTCCTTGCGGGCGGCCTCATCGGGATTTGGCCGGCGCTGCGCGTTTCGCGGGCCGAACCCGGGGCGGCGCTGCACGATGGCAGCCGCAGCAATTCGAGCGGTCCGCAGCGCCAGCGCATTCGCGGCCTGCTCGTAGCGGGCCAAGTAGCCGGATCGCTTGTATTGCTGGTTGCCGCGGGGCTGTTCGTCCGCAGTCTCCAGAGCGCCCAGCGGCTCGATCTCGGCTATGTGCCCGACCACGTGCTGAACGCGAGGATGAATCCGCAATGGGTGGGCTACGACAAGCAGCGCACTATCGATTTTTACCGCGAACTCGAGCGGCGAGTGCAAGGCTGGCCCGAGGTGCAGTCCGCCGGCTTGGCGTTTAGCGCGCCCCTGGGACTGATCGGAGCCGGAGATACCGTCTACATCGAAGGCCGCTCGGTTGACCCGAGTGAGCAGGCTCCTTTGGTCGGATACAACACCGTGGACACCACGTACTTCGACACTATGCGGATTTCCATTCTGCGCGGGCGTGGGTTCCGGGACTCAGACACCGAAGGTACGCGGCTGGTTACGATTGTTAATCAGACCATGGCCCAGCGTTACTGGCCGAACCAGGATCCGATCGGCAAGCGTTTCCGCATGGATTCGGCGGAATCCCCGCTAATGGAAGTGGTGGGCGTCGCGCACGACAGTAAATACCTGTTTGTCGTCGAAGGCTCCTTGCCATACTTCTACGTACCGTTCACCCAGGTATTCGCGTCGATGCGGGTGTTGCACATTCGATCTTTAGTGGATCCCGCGACGCTTAGCACCCGTGTAGAGCAGGAAGTCCACGCGCTCGATCCGGCGATGCCTGTTAGCTTCCAGACCTTGGATGGAGCAGTGGCGGGGGCCCAAGGCTTCTTTCTTTTGCGAGTCGGCGCGATTCAAGCTGGCGCAATGAGTCTCCTGGGATTGCTTCTGGCGGCAGTGGGCGTGTACGGCGTGATGTCCTACGGCGCGGCGCAACGCACGCGCGAGATCGGGATCCGGATGGCTTTGGGCGCCACGCCCAAAACCGTCCTGGGGCTGATCCTGCAACAGGGGGTTTGGATGGTGACCCTGGGCGTCGCGGCCGGTCTGACCATAGCCGCCGCAGTGACGCGCGTGCTGGTGAGATTCCTGTTCTCGATTTCCTTCGCCGACCCTGTGATCTTCTTTGCGGCCGCGGTTTTGCTTAGCTTTGTCGCGTTGTGGGCCTGCTATATCCCCGCGCGTCGTGCCATGCGGGTGCAACCGATGACCGCTCTCCGTCATGAATGACGGTTCTCGAGTCCGCCCTTTTCAGTTCCCCCGGTTCCAAATTCGCCGTATCCCGGCAACGGGAGAAGCCCTATTAATTTGCATATAGATTCACCCGGCCACGCTGGTCCAAAACCGCCGCCCTTTGCTTTCAGCAACTTTCCTGGGTTCGTTTGGTCGCCACCCCGTTTCTTTGCCGGGTGAGGTTGACGCAAGCAGTCATGATTCTGTTAAACTTGACCGAGATATTGATATGGGCGTCCTACAAGACCGCCGACTATCATGGGCAGCTTCGGCTGCTGCACTGACAGCGGTGGGGATAGGGCTCACCGGATGCGCGGCCACCCAAAACAGCCAGGCGCAGCGCTATAAGCAGTTCTTCTTGCCACCCCAGCAGGCCCAGACGGACCCGGTCCAGCAAGCCTTCGCTGATCCGCCCGGCCTGAGACTGTACGCCAACGATTCTCCCTCCCTCCCCACCGCCAGCGTTTCCCAGATTCCGCGCCCCACCGATGCCGATTTCCTGATCCAGCGCGCCAATGACCGTTTCGCCGCCGGCAAACGCGCCCTCCAGCAAGGCCAGGCGGAGCTAGCCCGCCAGGAATTCGATCGCGCCGTGGAGATGCTATTTAATGCGCCCGAGAATTTGTCCGGCCGGGCTGCCCTGGAACGCCGCCTGGAAGAACTGGTCGACTCGATTTACCGCATTGACCAGGACCAGCTCGGATCCAGCGCCCCCGATGAGCAGGTGTCCTATGACAAGGCTCCGCTCGACGACATTCTGGACATGACTTTCCCCATCGACCCGAGCCTGCGCGGCAAGGTCCGGGAACAGGTCCGCATGACTGTATCGCAGCTTCCCCTCGAAGAGAGCGATGCGGTGGTCAGCTTCATTAATTTCTTTTCAAGTACCAAGGGCCGGCACATTCTGCTGGGCGGAATGCAGCGCTCCGGACGCTACAAGGCGATGATCGAGCGGGTTCTGGCGGAGGAAGGGCTTCCCGAGGAACTCATCTTTCTGGCCCAGGCCGAATCGGGCTTCCAGCCTCGCGCGGTCTCAAATAAGTTGTGTGTCGGCATCTGGCAGTTCGCCAGGTTCCGCGGTAACGAGTACGGCCTGAACCAGACTCCCGCCACCGACGATCGTATGGATCCGGAAAAGGCCACTCGCGCGGCCGCCCGGCATCTGCACGACCTTTATGAGCACTTCGGCGACTGGTATCTGGCCATGGCGGCGTATAACTGCGGTCCCGGCTGCGTGGACAACGCCGTGATGCGTACCGGCTATGCCGATTTCTGGGAGCTTCGCCGACGCAACGCCCTGCCGCTACAGACCGCCAACTACGTCCCGGCGATTCTGGCCATGGTGATCATGTCCAAAAATGCCAAGGAATACGGCATTCAGGACGTCGACTTCGAACCGGCGGTAAATTACGACAGCCTGGAATTGCAGACTCCGACGCACATCGGTCTGGTGGCCGCCGCCCTGGACCGGTCCGTCAGTGAACTCAAGGAACTGAACCCTTCGCTTATTAAGTCGGTGGCTCCCGCCGGATTCACGCTGCGCGTCCCCAAGGGACAGGTGCCCCGGTTGGAAGCCGCTCTGAACGTGATTCCGGCCGACCGGCGCGATTCCTGGCGCGTACACCGCGTGGAGCAGGGAGACACCTTCGCGGCGGTCGCCAAGCGCTACGGGACGTCGGCCGAACTGTTGAGTTCGGCGAATCACGACCAGCTTCCTGAGGCTGGCATGTTCGCGGCAGTGCCGGTGTCCTACCCCGGGGACCCGAAACCGGTGGTCAAAAGGACAACGAAAGCCGCCGCCCGGAAAACCGCCAAGCGGGCTTCCGGAAAGCACGCCTCGTTGCAGCAGGCTTCCCCGAAGAGAGCCGCCAAGCCCGCAACCCGAACTGCCGGGAAAACGGCTCGGACCGCGGGAAGACGCGCCTCCGGCGCCTAGGTCACGCACCGGGCGCGCGGCATCGCGCATTCGGACATTTCCCCTTGCCTTCTGAACAAAACGCGATATTCTAATTCTTGTCACGTTTTGCCCACGTTGTAGAACAATGCGCGATGCGCCCAAAACAGGAGGCAGTCTGAATGTTAGAGTACCGGTTCTCGATGGAAGACGAAGACGATGACTTTGAGCAGGAATCCAGCATCAACATGGATGACGACATCGGGGACTACGACGAGGACGACGAAGAAGAAACCATAGTAGTCACGGAGACCGTGGTTACGCCTGTTTTCGCTCCTTCCATGCCGGTGATCGACATTCCGGCTTCCGAACCACCGCCCGCCAAGAAGCCAGCCAAGAAGGCTGCCTCCGCGCCGGCGAAAAAAGCCGCTGTGGCGAAAAAAGCCGCTCCGGCGAAGAAAGCCGCCCCTGTAAAGAAAGCGGCTGCCAAGAAAGCTGCTCCCAAGAAAGCGGCCAAGAAGGTAGCGGCCAAAAAAGCTGCTCCGAAGAAAGCCGCTTCAAAAAAGGTAGCCAAGAAGGCCGGCCAGAAGGCCAAGAAAGCCGAAAAGCAGTCAAAAAAGGCCGGTAAGAAAGCCAAGAAGGCAGCTAAGAAAAAGAAGTAGAGCCTACTTCCCCACCGCTCTCTTGCAGCGCTCGTAAAGCTCCAATAGAGCGTCCACCTGGTCTTCCGGGCCCTTGGGTGATTTCCCGCCGAACCCTGCACCGGTATTGGTCTTGCCGATGCCGGTAGTTGTGGCAATAAACTTCATCAACTCCAGCGCGACTTCTTCGCTTGAACTTCCCTTGGACGAATCAGGGCGAGGTGTTTCCTTTTCATCAGGCATATAATCTTTAAGGTACTCCAGTTGGTCCTCCTTCCACCAAACTTCTGAAGATGCCGGTTATCGCTCGCCGCCTCATCCGCAAGATGCGCGGAGGAGCGCAGGCCCACCTGATGGAAGCCTCTGACGGCCACTCCTACGTCGTTAAGTTCCACAACAATCCGCAGCATCGCCGGATCCTGGTCAATGAATGGATCGCCTCGACGTTCCTGCATTACCTGGGTATCGCCGCACCTGAAGTGGCCATGGTTCAGATCACGGAAGACTTCCTGGCCGGCGACCCAGACACCTACATCCAACTGGGTCGCGAGCGTCGTGCGGTGACGCCCGGATGGCATTTCGGCTCGCGCTTCCCCGGCGATCCGGCGCGTACCGTGGTCTATGACTTTCTCCCCGATACCCTGCTCGATAAGGTCGAAAATCTGCCGGACTTCATCGCCGTCCTGGCGTTCGATAAATGGATGGGTAACGCCGATTCGCGGCAGGCCATCTTCTTTAGGGCGCGAGTATTGGAACCACTGGCGCCGGAACCTTCGCGTTTGGGTTTCGTGGCCCAGATGGTGGACAATGGATATGTATTCGAGGGACCCCACTGGCGTTTGGGGGAATCGGCGATTCAAGGCTTATATTTCCGCCCGCTGGTCTATCGGACCGTGCGTGGCCTCGCCGAATTCGAGCCTTGGCTCGGCCGCATCCGGAATTTTCCGGAAGAAGTGGTGGATCAGGCGGTCAAACGTATTCCTCCGGTCTGGCTGGAGGGCGATGGTGACGAGTTGGAGCGCCTGCTGGAACGCTTGATGAGGCGACGCGCACGAGTGCCGGACCTGATCGAACAGTGTTGTTCGGGACCATCCAATCCGTTCCCGGACTGGCGCCCGTAAAGATTTTGCACAAAGAACGAACATGCCAGTGACCGCGACACCGACCCGGGCCGCCGAGTTCCGGGACACCCTTACCCAGCGCTTATGGGTCGCGGACGGCGCTATGGGTACCATGCTGCATTCCAAAGGGGCTTTTATCAACCGCTGTTACGATGAGCTGAACCTTTCGCTCCCCGCTCTGGTCCGCGACGTTCACCAGGAGTACATCCGCGCAGGAGCCGAGCTGATTGAAACCAACACGTTCGGTGCGAACCGCAAACGCCTGGCATCGTTCGGCTTCGCGGACAAGGTCCGGCTGATTAATCGAGCCGGCGTGAGAATTGCCCGTGAGGCCGCCCGTCGTGATGAAAGTGATCAGGCCTTTGTGGCAGCCGCCATCGGACCACTGGGGGTGCGCGTGGAGCCGCTTGGTTCCACGACCCTCGACGAAGCCCGATCCATCTTCCGCGAGCAGATCGATGCCCTGGTCGAGGCCGGCGTAGACTGCCTGATGCTTGAGACATTTCGAGACTTAAACGAAGTTCGCGTCGCGGTCGAAGCCGCTCGCGAAGCCGCCGGATCAGAGATGGTCGTGATGGCGCACCTGAGCATCGAAGAAGACGGCCGTCTTCAGGACGGAACGTCGATCGAAGATTTCACCCGCGCGTTGGACGCCATGCACGTGGACGTGATCGGGCTAAATTGCTCCTCCGGCCCCTATGCTCTGTTACAGACTTTTCAGCGGTTGGGCGCCTATACGAACAAGCCGCTCAGTGCGATGCCCAACGCCGGACTCGGCAAGAATCTGTTTTCGCCAGAGTACATGGCTTCTTGCGCCGCGCACTTCGTAGAAGCCGGCGCAAGTGTCGTGGGCGGCTGCTGCGGAACTACGCCGGAGCACATTAAGGAAATCCGTGACGCTGTTCGTGATGCGCAGCCCGTGCCCCGCTCCAGGGTCATCCTGCAGCCTGAGGCTAAACCGCGGCCGATGGAGAATCTGCCGGTTGCCTCCAAGAGCGATCTGGGAGCCAAGCTGGCGGCCGGGACCTTCGTCTCCTTGGTCGAAATTTTTCCGCCGCGCGGTCTGGACGCTTCCCAGGAAATCGCCGCAGCCAGACTTTACAAGCAAGCCGGCTTCGATTGCATTGTCGTTCCTGACGGTTCCCGCTCCGGCGCCCGTCTGAGCGCGCAGGTCGCCTGCCAACTCATCCAGCAGGAGACGGGTATAGAAGCGGCACTCCGCGTTCACGGGCGCGACCGCAATTTCCTGAGCATTTCAAGCGAGCTTCTGAGTGCCCACAAAATAGGCATACGCAATCTGATCTGCGTGACCAGCGATGTTGCCGCTATTGGGGACTATCTTAATCGTGGGCTGGATCTGGGCGGCAATAGGATGGGATCGCAAACCGGCTTGCTGCTGGGAGTAGAAATAAATACCAGCGCTTATGATCTGGACGATGAGGTGCGCCGCTTCGAATCCAGAGTCAAGGCGGGCGCCGAATTCGCAGTCACCCAGCCAATCTTCAATCTCGACTCGCTGGAAGTTTTCCTGAAATTCGGGATTCCCCTGATCGCCGGTATCAGGCCCCTCGCCGCCTTCCGCGATGCCGAATACATGGTCCACGAGCGGCGGGTTCTGATTCCTGAATCCTATATGGAGCGGATGCGCGACGCCAGCAACGCGGAAGCCGAGGGAGTTGCTATCGCCAGAGAGATGATCCAGCGCGTCCGGCCCCTGGTCGCTGGCGTCCAGATAAGCGCACAGTACCAGACGGCCGTCGACGTAGCCCAAGCTATAGAACCAGGTAATTGAGCGATAGATGCCAACTGACCTCATCGAGATTGACGGGGAGCGACCTTCCGAACGCGCCATCGAGCGCGCGGCAGCCGCCGTCCGCCGAGGCCAGGTTGTCGCGATACCCACCGACGCGCTCTACACGCTGGTGTGCGACCCGCTCAACCTGCATGCTGTGGGACGAATCTTCGCCGCCAAGGGCCGCGAGCACGACCGCGCATTACCTCTTCTGGTCAGCGACGTGGTGATGGCCGAAGACCTGACCAAAGAGATATCGGCCAGATTCTATCTTCTGGCCCGGCACTTCTGGCCGGGTGAGCTGACTATCATCGTGCAGGCTTCGTCGCGAGTGCCTTTGAAAGTCACTGGGAACACTGGCCGTCTGGCCATGCGTCAATCCAAATCGAAAGTTGCCAACGCACTGCTGGAGCGGCTCGCGCAACCCCTGATCGCCACCAGCGCGAACCTATCCGGCCAGCCTACCTGTACCAGCGGCATCGAAGTGTTTGGGGTGATGGACGGCCGGGTTGACCTGGTACTCGACGCCGGGCCGGCCACGGGCCTCGGCGCCACTACCGTTGATATCACCGAGCCGTATTGGCGAGTGATCAAGCAGGGCGTCATCCCCGAGACGGCCATTGCAGAAGTCCTCAAAGGTTCCTGATGGCGACTGGGTTGATATGACGAAGACCACGGCCGCGCCCGAGTCCGGCACCGCAAGTCAGGATCAGCTTACACCACTATTCCATGTGGTTCTGCTCGATGACGACGAACACACTTACGATTACGTGATCGAGATGCTGATGAAAATCTTCTGCCACTCGCCCGAAACCGCCTTCCGGCACGCGGTGGAAGTCGATTCCGACGGGCGAACCATCGTGCTCACCTGCGAGCGGGAACAAGCCGAATTCGGCCGCGACCAGATCCATGCATATGGGGCCGATCCGCGCATGCCAATTTCCAAAGGCTCGATGAGCGCGATGATCGAACCGGCAGGGCCGGCCAGCTAGGCCCTGAGGGGACCACGAACAGAAGCCGTCGCCACTGGTGGCCCGGCCTCGTGGGAGGAAGTCGCCGCGGGTCGCTCACTTTTAAAACCGGAACAGGTAGCTGACCTTCACAAACACTTGCGATCCCGTCTGCAAATCCGGATTGGGAGTGCGCACCAGCGTGGCCGGTTCACCGAAAAGAGCAAGGTTCTCGCGGCCGTTGGTGTAGCCCAGGTACACGGCCGTGCCCGGATACGGGAGGTAGGCCAGCAGCAGGTCTCCAGTGAATTTCTTGGACGTATCATAATCGGCCAGCGCGGGATTGGAGAGAACAGCGTTGTAATCGATGATCGCACGCGCCGAAAAGGCCGGGCTGAACTGATAATTCACCGTGTTCCGGAAAATGTGATTGGTGAACACGTGCGCCAGACGCGTATAAAAGTACGTCTGCTGGATGCGCAGCCGCGCGTTCGGACGCAGCGTGATGGTCGCGTTGCCGTATTGATTGCTCGCGAGCGAAGCCAGGACTCCCGCAGCCGGAGAATAGTTCACTCCCACGCCGTCGCCAAAAAACGCGTTGATACCCACGCGCTTGAAACGGTCCGAGTAGAAGAACATCTCGGTCGCGGTCTTGTGGAATCCAATGCCTTGATACAGCTCGTACGACCAGATGTGATCGACATTGAAACCCGTGGCCCGGCGGAAATTCAAGAAGAACGTCCCGCCCGTAAAGCCATCCTGAAAGCGATTCTGACGGTTCCAGTCTCCGTTGCTAAAGCTATTGAAACCGAAGTCCGCCACCGGCGTGGCTTTCGGTCTCCAGTCATAGCTGAAATTCTGCTGGACCATGCGGATGTCGGTGCGGGGTACGAAGCCGAGGTCGGTATGAAAGCCGGGATTGCGGTCCAGATAACGGACGAAGTAATTGAAGTGCAGGCCGTTGCGGTTCAAATTCGCCACGTACGCCGGACCGGCGGATCGGGAACCGTCGAGATAGCGCGTGGCGCTGGCGATAGCCTGACCCACGGCCACCCAGTTTTTGGCTATTTTCCAGCGGGCGTCAAGGGAGCCGACGCGGTTGTGGCTGGCTCCGAAGTTGTAATCGGAGAAAAACACGCCGACCGTGGATTCCTTACCGATATTCCGCTG
>Ga0207667_10000365_pt1 | contig 61074 bp, 40 predicted proteins | sample KBSCornC52_FD_184301 | JGI IMG/M metagenome (GOLD analysis project Ga0207667, IMG submission 184301) | Corn rhizosphere microbial communities from Kellogg Biological Station, Michigan, USA - KBS Corn C5-2 (SPAdes) (version 2) | ecosystem: Host-associated > Plants > Roots > Rhizosphere > Soil ... | reverse complement strand
TCTGGCGGAAATAGTTGAGCAGCTTTTCGGTGATCTTGCCGCTCGATTGGTTGGGCACGAGACGCGCGGAGATCTTGGCGGTAGCTTTGGATGGGAGCACGGTCTTGGCGCCTTCGCCGGTGTAGCCGCCCCAGATACCATTGAGCTCGATCGTCGGCCGGATGCCCGTCCGCTCGTTGGTGGTATAGCCTTTTTCGCCCCATAGCTGGGTGACGCCGAGGTCCTTTTTGTATTCTTCCTCATTGTATGGCGCCTTCGCCATCAGCGCGCGCTCGGCCGGCGTGGCTTCGACGACGTCGTCATAGAACCCTGGAATGGTGATATGGTTGTTTTGGTCGTGACAGGAGGCGATCATTTTCGCCAGGATCGTGATGGGGTTGGCAACCGCTCCGCCATAAACGCCGCTGTGCAGATCGCGGTTGGCCCCGGTGACTTCGACTTCGATGTAAGACAGACCGCGTACGCCGATGTCGATCGACGGGTTTTCGAGGCTCAGCATTGCGGTATCGCTGATCAGGATGACGTCTGCTTTGAGCAGGTCTTTGTGTTTGCCCACGAATTTGGCGAGATTGGGGCTGCCGATCTCCTCTTCGCCTTCTATGATGAATTTCACATTGGTGGGAAGGGATTTCGTGTTGATCATCGTCTCGAAGGCCTTTACGTGCATGAAGAACTGTCCTTTGTCGTCGGCCGAACCGCGGGCATAGATCTTCCCGTCCTTTATCACGGGTTCGAACGGGCCGCTGTGCCAGAGCTCGAGCGGATCGGGTGGCTGGACGTCATAGTGACCATAGACCAGGACGGTGGGTTTCTTGAGATCGATGATCTTTTCGCCATAAACAACGGGATGGCCCTCGGTGGGATAGATATCCGCCTTGTCGACGCCTGCCTGGAGGAGGCTGGCCCTGACGGCCCCGGCGCATTTCTGCATGTCGCCCTTGTGGTCGCTCCGCGCGCTGACGGAAGGGATGCGAAGGAGGGCGAGGAGTTCGGTGAGGAAGCGGTCTTTGTTTTTTTCTTGATAATCTTTCCAGGCTTGCATGCGCAAATATACGGTATATCGGGTATCGCCTTATTTCCTAAGATAGCCGTCGGACTTATCCAGCCAGTCCTGGCGGGGTGGGGCCCAGGTGTCGATCTCTATGGTATCCCCGATGATGGTCGCTTCGTGGGGGAGGTTGGATGGAATGACGATGACGTCGCCGGGACCGAGGTCCATCGTTTCCTCTTTGTCGGCTCCAAACCAAAAACGCATTTTTCCCGAGACGACCTGGGTTACCTGTTCGTGGTGATGGGAGTGAAGGGGAACCGTGAAGCCGTCCTTGAATTGGATGCGCGCGATCATGAGTTTTTCGCCGGTGACGATCTGTCTGGTCATGGAAGGGTTTACTATTTCGACGGGAACGGAGTCCCAATTCAGGCGAGTGATCATAATAGACGTTTAATGCCCGATGTTTGTGTTTGCCGCGGGCATTTAAATGTAATGTTTAGTGTTCAGAAATGGACAATTCCTGTAACGAAAACGAGCCGGGTGTTCGGGCTGGATTTTACCAAGGCCTGAGAATCAATTCGCTGTGATTCGGCATTGTGGTTGATAGAGGGTATTGACCAAAACTTTTCCCATGCTCAGAGAAAATTTCAAACTAGCCTGGCGCAACCTGCAGAAAAATCGAATTTCCTCTTTTATCAATATCGCCGGCCTGACGGTAGGGACAGCTGTGGCCATCCTTACCGGCCTGTGGTTGTATGACGAATTATCCTTCAATACTTATCACGATAATTATGACCGTATCGCGAAGGTCGCCATCAAAGGGAAAGACCCTCGCCACGAGGCTGATTTTGTGAGCCCGACGCTTTCTTATCCGCTGACTTTCGAGCTCAGGGAAAAATACCGGGAGGATTTCAAGAGGATGGTCAGATCCGCCGCCGTGGGGCCGGAGATACTAACTGCCGGGGAAAAGAAAATGTCCTGCCAGGGACAGTACATGGACGAGGAGGCTCCCGATCTGTTCTCCCTCCGGATGGTCAGCGGCAGCCGGGCAGGTCTGTCGGATATGCATTCCATACTCCTGGCGCGGTCCGTGGCTACCGCATTGTTTGGCGACGCGGACCCGGTCGGTAAAGCCATGCTTATCGGCAAGAATACGGCAGTGACGGTTACCGGTGTCTATGAAGACCTGCCGATGAACACGGATCTGCACAAGATCAGATACCTCGCGCCCTTCGGGCTTTGGCTTAGCGAAAACGAATGGGTAAAAACAACGACATCCGAATGGTTCAATCATTACCTGCATATGTATGTGGAGCTGAAACCCGGGAGCAGCTTTGCCGATGTCGACCGCCGTATTGCAGATATCGAGGCCGAAAATCTCCGGCATCTCAATGACCAGAACAGCAAGGGGGAACTGGCGATACAGCCGCAGATCACGCTTTACCCAATGGCTAAATGGCACCTGGAGGCCGCCGACAAATTCAGAAGGGACTCGGAGATGTCTCCATCGCGAATGGTCTGGCTCGTCGGGCTGATCGGCGCGTTCGTCCTGGTATTAGCCTGCATCAACTTCATGAATCTTTCGACTGCCCGCAGCGAGCGCCGTGCCAGGGAGGTGGGTATCCGGAAAGCCGTGGGTTCGTTGCGGCAACAGCTGATCGTGCAGTTCTTCGGCGAATCGCTGGTGTTGGTAGCGATCGCTTTCGCAACAGGGCTGATCCTGGCGCAGGCGTCGCTGGATTGGTTCAACCAGCTGGCTGCAAAACAAATGGACATTCCCTGGGCCAACCCGTGGTTCTGGTTGATCGGCTTTGCCTTTATTGTTGTCACGGGCGTCATCGCCGGGAGCTATCCGGCTTTGTACCTCTCCTCCTTTCAACCCGTAAAAGCACTGAAGGGTAATGCGCGATTGGGCAGAGCATCTGTGGTTCCACGGAAGGCGCTGGTCGTGCTGCAGTTTACCATATCCGTGGCGCTGATCAACTGTACCATCATCATCCTGCAGCAGGTGAGACACGCCCAGGACCGGCCCGTGGGCTATTCCCGTGAGGGGCTCATCATGGTCAACATGCGATCGGACGACTTTTACGGCAAGAAGGATCTGATGCGGGCCGAATTGCTTAAAACAGGAGTCGTCGAAGAGATGGCTGAATCGATGGGAAAAGTGACGGAGCTGGCTTCCAACAACGGTGGATTCGAATGGCCGGGATACGATCCTAATAAAGAACAGAACTATGGCACCCTGGCCGTATCACCGGAATATGGGAGAACCGTCGGCTGGCAGTTCGTGATGGGCCGTGATTTTAACAGGGACTCGCCCGTGGACTCTTCTGGTATGATCATCAACGAATCGGCGATGCGGGCGATGGGTCTGAAGGACCCTATTGGGACACCGGTCACCTGGACATGGTGGATGGATAGATCGCGGGTGATGCGATACAGGATAATCGGGGTCGTGAAGGACATGATCGTGGAGTCACCTTACGCGGTAACGAAGCCGATCGTATATTATCAAAAAGGGTTGAACGGCGGAGTGGACTGGATAGAAATAAAAGTAAAACCCGAAGTAGCCATGAACCGGGCGCTTCCGAAGATAGCCGCCGTCATGAAAAAGATCGTGCCATCGGCGCCTTTCGATTACCAGTTTGCAGACGATGACTATGCGCTGAAATTTGCATCCGAGATAAGGATGAGTAAATTGGCCGGTTTTTTTGCGGTGCTGGCGGTCGTCATTTCCTGCCTGGGATTGTTCGGTTTAGCAGCTTTTACAACGGAGCAGCGGACCAGGGAAGTAGGTATACGCAAGGTGCTTGGGGCTTCCGTGATCGAAGTATGGCGATTGCTGTCGAAGGAGTTCGCGGTACTTGTCGGCATTTCATTGTTGATCGCCATACCGGTCGCCTGGTATATCATGGAGCATTGGCTTATGAACTACAACTACCGGGTGACCATTTCGGTTTGGGTCTTTGTCGCATCGGGGTTTGCTGCATTGGTGGTGAGCATGGTGACCGTCAGCTACCAGGCGGTGCGGGCGGCTATTATGAACCCGGTGTCTGCGTTGCGGAGCGAGTGAGGAAGGGAGCGGATGAGGAAGGGGAGCGGGTGAGGGGGCGGAGCGAGTGAGGGATTTGGGATGCGAAGGCAAACTGATCTGGTCAATAATGATGAAACTGCATCTGTTCTGTATCGCAGAAATAGCTGAAATTTGCCGTATCAAATATAACAGCTATGGAAAAATTTCAGGAAGAAGGCCTGGACCCGGCCAATTGGGACGAGATGCGCCGGCTGGGGCATGAGATGGTCGATACGATGATGGATTATCTGCGGTTGGTAGGCAAGCGGCCGGCGTGGCAGAAACCGCCGGAAGAGAAGATGAAAGCATTGCGGCAGCCGTTGCCGGTCCATGGACAGGATATGCGATCCACATACGAAGAATTTGTCGGGGGGGTGCTGCCGTATAATCTCAACAATATCCATCCGCGATTTTGGGCCTGGGTGCAGGGCGGGGGCACGCCATTCGGGATGATGGCCGATATGCTGGCCAGCGGGATGAATTCCAATCTCGCTATCGGCGACCAGGCGCCTGTTTATATCGAGCGGCAGGTCCTGGACTGGAGCAAAGAACTTTTTGGCTTTCCGCCGGAGGCGGGTGGCATCCTGACCAGTGGCGCATCGATGGCCAATATCACGGCGCTGATCGTCGCGAGAAATCATTTTTCACCCGGCATACGCAAGAAGGGACTGCAGGACCAGGGCGGCATCCTTACGATCTACGGATCGGCGGAGACGCATAATTGTGTCATCAAGGGTGTCGAAGCTATCGGGATAGGCAGCGAATATTTCCGCCAGGTGCCTGTTAATGGTGATTTCAGGATCCGGACCGATCTGCTGAGGAAGATGATCGCCGCGGATCGCAGAAAGGGTTATCAGCCTTTTTGTATCGTGGGCAACGCGGGGACGGTGAATACGGGTGCCATCGACGATCTCGAAGAACTCGCGGAGATAGCGCGTGTTGAAAAATGCTGGTTCCATGTCGACGGCGCTTTCGGCGCGATCCCGAATATCCTGCCCGAATGGAAACCGCGTCTGAAGGGATTGGAGCGCGCCGACAGCCTGAGCTTCGATTTCCACAAATGGCTCTATATGAATTACGAGGTGGGATGTGTGCTGATCCGGGATGGGGCGGCGCATAAGGAGGCTTTTACGGTGCCGGCTTCCTATCTGCTGAAACATGAACGCGGCATGGCCGCGGGGCCGGAGCCTTTTGCTGGTTACGGTCTTGAGCTGTCGCGCGGATTCAAGGCGTTGAAGGTTTGGATGCTGCTGAAAGAACATGGCATTGAAAAATACGGACGACTGGTGCGGCAAAATCTCGAACAGGCACAGTACCTGGGGTCGCTGGTGCAATCCTCGGCGGCGCTGCAATTGCTGGCGGACGTGTCGATGAATATCGTCTGTTACAGATGGAATCCCGGCGGAATTGGGAGTGAGGAGTTGAACCAATTGAATAAAGAGATACTGATCCGGCTGCATGAGGATGGGATCGCCGCGCCCTCGTATACGGTGCTGAACGGGAGGTATGCGATACGCGTATGTATAACCAATCACCGGAGCCGGCGCGAGGACTTCGATGTGCTGGTGCGCGAGACGGTGCGGTTGGGGAGGGAGTTGGCGGAGAAGAAGGGGGCGGGGGTCGTGAAATAAACGGAATTGTCCGAATTCGCATTCAGGGATATATTCTTCAATGAAACCCGGTGGCCACGTCGGCTTTTGGTTTGGAGGGGTTGACACTGTCTATGTTTATAGTTTCCGAGTTGGTGAAGCTCATAGTCAGGATCAAAATACAAAAAAGGAACAAAGATGAGTAAGCGATTAATCTTGTTTCATAGAATAACGCTGCTTTTTTTTATATTTAGCTTCGGCTTGTATTTTGTGAATGATGCGTTGCTGAAAAAAAAGATACCGACAGACTTAATCGGCTACCTGGTCTTTTTGAGCTTGGGACTCTATGTAGGTTTTCATGTTTGCCAGGATGAGGTAAAACGAATAGCTAATGGAAAGGGAAACCCCAAAAACAACTGAGCTCGCGGTCTATTTCTGCGGGACTCGCCGATGATGGAGAACGGGAAGTCTTCGTATCTCGCGAAATCGTAAGATTCCTGGAGGCAAAGAGCAAGAGCGCGGGATATGCTTTGCTCTTTCCCTTCCGTCGTTAAAGATGGGTTATACTATACCCGGACATACGTCAAATCAACTTATGCATATTCGCGCGGCAAAGGCAGACGATATACCGGATCTGGTGGCCTTGGTGAACAGGGCTTATCGCCGGGAAGGGGGATGGACGAATGAGTCGCATTTGATCGGCGGACCGCGGACCACGGTGGCGGATGTGGACGAATTGCTGCGGGAGCCGGGCGGGGTGATCCTAACGGCACGGGATGATGACGGTTTGGCGGGTTGCGTCTATTTGAAGAAGTCCGGCGACAAGCTTTATCTCGGAATGTTGAGTGTTTCGCCGGCGAGGCAGGGCGGGGGGATCGGTAAGCGTCTCATGGTCGCTGCGATGGAGCATGCACGTCAGCAGGGATGCACAGCGATCCGGATCACGGTCATTTCGTTGCGCGATGAATTGATCGGGTGGTATGAGCGGCAGGGGTTCCGGCGGACAGGCGAGATCGAGCCGTTTCATGCCGGGGATAATTTTGGAACGCTGAAGCAGCCGCTGGAACTGGCGGTACTGGAAAAGGAGGTTGACTAAATCGATCGCATTCGTTGAACGGATAGCCAACCAGATCAGGCCAGATTGCGGGTGGATTCGCGGGAGATCAGTTTTGTTCTCAATTTGAAGACCTGATTTTTGTTTTTCTTGTTTTTGATCTCGTCGATGAGGACTCCGATCGCCAGCTTGCCGACTTCGTAGCCGGGTTGCATGACGGTGGTCAGTGTCGGGTCGATCAAGCGGCTCGCGGGATCGTCGTTGAAACCCACCACTTTGATATCCTGCGGAACCCGGATGCCGTGTTTTTTCAGGTATTGGAGCGCGGCAATGGCGGAGAGGTCATTGATGGCAAACAGACCGTCGGGCAGTTTTTTCAGCCTCATCAATTTTTTAGTGGCTGCCTGGGCGTCGTCCTCGAAGGAATTGCAGGGGATGATCAGTCTCTCTTCGACCGGAATTTTATGCTTCTTTAACGCTTCCAGGTAGCCATTCATCCGGTTGATCGAAACCGACAATTCGAAAGGCCCGGAAAAATGCGCGATATGCCGGCATCCGCTCCTGATCAGGTGCTCCACCGCCTTGAATGCTCCTTCGAATTCATCTACAATTACCCTGGTTACCGGAAGGCCAGCCAGGATGCGATCAAACTGCACGATTGGAATGCCGTTACTCAACACTTCGTCAAATACGGATCTGTCCTTTGTCTCTTTCGATATCGAAATGAGCAACCCGTCTACGTGACAGGCGAGTAATTTTTCCATGCTCTTTCGCTCGAGTTCGGACGTTTCATTGCTCTGGCAAAACATGAGATAATAATCGTGTTCGTTGGCGACATCCGTCATTCCGCAAAGCGCCTGTGAGAAATAGTGAGAGTATATGGTCGGAACGACAACCCCGATGATCCTGGTCTGCTGTTTGACGAGACTCTGTGCGAAATAATTAGGCGAATAGTGTAATTCCGTGGCGAGCCGGATCACTTTTTCTCTTGTCTCCCGGTTGACTTCACCTGCATTCCTCAACGCCCGCGACACTGTGGCGATAGAGACGTTCAGTCGTTGCGCCAGCTCTTTTATGGTGACCGTATGTTTACTCATTTGCTGCTCAAGGTAGCACACAAAAATGCTTTTTTTCCGAAAACGTTTACGGCCCCCGGACTTCAATTTAATGTTAGGAAACTGCCTTTCCGCATGGGTTTGCCCTAATTTCGGGGCACTGAAATTCGAATCAGGAAAAAAGTACGCAACCAAATGAAAAGATTATCCCTATTGATTGTTGCCAAACTACTATTTATGAGTAATCCTATTGTTGCCCAATCCTCTTTGAATCACAACTCTTATCTGCGCAACCGCTATCCTCTGCATCCCAAAGCTTATTTGTCTTTACCTTTTGGGGCTATCAGGCCGAAAGATTGGCTGTTGCAAGAATTGGTATCGATGAAGAACGGAATGTGCGGCCATCTCGACGAGCTGTATCCTTCCGTCCTTGGGAAAAGGAACGGATGGCTGGGGGGAGATGGAGATGTCTGGGAGCGCGGACCCTATTGGCTGGATGGGCTGGCTCCGCTCGCCTTTATTCTCGATGACGCTGAATTGAAGGCAAAACTGCAGCCCTGGATCGAGTGGTCAATCGCTAACCAGCAGCCCGACGGCTATTTTGGTCCTGTCCCTCCGGAAAAAGAACCGGCGCCGGAGCCAGGTCTGCAAAGGGACCGGGCCAGGGATTGGTGGCCGAAGATGGTAATGCTGAAAGTGTTTCAGCAATATTATCTCGGAACGGGCGACCAGCGGGTTATTCGATTGATGCTGCGTTATGCGCGATACCAGCTGAAAACACTGCCCGTGACTCCTTTGGGACATTACTCGTGGTGGGGCGCGCAACGGGGGGGTGACAATCTCCTGATCGTTTATTGGCTGTACAATCTCACGGGGGAGAAATTCCTTCTGGACCTTGCCGAACTGATCCATCACCAGGTGTTCGACTGGACGGGAACCTTCCTGGATTCTGACGAGCTTAGCCAGACCTATCGTTTTCATGGCGTGAACCTAGCCCAGGGCATCAAGGAGCCTGTGATCTACTTCCAGCAGCATCCGGAGGACAGGTATATCCATGCGGTGAAGAATGCCCTCAGGGACATCCGCATGTATCAGGGGCAGGCGCAGGGCATGTACGGCGCCGACGAAATGACGAGAGGAAACGATCCCGTGCAAGGTTCTGAGCTTTGTTCGGCCGTCGAGATGATGTACTCGCTGGAAAATATGATCTCGATAACCGGAGATGTCGGGATGATGGATCAGCTCGAGAAGATTGCTTACAATGCACTGCCCGCTCAAATTTCTCCTGACTATACCTCCCGGCAGTATTACCAGGAAGCCAACCAGGTCATGATAACCCGTCATCAACGAAATTTTGTGACCTCCTATGACGGCACCGATCTGTGTTTCGGCGTGCTCACGGGTTTTCCCTGTTGCACGACCAATATGCACCAGGGATGGCCGAAGTTCATCCAGAACATGTGGTTCGCAACAGAGGACAAGGGTCTGGCCGCGCTGCTGTACGGCCCGTCCGAAGTGACGGCCAGGGTAGCGGACGGGGATGAGGTGACCATCACGGAGGAGACGCAATATCCATTCGCGGGGAAGATGTCCTTTACGATGAAGACCGGAAAGGAAGTAGAGTTCCCGCTTCATCTGAGGATACCCGCATGGTGCGATTCGGCTACCATACGAGTGAATGGGCAGGTCGAGAAAGTGGCGAAAGGAAATCAGGTCATACGGATCAGCAGACGCTGGAGGGACCACGACAAGGTCGAGCTATTCCTTCCCATACAGAATAGGCTCAGCAGGTGGTTCAATAATTCGGTCGCTGTCGAACGGGGTCCGCTGGTGTATGGACTGCGGATCGGCGAGCAGTGGAAGGAAATAAAAAATGACGACCATTACGGAAATTTTATGGAGGTCCACCCGACGACAACCTGGAATTACGGATTGTCTGAAGACGCCGTGCTGAACCCCGAGTCGATAGAAGTGAAAACAAAAGAGTTCAGCGGCAACCCCTGGACGCTTGAAAATGCCCCAGTCGAGCTAAAAGTGAAGGGCAAACTCATTCCCGAGTGGACCTTGTACAATGAGACGGCCGGTCCTTTGCCTTACAGCCCTATCGAATATTTGAAAAAGGAAACCCCCGTTACGCTCACGCTAGTCCCGTATGGCTGTACGAAACTGCGGATCAGCGAGTTCCCGGTGGTAAAATAGTTGTAAAAGAAGAATCTATCATTAATTACCAAACGACACACTTATGAACTACAAACGATGCTTGCGGATCATTTTTCCCGTCCTGGTATGTGTTTATTGGACCGGATTGCATGCGCAATCGACGAGGATCCATGGAAGGGTCCTGAATCAAAATGACCGGTCGGCCATTAATGGCGCGACCATCCGGGTGAAGAACAGTCCCGCCTACGCCCTTTCGGATCAACAGGGAAATTTTGAATTGTCGTATGAATTTAAGCGAGGCGATTCGCTGGAAATTACTTCGGTCGGATATGCGCCTCAAACGATCGCGTTTACAGGCGGTCAGCCACTGACCGTGTATATGAGCGTGGAGTCCAAAGCGCTGACGGACGTGGTCGTCACCGCGCTCGGGATCAAAAAGGAAAAGAAGAAGCTCGGATATGCCGTTCAGGAAGTGAAAGGCGATGCCCTTGTCAAGGCGCGCGAACCGAATGTGCTGGCAGGATTGACCGGCAAAGTGGCGGGTCTGCGGATCGCCAATTCGGCCGATTTCTTCGGAACACCGGATATCAAATTGCGTGGCGTGACGCCCCTGATCGTCGTGGATGGGGTTCCCCTGCAAGGGACTACCATGTGGGAGATATCGGCGGATGACGTGGACAACTATAGCATTTTGAAGGGACCCGCGGCCTCGGCGTTATACGGATGGAGGGGTGTCAATGGGGCGATCCAGATCACTACAAAAAAAGGAAGCAAGTCCCATGGTCCGGAGTTCAGTTTCAACTCGACGACGACCTTCGATATGGGCACTATCCAGGAGCCAAAGCTGCAAAATGAATACGGGACCGGTTACGACGGCATTTATAAACAGGGAGATCCAACCTACGAATACTGGGGGGCATGGGGACCGAAGCTGGACGGGAGAATGCTCGTGCAATACAATAGCCCGGTGAACCCGGATGGGACGAAAAAGCCGCTGCCCTGGATAGCGAGGGGAGCAAACAACCTGAAGCATTTCCTCCAGACGGGGGTGCTGACGACCGATAACATCAGCGTGTCGGCTGGAAACGAGAATGGCAATTTTCGCGCTTCCCTTACGCAGATGTACCAGAAGGGAGTAGTGCCGAACACCCGGCTCGGAGGGACGACGTTCAATATGTCAGGCGGTCTGAAATTGAATAAGCGGCTTAGCCTCGATGCGGACATCAACTACAATAAGTTCTATACCCCGAATTATCCCAGCATCGGGTATGGCAGGGCCAGCTTCATTTACGGTCTCGTCCTTTGGACGGGCGCCAATGTGGACGTGCGGGATCTGCGCAATTATTGGGTGCCCGGACAACAAGGGTTACAGCAAATGAACTACGACGATGCCGGCGACTATAACAATCCCTATTTTGTTGCTTATGAGCAAACAAATGGCTACTATAAGGACAACATTTTCGGGAATGTGTCGCTGAAATACAACGTCGCGAAAAACCTAAATATCACGGCTCGTACGGCCATCAACAGTAACGGCCTCTATCAGCCGAAGGTGTATCCTCAATCCTACAATCATATACCGCTGGGCAACTATTCGGAAGACTGGTACAATATGTTCGAGTCCAACTCCGATGTCCTGGTCGATTACAGCAAAAAGATGGGTAATTTCGAGATCAAAGTCAATGCCGGTGCCAGCGCCAGGAACTGGTCGGAACGCAACATCTATGGTTCCACCGACGGTTTGAGCGTGCCGGGATGGGATAACTTCGCCAGCTCGATCAATCCAGCCACTCCGACCAATTATAAGAACCAGCTGCAGGAATACGGCACATACGCCAGCGCCGATGTCAATTTCAAGAATCTCCTCTTTTTAGGGCTTACCGGGAGATACGATTGGTCGTCTACCCTTCCTCAGGCCCACGACGGTTATTTTTATCCTTCGGCTTCGCTGTCGACCATCCTGAACGAATATATCGATCTGCCGAAGGTGGTCACCTATGCCAAACTACGCGCCGCCCTGGCCCGGGTCGGCGCAGGGAGGACGCCCTACAGCTTTACAACTAATTACATTCCGGGAGTAAGATGGAACGACAACCTGACACTCGGGTACCCCGCAACGATCATCAGCCCGAACATCAAGCCGTCCTTCAGCACCGGATTCGAGACTGGCGGCGAGTTCAGGTTCCTGAACAACCGGGTGGGTCTGGACCTCACGTATTTCAATTTTGTGGATGGACCGCAAACTTATTATCAGGCGATCTCCAATACGTCCGGGTTCACCTCCGTACTGACCAATGGGCGCAAGACCGTAAGGAAGGGCTATGAGGTCGTAGCAGATGCGACCCCTGTCAGCACGCGTAATGTCAAGTGGAATGTAGCGATCAACTGGTCCACCTATCAGCAGTATCTGAGGGCCCTGGCGCCGGGCGAGACGAATGAAGGGCTCCTCAATGTCGGCGACCGGACGGATGCCATCATCGGAACCGACTATATGTACGCGGCGGATGGACAGATCATCGTCGGATCGAATGGCTTGCCGACGGTCGACCCGATCAAGAAGAAGTTGGGTCATTACAACGACACCTGGATAGGCGGCGTTACCAACAACATTTCGTATAAAAATCTTTCGCTGTCCTTTTCATTCGACGCGCGGGTGGGAGGACAGATCATCAGCACCTATGAACGCTATTTGTGGGCGGGTGGCCGGCATCTCGGCATCTCCAATACCGACAGGGAAAACTGGTATGCGGGGGGGAGCTATGTCGTAAAGGGCGTCAAAGTGGTAAGCGGAACGCTCCAGCGCGACGGCAACGGGAAAGTGATCTCCGATACGCGGAAATATGCGACGAACGATGTCAAGACCGACTATTTCGACTATGTACAAAACACCTTCGGATATTGGGGGATCGACCGTCCCGCTATCATCAACAGGAGCTATATTAAATTGCGGGAGGTCGTACTGACCTATCATCTGCCCAGGACGGTCCTGTCGAGGACCTTTCTGAAGGATGCCAGTTTCTCCGTAGTGGGAAGGAATCTTTGGCTTTCGACCCCGTCAAGCGTTATCGACCCCGATCAATTTACCGGAGCGTCCGACAATCTGCAGACGCCCGCATTCAGGGAGCTGGGTTTCAATCTGAATGTCAATTTCTAATTCCGTATTATTTAATAAATATTGTATGAAGAAGAATTTCCGGAACATTTTATATATGGGCGCATTGCTGCTGCTCATTGGTACGGGGTGTACCAAATTCAAGGATCTGGAGCTCAACCCCAATCAGCCCACGCAAAGCGTTCCCTCGCTGATCTTCACCGGCGTGGAGGCGGATGCGTTTCAGTTCAATCCCATCCTCGGATATGAAACGAGGGCTTCGCAATACCTGGTGAGCGACAACAGTCAGCAGGCCGATCAGTCTTACCAATGGGATACGACCGAATACTGGAGATATTATAATACGTTGCGTAATGTCGAACAAATGCGGATCGAAGCGGAACGTACTTCGGCTCCTATTTATGGGATCATGGCCAAGTTCTTTAAAGCGTATTGTTTTGCCGAATTATCCAAACAAGTGGGTGATATACCCATGAGTCAGGCCCTGGAGGGGAAATCGGGGGACTATACACCGGCCTATGACTCACAGGAGACCGTAATGGACAGTTGTCTGATGCTGCTGGATCAGGCCAATACGGGGATACGGTCGCTGATACAATCCGGCAACGCGCCGGTCCTCAGCGGGGATATCATCTATAACGGCGATCTGATGAAGTGGCAAAAGTTGTTCAACAGCTACCGGTTGCGTCTACTGATCGATCTGAGTAAGAAAGTGAACGACAATGTCTTGAATGTAAAATCGCAATTTTCGACGATATTCAACAATCCGGGTCAATATCCCATCTTTACCTCCAATTCCGACGGGGCCGTTTTTCAATGGTATGATAAGGATGGCGATCGTTATCCCAGGTACTATGTGCCGGCCAATATGGACTATTACCGGTTCGGCAGTACCTACACGCAATACCTGACGGCATTTGACGATCCGCGGATAATGGTCGTTGGTGTCATGACGCAGACGGCCGCGGCGGCGGGGAAACAGCCGTCCGATATCACAGCGTATAATGGGCTCAGCAGCGGGCTTAGCATTTCGGATATCTATAACAAGAAGGATAGTGCATCCGCGCTGAATGTGGCGCGTTACTCTTCGGCCACCGGCGAACCTATGATCATCGTCGGTTATCCCGAACTGTGCTTCAATATTGCCGAAGCGATCAACAGGGGTTGGATCTCCGGGGATGCGAACGCCTTTTATCAGAATGGCATCCGCGCATCGATGCAGTTCTACCAGCAAACGGGCGGACAGATAACAGACGGGCAGATAAACGCCTATCTCGCACAGTCGCAGGTGCAATACAATGGCGATCTGAACAATATCCTCATCCAGAAATACCTGTCTTTTTTCAATAATTCCGGATGGGAGAGCTATTATAATATACTGCGCACCGGAGTGCCCGTACTGGCAGTAGGCCCCGGAAATGGCAACAACGACAAAATTCCCGATAGATGGATGTATCCTCAAACGGAGTATGCCTACAATGCCCAGAACGTGCGGGCTGCGATCCAGCGGCAGTTCGGCGGTTCGGATGACAGGAATGGGGTGTTGTGGATCTATCAGTAGTGAAAAACCGGGGCCGCGCCGAAGGCGCGGCCCTTATAAATCCGTATACGATGCATTCTTTTCGGCGAATGTTCCTTCTATTGTTGCTTTCTGTTCCCGTCAGGTTCTTGCGTGCCCAGACTCGTGCCGAGTCCTTTTCGTCTCAGGAAAGACCGTGGGTGTGGTGGTTTTGGCTGGGAAGCGCGGTGACCAAACAAAGTATAGACTCCCAACTTCAATCTTTTCACCGGAGCGGATTCGGCGGAGTTTGCATTATCTCCACCTATGGCGTGAAAGGTTATGAGGACCGGGATATATCGTTCCGCAGCCAGAAATGGTTCGACATGCTGCATTATACGATCAAAGAGGCGGCCGCTCTACATATGTCGGTAGACATGGGTTTGTCTTCGGCGTGGCCCTTCGGAGGCCCTTCCGTAACGAGGGCACAGGCGGCGAAAATGCTCAAGAGCTGCACCTCCTTCCTATCGGCAGGCGGCTCTCTCTCTCTGCAATTATTACCGGCGGGGTCGAGGGATTTCGTGCTTGCCGTCGTTGCGCAAAAGCCGGGTGGTCCATCTTTGGACCTTACTTCGCGGGTCTCGCCGGGTGGGCGGTTGGAAGCAAAGCTTCCCCCGGGCGGCTGGACGCTCTATGTGCTTACGGGTGCCAACACCAATCAACTGGTGAAGCGTTCCGGGCCGGGAGGGGAAGGTCTCGTGCTGGATCAATTCAGCGGTCCGGCATTGGCCGCCTATCTTCACGGTTATGATAGCGTACCGGGAGAACTAACTGGTATTCGTTCGGTCATGAACGATTCCTATGAGGTTTACAAGGCCGATGCCACGGATCGGATCTTAAAAGAGTTCCAAGCCCGCAGAGGCTACTCGCTGGTCCCTTATTTTCCCCTGTTGTTCGACAGCGGCCGGTCCGGTGAGGGGTCCGGAGCGGGGTTCGACCGCGGCCGGTCCGGTGAGGCGACGAGGGTATTGTGCGACTATCGCGAAACCATCTCCGATCTGCTGCTCGACGGGTTTATGCATACCTGGTCGAAGTGGAGCAATGGGCATGGGGTGCTGACAACGGAGCAAGCGCATGGCGCGCCCGCGAACATCCTCGATCTTTACGGAGCGGCTGACATCCCACAGACGGAGTCTTTCGGGCCCGCGCATTTCCCCATACCCAACGTCCGCGTAGACAAGGATATCATCAGGGACCGGTATAAGTGGCCGGATATCCTGATGTTCAAATTTGCATCTTCCGCAGCCGACGTCAATGGCCGCCGCCTGTGCTCCTCTGAAACGGCGACCTGGCTGACCAATCATTTCAGGATGGCGTTGTCACAGCTGAAACCGCAACTGGACCAATTGTTCGTTGCTGGGGTCAATCATGCGATGATGATCAGCGCCACGAACGTGCCCCCGGACATACCTTTCCCAGGATGGAGGTTTTACCCCGCGCCGGACTTCGGGCATTATGCCGCATTCTATCCTTATCTACCCGATCTCAGCACGTATATAGCGCGGTGTCAGCATCGGTTGCAACAGTCGAAACCGGATAATGATGTACTGTTGTATTTCCCTATTTATGATTATTATTCTGAAGCGCCAAAGGATCTGGGCGTCCTGGCGACATTCGATGCCATTCCCGGCAAATGGGGAGACCGGTTTCCTTTTCCCGCCACGGCAAGGAAGTTGAAAAATGGCGGCATTACCTTCGATTACATCTCGGATATTCAATTGCAACAGTTGCGTTATGACGGGAGATCGCTGGTAACCACCGGCGGAGGCAAATACAAGACGATCGTCATCCCGGAATGCCGCCGGATACCCGTGAAGACCTTGCGGCATCTGGAGGGTCTGGCGGCGCACGGAGCGCCTGTGTTGTTCGAGAACGGCTTGCCGCAGGATGTTCCCGGGTGGAATGACTGGCACCGGCGACTGAGTGAGCTGAAAAGATTGGAGACGGGATTGATGAACCATCCACGGGTGCGTATTTCCCGGGATCTGGCGGGCGACTGTGTCCGCGCAGGGTGTACCAGGGAGCATTTCCCGGGTCTGGAATTTATCAGAAAAAGCACGCCTGCGGGTAAATTGTATTTCGTAGCGAATCTCGATAGTGTGTTCTCCGCCGGTTGGATCGCACCCGGAGTCAAGTGTACCGAATTGGAGCGTTATGATCCGATGACCGGCAAGGCCTGTAGTCTCCAACGGAAGAAAGGGGCAGATGGGAAATTCGGATTCCGTCTTGAATTGTTGCCAGGCCAATCCTGTTTTTTGTTTCCGTCCTATGGGGAAAAGCCGGGCAAGAAAGCGACGTATTTCGATGGGAGCGAGCCTATCGAACTGGTCGGGTCCTGGAAGATCATTTTTGAAAAAGGCGGCCCTTTTGTTCCACGGCCGATTGAAACCCGGGTTTTGAAGAGCTGGACGGAACTGGGGGACAGTGCGGCGCAATCCTTCAGCGGCACCGCTTGTTACCGGCTGCGGTTCGATCTGCCCGGGGCGCTCGAAGGGAACCGGACGATACGGCTGAACTTTACCGATCTGAGAGATATGGCCGAGGTGGAATTGAATGGCCGTCGCGTAGGACGGGTATGGAGCGTGCCGTACCAATTGGATATCGACCGCAGGTTTTTCACGGAAAAGGGCAATGATCTTCGAATCCATGTTTCGAACCTGGCGACCAACCGGATCATTTGGATGGACAGGCAAAAGATCCCCTGGAAGACCTTTTATATCGCCGATCCCGTGAAAGGAACATTCGATGCTTCCGGCTGGGATCTTCAGCCGTCGGGTATTCTGGGACCGGTGAGTCTTACAGGAGAAGCCACGCAGTCCATCGCGGTGGAGCATGCGGTGGGACAGGAGATGAAACAAAAATAGAATTATGGCAAGCAATATGATAAAGAATAAGAGGATCGTCTGTCTGATGGCGGGTATCCTCATAGCGGGAATTTCGATGGCTCAGCGTGCCAATCCCCCCAGCGAAGAAAGACCCTGGCTTTGGTGGTATTGGTTAGGCAGCGAAGTGACACCGGAAGGAATTCAACAACACCTGGATGCGTTTCACCGTGCTGGATTCGGCGGGGTTAGCGTGAGTGCCACTTATGAAGTCGACGGGCACAAAGCGCAATCGATCCCTTTTATGAGCAAGCGTTGGACCGACATGCTGGAATACACGGCTTCGACGGGACGCAAGCTGGGGATGGGAACGGATGTCGCGCTTGCGTCGGCATGGCCATTCGGCGGACCGAATGTGACACCTGCCATGGCTGCTCAGAAGCTATCGGGCGGCAAATTGCTGAGCGCGACAGGAGGAGAGGTAGTCAATCTGCCGGTGTACAAGATAGGATCGAAGACCCTGCTGGCGCTCATGGCCTTTAGCGACCCGGTATCCGGAGACCGGGCTGGAAGCAGGGAGAGTGGGGGAGGCGGGGCCGGAGACGACGCAGGAGAGATGAGCCGGAGGAAAAGCCGATCTCTCGACCTGACAAACGATGTCGACGGCAACGGGGTCCTCCATTTTACCTTCCCGTCCGGGTTGTGGGAAGTTTACAGCCTGTTTTCGGAGCCGACTGGTCAACGGGTCAAACGTTCGGGGATAGGCGGTGAGGGGTTGGTGCTGGATCATTTTAACGCCAATGCCGTGGAAAAATATCTGAAACGGTTCGACTCGCTTTTTTCCGGGCCATCGCATCTGCGGGCTACCTTCAATGATTCCTATGAGGTCTATGGAGCGGACTGTACACCGCGCATTTTGGAAGAATTCGAAAAGCGGCGCGGGTATGATTTCCGGAAGTACCTTGCGGATTGGTACAGCCCGGAGAATACGGACACCAAACAGCGCCTGGTCTGCGATTACCGGGAGACGGTGGCCGATCTTCTGCTGGATGATTTTATTGTTCCGTGGAACAAGTGGGCGCACGCCCACGGCGTGAAGACGGTGGAACAGGCGCACGGCTCTCCCTCCAATTGGCTGGACCTTTATGCGGGCTGTGATATTCCGCAGACCGAATCGTTCGGGGCCAGCATATTCGGCATTCCGGGCGTTAGTCAGGACAAGGACTATCCGGTGGAATCGTTCGGGCGCCCTGATAAATTGCTCATGAAATTTGCCTCGTCCGCTGGGAATTTTAAAGGCAAAGCGCTGGTCTCATCCGAAACGGCAACCTGGTTGGGGAATCATTTCAAGGTAGCGTTGTCCCAGGTGAAACCGCAGGTAGACGAATTGTTTGTGAGCGGGATCAATCACCTGATGATGACCTGTGCAACCTATTCTCCTTTCGATCTGCCTTTCCCCGGGCGGTTGTTCTATCCCGCAAGCAATTTTGGTCACAATAGCGGAATGTTCCCCTTTTTCCCGGAGTTCACGCAGTATGTCGCCAACTGTCAGCGGGTGCTGCAACATTCGGGGCCTGACAACGAAGTGCTGCTCTATTTTCCCGTGCATGATATCTGGTCGGATTACTCGGGGAACGACGCGGGTCATCTGGCGATGATGGCGGTACACAATCCGCAGCAGTGGTTTTACAGTTCGGATTTTGGCGGCGTGGCGAGGAAACTGCGAAATGAGGGGTTTGATTTCGACTATGTTTCGGACAGACAGATTTCGGGATGTCATGCCGACGGCGGCCGCATCGTTAATTCCGCTGGGATATCGTATAAGGCGATCGTGATCCCAGGGTGCAAGCGGATGCCTATCCCGACGCTTCGGAATATCCTCCAGCTTGCCCGGCAGGGCGTTCCGGTTATTTTTGCCTATCATCTGATACGGGATGTCCCCGGATTATACCAGGTCGAACAGCGCAAACAAGAACTGGTTGAGATCAACCGGCGGCTGCGAGAGGCTTCATCCGTCAGCGTCAGTTCAGATTTTTGCGGCGCATTGGGAAGGGCGGGGTTGAGAAAGGAAGTCTTTGGCAATCTGGGGTTGGAATACATCCGCAAAAAAGATTCGACGGGGTATGTTTATTTTATTGCCAATCAGCAAACCAATTTTTCAGCCGGGTGGATAACGATGCCTGAGGATTTTGGCACCGCGGAGTGTTATGACCCTTTGTCCGGACGAACGGGCGCCCTCCAAAGAGATGGGAGGAGGATCTATCTGGAACTACAGTCTGGCCAATCCGCATTTGTTCGTCTGGTCGGCTCGAGGCCGGACCGGGCGTGGCATTATTTTGAAGAAAAGCGGTCCGCCGTATTGGATGGCCCCTGGAAAATCCGGTTCCTTGAGGGACATCCCGCATTGCCGCATAATTATCAGACGAACGAATTGCAAAGCTGGACATTGTCCGGGGACAGTATGGCCAGGTATTTCAGCGGGACCGCGGAATATGAAACGACCTTCGGTCTGGAAAGCTCCAGGCGTCAGGGCGAAGTCTTTCAGCTCGATCTCGGGGAAGTGCATGAAGTGGCTGATGTATCTGTGAATGGTCATGACCTGGGCGTGTATTGGTGCTACCCTTACGTGGTGAACGTTCCAGCGGATCTGTTGAAGCGCAAAGGCAATGTGCTCCGGATCAGGGTCACCAATCTCGACGCCAACCGCATGATCTGGATGGACCGTCAAAAGATTCCGTGGAAGAATTTCTTTTTTCTCGACATCACTTACAGCGATTTTAATGCGAGCGGCTGGACGCCGTTGGCATCGGGGCTTCTTGGGACGGTTAAGCTGAAAACGGGGAGGGAGCGGCCAAATGCTCCGGGTACAGGAGATGCCGCGCGGACAGGGGCTTCTGCGCAGGCGCAGATAGCAGTGAATTTTGATTTTCTAAACCCCGCATTGCCAATGGATGTGCGGGTTCGGCACCTGGTCAACCAGATGACGCTGGAAGAGAAGGTAGGGCAACTGGTTTATGATGCCCCTGCCATCGGTCGATTGAAAGTGCCTGCCTACAACTGGTGGAATGAGGGGCTACATGGGGTTGCGCGGGCCGGTCAGGCGACTGTATTCCCTCAGGCGATTGCCATGGCGGCTTCATTCGACAAACACTTGATGCGGCGGGTGGGGGATGCGATCTCCTCCGAAGCGAGGGCTAAGAACAATGCGTTTTTAAAGCAGGGGAAGCATGGGATCTATCAGGGTTTGACCTTCTGGTCGCCGAATATCAATATTTTCAGGGATCCACGCTGGGGGCGTGGCCAGGAGACGTATGGGGAAGATCCTTTTCTGACCAGTGCAATGGCGGTAAGTTATATCCGGGGCATGCAAGGCGATGATCCGCATTATCTGAAAACCGTGGCAACAGCCAAGCATTTTGCGGTACACAGCGGGCCCGAACCGTTGCGTCATGAATTCAACGCCCAACCCGGCCCCAAGGACCTTTGGGAAACCTATCTCCCGGCCTTCAGGGCCGCCGTGCAGATGGGAGGGGTCCAGTCGGTTATGTGCGCTTACAATCGTTTTATGGGGGATGCCTGTTGCGGCAGCAGCACCTTGTTGCAGGAGATCCTCCGTGACAAATGGCATTTTAAAGGTTATGTGGTCTCGGATTGCTGGGCGATAAAGGATTTCTGGCAAACGCATAAGGTGGCGTCTGATCCAACTTCAGCAGCCGTAATGGCATTGCGTGCGGGGACGGATCTCAACTGCGGGGTCACCTATCCCTACCTTGTGGATGCCGTTCGGAAGGGTATGGTGGAAGAAAAATTGGTCGATCAGGCGGTAACCCGGCTTTTCAAAGAGCGGTTCGCCCTGGGACTGTTTGACCCGGTCGATAAAGTCCCATATCGGAGGATCCCTTTTTCCTCAGTCGACTCGAAACCGCACCGTGAAGTCGCCTTGCAAATGGCGAGAGAATCGATCGTCCTTTTAAAGAACGACCGCCATATCCTGCCGTTGTCGAAGAATATCCGGAAAATTGCGGTGATCGGACCGCTGGCGGATGATGAGGAGACCTTGTGGGCCGACTATAGCGGGTACAATAAGAACGGCGTGACCTTGCTGAAGGGCATAAAAGAGAAATTACCCCGGGCGCGCGTCAGGTATGTGACGGGTTGCGAACTGGCTCCCGGGTTCCCGCAGGTGGAACCGATACCGGCGTCTTTTCTCTACAGCGACTCTACCGGCGGGACCCATGGAGTGGGAGCCGAATATTTTTCCAATGCCTCGCTGTCTGGAAAGCCTGCATTTGTGAAGAAGGACAGTTCGGTGGATTTTTTATGGTGGGATCGGTCGCCCGATCCGCGATTATCGGCCGACAGCTTCAGTGTTCGCTGGCAGGGATACGTAAGGGTGCCGGAAACCGGGGAAATCGCACTGGGCGGCGAGGGTTTCAACTCCTATCGATTATGGATAAATGATTCTTTGAAGGTGGATTTTGCAAGTGTGCATCATCCGCAGAAGGAGTTTCATTTGTATCAGGTGCATAGGGGTCAGTGGATCAAGATAAAGATCGAATATCAACATCACACCGTGAACCATGCGCTCATGCGGCTGCTATGGTCACGGCCCGTAACGGCCGCCACCACTCAAAGGGCACTGGATGCCGCGCGCGAAGCCGACGTGGTTATCCTGGCGATGGGACTCAATCAGAACCTGGAAGGCGAGGAAATGGATCTCTCCGTGCCCGGATTTTCGGGTGGGGACCGCACGGACCTCGAGCTTCCCGCACCGCAGGAAGAGCTTCTCCGGAAGATACAGGCGACGGGGAAGCCAACGGTCCTGGTCCTTCTGAATGGCGGACCGGTCAGTGTGCCCTGGGAGAAGGATCATATCGACGGCATCGTCGAGGGATGGTATGACGGGCAGTCGGCGGGGACGGCGCTGGCCGATGTGCTATTTGGCGATTATAATCCGGCGGGACGGATGCCGGTCACGGTCTATCGGTCGGTGGAACAGCTGCCCTCCTTTGAAGATTATGGGATGAAGGGAAAGACCTATCGATATTTTAAGGGCTCGCCTTTATACGAATTCGGTTATGGGCTCAGCTATACGCATTTCCGCTACAGTGGATTGCGGCTATCCCAGCAGATAGCGACCGGCGACTCGGTGGAAGTGCGGCTAGTCGTCGCGAATCAAGGGGATTGTGATGGCGATGAGGTAGTTCAGCTGTATGTGCGGCATGAAGACGGCGATGCGGATCAGCCGATCCGGTCGCTGAAAGGATTTCAGCGTATTCATTTGAAGAAGGGCGAAAAAAGGGAAGTGCGCTTCCTGCTGGACGGGGAGAGCCTGTCAACGGTGCTGGCAGATGGCCGGAGGGTCGTCGCACCAGGCGTGGTCGCCATCAGTGTCGGAGGAAGTCAGCCCGATGAGTTATCACTACAAAAGGGAGCAGCGGTGACTGCGCGAATGCGGCTGAAGGGCGCAATAATTACTCTTCCCTGACCTTCAATCATCAATCATGCGTTTACTGTTCAAAATAGCCTGCGCGTCCCTGTTTTTGGCTGTCTCCGTAAATTTGTCCGCACAGACCTGCTGGAATGTAACGAAATATGGCGCCCGGCCGGATGGCAGCACCATATGTACCCAAGCTATTCAGCGGACCATCGATGCCTGCGCGAAGACTGGGGGGGGGACCATATACTTCCCTGCGGGCCGGTATCTGACGGGACCGCTTTTTCTCCGGAGTCATCTCCTCATCGAGATCGATCCGGGCGCGGAGCTCCTCTTCCTGTCGGACATCCGGGGCACGCCCGCAATAGAGGGGAGCTGGGAAGGATTGGACAGGAAAGTATATGCGTCGCTTTTTACGGGGTTCGATCTCGAAGACATCACCATAACGGGCAGGGGTGTGTTGGATGGACAGGGGAAGATGTGGTGGGATGCAGCCAGGCAAACTAATGAAATGCGGAAAAAGTTCCATCTCGTGGAACGGGAGCCGGAGAACCCGCCAGGCAGCCTGCTGCAATGGGGGAGACCAAAAATGATCGATCTCTACCGGTGCCGGAATGTCGAGATCTCCGGGGTGACGATCACCAATTCTCCTTCCTGGACGATACACCCGATCTATTGCAAGGACGTGGATATCCATGAAGTGAGGATCATTCAACCCTACGAATCGCCTAATACAGACGGCATCGATCCGGAATCTTGTTCTGACGTAAGGATCACCGGCTGTTATATCGACTGCGGCGATGATTGTATTGCGATCAAATCGGGTTACAATGCGGCTGGCAGGGCAAAGGGGATCCCGTGTCAAAATGTGATCATTTCCAATTGTACCTTTGCGCATGGTCGGAGTGCCGTCGGTATCGGGAGCGAAATGTCGGGAGGCGTCAGGAATGTGATGGTCACGGGATGTGTCTTTCATGGGACCTTGCGCGGGCTGCGGGTAAAGACGGGGCGCGGCAGGGGGGGCGTCGTGGAAGGATTGATCGCTGATGATATCATCATGGATAGTGTCTCAGAGGGCATCTCGATCGATATGTATTATGACGGCCTTGATACGAGTCTGCGGCCTGTGACGGAGGGGACGCCATTTTTACGGAACATCAGGTATTTCAATATCATCGGCCGTCATGTGAAACAGGCGATCGGGATCCATGGATTGCCGGAGGCGCCGGTGGATGGGCTCACACTCGAAAATGTATTCATGGATGCGGCAGAAGGTTCGGATTGTGAGTTTGTCCATGGGCTCAATCTAATCAACGTTGAATTGAAAACGAAGGGTCGGAAGGCAGCGATCAAGCTAGACCGATGTCCGGGGGCTGTCGTGCGCAACATGCAGCCGGATAGTACGCAGTTTGGGTCGAGGGTGGCCGCGCCGGCGGTGGCCGGCGCGGCAGTGTTAGCCGGAGGTGGAACCGGCCCGGTTGGCGGTGTCGTCGCTTACCGGGCTTTGCCTGGAGCAGTCCGCAGTCCCGTTTATGAAGTGTGGGTCAACCAAAGGCCGGTGTTTGTGGAAAAGATCGCGAAATTCGATGTCCCCATTCATTTTACGAGTTTTGCGTTCAGCGGATCGTCGCCTGTTCAGATCGAAATATCCTGCAACGAAAAGATTTCGAAGTATTCAGTCAGTACGGCCGGGCACCAAATACAGGCGAGTTACCGGGGGAACATCCTGCTGGTCCGTCTCGCCCGACCGCAATATTTTGTGGTGAGGATAAACGATCTGGAATATCTTTTTGTCGCGGCGGAGCTTCCCGAATCCGGCGCCGGTCATCGTCATGCGATCGATGTAACGACGGTTGGAGTGAGCGGTTCGGGGACCGGTCTTCAAACGGCGAGATTGCAACGGGTCATCGATTCACTGTCCGCGCTGGGTCGTCCATCGACCCTATATTTTCCGCCGGGGCTTTATCGAACGGGGCAGCTGAATCTGTGCAGTCATGTATCGCTGTACCTGGAGGATGGCGCGCTGATCGAAGGCAGTGCGGATCCCGGCGATTATCGGGAAAGCCTCATCCGCATGGACCATGTATCGGACGTATCGATCACCGGGCGCGGCGCCATCGATGGAGCCGGTTGGGGTGGGCTGCGAAAAAATGGCGGCAAAGGCTTGTATCTGTTGTTTCTGTCCGACTGCCAAAGGGTAACGATCGAGGGTGTACAGTTAAGAGATCCCTGTTTCTGGAACACGCGCATATTCCGGTGCAGGGAGGTCAGCATGAAGGACATCAAGATACTCAATGACAGGCCGGAGCGCAATTGGGTGAACACCGATGGCATCGACTTCGACTCCTCCATCGGCGGGGATGTTTTCAATGTCATGATGCAAACGGGAGACGACAACCTCGTCGTAAAAGGATTGGAAGATCAGGCGCGGTATAATCCTGCGCACATCCGTTTCAGGAAGATCATCGGTTTAAGCAACTCGGCGGCCGCGAAGATCGGAACCGAAACCCGGACACCCCTGATCCACGACGTCGAATTCAGCGATATCGACATCATTCAATGCAAGCGGGCTATTGTTATCAGCGGGTTTGACAGCGCCGTGATACGGGATGTCGTCTTTAGGAATATCAGGGTGGAAAACGTAGTTTTTCAGGGCAAGGAAGAGCCACGGATCATCGACTTCGAAATAACGGACCACAGTTGGCGGGATTGCGTCGGCCGGTGTAGGATCTCCAACATATTAGTCGACGGCGTCACGATCCCATTTTCCCTGGATGGGGTATCTTCGCAGATATTGGGGAGGACGCGTGTGTTTGCGGTGAAGGGTGTCAAGATCCGCGGATTTTACGTCATGGGCAAAAAGGTAACATCCGTGAAGGATGCCCACCTTATAGAGAATGACTTCACGTCCGGAGTTCGTTTTGAATGAGCTTACAAAAGTGCGACAAGATGATAAAAAGAATCTTAATGCCGGCGGTCGTGTGCTGGTCCGCGATGACCGCCGCGGGGCAATCATCGGCCGGGAAGTTCCAGCCGGTGGATTTTGCACAGGTCAGCATCCAGGATTCATTCTGGAGTCCCATCCTGGACCGTCTGCGCAGGGTAACGTTGAGGGCCTGTATCCTGTACACAGAAACAAAAACGGGCCGGATCCGCAATTTTGAAAAGGCGGCATTGAGGAAGGGGGAACATGAAGGAAAATATTATGACGACAGCGATGTTTATAAAGCCCTGGAAGCCATCGGGTACGTATTGCATATGGGCAGAGATTCGATGTTGGAGAAGACGGCCGATGAGTGGATCGACAAGATTGCCGCCGCGCAGCTGCCTGACGGGTATATCGATACGTATTTTACCCTGACAGGTATCGACAAGCGTTGGACAGATATGGAGAAGCACGAGGATTATTGTGCCGGGCACTTAATCGAAGCCGGAATCGCGTATTATAAAGCCACCGGCAAACGTAAACTCCTCGATGTAGGGATCAGGATGGCCGATCATATGGACAGTACGTTCCGGTTGCGGAACAGGCACTGGGTCCCGGGTCATGAAGAGATCGAGCTGGCGCTTGTCAAGTTGTATTCTCTCACGCATAATCCTTCCTATCTCAAATTAAGCGAATGGTTCCTGGACCAACGAGGGCATGGATATGGTAAAGGGGCGATCTGGGACGAATGGAAAAAACCGGGTTATTGTCAGGACGATGTGCCGGTTAAGGCCCAGCGCAGGATCGAGGGGCATGCGGTGAGGGCCATGTATTTGTATTCGGGGGCAGCGGATGTGGAATCCGCTACCGGCGACAGTTCGTATTGGGAGGCGCTGGAATCCGTTTGGCAGGACGTGGTGGGCAGGAACCTCTATGTAACAGGAGGGATCGGCGCCGAAGAAAGCAACGAAGGATTCGGGCTTCCTTATCATCTTCCGAACCGTGAGGCCTACTGTGAAACCTGCGCGTCGGTAGGAATGGTATTTTGGAATCAGCGGATGAACGGGCTTAGCGGGGACGCTAAATATGCTGACGTCTTGGAACGATCGCTGTATAACGCGGCTTTGGACGGGATCTCGCTCAGCGGCGACCGGTTTTTTTATGGTAATCCGCTGGCATCCCCGGGCGATGTGACGCGGAAAGAATGGTTTGGGACCGCCTGCTGCCCGTCCAACATTTCGAGGTTACTGGCTTCTTTGGGAGGTTATATCTATGGGGTCTCTTCCAATGCCATATGGGTGAACCTTTATATTCAGGATACCGCGACAATAGCAATGGGCTCAAACACAGTTGGGATCACGCAGCATACCCGGTATCCCTGGAATGGGGCGGTTCAACTGCAGGTCAGCCCTGAAAAGGAAGCGAGTTTTGAATTGCATATCCGGATACCGGGGTGGCTGGAAAGACCGGTTCCGGGAGGACTCTATACGTATACAGATCGGAGCTGGCAACGGCCGGAATTGTTTATTAACGGCCGCAGAGCGGACTTTAAACTGGTGCAGGGCTATGCCATATTAGCACGGAAATGGAAGAAAGGAGACAGGGTCGATCTTCGGTTTCCCATGAAGGTCAGGTTGATCGAAGCGAATCCATTTGTCAAAGCAGACTCGGGTAGGCTTTCGTTGCAATATGGCCCGCTGGTCTATTGTGTCGAATCGGCAGAAAATGCCCAACTGGTTCAAAATATGACGATCCGACCGGAAGCTCGATTCACGGTCCAATACGAACCGGCTTTTCTCGGAGGGATCAACCTGATCCGATGGCAGACATTCATCAACGGCAGGAGAGTAGAGTCGCTGGCGATACCCTATTATTCATGGGACAACCGGACGCCCGGCGAAATGGAAGTTTGGCTGCCTGTCGATGATAAAATGCCTGGAGCGGAATCGCGCTGATCAGTTCCACGTCTTTTCGCCCTTCTTCATCTTGTCGAGATTCGGCTGGAGGCTTGCTTTCGACGCATCGTCGGCCAGATCGATGGCCTTCTGCTCCCAGGCAATGGCCTCATCCTTTTTGCCCATCTTGTAGAGGATGTTGGCATAGGTGTCCATGAACATCGCGTTGGGTTTGCCATCGAAGGACCGCTTGCTCCAGTCGAGGGCTTCGCTGACGCAGGTCATGTCGGGACAGTTCTCGAATACGGTCCATGCGAAATCGTTAAGGTCGCCGGCACTGGCATGCGCGCCATAGGTCTTCATATATTTCATGACGCTCGTCTGAAAATGCGGCCAATCTTTTTTCTGCTGGTAATACACGAGTTCGCCTTTTTCCGTCATCTCTTCGGCCACCGCCGGGTAGTCGGCTGCGATGGCTTTGCGAACGGCCTTCCAGTCCGGGCTGCCGGAACCCGCCTTGCGGATAGCGGGGTAGATGGCGGATCTGTAGAAGGTGGTAAACATCGCCTGTTCGGCTACGCCGTTGCCCATCACCGCGTCTACTTTGTCGGGGTGACCGGCCAACACGGCAAAGCCTTTGTCTTTTGTACTTTGCGTATACTGGAGCGTCATCTCGAGGGCGCCATGTGAATAAGGATCGGTCTGGGTCGCCAGATAGGCATCGGCAACCTCGCGGCCGGTCTTCAGATCGTACACACCGGCGCACATTTTGGCTACGCGGCGTAAAAAGGCGGTATCGCGGCGGCCGCCGCGGTATTGCTGCAGTTGAGTATAATATTGTTTGGTCGTATCGAACGTGGATTGCATGTGGGTTATGAATTCCTTTGCCGTGGGGCTCGAGCCTACCAAACGATGTAAGGGCTTGCCATCGGGGGAAAAGATCAGGTATGTCGGATAGGCGCGGACGTCGAAATCTTCGGCAATGTTATGTCCGTCGGCATACCAGGATTTTACGCGATCGTCGTCTTTGGCAGTAGTATCGAGCTGGACGCCGACGCAGATGAATTTGTCGTTGAAGAAGGCGCCGGTTTCTTCCTGCGGGAAGATGGTCTTTGCCATATACTTACAAGGGCCGCACCAGGTGGTGTAGCAGTCCATGAAAATGTATTTGTTCTCGGCTTTGGCCCTGGCTTTGATGGCAGTCCAGGAGAGGTTGTCTTCGAAATGGACACCTTTATTGTCCGCCTGGGCGGATGCCTGTGCCGGTGCGTCGCCCTGGGCGAGAGCTGTAAAGGGCAGGAGGGTAAGCAGGAGGCGGGCGGCCAGCCGGGGAGTGTGTGACATGGGAAGTCAATTTATTTGCTACAAGATACGGATGAGGGGGCTTTTGGGCAAAAAAATAGGATGGGCGGGGTGATGCGGTGATGATCTTTTCATTGATGCCTTTGCCGCGGTAGGCGGGAACGACATACATGAAACCCAGGTAGGCGTGGACGAGGTGGTTCAGATAGTGTCTGGCTTTTTCGATGCTTGATCGATTCGAAGATTTGCCTGATCTGGATTGTTGGGAAGTAGATAATGAAAATTTTGACCAAAGCAAGACGTGCAACTCGTTGAGGGGTAGCGGGGCGGAAGCCTCCGGCAGGGAAAGGACTATCGGGAGGTGGGATCAGCGGCGGGAGGCGGGTTCGGGGAATTCGAGGTGGAGCTGGTCGCGGGTGGCGCGGGTGCTTTCGTGGCGTTTGTTGGCGACGACGTTGGTGAAGGTCCATTGGACGCGTTCTTCGAAGGCGTGTTTGCGGACGGTGCAGGATTCTTTGGTGCAGATGTGGCACGAGTTCTCGTAACAGGGGTCGGTATGCACGAAGAATTCCATCGCCTCGCCGAACCGGCTGCGGATGAGTGAAGTGAGGGCATCGACTTCCTCATGCGCCTCGAGAACGTTCAGGTACCACGGCACGGTGAGGTGGCAGTCGACGTGCAGGACGTCGCCGTATTTGATCACCCGCAGGTTGTGGAGGTCGATCCAGTTCTCGCGGCGGTGCAGGTTGATGTAGCTGATCATGTCGTGCAGCAGCGCAACGTCGGCTTCGTCCATGATGCCGGCGATGGACTTCCGAAGGATGTGATAACCCGTATATAAAATGATCGCAGCGAAGATCAGCGAGACGACGCCGTCGAGCCAGGTGTAGTTCGTGTACAGGATGAGCGACAAGCCGAGGATAATGCCGGTCGTGGAGTAGGTGTCGGTTTGCAAATGGCGTCCACCGGCTACCAGCTGCATGGAGTTGTTGCGCCGGCCTTTCGCGACGCAAACGGTCCCTACTATGAAGTTGACGACGGCGGTGAACGCGATGAGGTAGATGCCTTTGTCAAGACGCTGGAGGAGATGAGGATGGATGAAATCGACGACGGCTTCATAGATGATGATGAGACCCGCCATAAGGACGAGCGCGCCTTCGACGGCCGAGGAAAGGAATTCCGCCTTCCCATGTCCATAAGGGTGGTCCTCGTCGCGCGGCTTGGCGGCTACGTGGAGGCTGTACAGTCCGATAAAACCGGCTATTACATTGACGGTGCTTTCGAGTGCGTCGGTCAGTACAGCGACGGACTGGGTGAGGTAATAGGCGATCAGCTTCAGCAAAAAGAGGATGACGGCCACGGTGACGACCCAGCGCTGTATTACGATATTTTGCTGACCTTTTTGCATGTTCAATCAGGGCCTGAATGTTGAAAATAAGCGAGTGAAACGGGTGAACAAAGGTCTGATTTTTCGGCCCAAACGGAAATAAAATTCCTTGTTAAACAGCTGGGAATCGTGGAGGGCTTTGTAGATGAGGAAAATGCCGATCGGGGTGAGAACGTAGGTCGCCATCCATTCGCCGCCGACGGGGGTGAGCACGTACTGGCCGGCCAGTTTCTTGCCGAAGTTGTTCAACAGGAAAAAGATGACAAAGAAGACCACGGCAAAGACCAGGGGCATGCCGATGCCGCCCTTGCGAATGATCGATCCGAGGGGTGCGCCGATGAGGAACATGACCAGACAGGCGACGGCCATGGTCATTTTTTCATGCCAGGCCATTTGACGTTGGATCAGATTGTGCTCTTCGGCGGTGTATAACGCCACCGGTTGGAATAGCGAAGTTTTCGCGGAGTTGACGGTGGTGAGGGCGTTCTCCATTATGCGGAGCCGCACGCTGTCGGGAAGGATATTCGAGAAGGTGGGTTCGGGCGGGTTTTTGGAAGGCGGCGTCGGGGCAATGATGGGGCTCGCCTGGGCGACCTGGGCGGCGGGGGACGGGCCGGAGTGTATGGGGCCGGATGGAGGTTTGGCGCCCTGGCCGGTGGTGGGGTGGCCGGGGGAAGTTTTGGCGAGGGCTTTTTGCGCTTTGCGGGCCGAATCCCGGGACTTGATGAGGGACTTTTGGGCCTTGACGATCGAGTCGTAGGCTTTGCGTTCCGCGGTCCAGACCTTGCGGAGCGAATCGCGGACGGGGCCGACAGCGAGGAGATAGCGGGTCCCCGGCTTTTTCTGCACCGTGTCCCAGCCGGTCGTATCGAGGTACGCCGGGAACCGGAGGTTGCTGGCGGTCATGGTCTCCGCCTGGCGGATGTATGTTTGGTTAATGCGCGCGATCGAATCGATGGAATGTCCCAGCTGCACGATGTTCAGCATCTGGTAGTTGTTGCGGAAGGCGCTGTCGTTGGTCTGGTTGAGCATGAAGGAGGAGAGGTCCATGACCTTCTTGTACCGCCGGAACGCCATACGGATGAGTTCGGTCCCCTGTCCCGTGCGGTTGCCGCGTTCCTGGTATCGGGAGCCGTCTTTGAGGGTGAAGATCAGGTTCCGCTTGTCGGGCGTGACGACCATCGTTCCGCTGTCGGCGATGATCATATTATCCTGCTGTCCCGAATTGTTCTGTTCGTATATGACCACGTTGCGGATCGTGGAGTCGTCCTTTTCCTTTTTGCCGATCTTGATCACGAAGCCTTCGATCTTGTCGAAGAAGACGCCCTCCTTGATGTCGAATGCCGGTTTGGATACGAGGATGTCGTACTTAAGGGTGTTCATTTTCAGATTGGCGATCGGGTAGACGTTGTTGTTAAAAAAGAAGGCAAGCAGGGTGATGCCGATGGTGACGATGAGAAGAGGTCGGAGGAACCGCAGCAGCGAGATGCCGGCGGACTTGATGGCTACGAGTTCATAGGTCTCGCCGAGGTTTCCGAGCGTCATGATGGAAGACAGCAATACGGCCAGCGGAAGTGCCAGGGGGACGACGGTGGCGGATACATAGGTCAGCCAGCGCAGGATGGTCCAGGTATCGAGGCCTTTGCCGACGAAGTCATCGATATACAGCCACATGATCTGCAGGACAAGGACAAACGCCGTGATGAAGAATGTAGCTATGAAGGGGCCGAGGAAGGCCTTGATGATGAGGATGTCGAGTTTTTTGAAGAGGGGCTTCAACGCTATGGATTTCTTATCTTTAAGCAGGCTCCAGGCCCGCCGGCCGAAGGCCAATCATTAAACGGTTGGGCCGGGGGGCTAATTTTAATCAAAGCCTGGAGGCCCAAACAATAGTGTGGGTGCAAATTTACAACTTTCCCAAGAGGAAATACGACTGGTCACGGATCCGGCGTGGATTTTAACGAAGAATTCCGTTATGGAGAAGGTGGTGCGGATGATGGCGCGGCTGAGTGAGGCATATAGGGAGATATGGAGTGCGGAATGGAGTGCTCGAATGGGTGGCGCGGGTGAGGGTGTAGGCGGTGGCGCTGGATGGCGCGGCGCGGATGGGAGCGGTATTGCAGGCGCCGGATCGCCGAAGATCTCGAGGGGAGAGAATTATCAGGGGCTGCCGTGGGTGATGCTGGATTATCCGCGGGTGTTCGGGCGCGAGGACGTGCTGGCGATACGCACGATGTTCTGGTGGGGGAATGCGTTCATCCTGACCCTGCATCTGAAGGGCCGGTATCGGGAATTTTTTCTGCCCGCGCTGGAGAGGGATTGGGCGGGGCTTGCGGGGATGGGTTTTCATGTCGGGATCGCGGACGATGAATGGCGGCATGAACATGCGCAGGAGACGTACAGCCCGTTGACCGGAGGGAAGGACCTCGCGACCGGGCTGCCATTTTTGAAATTGTCGGCGGCGCTTACGGTGGATCGTTGGGAAGAGTCCATGGAAATCTTGTCCGCATGGTTTGCGGCAATGGCGAGAACGCTCGCTAGTTGCCCAGCCGGTGAAAGAGGTCTTTCACCTGGTAGCTCCACAGCTGGCTCTGATCTTTGACTTCACCCTTGCCTGCAAAATCTTTGATGACGAGAATGGTCTGGTTGGTGACTTCCGATTTTTCGATGCGAAACTCGAAGAACTCTTCTGCCGGCGTGTCCATCCAGTGAAACCGGATGAACTTTTCGAATTCGCTTTCGGTCACTTCGGCCTTGTCTGTTGTGCCATTCCATGAGAAGCTGAACACATTGTCCCGTTCGTCTACTTTATCTGCAAACCACTCCTGCAGTCCTGCAGGGGTGCTTAAAAATTCGTATAAGATCGAGGGTGAACATCTGACCGGATACTCCAATGTAAAAATTTGTTTCTTACTCATCTAATGCGTTTGAATCTTTGTCCTCTGCTGATATGGCGCAGTCCCATTGGGGACCGTCCTGTGCAATAATAAAAAAATAATTCAACCGTCAAAATTTTTTTTCATGTGGTTTTCATGGCGGCAAATGGGTAGTTTTTAATGAAATTTTAACGAATCGTTGGTGAAAATCAACACTTTAGTAAAATAATTGGCTATCCTTGCCAAAATCGGTAAATTAGAGATTGTTTACTCACCGGAACCAGTTGACGACCAAATGATATAAGAAAAGACCAGGAAATTCGTTTTTTACCAAGACTAAAACCGATTACAATTTTCCCAATAGGAGACGCGCGAGGCGCCCCGGCAACGAGGTGAAACTTTAGCAAATCCGATGAACGCCGCGGGGCGGTTCGGCTGAAGGTCAACGAAAGAAGACCCAATAACTGTCGGACGCAGGCGGCGACTATTAAAAGCAAATACCTTAGAACCTAACAACCCTTTAAAAGACCTCTGCCTATGAGCATGCGTCAACTGAAGATCACGAAAAGTATTACGAATCGTGAATCTCAGAGCCTGGAGAAGTACCTGCAGGAGATAGGAAAAGTAGAGTTGATCAGTCCCGAAGAAGAAGTCAAACTCGCGATCCGTATCAAGCAGGGAGACCAGAGAGCTCTCGATAAACTGACAAAAGCGAATCTCCGTTTTGTCGTATCCGTAGCCAAGCAATACCAGAACCAGGGCTTGTCCCTGCCCGACCTCATCAATGAAGGCAACCTTGGATTGATCAAGGCCGCCCAACGATTTGATGAAACGCGCGGTTTCAAATTCATTTCCTACGCAGTATGGTGGATCCGTCAGAGTATCCTGCAGGCCCTTGCCGAGCAGTCGCGTATCGTTCGTCTGCCGCTGAACAAGGTGGGGCTTACGAACCGGATCCAGAAGGCCTATTCGCAGCTGGAGCAGGAGTTCGAGCGGGAACCTTCCGCCGAGGAACTGGCCGAGATACTGGAGCTGGATATCGAAGAGGTATCTTCGACGCTGGGGATTGCCGCCAGGCACGTTTCGATGGACACGCCGCTGTCGGAGGGTGAGGACAATACGCTGATCGACGTGCTGGAGAATCCCAATGCGGAGCTGGCCAACTCGAATATCGAGCACAAGGAATCGCTAAAACAGGAGATCGACCGGTCGCTGAAGACGCTGACCGAGCGCCAAAAGGAGGTGATCTGTTTCTTTTTCGGCATCGGGGTGGATCATCCGATGAGCCTCGAGGATATCGGCGAGAAGTTCAACCTGACCCGCGAACGGGTGAGGCAGATAAAGGATAAGGCGATCACGAAGCTGCGAAGTAATTCGCGGTCGAAGATGTTGAGAAGTTATTTGGGAATTTAAACTGTAAAAGTATCGACGAAAAAATACACTTAAAATTAAGCGGCCGCGGATGGCGGGGCTGACATAAAAAAGACTTAATTTTGTTCTCCCGAAAGTGAATGTAACGTGCTTACGTTCACTTTTGCTTTTTAGGGCTGCGGCGGGGGATGAATTCACTGGTGGCCAGGTAAAACAAAAAGATATGTTCGAGAGTTTGTCCGAACGGCTGGAGACAGCCTTCAAGCAGATTAAAGGCGAGGGTCGCATTACCGAGTTGAATATTGCGGCCACGGTAAAAGACATACGCCGCGCGCTGATCGATGCCGATGTGAACTTCAAGATCGCGAAGGAGTTCACCGACACGGTAAGGGAAAAGGCGATGGGGCAGAAGGTCCTGACGGCTGTGAGTCCGGGACAGCTGATGACCAAAGTCGTCAAAGACGAGCTGGCGTCGCTGATGGGCGGTACGGAAAGCGAGCTCAATGCCAGGGGCAACCCGGCGATCATCCTCGTGGCCGGTCTGCAGGGTAGCGGTAAGACGACGTTCAGCGGCAAGCTGGCCAATTATCTCAAGGCTAGGAAGGGGTTGTCGCCTATGTTGGTCGCGGATGATATTTATCGCCCGGCGGCGATCGAGCAACTTCGGGTGTTGGGGGAGCAGATCGGCGTGGACGTGTATAGCGAGCCTGAAAATAAAGATGCCGTGGACATAGCGCGCAATGCGATCCGCGAAGCCCGGTCGAAGAATAAGAATGTGGTCATTATCGATACTGCCGGCCGCCTGGCTATCGACGAGGCGATGATGCAGGAAGTGGCGGGGATCAAGAGCGCGGTGAATCCTGGAGAAATCCTGTTTGTGGTCGACTCGATGACGGGTCAGGATGCGGTGAACACGGCGAAGGCGTTCAATGACCGGTTGGATTTTACCGGGGTGGTCCTCACCAAGTTAGACGGGGATACGCGCGGGGGCGCGGCATTGTCGATCAAGTATACGGTCAATAAGCCGATCAAATTCATTTCCAGCGGGGAAAAGATGGACACGCTGGACGTATTCTACCCGGAGCGGATGGCGCAGCGGATCCTGGGGATGGGCGATATTACCACTCTCGTCGAGAAGGCGCAGGCGCAATTCGATGAGGCGGAGGCCAGGAAGTTGGAGAAAAAAATCCGCAAAAATCAATTCGATTTCGAGGATTTCAAGCAACAGTTGCAGCAGATCAAAAAGATGGGGAACCTGAAGGACCTGATGGGGATGATCCCGGGAGTAGGAAAAGCTATAAAAGATATCGACATCAGCGATGATTCGTTCAAGGGAGTGGAGGCGATCATCAATTCGATGACGCCATATGAAAGGAATAATCCGGATGTGATCGATCAGAGTCGCAGGCGGCGGCTCGCTACGGGTTCGGGGAAGGACATTAGCGAGGTGAATGCGTTCCTGAAACAGTTCGATCAGATGAAGCAGATGATGAAGATGATGAATAAGATGCCGATGGGGATGGGGGCGTTGAAGCGCGGGGCGCGATGAAGGTGTGCGGGGCGAGGATTGTGGCGTATGCTGAAGGTGGCGCGGGGCGGGATGGAAGAGGCGCTGGTAGCCGGTTTGCTAAATGACTGTAGCAGAGAGAGTTCGGAGGGTGATTTCACGAAATGTGGATAACCGGGGGCTGGCGCGGAATTTGATTAACGAAAGTGGTTTGCGGATTGCGGATTTTCGTATTATTTTTGAAATGTGAATTGGGATATATAGTTTTGCAATCCCTAAACCGATCCGTAAGGATCCGGTCGGTAAAAAAAGGTAACCTTATTAGTTCACGCATTTAAATTTCTATTTAAGATGCCAGTTAAAATCAGACTGCAACGCCACGGGTCTAAGAAACGTCCGTTTTACTTCATCGTAGTAGCCGATGCCCGTGCGCCGAGGGATGGCAAGTTCATCCAAAAGATCGGCACGTACAATCCTTTAACAGTTCCCGCTTCCGTTCAGCTCGATCGCCAGAAGGCGTTGGATTGGTTGCATAAGGGTGCGCAGCCGACGGATACCGTTCGCCGCATTCTTTCGTACAAAGGAGTTCTCTATCTGAAACATTTGCTCCGGGGCGTGAAGCTGGGGTTATTCGATGACGCGGCCGCAATGGAAAAGTTTCAGAAATGGCATGGCGAGCATGAGGTCCAAATGAAGAAAAGGCAGGAAGAAAATCGCAAGACACGGCCCCCGAGAAGGGGTCCCGGTGGTCCTCCAATGAGAAGGGTCGAACGCGCAGAGCGCCCGGAAAGGAAGAGTGAAGGCGGCGCCGCGACTACGGAAGCATAGTTGTCATTCGTTGATAATTTTTATTGCAGGAGGCCTGACGGCCTCCTGTTTTTATGAGTGGGAATTATAGAAATATAGGCCGCCTGGTGGCGGTGTTCGGCTTGCAGGGCGAGATGGTGCTGCAGCATTCGCTTGGGAAGAAGACCGAGCTCAAGGGCTTGAAGATGCTGTTCCTCGAGGAGAAGAAGGATGAGCTATTGCCATGGTTCATCGAGAGTACGCGGATCAAAGGGCCGGACGAGGTGTTCGTGAAACTGGAAGGGTTGGATAGTAAGGAGGCGGCGCAGCGGATGGTCCGTAGAGAAGTTTGGGTACGGGAGACGGATTTTTCGGGCCTTGCGGGAAAATCGGCGCCGATCTCGCTGGTTGGTTTCCGGCTAATCGACGGGACTGTCGATCTGGGAGAGATACTCGAAGTTATCGAGCAGCCGCACCAGGTGTTGTGCAGGATAGACCTGGGGGGCAAGGAGGCATTGATCCCGTTGCACGAGGAGACGCTGCGCGGGGTGGATCAGAAGGCGCGGGTGGTTCGGGTGGAGTTGCCGGATGGGTTGCTGGATGTGTATCGGTAGGGGGAATTCAAGCCGTGGGGTCGCAAGGTGGCGAATGGGACGACGGTGCTCGTACGATAAGCCGCAAATCCCTAATTTTAGGCATGGTACAACTACTACGCTGTTTTGTCATTTTCGGATCGTTGTTAAGTATGGGTATGCGGCTGTGGGCGCAGGAGACGGGACGGGATGCTGCTTTGGGAGGGCTTTTGCAGGATCGGTTGGGGCTGCGAGGAGGGCTTTTGCAGAATCGGGCGCCGCTGCGGCCGAATCCATTCATCGAGCTGCCGTTGGGGGCCATCGAGCCGCGGGGATGGCTGCGGGAGATGTTGGTGCGGCAGGCGGAGGGTGCGACGGGAAGGCTGGATCAGCTGTATCCGGCGGTGATGGGGCCGCGAAATGGATGGCGGGGAGGTGACGGCGATCAATGGGAGCGTGGGCCTTACTGGCTGGATGGTCTGTTGCCGCTGGCATACATCCTGCATGATTCGGCACTGATCGCGAAGACAAAGCCGTTCATCGAATGGACGTTGAACAGCGCGCAGCCGGATGGGTATTTTGGGCCGGCGCATGACTACCCGGAGGAGCCGGGGTTGCAACGCGACAACTGTCACGACTGGTGGCCGCATATCGTCATGCTGAAAGTGTTGCAGCAATATTATTCCGCGACGGGTGACCGCCGCGTGGTCCGGTTGATGACGAATTATTTCAGGTACCAGCTGGCCGAGCTTCCTAAGGAGCCGCTGGATCATTGGACCTTCTGGGCACGTTATCGCGCGGGGGATAATCTTCAGGCGGTATATTGGCTTTATAATATAACCGGGGATAGGTTCCTGCTTCGGCTTGGCGATCTGTTGCACAGGCAGACCTTCGATTATACTGATGCTTTCCTGCATACGGCGCTTTTGTCGACGCCCGGTGCGATCCATGGTGTCAATCTGGCCGAAGGGATGAAGGAGCCTTTGATCTATTACCAGCAGCACCCTGAACGGCAATACCGCGATGCCATCGACAAGGCACTGGCCGACCTGCGTCGTTTCGACGGAATGCCATATGGGCTTTTCGGGGCGGATGAATCGATTCATGGCAATGGCGCCACGCAGGGCTCCGAATTGTGTACGGCGGTCGAGATGCTGTTCACGCTGGAAAATATGATCCGCATAACGGGAAGTGTCGGGTATGCCGATCAGCTGGAGCGGGTGGCTTTCAATGCGCTGCCTGCGCAGATAGACAGCAATTTCATGAGCCGTCAGTATTTTCAGCAGGCCAACCAGGTGATGGTTACGCGGCACTATCGCAATTTCGATGTCAATCACGATGGGACGGATATTTGTTATGGACTGTTCACAGGTTATCCGTGTTGCACGTCGAATATGCATCAGGGGTGGCCGAAGTTTACGCAGAACCTGTGGTATGCTACGGCCGATGGGGGGCTGGCGGCTATGATCTATGCGCCGAGCGCGGTTTCCGCGGTAGTGCGGGGGAGGGAGGTGCGAATAGAAGAGGAGACGGGTTATCCGTTTGAGGAGATGGTGAGGTTCCGGGTGACTGGCCCGGTCGAAGGGCGTGTAAATTTTCCATTGCGATTGCGGATCCCGGGATGGTGTAAGAGCGCAGGCGTACAGGTGAATGGAGAGGCGGTGACGTTGAAGGCGGGGGATAGCATTGTCGTAATCACCCGGGAATGGAAGCAGGGTGATATCGTCGAGCTGTCGTTGCCCATGCAACTGACGACGGGCCGGTGGCAGGAAAATGCCGTCTCGGTCGAACGCGGGCCGCTGGTGTTTGCGCTCAAGATCGGGGAGTCGGAAACGCATGTGCATAATGAAAGGGACTCTGCCGAATATGGCGATTATGATGAGATCAGGCCGACGACGCCATGGAATTATGGATTGGTTGATATTCGGCGTGCGGCGCTCGTGAAGGACTTTCATGTACACTATACGGGCGTGGTCCCGGCCTATCCGTGGACTTCCGGCGGGGCGCCGGTGGTGATACACGCGCGGGCGCGTCGTTTGCCGGACTGGACCTTGTATGACGAGTCAGCGGGTCCGACGCCCTACAGTCCGATCTATAACGTACAGGCGGGTGGAGAGGAAGAGATCACGTTGATACCTTATGGATGCACGAAGTTGCGGATATCGGAGTTTCCGGTCGTTGGGAAATGAGAGGCTCAATTGAAAGTTATCGGCATGTTGGATTGTTGCCGAAAAATAAGCATATTTTCTTTCAGCCAAAACTCATTTTGAACTGGAGCGGCACTTTTTTGTAGGAACGAACCTTGTGGCCGTTCTGGGTCGCTGGTGTCCATTTGCCACTGAGCCCTACGACACGAACGGCTTCCTCGCGGAGTCCGCCTTTTGTGGGGCCGCTCACCGGATGGATATCGCTGATATTGCCATCCGCATCTACTATGAACTGGACCACCACCGTCCCGGAAATTTCATTGTTCACAGCATCGTCGGGATAATGGAGATTTTTGGCCAGGAAGCTGTTCCAGCCTTTGGTGCCGCCGGGATATTCTGCTTCAACCTCAACCCTGGTGAAAGTGATGAGTCGGGAAGTGTCCTGGGCGTGGGACTGCATGACGGTTAGGAGAAGGGCGGATGCCAGAAGAAGTTTCATGCTGGAGGTTTGTTTGACTGAAGATAAGCTTTTCGGCGCTGGAGAAATGACGTCGAGGGATAGAATTTTATTTATGTTTGCAGTGCTTTTCGGTTAAAATTCAGTTGATGAAAAAATTAAATTCGTACCTGCTTGTCGCGTGTGCTTTAAGCTTTTACTTGTTTTCCTGTAATAAGAGCAGTAGCGATCCTTCTCAGGGAACATCTACTCAACTGTTCGTTTCAGCAATCAGTCCGACGTCGGGTACAAGTGATATCATAGATACTATAACCGGTCGTGGGTTCAGTACCACAGCTTCGGGTGACCGTGTTCTTTTTAACGGAACCGCGGCCACGGTGATAAATGCCACGGACTCGCAGCTTATCGTAAAGGTTCCGCCGGCAGCGGGGGTCGGCAAGGTATCGGTCTCGGTAGGGCAACAATCTGCAAGTGGACCAGTGTTTACGTTTACGGGGGATAGCATGTATGTGGTCAGTACGCTTGTTGGGAATGCCGGTGTATCTTCCATCACCGGTTTTTTTCCTCCGATCACTTCGGATTCCTCCGGCAATTTATATCTTGGGCAGTACACTAAAATTGTGAAGGTATCGGCCACGGGGACGACCAGCAACTTCGTTGGGGGAGACAGTGCCGGGTCACAGGACGGTACGGGTGCCTCTGCCGGCTTTCATCTGATAACCGGATTGGCTATTGATCACAGCGGATTGTTGTATGTAGCTGATCGCGGCAGCAATGAGATTCGAAAGGTTAGCCCGGCTGGCGTAGTGACGACCTTCGCTGGGTCCGCGACCCGGGGCTATGTAGACGCCACCGGCACAGCTGCCGAATTCCATTTTCCGTACGCTATTACTATCGACCCCACAGCGAATGTTTATGTGTCCGATGATGTGAATTATAGGATACGGCGGATTACCCCGGACGCTGAGGTGTCGACTTTTATTGGGTCAGGTGTCCAGGGATCGGCAGACGGCACCGGCTCTGCCGCAAGCTTTAACGATATAGCTGGAATGAGTTCAGATGGTGCGGGAAATATCTATTTCATAGACGATGTATATAACACGATTCGGAAAGTGACACCGGCAGGAGTGACCACGAGATTCGCGGGTGGCGGAACCGGATATATCACTAAGGGGACGGTAAATGACGCGAATCTGTTTGCCTATCCCATTGCCCTAACGATTGATAAATACGATAATATCTATGTTGCCGATTATGATAATCAGGTGATTCGCAAGATCAGCATATTCGGAAATGTTTCCACTATCGCCGGAGTACCTTCCAGGCCGGGTTCGACTGACGGTCCTGGTGCGCAGGCCCAGTTCTATGATCCCGTTGCCATTACTGTCGATGCTCATGGAAATATTTATGTCGTGGATTCCAAAAATAATAATATCCGCAAGTTGACGCCACGGTAATTCCATAGATCATGAATTCTTGTCGGAAAGTCGCGGAATACATCTTCAGAAGCATGATCGGCTGGATATGTTCGGGGGAGGGAAATGAAAAAACCCCGGATGCGACACCGGGGAGAATGAGCTAACCAAGGGCCAAAACCATAACCAATAAACTATATGAAACGTTCGATGATATAAAGATAGGGGCGGCGTGCGCCGGGGGCGAGGGATCGGCGGGTGTTTTCCTGGGGTTTACCGAATTTGGTAAGGGTTTGCTAAGGGGTTCTACCTAATATTAACGAATGGCGCTGGCAACGCGAGTGGGGGCCGGTTGGCGGCGCGGAGGGCTTAGGACAACGGGCTTGGAAGTCCTGTGGGAATTCTCTATTTTGGCCGGCATGAAAATACTCCTATTCCTTCTGGCCCTGCCCGTGGCGTTATCGGTGAGCGCGCAGGATAAATTTTTTGAGGAACCGATCGGGTGGCGCGGGAAGAGCATCGAGCTGCATACGATCTCCGATCACGATAAACAGCGGAGCTGTTTGTTCCTTTGCAATGACGATAGCATCCGGGTGTTCCTCCTGGACACGAAAGAGGCGGTCGTACAGCATTGGTATCTCAACAGGCTGAAGGAGGAGCAGTTCCTGGGCGGCTTTATAAAGGGCGGGAAGGTGTATGCTTTCCTGCAGGCTTCCGCGGGCATCTCGGACCTCCATGTGTGGACGCTGGACATCGCAGACGGGATCGGTGACGATTATACGGTGCCATTCGCGATGCGGCATGAGCGGGCGGTGGAGGAGATCAGCGCGGGGGATCATTTTCTGTTCATGACCGCTAATAAGAAAGCTTCGCAGTTTGCCATTTACGATTTCGGTGAAAACAAGACCTGCGATACGTTGCATTACCAGTTCGAAGACGGGATCTGGAAGGCGCTGACTACGTTTGACGGCGGGTTTAGCCGGGAGATGGCGGTACTGAAGGTGGATCCGGATGAAAAGATGAACCCGGATATGGCGCATGTCCCCAATAAGCTGTATTGGATGCGGGACACGTTGTTCCTGCTGATGAACAAGTACCAGAAGGGGGTGACTGCCGTGTTCAGCTTTGATATGCGGGGGAAGAAGGTGGACTTCCGGAAGATTACCCACAACAATGCGCAGACGTTCGATCCGGAGCATTCCTATGTCGACAATTCGATGCTGCTCAATGGCAGGTTGTATTTCGTATCGGCAGAAGACAACAGGCTGAACGTGCAGGTAAGGGATTTCTATAGCGGCTCGCTGCTGAAGGAGTATTCGGCAGGGCGGGATGACGATATTACTTTTAAGAATACGCCTATCATACAAGAAGGCAGCTTCTACCACCCCGGGGCGCGGGAACTGGCCAAGACGCGACAACTGCTCCGGAAAATGGTCAGCGGCAATGCGGTTCTCCTGGTCACGCCTGAGGACAGCGGCCGGGTCTGTCTGACGATCGGGGCCTGGCAGCAGATGCAAAGGGGCGGTGGTTTCGGGGGGCCGATGATGATGCCGGGAGCGCCGGTGTTCACGTCGCCGGGTGTATTTTTCCGCAGTACGACCGTGCGGTCTTCGCGGTTCAAGATGCTGGTGGACTCGGCCAGCCTGCAGTATGTGCCGGGGGATATGCCGTCCGATATCGGGGACCGGATCGAGCAATATACCGAGAAGGTCAGTATTCCGCCGGCGGGAGAAACCTTATTCCGGAATGGGGGGAATTATATCTATGCGTACTATAATCGCGATGAGCATAAGATCATGCTGACGAAGTTTTGAAGGAGGGTTGGGTGCGGCCGCGCGCCGTGTGGCGCCGACCCACTAAAAAAATTAGTATCTTTGAGGCGGCGGGCCGAAGGCCCGCCGCTTATATGCCGCAGCCGCAGCGTTATATCGCCCATTTCGATCTGGATGCCTTTTTTGTGAGCGTCGAGTGTCTCAACGATCCGTCGCTGAAGGGAAAACCATTGCTCGTCGGGGGACATAGCGACCGGGGAGTCGTCGCAGCGTGCAGCTATGAGGCCCGGAAGTATGGCATCCACTCGGCGATGCCGATGCGGACGGCGTTACGACTTTGTCCACACGCCACAGTGGTGGGAAACGCGCGTGGGGAATACAGCAAGTATTCACGTTGGGTGACCGAGATCATTGCCGCGAAGGCGCCGCTGTTCGAAAAGGCTTCGATCGATGAGTTCTACCTGGACCTGACGGGGATGGAGCGGTTCCATGACCCGTATCAATGGACGATCGCGTTGCGGGAGGAGATCATTTCCGCTACGAAGCTGCCCATCTCTTTTGCGCTGGCCTCCAACAAAATGGTCTCGAAGATCGCAACGCAGGAGGCGAAACCTAACGGTTATATACACGTGCCGCCAGGAATGGAACAGGAATTCCTCGCTCCGTTGAAAGTCAATAAGATCCCGGGTGTGGGTGAGCAGACGTGGCAGGTAATGCAGGAGATGGGGATCATTACGATCCGGGACCTGAGCGAGCAGCCTGTCGAGCTGCTGGAGCGGCGGTTCGGGAAATATGGGACGGATTTATGGCACAAGGCGCGCGGCATTCATGACAGCGAGGTCGTGCCCTATCACGAGGCCAAGTCGATCTCGACAGAAAATACATTCGAAGAGAATAAGACCGATATGGAGTTCCTGATGGCCGAGCTGGTGCGGATGACCGAACGGGTGGCATACGAGCTGCGGCAGGACGACAAAACGGCGGGTTGTATCGCCGTGAAGATACGGTACCCCGATTTCGAGACGACATCGCGGCAGACGACGATCCCCTATACTTTTTATGATGACGAGCTGATCGCCAAGGCGAAGGAATTGTTTCACAAGCTGTATCGCAAGGGGACGCCTATCCGGCTGATGGGCGTACGGCTCAGCGAACTGACCTCGGAGGCGATACAGACGAATCTGTTCGAGAATACGCAGCGGAAGACGGAGTTGTATAAGGCGATCGACGATGTGAAGGAGAGGTTCGGGAAGGATGCGGTGGTGAAGGCGGGAGGGCAGAAGGCAGAAGGAGACAGATCGGTGGGGAAGGCGACGTCGCGGTTTTTGAGAAGGTCGGGGGATGAGAAAGAAAATCAATGAGTTATGGGGGCTGGTACAGCCGCCGTGAGCGCTGGCGCGGCAGGACGAAACAAAAAATTAATGTGAAAGTCCACTAAATTGATAGAGAATTAATACCTTTATCCTCCCGTTGGCGGACTGGCCGGGGCAACCCATTGGGCCGGATGCGTCAGCGGATCTTAACATCAAAAATCTAAGTATATGAGTTTACGTCTCGGGGACAAGGCTCCCAACTTCAAGGCCACTACATCGATTGGCGAAATCGACTTCTACGAGTATCTGGGTGATTCGTGGGGGATCCTGTTTTCTCACCCTGCCGACTATACGCCGGTGTGTACGACCGAGCTGGGTAAGACGGCTGCGTTGAAGAACGAGTTTGCCAAGAGAGGTGTGAAGGTGCTTGCCCTGAGCGTCGACCCGGTAGACAAGCATCTGGGGTGGATCAACGATATCAATGAAACGCAGAACGTGAACGTGGACTTCCCGATCATCGCCGACGAAGACCGCAAGGTGAGCACGCTCTATGAATTCATTCACCCGAATGCATCTGCAACAGCAACGGTCCGGAGCCTGGTGGTCATCGGGCCGGACAAGATCGTCAAGCTGATCATCACCTATCCGGCCTCTACGGGTCGCAATTTCCAGGAAGTGTTGCGGGTGGTGGATTCGTTGCAACTGACGGCCGATCATAGCGTCTCTACTCCGGCAGATTGGAAACAGGGAGAGGAAGTGATCATTGCCAATACGATCAACAATGAGGATGCGCAGAAAAAATTCCCGAAAGGGTTCAGGCAGGTGAAGCCGTATATGAGGTTTACGCCGCAGCCTAATAAATAAGAGGTTTGTTGAATGGTTAGACGCCCCGCGCTTCGCGCGGGGCGTCGTTATTTGTATTATATTCGGAGGATGAACACCAAACCTAAACTACTACTACTGCCTGCTTTGCTATGGGCGTGTTGCGCCTTTGCACAAAAAACCCTTCTTTATTGCGGACGGCTCATCGATCCGAAGACCGGGCAGGTGCTGACGGAGATGACGGTCGTCGTCACTGGGAACAGCGTCACTGGCGTCTCGAAAGGTTATACGGCGGCGAGCGCGGGAGATAAGGTGATCGATCTGAAGAACCGCACGGTGATGCCCGGGCTTATCGATGCCCATGTGCATCTCGAGGATCAGACCAGTCCGGACCGGCAGTTGCGCGGGTTCACGCAGAATATGGCCGATATCGCTTTCAATTCGACAGTTTACGCACGGACGACGCTGATGGCCGGTTTCACGACGGTCAGGGATGTAGGCGGAAGGGGTGTCAACATCTCGTTACGGAATGCGATCAACAAAGGGTTGGTGGTCGGACCGCGGGTATATACGGCTGGGAAGATCATTTCGTCGACAGGGGGTCACGCCGATCCCACGCATGGATACCGTGATGGGCTGCATGCGGACCCGGAATATACGGAGACGGTGGCCGACGGCAAGGATGCCTGTATCAAGGCCGTGCGGCAAATGTATAAAGAAGGCGCCGATCTGATCAAGATCACCGCGTCGGGCGGCGTGCTTAGTCTCGAAAAGGATGGACTGGGGGCGCAGTTCTCCGATGAGGAGCTGCGGGCTATCGTCGAGACGGCCAGGGATTATGGGATGCGTGTTGCGGCGCATGCACATGGCGCCGAAGCGATCAAGCGGGCGATCCGGGCCGGGGTCACGTCGATCGAACACGGCACTTTCATGGATGACGAAGCGATAGCGTTATTCAAGCAACACGGCACCTGGTATGTGCCGACCATTATTGCAGGAAAGAGTGTGGCCGACAGTGCGAAGAAGCCGGGTTATTACCCGCCGGTGGTTGCGGCAAAGGCATTGGCGGTGGGCCCGGTCATCCAGGGTACGTTTGCGAAAGCGTATAAGGCTGGTGTGAAGATTGCATTCGGTACGGACGCGGGAGTCTATGCGCATGGCAAGAACTGGATGGAGTTCATCTATATGACGGAGGCGGGGATGCCGGCGATGGAGGCTATCAAGTGCGCGACGGTGAACGCGTCGGAGCTGATCGGCGTGAGCGATAAAGTGGGAACGATCGAACCGGGGAAATGGGCGGATATCGTAGCGGTAGAGGGCGATCCGCTGACGGATATCCATGCGATGGGGCAGATGCGGTTCGTGATGAAGGATGGAGTGGTTTATAAGAATGAATGATATGTTTCGTGCCTGGATCAGCGCCCGCCGGGAGGACACCACATGTGAAGGAACCCGGCCATCATTGTCGTTTTGTGGAGGATCGTGCCTTCGCCTTCGGTGATTCCGTGGGTGCGGTTGGGGTAGGGCATGAATTTGAACTGCCGGTTATATTTTATCAATTCGTTGAGCAGCATTTCCTCGCCTTGATAGTTCACGTTGTGGTCGCCGGTGCCGTGCATGATCAGCAGGTGTCCCTGCAGATTTTTCGCATAGGTGAGGGGGTTGCATTTGATGTAGACGTCGCGGTTCTCCGGCAGGACGCCCATGAAACGCTCTTCGTAGATCGTATTATAGATCAGTTGGTTCGGGACGCCGGCGCTTGCGAGGCCCACTTTATAGATGTTGGGATAGCGGAAGAGGAGATTCTGGGTCGTGGACCCGCCCCCGCTGCTGCCGAAGACTGCCACGCGGGTGGGATCGGTGAAGGGCCATTTGAGCACTACGCGGGCCGCTGCGGCCTGGTCGTTGACATTCGTCCAGCCGATGCTCTTGTAAGCAGCTTTTCTCCATGCACGGCCTTTGGGGACGGGGGTGCCCCGACCTTCGACCGAGACGAAGATGTAGCCGCTGTCGACATTGAAGAAGCCTGATCTCCCTCCAACGTTGGCCACATCACTCACGGAAGCACCGGCGGGCTCCGAGTAGGTGTAGAAGATGACCGGGTATTTTTTGGTCGAATCGAAATCCTTTGGTTTGATGACCCATCCATCCATGGTGACGCCGTCGGCGGTGGTGATCTTAAAAAAGGTGGTTTGTTTGGCTTCAGGCGTGGGACGCAGGTGCTCCGCAATCGTGTTTTTGGGATCGAGGGGTTTGCCCTCGGGCATCTCGAGCCATTCGATTGCCGGCAAATAGAGATGGCTGGAGAAACTGTGTTCGGCCCAGCGGCCGGTGGGAGAAAAGACGTAAGAGTGTGTGCCGGGAAGGTCTTCGGTGACACGCACGGGTTTGAAGGGGGAAGCAGTCGATTTGCCGTGATGCGGGCGGCCGGGGGCGGGCTCGCCGAGCGAGGTGCGATAGAGGTAGCGCTGTGTGGCATTGTCGGGAGAAGCTCCGAAATACAGGATATTGTTCTTTTCGTCCCAGCCGTTGATGCTCGTGACGTCGAACTGGCCGTCGGTGAGCAGGGTTTCATGACCGTCGAGGGTGATGCGGTACAGATGGCGCCAGCCATCTTTCTCACTGGCCCATAGAAAGGCTTTCCCATTGTCGATCCAATCCCAGCCGATGCCGCCGCTGTGCGCCCAGAAGGCTTTGATGTCGATCCATGCGGGGTCGGTCTCTTCGTAGATGGCCCTGGCGTCGCCGGTGGAGGGGTTGCAGAGGATCAATTTGGAATCGTTTTGCGCGCGGTTCAGCTGTTGGACGATGATGCTGCTGCCGTCGGGGGTCCATTCCATGCGCGGGAGGTAGTGGCTGGCGGGGTCGCCGTCGATGTTCATCCATTTTGTGGTTTTATCGGCAAGGGCCAGAACGCCGATGCGCGCTTCGGCGATAGGCGTTCCTACTTTCGAGAAAGGAATGGGAATGATCTTCGGGTAGATGCTATCGGTATTGTCGATCATGTAGAATATGCCCACATGTGCGAGATTGTTTTGCCAATAGGCAATCCGCTTGCTGTCGGGGCTCCAGCGGAAGCCGTCGATCGTGTAGAGTTCCTCGCTATAGGCATAGTCGAACCAGCCATTCAGCATTTTGTCGTTGCCGTCGGTGGTGAGGGCGGTGGACTGGTGTGAAGCGAGGTCTTCGGTGTAGATGTTATTGTTATAGACGTATGCGACCTGGCTGCCGTCGGGGGACAGCTTGGCGTTCAGGATATAACCGGCGGGCAGGGCATAGGTGGTGAGGACGGTGGTGGCGGGGCGGTCGGCCGCGACGTGTTGCAACTGGCCCGTTGAGCGGTCGAAGACCCAGCAGGAATAGAAGGCGTCATGATAGACGCGGACGGGTTTGGTATAGATGAGGATCTTTTGGCGGTCGTCGGAGAATTCGTATGAGAAGGCGCCTCCGCGTCCACCGCGGAACCGTGCCGCTTCGGGGCGTTCGCGGGTTGGAAGGCCCAGGGGGGCGAGTTGCCCGGCAGAGACGAGGGTTGTTTTGGTCATGGCCGGGAGGGTGATCTCGACAATGGCGTTGTCTTCGATGGTGGTGTAGGCATTGCCGTCTTTGTTCCAGAGGATCTGTGCGTTGGCGCTCGTCGGCAGGGCGGCGAAGATGAGGAAGAAGAGGGCGGCGAAGAAAAGACGCAGAGACATAGGCCAATTGTTTGGCTAAATGTATGGCCGTGTGGTCCAGGGCGCTTGCTTGTTTTTGGCGTAAGCTGTGCGAATTTTAACAATTTGGTAGCGGGACGGAAGATTTGAGGACGGGGCCGGGGGATTTGATGACGGGGCCGGGACGATTTGAGGACGGGGCCGGGGGATTTGATGACGGAACCGCGGGATCAGGCCAGGGGGCGGTAGTTGACGGCTTCGGGCTCGAGGGTGTAGAGCGGCTCGTTGTGGCAGCGGAAGGCAGGCGGCGCAGGTCTGCGGCGTTCTTCCAGCATTCGTTGATAGGGGGTCATCCTCTGCTCACGCGTCAGGGGTGTCGATCGCCGGTAGCGGGGATCTCTGCTGATCCTCACCAGGAATATGCCTATTCCGACGAGCAGGCCGAGCAGCGAGAGGATATTCCCGTGCAGGGAACTGGTCTTGTACCCGAGAAAAGGAAGATGGACATCCGCGTTCACGCTTATCGCGTTGATGTTGTGCTGGAGGCGACCGGGTAGCTGTTCCAATAGCACATAGGAGATCAGTCCGCCGATGGCGACGCTCAGCAGAAAAAAGAATGTTCCGGACAGGACAGCAGCCAGTCTATGTGTGACGGTCCGGCCTGCCGGCAAATGTCGACTCATGCTGAAGGCGAGCAGCACGATGGTATACAGCGCAAGAAAAAGTGCGGGTACCAGGACGAGGTCGATGGACCCCGGCAGGTGGATGGGTGTGTCGAGGACGATCAGCCCCGGGTCGATGGTAGCCAGCCCGGAAAGGCGGGGAATGAAGTGCGCCAGCCAAGTCTGACCGGGAAATAGACAAAAGACGAGTAGCAGGGGCACGATGGCCAGAGCGGGGAAGGCGCCTGGCTTCCCGGAATAAGTAGCCATAAAAAATATTTTGTAAAATTGGGCATCGTGCTCGTTTAATCATATTCCAATCAAATACTATACCAGTGAAGAAAACTTCAATCAATCTGCAGGTGTCGCCGGCCATCGGCGCCGTATCGGCAGAGTATATCGTTCCCGGTAACTGTCAGTCTATTATGACTCTCGCGCACGGGGCCGGCGCGAGCATGCAACATTCTTTTATGGTGGCGCTGGCGGGCGCGCTGGCGGGGGTGGGCATCGGTACGTTCCGATTCAACTTTCCTTTTATGGAAGGCAGGAAGGGACGGCCGGATACGCCTGCGGTGGCGCATGAGACGATCGCGGTGGCGATCAGCCATGCACATGCGACCTATCCTTCGTTGCCGCTGTATGCCGGCGGGAAATCTTTCGGGGGGAGGATGTCATCGCAGTACCTGGCGGCGAATGCGCGACCCGAAGTGAAGGGGCTGGTCTTTTTTGGCTTCCCGCTGCATCCGCCGGGAAAACCGTCGATAGACAGGGCGGAGCATCTGAAGCTTGTAAACATGCCGATGTTGTTCCTACAGGGCACCAGGGATGAGCTGGCGACGTGGGACCTGATCTTTTCCGTTTGTTCGTCGCTGCGGAAGACGCGGCTGGTGAAGATCGAGGGCGCCAATCATGCGTTCAAAGCGGGTAAAAGGGATGTGATCGCGGAGATGGTACGGGCGACCGCCAATTGGATCGAGACCCGCTAGTGTTCACTGTTTCCATTTGCGCAGCTGTTGCAGCAGTGCGCGCATGTCTTTTGGCAGAGGCGCTTCGAAGTGATGGGTGGCACCGGCGGCGTCGGTGAAGCGGAGCGATTGCGAGTGCAGGGCGAGACGGGAGAGGATGGGGCGTTCTTGTTCTTCGGACTTCGACAGCCGGTAATTGCGTTTGATCGCAGAGAGGAAAACGGAGCGGCCGTCGCCATAGAGCTCATCGCAAACGATGGGATGACCGAGGGCCTGCATGTGTACCCGGATCTGATGGGTGCGGCCGGTATGGATTTGAAATTGTACGAGTGAATAGAGGCCAAGCTCTTCGAGGGCCTGGTAGCCGGTGAGCGCCGGTTTGCCGCGACGATTCGTCACCATGACGCCGGGTTTGCCCGGGTGCTGCATGACAGGCAGGTCGATACTGCCTTGCGGTCGCGGGAGGGCGCCCTGGACGATACCCTGATATATCTTTTCGACGGTGCGTTCTTCGAATATGCCTGAGAGGTAGCGGTGTGTGGATTCGTCTTTGGCGAAAACGATGACGCCGCTGGTATCGCGGTCGAGGCGGTGGACGGCGAAGATTGCGCCGTATTGTTCGCGGAGGATGGACTTGAGGGAAGCCTCGCGCCCTTCGCGGTCGGGGACGCTGAGGAGACCGGCGGGTTTGTCGAGGACGACGAAGTGCTCGTTTTCGAAAAGGATGGTTGGGCGATGCATGGTTATTCGAGTCGGGAGGATTTAGGCGCGGGATGTTTGGGGGCGCGGTCGGAGGAACCTTTGATGGAAGAGTTGAGATATTTCAGCACGCGGATCTCTTTCTCGGTTAGGAGACGCCAGTGGCCGCGCTGGACGTTCTTTTTCGTGAGGCCGGCATACATGACGCGGTCCAGACCTCTGACATCGTAGCCGAGGTGTTCGAAGATGCGGCGGACGATACGGTTGCGGCCGCTGTGGATCTCCAGGCCGATCTGGGTCCTGTCTTTCGAATCGGCATAGGCGATCGCGTCTACCTGGGCCGGGCCGTCTTCGAGGACGACGCCTCCCGCGGCAATCTTATCGAAATCGGTATGTGTCAGCGGTTTGTCGAGCACGACGTGGTAGACCTTTTTTATCTCGTGCGAGGGGTGGGCGAGTTTTTGTGCGAGGTCGCCGTCGTTGGTCAGCAGCAGGACGCCCGATGTGTTGCGGTCGAGACGGCCTACGGGAAAGACGCGTTCGGGAGTAGCGCGGCGGATGAGATCGAGGACGGTCCGGCGGCCCTGCGGATCGTCGGAAGTCGTGATGTAATCTTTGGGTTTATTCAAAAGAATATAAACGAAGTTGTGGGAGATGGTGATCTTTTTGCCGTTGACCTTGACGGTGTCGGTGGGGACGACCTTTGTGCCGGGTTCGGTAACGGGCTTGCCGTTGACGGTGACTTTGCCCTGGCGGACGAGTTCCGCTGCATCGCGCCGTGAGCAGATGCCGGAGTGGGCGATGTATTTGTTCAAAGGGAGTTGTTCGGAGGGGGCCTTCGAAGCGGCGGCTTGGGCCGCGGTGGGTGCAAGTTTCGTGGGCCGGGGGCTGGTGGCGCCCGAAGAGGGTTTTCCGGCGGCGGCTTCCCGGGCCTTGCGACGTTCTTCGAAATGCCGGTCGATGGATTCTTTGCGTTCCTTTTTGGCGGCCTTTTTTTCCTGCCGGAAGGCTTCTTTGGTGGCAGCATTGTTCTTTTTGTTATAGAACTTGCTGAAATTGTCCGTTTTGCGTTTCATGTCGTGGGGGTTGCTGTTTTACAACAGTAATTATAGTGAAGCGGCAAAGGTATGAAAAATCCCATCCATTGCGGGACGGGATCTTTCGTATGGGGACATGGACAGCGCTATGAACGACGGATCTTGCGGCTATTGCGATTTTCCTGTTGATTGAGGCTCTTCTTCTCCTGTCTGGTGATATGGCCATGGTTCTGCGACGCCATGTCTCTTTCTTCCTGGCGGATCTTGCGGTCATTGTTCCGGAGATGGTGGGCTTGAGCCCTGCTCATCTGGCCATCCCTGACCTTGCGATCGATCCGGCGATCCTGGTTGGCGATACGGTGGTTGACTTCGGCGCGACGCGGGTGGTGCCGGTCAAATTTTCCTGATTGGGCAAAGGTGGGGGCGGTGAGGCCCAGCATGGCGATGACGAAGATGCCTAAGAATTTGATTTTCATGAGTGTAAATTTTAAGTGGTTATTCCTACGGAATAGACCACTAGAACGGCAAAGCGTTTATGCCGAGTATGTTGGACATTTGTTAATGAATGCGACCGACAAGGCGCAGGGGTGTGATTTTTGCCGTAGATTGCCGTATGCCTGAAGAAGCCGACCAGATTCGCAAACTGCAAGAAAAGATTGCTTTATATGAGGATATGAGGGCCTACGAGGAGCTGTATGGGCTGCTCGCCAAAGGACTGCAACGATTTTGCGCAGCATTCGTGAAATCGGGGGAGGCTGCTGAGGAGATCGTTTCAGATGTTTTTATCAAATTATGGCTGATACGAGGGCGGCTAACCGAAATCGAAAACCTGAAGGTTTATGCGTATACGATCGCCCGTAACTTTTGCTACAATTATCTCACTCGTCATTATAAGAAAGTCGTGTTGAGTCTCGATGATGTTGACCCTGATATCCTTTTTACGGCCGAAGATCCCGAGGCATTGTGCATTTCCTCGGATGCGATCGAAAAGATCAGGCAGGCGGTCCGGCAGCTGCCTCCCCAATGCCGGATGATCTTCCAACTGGTGCGCGAGGAGGGAATGCCGTATAAGGACGTGGCGGAGGTCCTGCATGTTTCCGTCCTGACCGTGCGGAATCAAGTGGCCATAGCAACGCGCAAGATCGCGGCTTTGCTGCCGGAGGGGATACAGAGTTTGCCGGTGAGGCGGGACGTTTGAAGAATGCCGGCGACCTAGCGTGAATCCGAAGATGTCAGCGATTTGATGAAAGCCGTCTCCTTTGGATCGAACGGAGTGCCATCGGGGCGGAAAATATCGTGGAACCAGACCTTCGGGTCCGAGCCGTCGGGGATGGGCGTATCCCAGGCATATTTGGTATTGGTCTTGCCCGAGACGAGACCCCAGTTGATGGCCGCGATGTTCTCCTTTTTCAACAGCGGCATGATGTTGAAGAACGTGCTGTTGCGGAGACGCGCCATGTATTCGGTGCAGATGAGGGGGCGGCCGAAGCGGCGGAGGGAATCGATGCATTGTTGGTGAGCGGCGGGGGGCTCGTAGTTGTGATAAGTGATGACGTCGGAGTTGGTCAACTGGAAGGCGTTGAGGTTGGGGAGGTCGCGGCTCCAGACACCGGCGGAGAGCGGTTGATCGGGGTTTACCTCGCGTGCCCATTCGAACACTTTTTTCAACAGCGGAAGGCTTTTGTCGCGATAGCCGGAATTACCGGGTTCATTGTAGAGGTCCCAAAGAAGGACGCGCGTGTTGTGTTTGAAATATTCCAGGACATCCCTGACGTAGTCATGTAGGGTATCGATGAGCAGGGGCTCATCATAGTAGAGTTGCCCGGGATCGCGGATCCAACCGGAGTTGTGAATGCCGGGTTTGGGTTCCGGTTGTGGGCCGGCGTGGTAGGTGGCATTCCAACAGTCGTCGAAGAAGACGAAGATCGTCACGATATGATGTTTGGCGGCGATATTCAGGTATTGCCACATGCGTTTTTTGAATCCCCGGGGGTCCTGCTGCCATGCAAGATGGTGGAGGAAGACACGCATGCAGTTGAGACCAATGCCTTCTGCGTAGCCGAGTTCCCTGTCGATTGTAGCCGTATCGAAGGTGGCGGCCTGCCACATCTCCAGTTGATTGATGGCAGTGGAGGGGATGAAGTCGCAGCCGCGAAGCCAGCCTTTTGTGGAGTACCAGTCGTTGGCCTTTTCCCTGGACCAGACTGCGCGAGGGGAATTAGGACTGCTGGACGGGCGGGTGCCGGCAGGGCGCTGGGCGGGAGGAAGGATCGTGGCGGCGGTAGAAGCGACGGCAATAATGATCAGGCTAATACGAGGGAGACGGCTGAAGCGCATCATGAAGATAGTATTTATCGTGGGAAGATAGGTTATTCTCCGCTTGGTTTTGGGATCGGGGTATTGATTTTTACGGGTACTCCGAAGTTCGGCGAGCCGTCGGAATTCCAGCTAAAGGGTTGCATGCGCGGGTTGCGGGCGTTGCCGCAACCGAGGGCGGCGTTCGCATTGGCATGATAGATCAGCCAATTTTGGTTGCCGGCGCGGGAAGTGAAGAAGCTGTTGTGTCCGGGTGCATAGGCGCCATTGCCGGCTGTCGTGGTGAAGACAGGAGTTTGCGATTTTGACCAATCCGCGGGATTGAGGGGGTCTCCGCCGGGTTTAAGCGTTAGCAGGCCCAGGCAGTAGCTGTCGGTCCAGCAGCCGCTGGCGGAGAACGTAAGGAACAGCTGGCCGCCCGGGTTGATGAGCGCCTCGGGTCCTTCATTGATGGCGGGCGGGGCGCCGGCTTTTTCCCATTCGAGCGTCGGGGAAGAGATGAGCACACGCGAGTCTTTAAGGGTTGTAGGATCGGACAGGGCGGCGATATAGATGTTCTGCTGGACGTTGACGGTGTCTGGCCAGCCGGACCATGCGAGATACAGCTTGTTTTCATATAGAAACGCGGTGGCATCGATGGCCCAGCGGTCGGCGGTGGAATCTGCAAGTTTGCCTTTAAAGGTCCAATTTAGGGTGGTTGGGTCGGCGGCGTCATTCTCGAGTACATATATGCGATGGTTGCTATTATTGCCGTCGTCGGCTGCGAAATACATGTACCATTTGTTGCTAAATCGGTGGAGCTCCGGGGCCCAGATCTCTTTTGAATAAGGCCCCGTCACCGGCGGCGTCCATATGGTTACCGGGATGGTGTTCGAGAGGTTGGACATCCGGCCGGTCGGCCTGATCGAGATGCGATCACCCAGGGTATTCATATAGTAATACATCGTATCCTGTTGGATGACCCAGGGGTCGGGACCGCTGGAGAGAAGCGGATTGGTGAACGTAGTGTCAGGGGGATTGGGTGGCGACGGCTTTATGCCGTCGCCATGGGTTGAGCATGCGATGACGAAAATGGACGCTGCCAGAAATAAAGGTCTCATCAATATCCGGGGTTTTGTTTGAGGTTTGGATTGGCGTCGAGATCGAATTGCGGGATGGGCATGAACTCGTCGCGGCCTTTTTTGAAGTTTGCGAATCCGGCGTCGCGGGTTGCCAGACCGGTGCCGAGGTCACCCCAGCGCGCAAGGTCTTCCCAGCGGTGGCCTTCGCCGGTGAGTTCGGTTACCCGCTCATGTTTCAATTGGGTAAGGAAATCGGACTGACTGAGGCCTGGTTTCACTGCGCTGAGGGGCGCAAGACCGGCGCGCTGGCGGACCATATCGACAAAGGGATAGGCGGCCGTGGTATTCCCCTGCGCGTTGAGCGCCTCTGCATAGAGGAGCAGCACATCGGCATATCGGATATAACGGTAGTTGTTACCCGAATGGAAGACTTCCCCGGTCATCACTGAATCGTCGAGCTCTTTGCGGAAACAAACCTCGGTGATATTGCCATGGGCAACGCTTGGATCGGTAGTAAGGCCGAGGCTGTTCCAGGTCTTGCCGTATGCCAGGGTATAGGCAGGGCCGCGGACATCGGTGGAGTCGTAGAGGAACGTGGCGGCAAGACGGGGATCGCGGTCTCCGGCAGTCGTCTTTTCCTGCAGGAATTCCCAGACTGGCCATCGACGGGCCTGGCCGTCGGTGAAGCCGATGGGCGCCGGTGCGAAGAAGGGGGGGATACTCGTTCCGTAGTTGAGTTGCGACTCACCGGCTAGTTGTGTATCGTCGTCATGGCTGTCGGCGGGGTTCACCGCATTTTGAAATTCGAAGACGGACTCACTGTTATTTTCCGATGTTTCGACAAAATTCGAGCGGTAATTGGGAACCAATCGGTACAGGGCTGCACCCGGTCCGGTGATCAGCCAGGCGAAAGCGTTCTGAGCCTGTGCGTACTGGTGTTGCTGCATATAGGTCTTACCAAGCATGGCATAGGCTGCGCCGGCCGTAGCGCGGCCGAGGTTGCCCGCGTCGTAGCTCTTTGGCAGCATGGTCGTCGCGGCAGTGAAATCCCGGGCGGCCTGGGCGAAGACGCTGTCCTGCGGCATGGTTGCCGGGTAGTCGGTGGGTTGCGGCGGGTGGAGGAGGATAGCGACATTCCCGTATATGGTGGCCAGGCTATAGTAGAAGAACCCGCGAAAGAAATAGGCTTCGCCGAGGTATTGTTTCTTCAGCGTCGCGTCCATTGCGATATTAGGAACATAGGCGAGGACCTGGTTACAGCGATTGATGCCGATGTAGTCGTCCTGGTAGACGCTGGTCACGAGATAGTCGTTGTAATCGGTGATATTGAACGCATCGTAGGTATTGATGATATCCGGATTGGGGCTGGCGCTGTAGCCCTCGTCGGACCGCACCATCGTCATGAAATACAGCCATCGGGAAAGCCCCTCGCGGTGCTCGGTGCTATAGATCGCGTTAACGCCCTGTTGCGCGTCGGATGCGGTCGCCCAGAACGATTGTGTCGTGACCTGAAGGTTGTTTTGGAGTCGGAAGTCTTTTTTGCAGCCAGCTGCGGTGAGGGCGGCGACTGCGGATATGATGAGTATTCTTTTCATTTTCGATTAGTTGAGTGGTTTGGCTAAAAATCGAATTGGATGCCGGCGGAGAGGACGCGGGATGGGGGCCAGTTGCCGACGTCAAAACCGCGTTGCAGGATGCCGTTACCGACCACATCGGGATCGAGGCCCTTGTAGCCCGTTAGGGTCAGCAGGTTTTGGCCGCTGATATAGATCCGCGCGTTCGATATGCCGGCCTTGTTGAGCGCGGCCCGGGGAAGCGTGTAGCCGAGCTCGATGTTACGGATGCGCAGATAGCTGCCGTTCTCCAGCCACCGCGACGTTTGGGCCATATTGTTGATCGATACCGTGGGGTCACCGGGTTGATCGACGGCGAGGCGGGGGTCTTTGCCGTTGGTATTGGCGTTGGACCAGGGATCGAGGTCTTTTCGGAAATTGGTATGCTGGTAGTTGTCGAGCACGCGGCGAACGTCGTCATAGATATGATATCCGAAAACGCCGACCAGTTGGATGTTCAGGCTAAAATTATGATAGGATGCATCGAACTGGAAGCCGGTCTGGAGCGTCGGCCACGGCGAGCCGACGAACTGGCGGTCGAGATCGTTGATCTGTCCGTCGCCATTGGCGTCGACATATTTCACATCCCCCGGTTTTGCGTTTGGCTGGATCATCTTGCCGGACTTATCGACATAATTGTTGATCTCGTCCTGTGACTTGAAGATGCCTGCCTCGCGGATCACGTACCACTCGCCGATGGAATGGCCGACCTGGGCACGGATGAAGTCGGTGGGCTGGATATAATCGATCTTGTTGCCTTTGGCATCTGTGCCCTGGTTGCCTACCGATATCACCTTGTTATCGATGGTTGTCAGGTTGCCGGAGACAGACCACTTAAAGGGTCGTTCGCGGCTGCGCCAGGTTGCGCTGAGCTCAATCCCCTTGTTCTCGATGGTCGCCGCGTTGACGACGGTGTTCTGCGCCAGGGAGCTGCCCTGTACGACTCCAAGATAAGCGGGTTGCGGAGGTGCGACCAGTACTCCTGTGGACCGGGACTGATAGGCATCTGCGGAGACCGACAGGCGGTTGGCGATGAGATTGGCGTCGAAGCCGATATTTTTTTCGGTGCGTGTCTCCCAATGAATATCCGGGTTGTTGAGCGTAGCCTGGTATTGGCCGACGGCCGGCGTCTGGTTGACGCCATAGATCGCCCTGGGGGCATTGTTAAGGACTGCGAGATAGGGGAAGGAGCCGAGGTTGTCGAGCGCGCTGCTGATGCCGAGTTGTCCGTAAGACCCGCGGATCTTGAGGTCGTCGATCCAGCCGACGTTGAAGAACTGCTCCTTGCTGATGCGCCATGCTGCGGCGACGGAAGGAAAGTAGCCGATGCGTTTGTCGGGTCCGAACCGGCTATCCTCGTCGATACGCCCGGTGAGGGTCAGCAGGTATTTGTCGTTGTAGGTATAGTTAACGCGGCCGAGGTAGCCGTGTTGACGCCAGTCGATGCTCGTGCCGCCGCCGACGCTGGGTGTTCCCTGGGCCGTCGTGAGAGTGGTATAGACGGTACTGCCGGACGTGACGAGGCCGGTGGCGGATGCCGTTGTGAAGTCGGTCTTATCGATGGTGCGTGAGAAGCCGACGACCGCGCTGAAACTGTTTGCGCCAAAGGTTCTGTTGAAATTGAGCGTGTGTTCCATCAGGAAGTTCGTATAGGTCTGGCGCGTCTCGGCGACGCTGGTAGCCGGGGGCTGGTTTTCGTAGCGCCAGATGCCGGTGTCGCGAACCTCCTTATTGTAATAGAAGCTGACTTCGGCCCCTGCGTTGAAGCGATAGGTAAGCCAGTCGGACAGTTTGAACTCGGCATAGGCGTTACCGACGATACGCGAGTCGGTGGCGTGGATCTTATCCAGGCTGGCAACGGCCACGTAGTTATTGGCAAACGTGGGGACGTCATTGGTGCCGAAACCCCAGCCGGCAGGGTCTGATAGGATGCCGGTATACTGCGGGCCTTTGACCGCGATAATGGGCGGCATCGTTGGCGCTTCGTAGAATGCGTTGATACCACCGCCGGGGTAGTTGCTGGCCGAAGTACTCAACATCAGGTTTTCACCGAATGAAAAGCGTCCCCGGCGGGTCTCCGTATTGATGCGAAGGCTGGGCCGTTGGTAGTCGTTGCCGATGAGCACGCCCTCGTTGCGGTAGTAGGTGCCGGAAATGAGGTAGGAGCTAGTCGGGGAGCCGCCGGAAATGCCGAGGTTGTAGTCCTGGTCGTTACCGGTGCGGATGATCGCATCCTGCCAGCCGGTATTGATCGTCGGGTTGGCGATCTGCGCCGCCACGCCGGCGGGCAGGGCTACCTGGGAATTGTTGTATTCGGTCTGTGTCGTCTTGAGAAAGTCGGCGGCATTCATGACATCCCATTTTTTTGGAAGGGTTTGCATGCCGTATTTGGCGGAAACGCTGAATTTGGCGGGACCGTTCTTTCCGCGTTTGGTAGTGATGATGATGACGCCGTTGCCTGCCCGAGAACCGTAGATGGCCGAAGCGGAGGCGTCCTTGAGGATTTGAATACTGGCCACGTCATCGGGGTTCAGGACAGGGTTTTCGTTCGTGAGCATACCATCGACAACATAGAGCGGATCGATGCTGGAGAAACTGCCTACACCACGGATCTCGACAATGGGATTGGCACCGGGGTTGCCGGGATTGCGGACCGTGACGCCGGGTACGAGCCCCTGAAGCGTCTCGCCAACGGTGCCGCCGGTAATCCTGCGTGCGTCGGCCATGTCTACCACGCCGGTGGCGCCGGTCAGGTCTTTTCTCCGGACGGTCTGGTAGCCGATGACGATGGCCTCATTGAGATTGGATGTCTCGGTGGACAGGGTAATGGTCAGGCTCGTCTCGCCTTTGAGCTGGACCTGTTGTTGCTGATAGCCCACGTAGGTAAAGACGAGGGTCGCATTGGCGCTCGTTACATCGATGCTAAAGCTGCCGTCATCGCGGCTGGCGGCAGCGTTGTTGGTGCCTAGTTCCCGGATGGTGACGCCGGCCAGGGGTTCGCCTTTGTTATTGGTGATCTTTCCCGTGACTGGGGTGGCGTAGGGGGCAAGATCGTCGTTGCCGGCGCGGGATTTGTCCGGCTGGCCGGGGTTTTCGGTTTGCCAGTGACCTTTTGTTATGACGATCAGGTTATCGCTGAGGCGGCGGTAGGTAAGCGAGGTATTGGCGAGCACCTTGTCGAGGACCTGGTCGAGTGTGGCGTCCTTTACAGAGATGGTGACGAGCTGTTCGCGGGGGAGGATATCGTCCTTGTAGACGAAGCGGAAATAGCCCTCGTTCTCGATCACCTTGAAGACCTTTTTTAACTGGACATTTTCCAGCCGGAGGCTGATCGTCTTCGCCTGGCCATAGGTTCTGGCAAAAGCCTCCGTGGAGAAGGCGATGATGAAAAAGATGGCAAGTTTGGTCATCAGCAGGTATTTGGGGAGAGGGCCGCGTGCACAAAAGAGTGCCCGGCGTCCAAATTTTTGCATAATTTAGAAGTTGAATATTAAAGGAAATAGTGCGTATGGGCGGAGGGTGCAGCAACACCTTTCGCCCTTTTTTATGGCGGGGATGGCCTTATGTGATGGTTCTCATATCTGGCGTGTTTTGGTTATTTAGAATCGTTATGGTCAAGGCGCCGTGTCGACGGCACTCCGAATTTCCTAGGGGGTAATGATCACCTCT
>Ga0207667_10000364_pt1 | contig 61096 bp, 45 predicted proteins | sample KBSCornC52_FD_184301 | JGI IMG/M metagenome (GOLD analysis project Ga0207667, IMG submission 184301) | Corn rhizosphere microbial communities from Kellogg Biological Station, Michigan, USA - KBS Corn C5-2 (SPAdes) (version 2) | ecosystem: Host-associated > Plants > Roots > Rhizosphere > Soil ... | reverse complement strand
ACCGCGAGTACACGGTGCCGACGGGCACGCCAAGGTTCTCGCCAATCTGATCGCAGGTCAGGCCCTCCAGCTCGAACATGGTGAACACCACCCGTTGTTCCAAGTTGAGAGTGCTCAAGATATCCTGCAGACGATCGGCCGCCTGGCGCTTCTCGACCTCGCGCTCCGGCGTGGGTGTAGGCGCGGCAACGTAGGACACCGACGCCGCGTCGGGAACCAATTGCTCCCGACGAAAGTGCGCGCGGCGGCGATAGCCGGCGGCCACCCGGAAGCACACCTCGAACAGCCAGGTCGTGATCGCACAGTGCCCGGCGTACGAGTCGAGCCGGCGGTGTACGACCAAGAACACCTCCTGGTAAACGTCCTCGAGATGAGGAGCGCGCACGCCCATGCGGTAGAGCGTCTTCCAGATGAACTCGCCGTGGCGGGTGTGTACCTCAGCCACCGTGAGCCGGGGGCGGGCCAACGCCGCCGAATCCGAAAAGGTCTCCAGACTGTTGATCAGTTCCGTCATGGGCTTTGCTCGAACAGCCGTCAGCGGCACCCAGCAGGCAGCCGAAGACGACTGCTGCTCGGACCGATAGCGGCTGCTGTTCGGACCGCAGACAAATCACCCCCGAGGGGGCACAACATCCAACGCGAATCAAACTGTACTCTGGGAAATAGGCCTAGTCAAGCGGTTGACTAGAATTCGAATGGAAGCTGGCAACTCCGCGGCTTCACCAATGAAAGTGTGATTTCCAAAGCGCGAGGCGCCACCGTCTCGCACAAAAAAAGTTCGAGCCCGAAGCTGCCAGCGAGAAACGACGAGCCTTGAGCAAACCCCCCGACGCAAGCACCGGTCGCCCGGGACGACGACTCCAAGCGCGCGAAACTGCTGGCGACGGCGGCGCCGAGCACGCAGCGTCGCCGTTGCAGGTCGCAGGCGGCCCGGTTGTGAATGTAGTAAGCATGACGCCGTTGGAAAAACGGCCGCGCGTTACCATCACCGACCTAGCTCAGCTGCTGGGGATGGATAAATCCAGTGTCTCGCTCGCGCTGAGAGACAGTCCCAAGGTGTCGACGGCCACCCGAGCCCGCGTTCGCCAAGCCGCAGCGGAGCACAACTACATCCCCAACTGGGCCGCCAAGCGCCTCGCTGGCTCCAGCGGTCACGCCATTGGCCTGGTGATGCCGAGCGCCTTCGGTTGCCTGACGGACCCGCCCGTCGTTCGTACCGCGCAGTCCCTCGCTAGACTGGCTGCAAATAGGCAGCTTACGTTGAATTTGATGGCGCACGAGCAACTGGCGGACTCCAACGGCGAAAATAGCCTGCCGCTGCACGCCGATGGCTTGTTGGTCTGGGGAGACGTTCCGGCGCCGGCGGCGGTGCGCTTTTCGAGCGCCTACGCTCGCCCTTCCATCGTCCTCGATCCGCACCATCCGAGCTACGCCAAGTACAAAGGCAACACCATCGCGATCGATAATCGCGGTGGCGCGTCGGCTCTGGTGAAGCATTTGCGGGACCGCGGCGCCCGCAGCCTGACCTTCGTACAGGTCGAGGACCAACACCTCAGCCACATCGAGCGCTGGAAGGGCACCAAAGAAACGTGGCACCAGCTGGCGGAGGACGAGACGCTCAGCAAGGTCACGCTCGACGAGCTGACCGACAGCAAGCTGCGTGAGCTCGCCGCGCGGGGCAACGCGGCCATCTTCTGCTCCAACGACCACGGCGCCATGCAGGTGTGGCATCGCTTGCGCCGCCTGGGCATTACCCCCCCCGGCGACATCAAGCTCGTCGGCTTCGACGGTGACGAGTATGGCGAGCTGGTCGGCCTCACCACCGCCGTCTTCGACTCGGAAGCGCTAGCCGAAACCGCCTTCACCCGCCTGATAGCCCTCCTCTCCGGGCAGGCCCAAAGCGTCACCGAATCCATACCAGTGACAGTCCGAGTCGGCACCACCAGCTAACTCCCGTCCGTACTCGCTCGCCCGCTCCCCGCCCCTTCGCCCCGCCCTAGCCTTCCCCTTCCCATTTCCCCTCGCCCGCCCTCGCCCTTGACGATCTGGCGGAACGGGACCAGTCTTGACCCGCATGTCGCTCGTCCGGTCCCTGGCTGATTCTGCAGCGCCTTCGGCGCGCGGGACGGCTTTTGTGGCGGCGTTGGCGATTATTACCCCTGCATCCGAGCTGATTATTCGCTCGGGTGCGGTGGCAAACTGACGGAATTCTCCGGCAGTTTTGGTCCCCCGCACCTCTTGGTCCGGGGGATTTTTGCTTTGTGGCCCTTCCTCTCGTAGTCAACTCAATCCGAAACCGACGCTTCCATGGAAAACCGCAGCTTGCCCGAAAGTGATACCCGCCCGGTCGTAGAGATCTACGACACCACCCTGCGCGACGGCTCGCAGCGTGAAGGCATTTCGTACACGCTCGAGGACAAGCTGCGCATCGCCGACCGGCTCGACAGCTTCGGCGTCTCGTACATCGAAGGCGGCTGGCCAGGCTCGAACCCCAAGGATCTGGAGTTCTTCGAGCGAGGCCGCGACCGCGCTTGGAAGCACGCCAAGCTGTCCGCCTTCGGCATGACCCGCCGCGCGGGCACCAACGCCGAGGACGACAAGAACCTGCAGGCCCTGATCTTGGCCGGAACGCCCGCCTGCACGGTCGTGGGCAAGACCTCGACGTTGCACGTCACCGAAGTGGTGCGAACCACGCTCGAAGAGAACTTGAAGATGATCGAAGAGTCGGTCGCCTTCTTGTGCGCCGCCGGCCGCGAAGTGATCTACGACGCGGAGCACTTTTTCGACGGCTACCGGCTCGACGCCGCCTACGCGCTCGAGACGCTGCGCGCCGCCAAGCGTGGTGGCGCCCGCACGTTGGTGTTGTGTGAGACCAACGGCGGCGGGTTGCCCTGGGACGTACAGCAAGTAGTGGCGGCGGTGTTGGCGGAGCTACAGCACCCGCTCGGCATCCACGCCCACGATGACAGCGGCTGCGGCGTCGCCAACAGCCTGGCGGCGGTGCTGGCCGGCGCTCGCCACGTGCAGGGCACCATCAACGGCTTCGGCGAGCGCTGCGGCAACGCCAACTTGTCGGTCATCGTTCCCAACCTGGAATTGAAGCTCGGCTTCCGCGCGCTCCAGCCCGACAAGCTCGCCGAAGTGACGGAGCTGTCGCGCTTCGTCGCCGACGTGGCCAACGTCACCCACGACGCGCACATGGCCTACGTCGGTCGCAGCGCCTTCGCCCACAAGGGCGGCATTCACGTCGCGGCCATGCGCCGCCACGCCGATTCGTATCAGCACATCTCGCCCGAGAGCGTCGGCAACGTGATGCGCGTCGTGGTCAGCGAGCTTTCCGGCCGCGGCTCCGTTTTGTCCAAGGCCGAGGAGCTGGGCGTGCAGATCCGGGAAGGCGCGGATCTCGAGACCCTGAACGAGATCAAGGCCGCCGAAGCTCGGGGGCTTTCCTTCGAGAGCGCCGAGGCCTCGGTGGCGCTGCTGTTGCTGCGCCGGGCCAAGGGCTACACGCCGCTGTTCGAGGTCCTCGACTACCAGGCCCAGGTCGGGCAGCGGCAGGGCAGCGAAACCTTCGCCGAAGGCATGGTCAAAGTGCGCGTTGGCAGCCAAGTTTTGCATACCGTGGCCGACGGCAACGGCCCCGTCGGGGCCCTGGACGCGGCGCTCCGCAAAGCTCTTGCGCCGATGTACCCGGCCGTGGAACACATTCACCTCGCGGATTACAAAGTGCGCATCTTGGACGGAACCGAAGGCACCTCTGCCATCACTCGCGTGCTGATCGACAGCCGTGACGAGCACGGCTCGTGGAGCACCGTCGGCGCCTCGCCCAACATCATCGAAGCGTCCATGCAAGCGCTGGTCGACTCGATCGAATACGGCCTGATCAAGCTGAGCGTGACCCACGCCACCGGTCCCGCCAGCACCCGACCCGGCGCGGACAAGCCCGGCTCGACGCCGCAGCAGGCTCGCCCGAACAACTGAACCCTCTCAATCGCCCCCAGAAAAATCTCGTAAGACGCCCCGAGCAGGAGCCACGCCCCCAATGAAAGCCAAAATTGTCGTTTTGCCCGGTGATGGTGTCGGGCCCGAAGTCGTCGCCGAAGCGCGCAAGGTGCTCGAGGCCGTCGCCAGCAAGCAGGGCCATCAGTTCTCGTTCGAGAACCAGCTGATCGGCGGCATCGCCATCGACGAGACCGGCGATCCGCTGCCCCCCGCGACGCTAACGGCCTGCAAGGGCGCCGAAGCGGTGCTGCTGGGCGCCGTTGGCGGTCCGAAGTGGGACGATCCAAACGCCAAGACGCGCCCCGAGAAAGGCCTGCTCGCCATCCGCAAAGGGCTCGGCCTGTACGCCAACCTGCGGCCCGTCAAGAGCTACCCCGAGCTGATCGACTCGTCGCCGCTGAAGCCGGAGCGCATCAAGGGCGTCAACATGCTGCTCATTCGCGAGCTGACCGGCGGCTTGTATTTCGGCAAGCAGTACCGTGAAAAGACCGAAAACGGCACGAGAGTGGTGGATACGCTCGAGTACACGGACAAAGAGATCGAGCGCGTGTGCCGGCTGGCCTTCAACCTGGCCCGCGGTCGCAGCAAGAAGCTCACCTCCATCGACAAAGCCAACGTGCTCGAGTCGTCGCGCGTGTGGCGCCAAGTTGCGGTCGAGCTGGGCAAGGAGTTCAGCGACGTCACGCTCGAGCATCAACTGGTCGACAGCTGCGCGATGCGCCTCGTCACCAACCCGGGCAGCTTCGACGTGATGGTGACCGAGAACATGTTCGGCGACATCTTGTCCGACGAAGCCGCGGTGTTGACGGGCTCGCTGGGCATGCTGCCGAGCGCGTCGCTGGGTGACGGTAAGCTCGGCTTGTACGAGCCCATTCACGGCTCGGCCCCCGACATTGCCGGCAAGGGCATTTGTAATCCGCTCGGCACCATCCTCAGCGCCGCCATGTTGCTCCGGCACAGCCTGGGCCTCGAAGCCGAAGCGCAGTCGGTGGAGCGCGCCGTCGAAGCGGCTCTGGCCGCCGGAGCGCGCACGCGTGATTTGGCGCCGAGCGCCGAAAAGCCGCTCTCGACCAGCGCGATGGGCGACGCCGTGGTCAGCCGTTTGGGCTGACCCCACCGCTTGCCCCCGAAGCGCGGATTTTCGGCCGAAATTCCCACTCCAAGCATGGGCGGGAACAGGCCAGGCGCGCGTGGAGGCTCGCGGTTGACGCGGGTGCTTCCGCGCGCGAGCCTGCGCGCGTGAACTACGACGTGATCGTGATTGGTGGCGGGCCGAGCGGCTCGACCGTGGCATCCCGGTTGGTCCAACGCGGTCGCCGCGTGCTGTTGCTGGAAAAGGAGCACTTTCCGCGCTTTCACATCGGTGAGTCGCTCTTGCCCTGTTCGATGCCGCTGTTCGAGGAGCTGGGCGTGATGCCGGCGCTGCTCGAGCACGGCTTCTTGCCCAAGTACGCCGCCGAGTTCGTGACCGCCGACGGCACCCTGACGCGCCGCTATGCTTTCGCCGACGGCTTGATTCCCGGCGCGCCGTCGGCGTTCGAGGTCGATCGCGCCGAGTTCGATCAGGTGCTGCTCGAGAACGCCAAGAAGCTGGGAGTGGAGGTGCGCGAGGGCGCGACCGTGGTTCGCTTCGAGCTCACGCGCGAAAGCGCCGAAGTGACGGTGCGCGATGACTCGGGCACCGAGTCGCACCATTCGGCGCAGCTGCTGATTGACGCCACCGGACAGAGCTCGTTCTTGGCCGGCAAGCTCGACATGCGCGAGATGGACCAGGGGCTGAAGAATTTCGCCGTCTTTTCGCACTTCGAGGGCGCCGAGCGGCACGAGGGTAAGCGCGAAGGCGACATCTCGGTCGTGCTGGTGCCGGGCGGCTGGTGGTGGGTCATTCCGCTGGCGGACGGGCGCACCAGCGTCGGCCAGGTCGGTCCGCGCAGCATGCTACGAGGCAAAAAGCCGGACGAAGCCTATCTCCACGAGCAGATTGCGGCCACGCCCTACCTAGCCAAACGCCTGGCCAAGGCGACCCGCGTCGCGCCGGTGCGAACGATTTCGGACTACTCGTACGTGAGCAAGAAGCTAGCCGGCGATCGTTTCGTGCTCGTGGGCGACGCCGGCGCGTTCATCGATCCGGTCTTTTCCACCGGCGTGTACTTGGGCATGGTGGGCGCGTTCCGGGCCGCGGAAGCGGTCGACGCGGCTTTGGCGGCCGGCCGCTTTTCACGGCGCGAGTTCGTCGCCTACGAAGCTTGGGTGCGCAAGCAAGTCGACGCTTACAAGAAGTTCGTCAAAGGCTTCTACAAACCGGAGTTCGTCGAGTTGCTGATGGCTCCGAGCGAATTCTTGGATCTGCGCGCCGCTATCACGTCGCTGCTCGCCGGCTTTGGCGTCGATCGACCGGAAATCAACGCTCGCGTGCTGGTGTTCCTGGGTCTGGCCAAGCTCAACAAGCGCTTCACGTTGGTGCCGCGGCTCAGTGGGCGCCGCGACGCTCTGTCGGGCGAGCAGGGTCCGTGATCCACTCGCTCCACGAGCCGGCGTACAAGCGCGGAAGCTTCAAACCAGCGTGCGCGAAGGCCAAGACGTCGTGGCACGCCGTGACGCCGCTGCCGCAATAGACTACGGCGGCTTCGGGCGGCGTGTCGCCCAGCGCGGCAGCAAAGCGTCGGCGCAGCTCGGCCGGTGAACGAAAGCGACCGCCGTCCAGGTTTTCGGCGAACGGCAGGTTCACGGCGCCGGGAATGTGTCCGGCAACGGGATCGATGGGCTCGACGTCACCGGCGAAGCGCTCGGGGGCGCGCGCATCGAACAGGCGACGTGGCGCGGACTCTGGCGCCTCGAGCTCGCGCGCCGTCACCAGCCACTCGGAGCGCGGCATCGGCTGGAAATCGCCGGGCGCCTTCACGACGAGCTCGTCGGTTACCGGTCGTCCCTCGGCAACCCACGTCGGGAAACCACCGTCCAGTACCGCAACCGCGTCGTGGCCGAGCCAGCGCAGCATCCACCACAGCCGCGCCGCGAACGCACCCCCGGCGTCGTCGTAAACCACGACCTGACTTGCCCCGCCGACACCCCACGCGCGCAGCTTGGCCACGAACGGCTCGAGCGGCGGCAAGGGATGCCGTCCGGTGCGCCCCGGCACGATGGGCCCCGACAGATCTTCCAGCAGGTCGGCGAAGGTTGCACCAGGCAGGTGGGCCTTGGCGAACGCCTCGCGGCCGGCGGCCGGATTTTGCAGCGACGCTCGACAGTCGACGAGGCAGAGGCCGGGCTGGGCGAGCAGCCCCGCCAGCTCTTGACTGGTAATCACGGCGGAAAAGCGCGTCACCCCGGCCAATCCAGCACGCCTTCCCGTTTCTCGTCCAGCGCTTTGAACGGTTCGAGCCTCAGCGGGCACGGAGGGTCAGGAGCGGTTGAAAATGACGAATATTACCTGGCTTTTCGCGGTGGCGGGCGTCCTGTGCTCAAGCGTGGTCGGCTGCAGCCCGGGCATCGATGGCAACGGCGACCGCAAGGAGGAGACGCGCAGCGTGGCCGCGTTCTCGCGCGTTCGCAGCGACTCGGAGCTGGACGTGCAGATAGCGCAAGGAGACGAAGAGTCCGTGACCGTGAGTCTCGATTCGAACCTGCTCGACTTGGTGGAGACGCGCGTCAGCGGCGACACGCTGTTCGTGAATATGAAAGACAACGTCGATCGAACCGTGGACGGACCGCACGTGTTGATCACGATGCCGGCGCTCAGCGCGGCCAAGCTCGCGGGCTCCGGCAGCTTGACCGTGAGCTTCGACGCGCCCGAGCAGCCGCTCGATCTTTACCTGAGCGGCTCGGGCGACTTGCGCTTCGTCGGCACGACCGCGGCGCTCGGCGCCTACCTGAGTGGCTCGGGCGATATTCGACTCCAAGGCGACACCAGCGACGCCGACTTGAAGCTGAGCGGCTCCGGCTCCATCCGCGGCCAGTACTTGACGGCGTCGAGCGCCAGCATCGAGCTTTCCGGCTCGGGCGACATCGCCGCCACCGTGCAAGACTCGGTCAGCCTCGGGCTCTCCGGTTCCGGCCGAATCGACTTGTTTGGCGCGGCCAGCATCGACGGCTACCGCGACACCGGAAGTGGCGAAATCGTGCAGCATTGAGGCCCGTTTCGTGAAGCGGCCCGGCGCCGAGCACCGACCGCGAAGGCTTCGAAATGTTTCGTCGGTTCGTGAAGATCCTTGCCGTTTACGGCCCATCGCGTTCCCGGACTCGAATCGGCTAACCTCCGCCCCGGGAGAAACCAGATGAAGCTCTTAAGCCGTGGGCTGGCCGCCTTGTTGTCACTCGCTTTGTCTTCGACGCTGGTGACGAGCGCGCTCGGAGCCGAGCCCGGCAACAATACGCTGCCTTACATGTTCTCGGGCTTCCGAGGCGACGTTCAGATGTTGGGCGCGCCCAACGTCACGAACTCGACCATCACTTTCCTGAGCGCCGACGCCATCACCCCCGTCAACGACGTCGACTACCTGTACGTCACCTGTCAGGGCTTGCCTCTCAAGGTCGTAGGTATCAACAACTTCTCCAACGACCTGGACATCAGGGTGTACGACATGGGCGGCACCCTCATCGGCTCGTCGACGTCGGTGACTTCGTCGGAATCGGTCGACGTTTCGGCGACCTCGCGCGCGGGGGTGATCTTGAAAGTGTACGGCTACAACGGCGCCACGAGCGCAGCCTACGCGGTTTGGGTCACGTGCTAAGGCAGCTGGCGGCGGCCTCGGCGTGTGTCGTCGCCCTGGCCGTCGCCTACTCGGCGTACCACGCTCCGACCAACCGGCGCGCCCAGCCCCGCCACGCAGGAGTGCTCGCTGGCGACGACCGGGGCGCCGAGCCCGCTGGCCAACCAGCGAGCTCGACGACAGCTCACGAGCAGGAGCTGCGACAGCTGCAGCGGGTCATGCTGGGGGCCATGCTGGCGTCGTCGGCAACGCCACCGCCCGACGACGCGTTCGCGGCCGCCCGCCGCAGAAAAGATCTGCTGGACGCGCGGCTGACCGCCACGCCTGCCAGCCCTGAGCTTATGGGAGAGCTGCAGCAAGCGCTGGATGCCCTGCGCGCCGCGAACGTCGCCGAGGCGGTTTCGCTCGGCTTTGCCTGCGGTGGCGCCATGTGCCGCGTCGACCTGAAGGGCAGCCACGGCAACCTCGACCAGACGGTGGAAGCGCTGTTGGATCGGCTGCCCAAGCGGTTCGTGGCGAGCAACGTGCTCGCGGCGAGCGCCGAGCAACGTGCGCTGTACTTAGCCACCGACCAAAACTCGCTACGCGTCGCCCCGGCGGGGGCGACCGAGGTCGTGTTGCCGTCGCGCTGAGCCCACCACTACTCCCCGTTCGGCGCGCAGGCCGAAGCCGGCCGGTTCCCGCAGTCGCCGGGTCTTGACGCCTTCCAGCGGATTTGCGAAGCCCAACCTGGCCGGTGCCTGGGCTTTTTGCCAATGGCCTCCCGCAAGCTCGGCGATTTGCTAAATTGATTGGATCGATGAAAGGCAGCCGCCTCTGGTGCGCATTGGCGCTGATGGGGATCGGCGCGTGCTCCTTTCCCGACTACCAACTAGCGCCCAGCGTGGTCGGGCCGAGCTGCAGCAACGACGTCCGTGACGGCGACGAGACCGGCGTCGACTGCGGCCCGAGTTGCGAGCCGTGCGCGGTGTGTAGTGACGGCATGCGCAACGGCGACGAGACCGGCGTCGACTGCGGCGGCTCGTGTGGCGCCTGCCCCCGCTGTGACGACGGACAGCAGAACGGAACCGAAAGCGACATCGATTGCGGTGGTACTTGCGCCACCCGCTGCGACACCGACCGCCGCTGCCGCGAGAACGCGGACTGCGCGTCGCTCGTCTGCAACGGCGTCTGTCAGCCCAGCAGCTGCCTGGACGAGGTGCGCAACGGCCAGGAAACCGGAGTGGACTGCGGGGGCGGCTGCGCGGGCTGCGCCAACGGCAGCGCCTGCGTGGTGAACGACGACTGCCAAAGCGCTCGCTGTCAGCAAGCGGTGTGCGTCGACGCGCTCTGCACGGACGGCGTCGTCAATGGCCACGAAACCGATGTCGACTGCGGCGGCGACCAGTGCGCGCCGTGCGTGGCGCCCGGCAAGTGCAAGGTACCTGACGATTGCGAGAGCCTGATCTGCAAGGCCTCGAAGTGCGTGGCCCCCAGCTGCAGTGACTTGGTGCAAAATCAAGACGAGTCTGCGGTCGATTGCGGAGGCAGCGCGTGTGCGGCCTGTGGGGTCGGCTCCAGCTGCGCCAGGCCTCAGGACTGCGCTTCGGGCCTGTGCCAGCGCAATATTTGCGTGCCCGAGAACCCGAGTGGCCAGACCCTGAGCCGCAGCACATGGACGCTGACCAGCTCCGAGAGCGATACCGAGAGCGGCAACGCCAACGCCCTCGACGGTGACGATACGAGCGTATGGACGTCCGGCACCCGGCAGCACGTCGGCGCGTACGTCGACGTCGACCTGGGCAAGCAAGCCATCTTTTTCAAAGCTTTGCTCAAGGTCGTCGATGGCGCGCACCCGGCCGACTTCCCCGGTTACATCGACGCCTACGTCTCGAGCGACGGTAGCTTCGGCGAGCCCACCAAGCCTCACGTTCAGGGCAATCAGTGGTTGTGGGTGGACTTCGAGGGCGCCCAAGTCGGGCGGTACCTGCGCTTCGAAATCACCCAGGCCAACGGGCAGAACTGGAGCATCGGCGAGCTGTACGTCTACGACTAGCGCGGGGTGGCGCTAAAGGATTGGTGGGGACAACCGTTCGAGTGGGCTGAAACGCCCAGGTGGTCTCGAAACGGCAAACGCATTCGAAAGGTGCGGACGCAAAGCCATTGGCCTACAGGCAGCAGTTGCCCACGGCTTGAAGGGTTACCGAAGGACCGGGTACCGCCAGGCTTCACGAACACGATGGCCTCACGGTGACCCGCGGTATCAGGCTTTCTAGCAAGCAAACGCAAGCCCTGCGCGGTGCGCTGCTGCTGTTGAGCGTCTCGGTGGGTTGCTCGGGTGGCGGGTCCGAGAGCGTCAACGTAGGCCAGGGTGCGCAGGATGCAGCCGTCGCGGGCTCGGGGCGCGCGACCGCGGTGAGCGACTGGACGGCCGCCGACTCTGTAGGAGGTAGTGGGAGCGACGTCGTTGGAGCTGGCGGCGTGGACGACGTTGCCGGCGAAGGCAACGGCGGCTTGCCACTGCCGGCGGCCGCCGGAGGGCCCGCGGTCGTCGAAGCCGGCGGCGCAGGTTCGGACGCTCCGAACGTGGTGACGTTGCCGGGCGGCGAGCACGCGCTGGCCGACCAGGTCGTGCTCAAGCGTGCCCCCGGATTGACGCGCGAGGCGCTCGCGACGCGACTGGCCGCGTTCGGCGCGCGCCTGATCTCGTCCGACGACCTGCTGTCGACGGAGCTTGGCTACGACACCATCGAGCTGCCGGCGGGGGCGTCGCTGAAAGATACCCAGCAGCAGCTGCTGTCGCTCGGGTTGGCCGCGAGCGCGGAGCCAGTGGTGCTGGTGCCGTTCGACATGCAGCCGAACGACGCGCTGTACGGTCGGCTGTGGGCGATGCCGAAGCTTCACGCCCCGGACGCGTGGAGCCGTACCACCGGCTCTCGCGACGTGCTGGTGGCAATCGTCGATACCGGCATCGACGCCACTCACCCCGATTTGGCCCCGAACCTTTGGCACAACCCCGGGGAGACGCCGGGCAACGGCGTGGACGACGACCACAACGGCTTCGTCGACGACGTCGCTGGTTGGAATTTCGTGAACGGCACGAATTCGCCCGTCGACGACGTGGGCCACGGTAGCCACGTGGCCGGCACCATCGGCGCCGTCGGTGACAACGGTATCGGCGTGGTAGGCGTCAATTTCAAGGTCAGCCTGCTGCCGTTGAAAGTTTGCTCGCCTTCGGGCTGCGCCACGACCGCCACCGTCAACGCCGTCTTGTACGCGGCCAAGATGCACGCCAAGGTCATCAACGCCAGCCTCGGTGGCTTCTACTCGCCGCTAGCCTACGAGCGAGACGCGCTGCGCGCGTTCGGCGACGCCGGCGGCATCTTCGTGGCCGCGGCCGGCAACAGCAGCAACGACAACGACGTCCGGCCGGGCTTGCCGGCCTCTTACGATTTGGACAACATCGTGTCGGTGGCGGCCCTCGACAGCGGGGACGCGCTGGCATCGTTCTCGAACTGGGGTCGAACGAGCGTCGATCTCGGCGCGCCCGGCGTCGACATCACGAGCACGGTACCGGGAGGCGGCTATACGCCGTACAGCGGCACCTCGATGGCGGCGCCCCACGTGACCGGAGCCGTCGCGCTGCTGTGGTCGGCAGCGCCGATGGCGACACGCCAAACCGTGCGGCAATTTTTGTTCAGCAGCGTCACTCCGCTGGGCTCGCTGGCAGGCCGGGTGGTGACGGGCGGACGGCTGGACTTGGGCGCTTTGATTCAAGCGGGCGCGGACTGTGACCCCGCCAAGCCCGGCTGCGGCGAGCACGCGCAGTGCGTGGCTCAGGGCAACCGTCGTGCCTGCGTTTGCGACGCCGGCTACAGCGGCGACGGCTTCAAGTGCGCGGACGTCGACGAGTGCGCCTCTGGCCACCCATGTGACGCCAACGCCGTGTGCGAAAACACGCCCGGCGCCTACCGCTGCACTTGTCTGTCCGGCTTGGGCGGCGACGGGAAAACCTGCACCGACATCGACGAATGCGCCACCGGCACGGCCAAGTGCAACCCGGGCGCCGCTTGCGAGAACACGCTCGGGCACTACCTGTGCCGCTGTCCAGCCGGTGCAGTGTGTGCAGGAGTCGACTCGTGCGCGCCAGGCCTTTCCGGGTGTGGGGCGAACGCCACCTGCTCGAGCCTGGGCGGAAGCTACTCCTGCGAGTGCAGTGCCGGTTATGCGGGCGACGGGTTCGTGTGCGTCGACATCGACGAGTGCGCGGCGCTCGGGCGGGTGTGCGGGGACCACGGCGCGTGCACGGACTTGCCGGGCGGGCATACTTGCACCTGCGACGCCGGCTATCGAAACCTGGGCGACACCTGCATGGACGTCGACGAGTGCGCGACCGCGAACCCGTGCGGGGCGGGAGCCAGCTGCGTCAACACCGCCGGTAGCTACCGCTGCGAGTGCCCGACCGGCTACGCGCTCGGCGCTGACGGCTGCCAAGACGTCGACGAATGCGCGACACGGAGCAATTGCGCCGCCAATGCCGACTGCAACAACTTGCCGGGCTCCTTCGAATGCCGCTGCAAGAGCGGCTTCGTGGGCGACGGCCGGGTTTGCAGCGACGTGGATGAGTGCGCGAGCGGCACCGCCGGCTGCGATTCGCATGCCGGCTGCTCGAATAAGCAAGGAGGGTTCGTTTGCAGCTGTCTACCCGGCTACCAGGGCGACGGTTTCCAGTGCGCCAACGTCGACGAATGCCAGCTCGGCCTGCACGATTGCAGCCCCCACGCCGACTGCATCGATACCGACGGTGGATTCCAGTGCGCATGCCGGGCCGGCTATGGCGGCGACGGCAAGACGTGCGCCGACATCGACGAGTGTCACCAAGCTTCCCCGGTGTGCGGCGCCACGGCGACTTGCGTGAACAGCGACGGCGGCTTCGCCTGCACCTGCAAGCGCGGCTACGTCTACGATGGTCGTGCTTGCGTCGACGAGGACGAATGCGCGGACGGCGGGGCGCAATGTAGCTCGAACGCCGGCTGTCAGAATATCGTCGGTAGTTACCGCTGCGCCTGCCACACCGGCTTCAGCGGCTCCGGTTTCATCTGCGACGATATCGATGAGTGTGCCGAGCGTCGGGCGAACTGCCAGGGCGGATCGACGTGCCAGAATACGCCGGGCGGATACATGTGCCTGAGCGGCGGCGGCGGAGGCGGCACTGGTACGGGCGGCACGGGCGCGACCGGCGGCGGCTCATCGGGCGGCGCCGGCAGCGGCGGCGCCAACGGCAACGGCGGCACCACCGGCAGCGGCAACGGCGGCACCACCGGCAACGGCGGCACCACGGGCAGCGGCAGCGCCACCGGTAACGGCGGCACCACGGGTAGCGGCAGCGCCACCGGTAGCGGCGGCACCACGGGTAGCGGCGGCACCACTGGTAGCGGCAGCGCCACCGGCGCCGGCAGCACCAGCAACGGTGGCAATGGCGGAACGGGGAGCACCGGCAGCAGCGGTGGCACCACCGGCACCGGTGGCGGTAGCGGTGCTGGTGGCAGCAGTGGTACCGGCGGCACCGCCAGCAGCGGTGGCAGCAGTGGTACCGGCGGCAGCAGCGGTACCGGCGGTAGCGTCGGCGGGGGCCCGGTGGTCGTGGCGGAGGTGCCGCGGGTGCTGTCCCTCGACACGCGCGGGGGACACACCTGCACCCTCCTGGACAACGGCGGCGTGCGCTGCTGGGGCCGCAACGACTTCGGCCAGCTCGGCTACGGCAATACGCTGCCAGTCGGCGACGACGAAACGGCCGACACGGCGGGAATCGTCCAGCTCGGCGCGCGCGCGGTCGGGCTGTCGGTGGGCGTGTCGCACACTTGCGCGCTGCTCGAATCGGGCGCGGTGCGCTGCTGGGGCCGCAACGCCTACGGTCAACTCGGCACACTGGCGTACGACGACATCGGCGACGACGAGCTACCGAGCGCGGGTGTGAACGTCGACGTCGGCGCGGCGGTCAGGAAGCTGGCCGCCGGCGGCGAGCACACCTGCGCCTTGCTGGAGTCGGGCGCGGTGCGTTGCTGGGGCATCAACGTCCATGGGCAGTTGGGGTACGCCAACACCCAGAACGTCGGGGCCGTGTTACGGCCGGCGGAGGTCGGCGACGTGCCGCTGGGCGCCAAGGCCGTCGACGTCGTGGCCGGGCGCGATCACACTTGCGCGCTGTTGGAAAGCGGCGCCGTGCGTTGTTGGGGCCGCGGCCAATACGGCGCGCTCGGCTACGGCAACCGGGTCGACGTCGGCGACGACGAAACCCCCGCGCAGATCGGCGATGTTCCGCTGGGCGGCGGAGCGCTCGAAATCAGCGCCGGCTGGTACCACACCTGCGCCCGCTTGGCGTCGGGCGTGCGCTGCTGGGGCTACGGAGGTTTGGGCGAGCTTGGCTACGCCTCGACGGCCACCATCGGCGACGACGAGCCGGCCGGCGCGGGCGGCGACATCGCGCTCGGCGGACAAGCCGTCGGGGTGAGCGCGGGCCTTCACCATACCTGCGCCGTGCTGAACAACGGCAAAGTCCGTTGTTGGGGCTACGGGCTCGACGGCAGGCTCGGCTACGCCAACCTCGACGACATCGGCGACGACGAGACCCCGGCCACCGCCGGCGACGTCGACGTCGGTCAGTCCGTGTCGAGCATTCGCGCCGGCGGCGCGCACACCTGCGCCTTGCGAGCCGACCTCAGCGTGTTGTGTTGGGGCGACGCCGCCTTCGGTGAGCTGGGAACCGGCAACACGGCCACGATTGGCGACGAGGAAACGCCGGTCGGTGGCGGGCCCGCCCTGCGTGAGCTCGACGCTTGCCTGGCGGGCGCCAGCAGCTGCTCGCCCCACGCTACCTGCTCCAATACGTTCTACGGCTTCAGCTGCACCTGCAACCTCGGCTACACGGGCGACGGGCGAAGCTGCGCGCTAGCGCCGGCGGTGGTCAGCACGGCGACCGGCGCCGAGCACACGTGCGCGCTCACCAATTTGGGTACGGTGCGGTGCTGGGGCTCGGCTTCCTACGGTCAGCTCGGGTACCCGGGAGGCCCGGACATCGGCGACAACGAAGCACCCAAAACCGCGGGTGACGTCGACGTCGGTGGCACGGTGGCGCAGCTGGTCGCGGGCGATCTGCACACCTGCGTGCTGTTGAGCAGCGGCAGCGTGCGTTGTTGGGGCTCGAACGCGCAGGGCCAGCTCGGCTCCGGCAACACCAACACCGTCGGAGACGACGAAACGCCGGCCAGCGCCGGTGACGTGCAGCTTGGCGCTAAAGCAACCTCCCTCGCCGCCGGCCAGGCTCACACCTGCGCGCTGCTGCAGAGCGGTGCCGTGCGTTGCTGGGGCCTCGGAACTGCCGGCCGCCTGGGCTACGGCAATACCAGGAGCATCGGCGACAACGAAACGCCGGCCAGCGCCGGTGACGTGCCGCTCGGCGGCTCGGCCCTGGCCATCACCGCCGGCAAGGACCACACCTGTGCGTTGCTGAGCGGCGGCAAGGTTCGCTGCTGGGGCAATGGCGTCAACGGCCAGCTCGGCTACGGCGTCGTCGGCAAGAGCATCGTGGGGGACGACGAGGCGCCGTCGACGGCCGGCGACGTGCCGCTCGGTGGCACGGCGGTGGCCATCGCCGCCGGCGGCACGCGCACCTGCGCGATCTTGTCGGGAGGCTCGGTGCGCTGTTGGGGCTACGGGCTGTACGGCGGCCTGGGCTACGCCAACAAGCTGTCCATCGGTGACGACGAGACCGCGGGTAGCGCGGGCAACGTCAATGTGGGCGGCAGCGTCGTCCAGCTCGCGCTCGGCTTGAATCACACTTGCGCGCGGCTGGACAGCGGCAGTGTACGTTGTTGGGGCTACGGCGCCAACGGTGCGCTCGGCTACGCTTCCACCCAAAACATCGGCGACAACGAGACGCCTGCTTCGGCGGGCGACATCGCGATTGGCGGAACGGCGTTGCAGCTCGCCGCCGGCCAGAACCACACCTGCGCCGTGCTGCCCGGCGGCGTGCGGTGCTGGGGTCTGGGCGCGTCCGGTCGCCTGGGCTACGGAACGACCATCACGCTCGGCGACAACGAAGCCCCGGCCAGCGTCGGCTTCGTCGACGCCCTGTAGCCGTCACTTCACGAGCGACAAGATGGCGTGCGTTTCTTGCGCGCCGAGCGAGCCGAATTGCACGCCAAAGCCGTTGGCTTTCGACCAGCGCACCACGCCCGGCAGCCGCACGTCGTGGCGGGCTCCCGGTAGCCGGCCAACGATGACTACCGGCTCGGCGTATTCCGGTTGCTCACTCGACTCGATGAACATCCCGCCAATCCCGATGTCTCGGGCCGTTCCCCGAATACTTGAGCCGTCCTGCCGTTCGCACACCACGGCAATTTCGATTGGCGCGCGCTGGTGGGACCGTTTGTCGATTCGCGGAGCTCGTTGAGCAGAAACCATCTGCCTCCGGGTGGAGCCGATTGCCCGGGATTATTGAACCAAATCGCCAAACCGTCGTTGTCTTATCGCGACGTGCGCAAACGTCGTGAGCCCACGTAGTGAAACGTGAGCCAGGCAGGCTTGCAGGTTCGGAAGTCGCTGACACAAAGCGATATTACGCCCCTCCATGATCACTCTGAACCAGCACCCCGTCGTCGCGGGCAGGTCTCGATTAATCGCGACGGCGAAAATATTTAACATGCTGTGTGTCGAGGTGTGACTACGCCCTAGCGGCGGAGCAACCGATGGACGAAGCGACGCACACCGAGACACGCGAAACACGTGAAAGAAGCGCTCGCGACGCTTCCGAAGCCGTGAGCTGAGTGCTATTTTCAAAATTTCCGTCTTGGCCAATTAAGGAGTTGCCGCCACATGCAGAAGATCGCTCACAGTGTGTTTTCGGATGAGCCCGAGTCTCGAGACGCGGGTCAAACCGCCGCTCAGGCGTTGGTCGCAGAGCTCGGAGGAGTCGCGCCCAAAGCCGTCATCGCGTACGCGACGATGAACCACGATCAGCAGGCCGTCTTGGAGGGCGTGCGAGCCGGCATTGGTCAAGGTCCGCTGCTGATCGGTTGTTCGGTGCAAGGCGTCGTGTCCAACGACAACCTGACCGAAGACGGCTTCGCGCTCGGCTTGATGGGGTTCGGCGGCGCAGAGCTCGAGTGCGCGGTGGCGCTGGAGCGTGAGGTGCAAACCGGCCCCAAAGAGAAGGGGCGTCTGCTCGCGCAGAGCCTCAAGCGAGATCTCAAAACCGAGCCCAAGGCCATCCTCGTGTTCTACGATCCCCTCGCGGGAATGGACGTCGAGGCCGTGCTCGAAGGCATGAGGCTGGAGGTCGACTGTCCGATCGTGGGCGGCGCGGCGGGGCAACCTTGGGGTCCGCCGAAACAGACGTTTCAATACTGGGACCGTGAGGTGCTGTCTCACGGCGTCGTGGCGCTCGCGCTCACCGGCCCATTCGCGGTGGAGGTCGGTATCTCGCACGGTACCTCGCCGACCGGTATTGCGAGCGTGGTCACCAAGGCGGCTGGCAATCACATCATCGAAATCGACGGCCGACCCGCGGTCGAGGTCTGGCGCGAGACCACCGGCTGCCAAGAAGAGGACCTCGTCCACCAAAGCCACCTGGCGGCGTGGGCCGTCGGCGTCGAAATCAAAGGCAGCGGCGGTCAGGTCGAGCGCCTGATTCGCGGTGCCTTCGGCTTTGCGCCCGACACCGGGGCAATCATTCTGCAAGCCGCCGTGCCGGAAGGCACGAGGGTGATGCTGTATCACCGCACCATCGACAACGTCTTGAGCGGCACCCAGGCGATGGGGCGCGATCTTGCAACCCGCCTATCCGGTCGCAAGCCCTGGGCGGTGCTGGGCTTCGAGTGCGCGGCTCGTACGTATCCGTTCCTGGGTGAAGCCAACACCAACAAGGAGCACCAAGGGTTGCGCGCAGCGGTTGCGCCGGACTCACCCTGGCTGGGCATGATGGCTTGGGGTGAAATCGGTCCGTGCGCAGGCCGGCCGGCTTTCCACAACTATACCTACCCACTTCTGCTGCTGGTCGACTAGGAAGGCGAGTATCTTGATCGCGGCTATCGTGCACCTCGGGTGAGATCTTGGACGGCGAAGAGCAGCACCTCAGAGAAAAAGCGCGACTGCTGCTGCAGCGTGAGCGAGAGCATTTCGAGCTGCTCCAAAAATACGAGCGGCTGGCGGTTTGGCTAGGGCTCGGGCAGGCGCTGCCCGAGCTGTTCCTCGATCGCAAGAGCACGCCGCAGCAACGGTGGGATCGCGTCCGCAAGATGCTGATCTCACGCTTGCGCGTGCAGCGCGTCGTCGTGCTCGAAGTCGTCGCGGGAGAGCTGCGGCCGGTGGTCCCGGCCGGCCCGGCCAAACCGCTTCCACCAGACGTGCGGGCGCTCGTGGACGCCCGCTCATCCGGTTTCTGCAACGATCCCGAGCACGAAGACGAGCGACCCAGCCGTGCGCTCGCGGAAGCGTTGGGGCTTCACCGCTTCATGTGGGGCCGCATCGCTCCCAGCTCGGGCTCCGAGCTGCTGCTGGCAGCTGGCTTCGACCGCGCCAAGGCCTCCTTTCAGTCCCCGTTCATCGATCAGGACGCGGCATTTTTCAGCAACGCAACCCAACACATCGAGTCGTTGGTCGCCAACGCCATGCTGGTTGCCGAGCTCGAGCGCGAGACAGCGCAGCTGCAGGCCGCCAATGTGACGCTCGAAACGCGCGATCACGAGCTGCAGCAGGCAGCGCGCGAGCTGCTGGAGGCCAACGAGTCGCTCGAGCGGCGCGTGCGGGAGCGCACTCGAGAGCTGGCCGACAAGAACCGCGATCTACGCTTGGTGCTCGACAACATCGACCAAGCCCTGGTCACGGTGGATTTGGAAGGACGCCTGGCGCTGGAGCGTTCCAGCGTCGTGGAGCGCTGGTTCGGAGCCGAAGGCAAGCCGTTCTTCCTCGACTACGTTACTGGCGATTCGCGCTTCTCTTCATTGCTCAGACTGGGTCTGAGCGCCCTACGTGACGACGTCTTGCCTCGTGAGGTTTGCCTCGATCAGCTGCCGCAGTTGCTGGCGCTGCACGGGCGGTACTTCCAGTGCCGCTACCTGCCCATCGAGGAGCGCGACCAGCTCAGCGGCCTCTTGTTGGTGATCGACGACGTGACGGAGCGACGCGCGCGAGAGCGAGCCGACGCCGAGCAGGGCGAGCTGTTGGCGGCCTTCAAAGCGCTGATGCAGGATCGCAGTGGCTTCGTCTCATTCGTCGAGAATACGGGGCACGCGCTGGCACGGCTGGCGGAGCCGACGTGTCCACCTGTCGTGCAGAGCCAACTGCTGCACACCCTCAAAGGTAACGCCGCTACGTTGGGGCTGCGCGTCATCGCCGACCAATGCCACGCCGCCGAGTCGGAGCTGGCCGAGGAGGGTGAGGTTCGGCTCGAGACCCTGGAAGGCATCAGGACACGTTGGGCCGCCATTCTGCAAACGGTGAGCTCGGTGGCCCCCCGGGGCTTGGATCGCGTCATCGAAGTCAGCGAAGACGAGCTCTTGCGGCTCGTTGCCAGCGCCGAAAGAGGAGCGCCCGCGCCGGAGCTCGTCGACGAGCTGCAGCTGTTGCGACGCGAGCCCGTGGCGCGTTCGTTGGACCGGTTGGCGAAACACGCGCAAGCGCTGGCGGCGAGGCTCGGACGCCCACCGCTACGCATCGAAGTCAGCGCGGACGACATCCGTCTCGAGCCTTCGACCTGGACGCAGCTGTGGTCCGCCCTGGTGCACGTCGTGCGCAACGCCATCGATCACGGCGTGGAGCTGCCGGAGCAACGCTTGGCCCAGGGTAAATCTGCGAGCGGGGAGCTGCGCTTCTCGGCCCAGCGCATCGGCCTCGGCTACTGCCTGGAAATTCGCGACGACGGGCGGGGCGTGGACTGGCCGAGCGTACGCCGCATGTGTCAAGCGCGCGGGTGGCCCTGCGACTCACGTGAAGATCTGGTCGCGGCCCTGCTCGCGCCCGGCTTCACCACGCGGACGGAGGTCAGCGAGACTTCGGGCCGCGGTGTGGGCCTGTCAGCGGTGGCAGAAGTGGTGCGTGATTTGGGCGGTGTGCTGCACGTCGACAGCCAGCCCGGGGAAGGTACCACCCTGTCGCTGTCGTTCCTGTCCACGGGGCCCGAGCGCTCGAGCTGAGCGTCGGCGTAGGGCATCGCGCCGCCGGCCTCGATGACCGGCGCGGTGGGTTTCACGAAAACGCCGACAGAAGCTTGCGGCTCTTGGCGTCCAGCTCTTCCGGCCGCGGAATCAAGTAGCGCATGCCATGCGAGTCGGTGATCAGGTGGCGGCCGTCGGTCAGCCGACGAATGTGGTCTTCCTGCTCGACGATGAAGTCGCGAGCGCCGCGATCGGTGACGACGCGCCAATTGGATTGGGTGGCGGCTTCCAACACCGCTTCGATGCGCTCGACGCGCGGCAACAGCTCGGTGGCGGCCAGCGCGCTCTGCAGCGCGCGACGGCTCTCGGCCGGCAGCGCCGTGGGCGATTCCAGGCAGCACAGCTCGCGCCCACGCGGATCGACCAAGCCGATGAAGCGCTCTGGATCGGTGAGAGGGAAGCAGCGCCGGGCCAACACCGTGATGCGTTGCCCGTCCGTGGTCTCGGCGCTCAACGTGTCGCTGTCGGGCGCCCAGTGCAGCCGCAGCTCGTGGGCGGCAGGCGCGTGAAAAGGAGACGACAACAGCTCGGGCTCTTCCGGCGCACCTTCCAGCGCCTCGGGCTCGAGGCCGGGCATCGACGTTTGTTGGATGCGCTGCAGCCGCGCGTACTCGCCCCCTCGCGCCATCAGCTCGGCGTGAGTGCCGGTTTCGACCACCTTGCCGTCCTTCAGCACCAGCAAGCGGTCGGCCTTGGCCAAAGTGCTGAGGCGATGCGCGATCGCGATGGTGGTGCGACCGCGCACCACGTTGTCGAGCGCGCGTTGAATTTCGCGCTCGGTCTGGACGTCCACGGCGCTGGTCGCCTCGTCCAGCACCAAGATCTGCGGATCGACCAAGATCGCCCGCGCGATGGCCACGCGCTGCCGTTCGCCGCCCGACAACGATTGTCCCCGCTCACCGACCAATGAATCGTAGGCCTCCGGCAGCTTGAGCACGAAATCGTGCGCCCGCGCCGCGCGTGCGGCTTCGAGCACCTGCCCGGGCTCGGCGTCGGGCAAGCCGTAGGCGATGTTTTCGCCGATGGTGCCGAAGAACAAGAACGAATCCTGCAGCACGATGCCGATGTGCCGCCGGTACTGCTCGACCGACAGCGTCGTCACGTCGATGCCGTCGAGGCGCACGCGGCCGTCCGAGGCGTCGTAAAAGCGGCACACCAGGTTGGCCACCGTGCTCTTGCCCGAGCCGGTATGACCGACGATACCCAACATCTGCCCCTGCGGCAGGGTGAAGCTCACGTCGTCGAGCACCAGGCGGCTGCCGTAGCGAAACGAGACGTGCTCGAACGCAAGCTCGCCTTTCACGCTGCCGAGCGGCACCTCGGTCTTCGGCTTCAGCACGCTGGGCACGCGATCGAGAATCTCGAACAAGCGCTGCGCGGCCGCCGATGCGCGCTGCGTGAGCGTGAGCATGCGGCTCATGCTTTCGACGCGCCCGTACAGCCCGCCGATGTAGGCGATGAACGCCGTCAAAACGCCGACCGTGATGCGGTGGTGCAACACTTGGTGCGCGCCGACCGCCCACACCACCAATAGCCCCATCTGGTTCAGCAGCGCGACCAGCGGCCAAAAGGACGTCCACAGCCGGTTGGTGCGGTTGTTCACCTCCACGATGCGCTGGTTGGCTTGCTCGAAGCGCTTGATCTCGCGCTGCTCTTGCGAGAACGCCTTGACCACGCGGATGCCGGGGATGGTGTCGGCCAGGATGTTGGTCATCTGCGACCATACCCGGCCACCGCGCAAGAAGCCGTGAGTGAGCGTGCCGCGCATGCGCACCATGAACCAAGCGATGGGCGGAAACGACACCAGCGCCGCCGTCGCCAATAGCGGATCCAGCGAGAACAGCACCACCGCCGTGCCCACGATCAACAGCACGTCGGTCACGAAGTCGATCAACGTGTCGGACAGGAACGAGCACAGCCGATCGGTCTCCGAGCTGATGCGTGAGATCAGATCGCCGGTGCGCTTGCCGCCGAAATACCCGATGGAAAGCCGCGTCAGATGCGAAAACGCGCGGTTGCGCAGATCAGCACTGATGACCTCGCTCACCCAAGCAAGCACCGCGCCCCGAGCCCAAGCCAACAGCCAAGCCACGAGCGCCGCCGCCCCGAGCCCGCCCAAATACAAGACCAGCGTGCGCTGGGCGGCTTCGGCGCCAGGAGCCGCTTGCGCTTGCCAAGGCACGAGCACCTTGTCGACCAGCGGCATGGTCAAGTAGTTCGGAATCAGGCTGACACCGGTGGTGGCCAGCGTGAGACCGAAGCCCAGCAGCACCACGCCCAAGCGCGGTCGCGCGAAGTCGAACAAGCGCAACAGCGGGCTGTGCGCCCCAGCTACGACCGGCGTGTCGTCGCTGGCCTCCAGCGACTCGTCGGGGAGCGGCGCGTCGGCCGGGCGCCCCAAGGCCTCGGCCAGCTCCGCCGCGTTGCGCGCGCAAGCCAACGTGTATCGAAAGCGCACGGCCACGCCCGCGCGGCGCAGGAACAACTCGCACACGCCCGCGTGCTCCCGGCGCTCCACCTCGATCGGAGCGTCACGGCGCAGCTCGGCGGGCGCGCCCCGGTCGTCCACGAACCAAACTCGCTCGGAGGTCACGACGACGAGCCGGTCCGAAAAGCGCAGCTCGGCGTCCAGGTCGGGCCGAAAAACGCACAAGATTTTTTCAGCGGGCGCGAGCTCGAAACCGGCGAGGTCGCTATTTTCTGCGCTCTTGGCGGAGTTTTTCATGGCACCGGCCGGCGTTCCTGACGGACGCCCGCGGAATTCGCGGCGAAACGTGACTCACGGGTGGGGCCTCCGTCAACGCCCGGGAACTGGCGCGCCGAGGTTTCTGCGAATAAAGGGATGCAGGCCTTCATTTTCGGCCCGCGCCTCCCATGCAGATTCGCAAAATCTTCGACCTCAATGGTCCGAACATCTGGTCGAACAAGCCGGCCATCGAGGCGTGGGTCGACCTGGGGCACTTCGAAGAGCTACCGACCAACAAGCTCAGCGGCTTCACCGAACGGCTGATGGGCTACCTGCCCTCGCTGATCGAGCACCGCTGCAGCATCGGCGAGCGAGGCGGGTTCTTGCAACGGCTGGAGACCGGCACCTGGCTCGGCCACGTGCTCGAGCACGTGACGCTCGAGCTCCAGTCCCTCGCCTACTCACCGGTCGGCTTCGGCCGCGCGCGAGAGACGCTGGAATACGGCGTGTACAAGGTCGTCGTACGCTGCGAAAACCCGCGCTTTGCCGAGCTGTGCATGCGCCGCGCTCGCGAGCTGATTCTTTCGATCGTCGACGACAAGCCGTTCGATCTCACCGCTGAGCTGAAAGAGCTGCGAATCCAGGGTGGGCATTTGTGCCTCGGCCCCGGCACGCAAGCCATCGTCGACGCGGCACGGGCGCGCGGCATCCCGTTCTTGCGCCTGACCGACGGCAACCTGGTGCAGCTCGGCTACGGCAAGGCGCAACGCCGCATTTGGACGGCCGAGACCGACGGTACTTCCGCGGTTGCCGAGAGCATCGCCCAAGACAAAGAGCTGACCCGGCGCCTGCTGGCCGCCGCTGGCGTCGCCGTGCCCACGGGGCGAACCGTCACGGACGCGACCGACGCCTGGCTGGCCGCGCAGGAGCTGGCCGAGCCCGTCGTGGTCAAGCCCGTCGACGGCAACCACGGGCGCGCGGTCTCGATCCGCCTCGACACCGAGGACGCCATCCGCGAGGCCTACGAGCTGGCGGCCAAGGAGGGCAGCGGCGTGATCGTCGAGCGCTTCATCCCCGGCACCCAACACCGCGTCTTGGTCGTCGGCGACCAAGCCGTGGCCTCGGTCAGCGGTGAAGCGGATGTGCTGCAAGGCGACGGCACCTCGACCATCCAACAGCTGATCGACGTGGCCAATCGCGACCCGCGCCGCGGCGTCGGCCAGACCTGGGTGCTGAGCCGCATCGAGCTGACGCCCATCGTGCTCGAGCTCTTGCGCCGGCAAAACTTCACGCCCGACTCCGTGCCCCAAGCCGGCGAATCCGTGCTCGTGCAGCACCACGGAGATCTCACCGTCGACGAAACCGACCGCCTGCACCCGGAGGTCGCCGCCATGTGCGTTCTGGCCGCGCAAGCAGTCGGCCTGGACATCGCCGGCCTGGACGTGGTGGCGGCGGACATTGGCGTGCCGCTCGACGCCCAAGGTGGAGCGGTGATCGAGGTGAACGCCAGCCCGGGGCTGCTCGCACACCTGAAGCCGCTGCAGGGCAAGCCGCGCCCGGTCGGTGAAGCGATCGTCAACCAGCTCTTCGCTGCCGGAGAGCAGGGTCGGGTGCCCTTGGTAGCCGTGTCTGGTACCGCCGGCCGCACCGAAGCGGCGGCGCTGATCGCCCAATGCCTCATCGCGGACGGTCACACCGTGGCGCGCGCAGACAGCTCCGGCTTGTACCTAGGCGCGCGGGTTTTGCGCGCGGGCGCCGCCGCGGACGCCCAAGGCGGCACGCACGCCTTGATGAACCCGAGCGCCACCGCGGTCGTGCTCGAGACGAGCGAGCGCTCCGTGCTCGAAGAAGGCCTCAGCTTCGACCATTGCCAGGTGGCGGTCGTGACCACCAGCGCCGGGGCCGAGGCAGTTGCTCGCCCGGGGGTCGAAGACCGCACCGCCGTCGACAAAGCATTGCGGGCGCCGGTGGACGTGGTGCTGCCGGATGGGTTCGCGGTGCTCAACGCCTCCGACCCGGTGGTGGCCGGCATGGCCCAGCACTGCAAAGGCAAGGTCGTGCTGTTCGGGGACGCGCCGGAAGCGTCGCCGTTGAAGGAGCACCTGGAGGCCGGCGGACAGGCGCTGGTTCGGCTCGGGGGCCAGCTCATCTGGTGGAAAGGAAGGGAGAAATTCCCGCCCCTCTCCGTATCGATCCTGACTGAATCAACGGAAGCTTCGAGCGTCGAACCCTTGATGGCAGCCGCCGCCGCAGTCCTAGCGCTCGGGGTGTCACGGTCTGCGCTTGAAGCTTTCCTGAGTAAATCCGGATACTAAGCTCCCTATCGCGCGGCCGGACGCTGGATCTGCTATTGCGTCCGCCGGGTTTCGCTCCCGCTTCCCTCCGATGAAAATCGAATCCCTTCGCTCACTTCGCGGCCCCAACCTTTGGTCGAACCAAACGGTGCTGGAGGCGTTGGCCAGCTTCGACGGCCCCGTCGTTCTCGACGAAGCCAAGAAGATCGCACACCGTGCGCTCGAGCTGCAGCAAGCCGTCGGCAGCCACGTCACCTTCTGCGAGGTGCGGCCGGTGTCCGAGCGCCAATGCCGGCTCATCGTTCAATACAGCGAGGAAGAAGTCGGCAAGCGCGCGCTCGAGCTGGCGCTGAGCCAGCCGCTCAGCGTGCCGGTCGCCGAGGTGGGCGAGTTGCCTACACTTCGCGCCCTGGCCGAAGAGGTCCGCTTGGGGCCGAGCACCGGCTCCATCGTGCGCGCCGCCGAGAGCCGCGGCATTCCTGCCCGCCGCATGACCGGCGGCAGCTTGGTGCAGTTCGGTTTCGGTTCGCGCCGTCGCCGCATCTGGGCCGCCGAGACGGACCGCACGAGCGCGATCGGTGAGTCGATTGCGCAAGACAAAGACCTGACCAAGAGCCTGCTGTCGGCCATCGGCGTCCCGGTGCCGGAAGGGCGCGTGTGCACCACGGCCGAGCAAGCCTGGGAGGCGGCGCAAGCCATCGGTCTGCCGGTCGCGGTCAAGCCGCGCAAGGGCAATCAAGGCAAAGGCGTCTCGACCGCGCTGGACACGCGCGAAGCGGTGATAACCGCGCACGAAATTGCGGTGGCCTACGACGGCGAGACCATCGTCGAGCGCCACCTGTACGGCTCCGATCACCGTCTCTTGGTGATCGGCGACCGTTTGATCGCGGCCGCCCGGCGCGAGCCGCCGTCCGTCGTCGGCGACGGCACGGCTTCGATCGCGGTGCTGGTGGCCCGCGAGAATCAAAACCCGCTGCGCGGCGACGACCACTCCACCAGCCTCAGCAAGCTGCGCCTGGACAAGATCGGCCTGGAGCATTTGGCCGAACAAGGCCTGACCGCCGACAGCATTCCGGCCAAGGGCCAGAGGGTTTCGCTGCGGCGCAACGCCAACTTGAGCACCGGCGGCAGCGCCACCGACGTCACCGACACCGTACACCCCGAGGTGGCGGCCCGCGCCATCGAAGCGGCGCGCATGGTCGGCCTGGATGTGGCCGGCATCGACGTGGTGGCGACGCGCATCGACCAGCCACTGGAAGTGACGCGCGGCGCCATCGTCGAGGTCAACGCCGCCCCGGGGCTGCGCATGCACCTCGAGCCGTCGGCGGGCAAAGGGCGCGCCGTGGGCGAAGCCATCATCGAGTCGATGTTCCAGCCCGGTGACGACGCCCGCATTCCGATCGTGGCCGTCACCGGCACCAACGGCAAAACGACCACCACCCGCTGCATCACCCACATTCTGGCGCGCACTGGCTTGCGCGTTGGCATGACCTGCACCGACGGCATCTACGTGGAAGGGCGCCGCATCGACACCGGCGACTGCAGCGGGCCGAAGAGCGCGCGGGCGGTGTTGATGCACCCGCGCGTGGACGCGGCCGTGCTCGAAACCGCGCGCGGTGGCATCTTGCGCGAGGGCTTGGGTTTCGATCTGTGCGACGTCGCGATCGTGACCAACGTCGGTGAAGGCGACCACCTGGGTCTGAACGGCATCGACGAAATCCGCGATTTGGCGCGAGTGAAGGCCGTCCCGGTACGCGCGGTTTCGGCGCGCGGTGCGGCCGTGCTCAACGCCGACGACCCGCTGGTGGTGGAGATGGCCAAGCTGTGCCGCGGCACGGTCGTGTACTTCAGCCGCAACGAGAGCTCACCGGTGCTGGCGGCGCATCGTGCGGCGGGCGGCACGGTGGTGACGGTCATCGACGGGCAGCTCGCGATCGCCCGCGGGCGCCAGGTCACGCCGGTGGCGCGCATCGACCAACTGCCGCTCACGGTCGGCGGACGGGTCGGCTTCCAAATCGACAACCTGCTGGCCTCCGTGGCCGCCGCCCATTGGCTGGGCATCCCGCTCGAAGCCATTCGCACCGGGGTCAAGACCTTCACCAGCGACGTGGCCAGCGCGCCGGGTCGCTTCAACGTGCTCACCCATCAGGGCAGCACCATCGTGCTCGACTACGGCCACAACGCCTCCGCCTTGATTGCGCTGAACGAGGCGCTGGCGAAGTTTCCGCACAAGCGCCGCAAGGTCGTGTACACGGCCGCCGGTGATCGCCGTGACGTCGACATCAAGCGTCAAGCCCAGCTTCTGGCCGGCTTCTTCCACGAGATCTACATCTACGAAGATCAGTGCACACGCGGCCGCGCCGACGGCGAAATCATTCGCCTGATGCGGGAAGGCTTCGTCAGCGCTCCCCAGAGCCCGCGGGTGCTGCAAGCCCCCGGTGAGATGGCCGCCATCGGTGCCGCCATCGCGCGGCTCGAGCCCGGCGATCTCTTGCTCTGCCAGGTCGACCAAGTCGAAGAAGCGCTGGCGTTCGTCAACGGCATGCTCAAGCAGGCCGAGACCAGCGCGCGCCCCTTGGCGCAAATGGCCGCCAACTTCGCGGCCGCGTTGATGGTCGTCCTGAGCGGCATGGGCGGCGCGTAGGCGCCTTCCGGCTCTGGGCAGGCGCGGTGCGACCCCAGATTTTTTCACAGGAAGGTCAGAAGATCAGAAGGCGGGAATTGGGGGCTCGCCGCGCCTGCGGCGCGCACGAGATAGCGAGTCCGCGAGCGGCAGCGCGAACCCCCAAATTTCTCGCCTCTGTCTCGACCTCCCGTCCTCCCATCCTCCCTGTGAAAAGATCTCGAGCGGCCCAACGTGGCCCGGGACCGACACGGTAGTTTCTGCGATTGAGGCTGCGGGGTGGCAGCCCTTGACTCAGCCGAAAAATTCGCGAATTTGGTCGGCACGGGCGCGGGCGTCTTGGCGGCCGATTTCGATCAGCTCGTGAGCAAAACCGCCGTCGAACAGCATGTAAGATGCCCAATCGGCTTCGGCTTCGGGTGCGTCGCGGGCAGCGCGCTCCAACAGGTAACGCGCGATGGGCTTCAAGTCTTTGAGCTTGAGCGATTTGCGAATGTATTCTGCCGCCAGCCGGCCTAGGTCGCGCGAAGGCGTGAACGTCAAAGTCTTGATGCGCCGGTAGGGCATGCCGCGGTGCCGCACCCAAACGCGGTGCACGCGCTCCAAATCTTCCGGCGACAGCGTCTCTTCCAAGACTTCCATCATCTGGTTCAGGCGATCGAGCACTTGAAGATCGTACTGCACCGGATCCAACAAGAGCGCGTTCAACAACTTGCCGACGAGGAAGATCGGACTCAGGTCCTGCATCTGCGCGTGGTCCGCCGCTTCCACCGCCGCCACTTCGCGCACCGAACGCTCGTGGCGCACCGAGATGACGACCAGCCGCTCCGCGCCGGCGCGAATGGCGGGGGCAATGGGCGTGTTGAAGCGCAAGCCGCCGTCGCAGTAATAGTGATCGCCCAGCTTGCGCGTGGGAAACAGCAAAGGAATGGCGGCGGAGGCCAGCACGTGATCGGCGGTGATGCGCTCGAAGGCGGTGACGCGCCGCTCGTCGCGGGTGTTTTCGATGCGGACGCCGGGCGCGCCCTCCGTGAACACGGTGGTGCGGCCGGAGACGACGTGCAAAGCCGCGACCATCACCGCGCGCACGATGCCGGCGTCCACGTTCCGGTGCATACGCTCCCAGTCGACGGTACGGCGCACCAGCACCTCCACCGCGCGCGTATCGAGCAGGGATTTGCCGAGGATCTTAGAGTTCGCCCAGCGCCGGAAGGCGTCGGGCAACGGGGCCAGGCCGAGCGGGCGGACGCGCGCGTGGTCGTCCAGGCGCAAGCTCTGCCAGGTGTCGACCAAGCGCTCGACGCGGTGGTCGTGACTGTCGGCGTTGGCGGCGAAATACGAGGCGTTGATGGCGCCCACCGAAGTGCCGGCAAAAACATCGAACAGCGCTTGCTCGCCGGGCTCGCGATCGAGCACCTCGACCATGCCCGCCACCACACCCACCTCGTACGCGCCGCGCATCCCGCCACCGGAGAGCACCAAAGCCGTCGGCGGCTGGGGGGGGCGCATCCCGCAATTCTGCCCTGAACTCGCGCCTCAAGTCCAAAACCAGGCGTGAAAGGGTTTCCAAGCGCCGCGTCCACTGCAACAATCTGGCGAATCCCTAGAAAGGCGTCTTCCGTGGCTGGTCCGTCGAGTTTTCATTCATGGCGCTGCCCGAGCAGGTTTTCAGCCCCTGCCCCAGCGAGCGTCCCGTGAACGCCCCCGCTGCCCGTCCCCAGGCCGCGCTGACATTGAAAGCGGCCGGCCGTACTGACATCGGCCGCCGGCGCCAACACAACGAAGACGTCGTGCTGGTACGTGAAGATTTGGGCCTATTCGTGGTGGCCGACGGCGCGGGCGGACACAACGCCGGTGAGGTGGCCAGCGCTCTGGCCGCGCGCTCGATGGAGAACTACTTCGGTGCCACCATCCGCGCCACCCACGAGCTGCCGGAGTTCAATCGCCTGGGCATGCCGAACGGTGCGCGGAGACTGTCCAGCGCCGTGCACAAGGCCAACCGCGACGTGGTCGAGATCGCGCGGACCTCGGCCAAGCACCGCGGCATGGGCACCACCGTGGTGGCGGCCTGTTTTTCGCCGCGCTCCGGTTTGATGCACGTGGCCCACGTGGGTGACAGCCGCTGCTATCGCATGCGCGGCGGTGGCTTCGAGCTCTTGACCCAGGACCACTCGCTGCTCACCGACGTGCTGGAGCAACGGCCAGAGCTGGACGACGACATGCTGGCGCGCCTGCCCAAGAACATCGTGACCCGCGCCATCGGTCTCGATGGTCAGCTCCGCGTGTCGATTCGCTCGTTTTCGGTGGTCGAAGGCGACCGCTACCTGCTCTGCTCCGACGGCCTGAGCGGTCCCGTGCCCGCGGTCGAGCTGGCCGAGCTGCTGGCCCTGCGCGAAACGCCGCTCGAGATCAGCCAGCGGCTGATCGTGCGCGCCAACGAGAAGGGTGGCCCGGACAACATCGCCGCGCTGATCATCGACTGCCAGGGCGGCCACAAAACCGCCCTGCCCGCCGACAGCGTGCCGCCGCCGCCGCCCGAAGTGCTGGAGATGTTCGCCGAGAGCGCGAGCGAGCCCGAGCTGTTGATCCTGGGCATTCAAGACTTGGACGTAGCCGACGCGGTGAGCGCGAGCGACGATCTGCTGAAAGCGATTGAGGACCTGATTGGACACCGTTAGCGCTACGCCCGCGATTGCTCTGCACCATCCGCCCGTTGCTTTCCTGGACTTGCCCCCCGTCGGCGGCAAGGTGGGGTCGGAGCCGGAAGACTTCTTGGTGGACGAGGTTCCGGCCTACGCCGCCAGCGGTAAAGGCGAGCACCAGTACGTCCAGGTGCAAAAACGGCTGCTGACGACGCCAGAGCTGGTGCGGCGGCTGGCCAAGGCCTGCGGCGTGAACGAGCGTGACGTCGGCTACGCCGGCTTGAAGGACAAATTCGCGGTGACGACGCAGTGGCTGTCGCTGGCGACCAAAACCGTCATTTCTCCTGAAATGCCATTGGGGGACGGCGTGAAGATCTTGGCCGTCACCCGCCACGACAACAAGCTGCGCACCGGCCACCTGCTGGGCAACCGCTTCACCATCACCCTCGTGGGTGTTCACGAACACGCTTTGGAGCACGCGGAACGCATCGCAGCGGGCTTGCGCACGGAGGGGCTGCCCAACTACTTCGGCGCGCAGCGCTTCGGGCACGCCGGACGCAACCTACCCGACGCGCTGGCTTGGCTCGCCCGCGGCGGACGCGGCCGCAATCGCTTCGAGCAGAAGCTGTTCCCCAGCGTGGTGCAGGCGGAGCTGTTCAATCGCTACTTGAGCGCGCGCCTGGCGCTCGGCGCGCGCCAGCTGATCGCAGGCGAGGTCGTTCGGCTAGAAGGAGCCGGTGCCATGTTCCGCGTCGACGACGTGGAAAAAGAGCAGCCGCGCTTGGCCGCGCGCGATCTCCACCTCACCGGTCCGATGATTGGGCCCAAGATGCGACCGGCGGCGGCCGACGCTTTGGCGCTCGAGCAAAAGCTGACGAGCGAGCTAGGCCTCGACGAAGCCATGCTGGGCGCGCTCGGGCGCGAAGCGCCGGGCACGCGCCGCGACTTGTTCGCGCCGCTGCCCGACTTGAAGATCGACGCCGTGACGGACCGCGACCAGCCAGCGTTGCGCCTGTCTTTCACTCTTCCAGCCGGCGGCTACGCCACCGAGGTACTGCGGCAGCTCACCCACGAGCCATTCTTGAGCGCTTCGGGCCACGCCAAGCCGCCCGCGGCAGCAGAGTCCGAGGCGGACTCGACGGGCAGCGACTAGTGCTGTGTCCCAGAAGCAACAATCGTTCCGATTGCTGCTTCTGGGGTCTGGCTACGCCAGGCGCGCGGCTGCGCCGCGCCCGCACTAGTCCCTTCCTCGGGGGCGTCCCGCCCCCGGAAACTGGCTGCGCCAGTTTCTCCCCCTCATCCGCTCCGCGGATGGCTAGTGCTTCATGGCACGCCAGGCCGCGTCGCCGGCGATTCGCTTCAAAGCAATCATTACCTTTGGGACATCGCACTAGAACGCCAATCAGTTTGCAGCCACTGCGTTCTAGGCCTTTCCTGGTGGGGGCGGCACGCGCCGCCCCCCTCGGCCGAAGTGAATTCGGCCGAGCCTCCCCCCACGCGGCGACGCCGGAAGTTACCAATTCGTGAAAATCGTTCTCCCAGCAAACCGTTTGTCGCACTAGCCGCCTATACTGCCCGCTCATGAGTGGGAACAACGCGAGCGTCGTGCAGGGGTTGTCGAACGCCAAGCTCGAAGCCTTGGTGGAAATGATGTTCTTGGCGGCGTCGGCCGACGGCGACTTCAGCGACGTCGAGCGCAAACACTTTCTGCAAAGCGTCGAGTCACTGACCGACGGTCGCTTGGGGAAAGGCGCGCTCGAGACCCTGCTCGAACGCGCCAAGACCGATTTGGAGACGAGCGGCCGCGAGGCGCGCCTGAGCGCGGTCAAAGAGCGGCTGCCGGATCCGGGCGCGCGCAAGGTGGCGCTGTCGTTGGCGATTCAGGTAACGGCTGCCGACGGCATCATCCGCACCAGCGAGCGCGAGCTGATCTTGGAAACGGCCGAAGCGCTCGAAATCGACCGCGACGAAGCGGCCGATCTCGTGATTCGCCTGACGCCCTAACGTAATTCGACAGTCACGGTGAGACGCGTCGTCTGCGGGCTGGCTCTGGCGGCGGCGACTTATACAAGCCGGTTTGTTGGCTGTTCCGGAGCGGGGTTGCCAAAATTCCGCGCGTGATGCCGAGACCCCTCAGCTTGCTCGGAATTGGCCTGTTCGGCGCCTTGCTCTCGGGCTGCGCGCACGAAACCGTTCAGGCTCAAGCGCCCGCCTCCGGTTGGGCCGCAGGTTGGGTTCTGCCCGCCAGCGACTACGAGTTTCCGCCCAAGACTCTGCCCCGCAAAGCGGGTGAGCCCGTCCACGCCACGCGCGGCAACACGCCCAAGCCACCGCTAACGCCCTCGCCGCTGCGCTTCGCCGCCGCCCCCGGCGTGCCGACCTACGCCGACGGGCGCCCTCGCCCGCTCGCTCCCGAGCTGATCGCGGCCGAATTTCCTGGCGGCGACGCTTGCCTCGGCGAGCTGCGCAACGCCGGCGTGCCGTTTCAGGTGGTGGCCGAAAAGCGCGGCGTGTCCACGCCCATCGCCATCGAAGGTCCCATCGGCGGCGTGCGCTACTGGACCATCGGCGCCGGCCCCATGGTGTCCGACTGTCGGTTGGCGTTGGCGCTGGCCAAAGTGGCGCCCGAGCTGCGCGGCTTGGGCATCAGCGCCATGCGTTTTTCGGGCGCGTATTCGTACCGCATGGCCAAAGTCGGTCGCCTCAGCCTGCACGCCTACGGCCTGGCCCTCGATGTTCACGAGGTCACAGCCGACGGCAAGAGCTACGTCGTCGCCAAAGACTTCGCCAAAGGCCTCCCCAACGGGTGCGCCGCCGAAGCGCCGCTGCTCAACCGCCTGGCATGCCGACTCTCGCAACTGCGCCTGTTCCAAGAGCTGCTCACCCCCGACAGCAACGCCGACCACCACGACCACCTGCACATCGCCATTGCGCGCGCGCCTGGCTGAGGCAGCCGTAGGATCTGGAGGGGGAGGCCCAGTCTCGTGTGTGGCGACGCCGCCCAGCTGGGCGGCGAGACCGGCCTAGCCCAGCAAGCGCGCCAAGTCCGAGTGCTTCAGCAACAGCTGCACGGCCGTCTCCAAGCCGAGAGCGTCGTCTTGATCGAAGCGCGCTTCGAGCGGGCTGTCGAGATCGAGCACGCCGTACAGCTTGTCGCCGTCGAGCAAAGGCACGACGATTTCCGAGCGGGAGCGAGCGTCGCAGGCGATATGCCCGGGAAAAGCATGCACGTCGGGCACCACGATCGTGCGGCGTTCGCGCGCCGCGGCGCCGCAGACGCCGCGGCCGAGCGCAATGCGCACGCAAGCTACTCTGCCCTGAAACGGTCCGAGCACTAGCTCCTCACCCTTCAAGAAATAGCAGCCGGCCCAATTCAAATCAGGCAATAGCTCGAACAAGAGCGCCGCAAGATTGGCGCTATTGGCGAGACCGTCGCGCTCGTCGGCGAATAGCGCCGCCAGCTGCACGTTGAGCTCGCGGTAGACGACCGGCTTGGACGACTCGAGAGAGCGCTGTGCAACGAACATCGTGCCCAACGTAGCGCTCCTCAGAGCGCGCCACCACTGCCACCCCCGGACTCATTGCCAGCTCCCCCTCCGCCGCCTTCACCCCCTGCGCCAGCTTCTTCGGCCGCCTGCACCAGGGCGGCGATGTCGACGGGCTGCTGCGTCAACACGACGCCACCCTCCGACTCGCGCCGACACGGTTTATCGCTCACGACCAGCGGAATATTGCCCGAGAACAACACGACGACAGCGCCGCCAGGGCTCCTGAACGACAGGCTGTTGCCGGCAGGGTCAACGCAGCTCGGCGTCAAGAACCCGAATCCGGACGCGCGCCAGGTCGCCCGAAGCTCGCCGTCGACGAGCTCGACAGGGCCGCTCGCGATGTGTCCACCCACAACCGCTTGCTCGAGACAGCTAGTCCCGGCGCACGTGATCAGCGCGCCGTCCGGCAAGCTCACGATCGGAATCGTAACGAACGCCATGCACGTGACTGTCATTTCCATGCAGGCGGTTGGCCCGGCGCCGCCGAACGCCATGCCGCCACCTCCCGTAGTACTGCCCGCCACCATGCCCACGTGGCCTCCCGCTGCCGGACTGCCACCACCTGCGCTGCCGCCGGCCGTCTCACTTGCACGACCGCCCGCCCCGCCCCTCGGCGCGCCGACGCCCAGCGTACCGCCGCTCCCGGCAGCCTGATTCGACTTGTCCGAATCGCCACCCGTTGAGCGAGAGCCACAGCCCAGCGCGCTCGCCAGCACCGCGCCGAACAACCAACCACGAGTCAGCATGGCTTCCCTATCAAGCAAGAAGGAGGCCAGCTCCAATCACAAAATAAGCGAAGAAGCGCTGTGCCGGCTTGTGCCAAACGCCGACGGCTAAGAATGCGGCAGCGCGAAGTGGCGCACCAACAGCCCGCGCGTGAACGACGGGCGCAAGTAAAAGCCCTTGGGCAACGCCGCAAACGGCGCGCCGTCGGCGTCGATGCCCACGCGGCGGGCGCGAGAATTCGCGGCCTTCGGGCGAATTTGCAAGAAGTGACCGAGGTGGCCAGTCAGGGCTTCGACGTGGCCGCGACCGATGAAGCCGGCCAGCTCCTCCCAATCGGCGCGCAACACGGCTTCGTCTTCTGGGCTCAGCCGATACAGCAAGGCCTGACCGATCCGTCGCTGGCCCACCGGAATCTGCCGCTCGCCTTCGACCGGGACCCACAGCACCTGCGACAGCTTTCGGCGCACGCGCGAGTCGGCCCACTCGACCTGGCCGATTTCGGTGAGCGGAATGGTGCAAACGAACGTCGACTCCACCGGCGCGCCGACGCGATCGACCGGCAGCGTCTTCAGCTCGATTCCGAGCTCCGGAAAATCGGGCAAGGCGCGCGAGCCCGCGCTCGCCCCCAGCGCCCGCTCCACCAAGCTACCGACGAGACCTTTGGCGCGCCGCAAATCGAGCGGCACCGGCACGTTCATGCGGCCGGCCAGCTCCGCCAAGCGCAGGCCGGCAAGGGCCGCGGCGCGCTCGACCAGCTCGGCTTCGTCGCGAGGCGGCGCGAGCGTCACGCCGTCGCTCGGAAGCGAGCGACCAGAAGGGCGATGTCGTCCTTTTGCTCCGCCATGAAGTGAGTGACAGCGGCGCTGATGCCGTCGCGAATTTCGGTAGCGGGCGCTTTACCGAGGCGGAGCAGCTCGCAAGACAGCCGCTCGACGCCGAACTGTTCGCCGGCGGCATTTTGAGCCTCGAGCACGCCGTCGGTGTACAGCAACAGCACGTCCCCGTCGTGCAAGCGGTAGTGCGACTCTTGGGTGGCCTCGTCGATATCACGGGTGGCGCCGACCCAGGTGCCGAGGGTCGGCACCGCTTCGACCTGGCCGGTCTCGGCGCGTAACACCAGCATGTCTTCGTGGGCGCCCGCAAACACCAGCTGGCCGTCTTGCCGATAGCTGATCAGGCTGAGCGTGGCGTGCTCGTCTTGGCGCAAGCGCTCGCGCACGTTTTCGTACAGCACGCCGTTGACGACCTTCAGCACCTCGCGCGGCGCCGCGTCGGGGTTGCTGCGCACCAGCGCCGACACCACGCTCTGCAGCATCATCATCACCAGCCCTGGCCGCAGCCCGTGCCCGGCGACGTCACCGATGGCCAGCCAACAGCCGTGCGGCGTCGGCAACACGTCGTAGTAGTCGCCCCCCACTTCGGTGGCCGGCAGCATGGTGGCGGCGATCGACAAGCCCCGCACCGTGAGATCATGCGGCAAAATCGAGGTTTGGATGCGGGTCGCAATCGACAGCTCTTGCTCGAGCCGTTGCTTTTCCGCTTCTTGGCGGGCCGCCGCCTCTTGCGCGATCCGGCGCATGAGCTGGGCGCCGTGCAGGGCGGCGCTGACCAGCTCGCGCAGCAGCTCGTACACCACGCGCCGGCGTGGACCAAGCTCCAGCAAGGCGAAGCCCAGCTGGGTATTTTCGAAGAACAGCGGCTCCACCACCATGGCGCGACGGCGGGTTTGCAACATTTCGGGCGGCGCCAGGTCAGCGGTGGCGAACGGCAAGCCGCCCTCCGGCAGGTCGAGCAGGCGCCCGCCGTCGTAAGCGACGATCAAGCGTGAGCTCTGCGGCGGGCTGCCCCAGCCGTCGTAGAGAGCCAAAAAGCAGCTACGGATGCCCAACGCCGGCAAGCGATCGGCCAGCGAGCGCGGCAAGCTCTCCACGTCGAAAGACGTGATCAAAGACTCGCTGGTGTCGGTCAAGATGCTGGCCGATCGCTCCGCTTCCGTGCGCAACGCGCGCTGCTCGCGATCCACGGCGTCGGTCAACAAAACGCGCAAGCGCTGCCAAATGTCCTCCAGGCGCATCCAACGCCGGGCGTCGCTGCGCACCAACGGCAGGAGCTTGCTGCGCAGCAGCGAAAGCGTGAGCTGCCAAGCGACCACGTCACCGCCCACTTCGATGGTGCGCGACAGCACTTGATCGAGCCGCTCGATCAAGCGCCGATCGGAAGCGTGCTCCAGCGCTTCGCTCAGGGCGTCCAGCAGCGGCCCTTCGAAGCCGCGCTCGACGTTGGCGCGCGCGCGCCGCGCCGACGTGGTGAGCTCTCGTTGAAGCTCGGGGCGAATGCGCTCGAAGGCGTCGCGGAAAGGCTCCGAAAGGGCGCTGAGCGAGGGCGGCGCGTCGGACGGCGCGCCATCCGACAAGCAACCGCAGGAACGGCGCCGTATCAGGCGGGAGCCCAGCACCAGCCGCTCGGGCCCGGGCTCGCCTTGCAGCAAGCGGCTCAAAGTCTCGAGCGCGTGCGCGGCCAGCTCGAAGTAGGGCTGGCGAACCGTGCTGAGGGTGGGAGTGGCCCCGCGCGCCTCTTCGGCGTCGTCGAAGCCAATCACCGCGACCTGGTGGGGAACGCTGATGTCACGCTCGCGCAGCGCCTCCAACGCGCCCAGCGTCGAAAAGTCGTTCGCGCCGACCACCGCGTCGAAGTCGACTCTGCGCTCCATCAGCTCGCGCAGGGCGCGCTTGCCGGCGTCGATCGCAAACTCCCCGTTCTGTACGAGCGCCGGATCGTAGGACAAGCCGAAGTCACGCAGCGCGTCCTTGTAGGCTTGAAAGCGGACCTGCGCTTCTTGGTTGTCGCTCGGCCCGCGCAAGAACACCAAGCGCCGACGACCGTGCGCGCTGATCAGGTGCACCACCGCGTCACGCATGCCGGCGGCGTTGTCGGCCAAAACCACCGGCACGCCGGGCACCAAATGCCCGACCGTGACCGTGGGCAACCCCGGATAGCGAGCCAAGAACGACTCGATGACCTCACTCGACGCGCTCAGGCTGAGCACCACGATGGCGTCCAGCGCCTGGCTGGACACCAGGTCGTAGCAGCGGTTGCGCGACTTTTCGTGCCCCGCCAACGAATGCAGCGCCCCGCCCGCAAAGCAATATAGGTCCAAGTCACGCTCGCGCGCTTCGACCTCGAACGCCGTGACCAGCATGCTGGCGTACTCGTTGTAAAGCGCGTCCAACAATACGCCCACACGCCGACGCGGGCGCGCGGGGGCGCGGGGGCTGGCGGTGTCCTCGGCCGGCGTCACGCCCGCCGATGATACACGGAAGCCGCCCGAAGCGCGCCGAAGGCCCTACTTGTCCTTGTAGGTGACCTGGCCGATGAAGTCGGACTTACCCAGGTCGACGCCGTTGTGGCGCAAGATGGCGTAAACCATGCTGGCGTGGAAATACAGGTTGGGCAGCTGGCGCTCGACCAAGTAATCGTGGCCGGTCATGCCTTTGCCCTCCGGAAAGAAGGGCAGAGAAATCAGGCGTTCGGCCGCCCCTTCGAAGTCGGCCGGCTTGAAGGTGTCGAGGTAGGCAATCACCGAGTGCAGGCGGCGGCGCAGCTCGTCGATGGTTTGCTCGGTGTCCGGGTGCTTGGGCGGGTCTTTCGCCGTCAGGCGCGCCACCGTGAGCTTGGCTTGATCGGCGACGGATTGAACCTGCCGTACGAGCGCGAACTGGTCGGGCGCCAGGCGGGCGCTGAGCAGCGTGTTCGGGTCGAACTTCTTACCGTCGGCGAAAGCGACGGCCTTGTCGAGCCAGCGCTCGACGTTTTGGAGGAGGCGGTTGAACTGCGGAATGGTCGCGGCGTAGAGGTTCATGAAATGCTCCGGGTGCTGGGTCCTAACGCCAAGTTTTTGGAAGCGGAAGTGCCCGGCGCTCAACAACCTCGGCCGCGCCTCCCTTCCCGCGGATTTGGCGCGCCCAGGCCCGCTGAGCTACGGTCCGCCCGTGCGTGGCCTGGCGCTGACTTGCTTTCTTCCGCTGCTGGTGGGCTGCGCGCGCGCCGAACCGTCGGCGCAGGCCCACCCGGCACCTGCGCGAGCGTCCGCCGTGGCTGCGCTCGCGTCCGCGCCGGAGCGGAGCGCGGCGAGCGCCGCGGCACCCGTTCTGCCACCCGCGGTCATCGACGCCACTCCAATTCCGGAAGCCTCCGGCCCTCGCGTCTACTCCAAGACTCGCTTCGTCTGGATCCGTCCCGAGCCCGACTCTTCCAAGCAATGGATCGGCTATTTGTGGACGGGCGAATCGGCCAAGCTCGTGACGGGGCGCCCGGTGTACGGCCCGGGCTGCATGACTTGGTACGCCGTCGAACCGGTCGGCTTCGTGTGCGTGGACGGCCTGCGCGCCACGCTCGATGCGAGCGACCCCGGCTTCGTGGTCGCGCAGAAGTACGCCGCGCAGCTGGGCTCGGCCTGGCCTCATCAGTACGGCGAAGCCCAAAAGCTGACCCGCTCGTACGCGCTCGAAGGCTCGCCGTTGTCGTTTCCCAACTTGCCGAACAGCGTGCACGATCAACGCACGGAGCTGCGGCGCGGCTCGACCGTGGCCTACGTGGCCGAGGTTCACGTCGGCGCCGAAGACTACTTATTGGGCTCCGACCTCAGCTACTTCAAGAAGCCGTTGGTCACGCCGTTCCCACACTATCAGTTTCAAGGCATCGATCTGGGCGGCGCTAGCAAGCTGCCGCTGGCGCTGTTTCGCAGCGCCGATCGGCCCAAGCTCGAGCGCCACGGCGACGCGTTCAGCGAGACCGGCGAGAAGTTCGCGCGCCTGTCCCACGTGGGTCTGACCGGCCAAAGCGCAGAAGTCGGCGGAGAGCGCTACCTAGAGACCGAGGGCGGCGCGTGGGTGCGCGCCAAAGACGCGGTCGTGCCGACGCCCAGCGACCACCCGCCCTGGGGCACGGCCACGCCGAAGGGTCGCGGCACTTGGATCGAAGTTTCGGTGAACGGCGGCTGGCTCATCGCCTACGAGGGCGAAAAGCCCGTCTTTACCACGCTGATTTCTCCCGGTCGCGGCGGCGCCGCCAAGCCCGACGAGGATCCGATCTCCGAGGCGCGCACGCCGCTCGGCGTCTTTCCCATCTCCGGCAAGTTCGCCACCGCGACCATGGAAGCGCCCGGCAACTTGGTCCATTCGGCCGTGCCGTGGACCCAAAATTTCTCAGGCCCTCACGCGCTACACGCCGCGTACTGGCACGACGATTGGGGCAGCCCCAAGAGCGGCGGCTGCATCAACCTGTCTCCGCTCGACGGCAAAAAGCTGTTCGGTTGGACCGAGCCCGCCTTGCCCGAAGGTTGGCACGGCGTCCGCTGGATGCCGTGGCGTGGCCCCGCCACCATCGTGGTCATTCACCGCTGATCCGAGCCTCGCTCCTGCGCGCTCGCCTTTTTCGGTGGTCGACCGCGTGTTTCGAGTAGCTTCTGGGCAACGCATGGAGCCGTCGAGCAAGCTGAGTTGGGCTTTGAGCTGCGTGGTGCTCACGCTCGGGCTGTGCGGCTGCCCCGGCAAGAACACCGTCAAGAAAGCGCCCGAGCCCTGCCGAGAGCTCGGACAGCAGTGCGAATTTCTGCCAGGCAAGCTCGGCGCTTGTTCCTACCGCGCCAATTGCTCGGGCCCGAATTGCCTGTACTGCCAATCGCAGCACTGAGCGGCACGACGCCGCGCCACTAACCTTGGCCGAGCACCTTCACGCGCAGCTCTTTGAGCTCGCGTTCGTAACCACCCGATAGGATCGGAAAACGGCACCACGTTTTGGGGTCGAGGTTTTCGTCGTCGAGGTGAAACGACGGCGCGTAGCGCTCGCGCTTCCATTGGTTGCGGGTGAAGAGCCTGAAAAATCGCTCGATCCAGGTGACGAGCGCGACCTTGCCATGTTGCGGAAAGAGCGCGTTCATCAGCTCGAACACTTCGAGCGGCCCACGCTTGTCACGGATGGCGGCGCGCTCGATCGCGTCCAGCAGATCGTACGGCATCAAATCGCCTTCGTCCGTCTGGTGCTCGGACGACGGGCGCAGCTCGGCGGTGGGCGCCTGCACGTTGACGGCAGCGAGCGCCGGGATTGGCGATAGGCCCGAGGGACCTTGCTGCTCCAACCACACCAGCCACTTTCTCAGGTAGGCCTTGTCGATACCGGCGATCGGCGCGAGGCCTCCGGCGGTATCGCCGTCCATGGTGGCGTAGCCGACCGCGGCTTCGGAGCGGTTGCTGGTGGAAAGCAAAAGCGCGCCGGCGAGGTTGGCCAGCAGCCAAACGCTGGGGGCGCGTGTGCGCGCTTGAATGTTTTGCAGCGCAATGTCGTCGGTCTGCCAGTCGAGCTTGCGCCCGAGCGCGCCCTCGATCATGTCCACGTAGCCCTGCACTTGCGCGTCGACGTCGAGCTCCAGGTGCCGCGCCCCGAGCCCTTCGGCCACGCTCCGCGCCGCCGCCCGCGTCACTTCCGAGCTGTTGCGCGTGGCCTGGTACACCGTGGTCAAGAGCGCATGTACCACCGCCCGCGCGTCGGCGGCATCCGCCACACCCGGCACGTAGTCGAGCACGCGCTTCACGCCGTCGAGGCCCCCATCGCGCATGGCAAAGCCGACCATGCACGCGCACATCGAGGCAATCGCCGAAGAATCGGCGCCGCCCGACAGTGACACCACGAGGCCGCGCGAGCGACTCTTGCGCATGTAGTCGAACAGTCCCAGCGACAGCGCGCGCGCCAGCTCTTCTTCTTTGACGTGCTGACCGCGCTCCCATTCGTCCGCCGCGCTCAGCAACGCCGGCTGCGCCGAGAGCTTCGGAAACGCGAACGGCGCGCTCACGCAGCTGCCGGGCGCGTCGTTGACGTGAGGCGAGTAGCCGGAGCGCCAACCGTGCCGGGTCCGAGGCAGCTCGATGTCGACCACGGCCGAAGTCAGCTCCCCCTCCGAAAACACAAAACGCCGCGCTTCGGCCACTAAAGTGCCGTCGCTGGCGACGAGCGCGTCGCCGTCGTAAATCGCTCGTCCGGCTTCGTTTCCCAGTAGATTGGCGTACAGGTAGCTGACCCCGAAAGCGCGCGAGCCCTCCAGCACCAGACGGCGCCGCACCAGGTGCTTACCGAACGCAAAGTGACTGGCCGAAGGGTTCAGGATCAAATCCACGCCCGACAACGACAGCTCCGCCCCACGGCGTTCGGCCATCCAGGCGTCTTCACAAATCTCGAAGCCGATGCGCACACCGCCGCAATCGAACAGGACGTCACCGAGCGGGAGCTCTCGTCCCAAGACGTTGGCGGTGGTGCGGCCGCCGGCGGGCCAAGGCTTGAACCAACGCGGCTCGTAGTGGATGCCGTCGCCCGCCAACGCGCGCTTGGCAACGAAGCCGGCAAGGTTGCCGTCCACCGCCAGCGCACACACGTTGTAGACGCCTTTTTGGTGAGCGAGCGGCAAGCCGAAGCACGCGATCAAACCGCGCGTGTCGGGCAACAACGACGCCAGCACGTCCAGCGCGGTGGCGCGCACGGCCGGCGACAAGAACGCATCCTCACAACCGTAGCCGCTGATGCACAGCTCCGGCAGGCAGAGCACACTGACGCTCTCGGCGCGGGCGCGCGCCAACATTTCGCGGATGCGACGTTCGTTACCGTCCCAATCCAGGGGCGTCTGGTTCAGGGTCGCGGCCGCGACTTTCACGAGCTGCATGGGCCGGGCAAGTCTAGCTCACCCGCCTTGCATACGGAAATCATTGAGAATTCTGGCTGACGCCAGCGCGATACCCAGGAGCCTCTATGCTTCGGCCCTCATGGCCGAGGAAGTCGTCGTCGTCAGCAAGACCAGCCCCGTTCGGCGCCGCGCCGTGGAAGGCGCCGTGGGCATGCTGGCAGGCTTGGTGCTCGCGTGCTTGAGCGGGCCCGCGTTCGTGAGCTTCTGGTACAAGCCGCCCAGCGGGGATGCCTTCAGCTGCGCCGGTACCGTCACGGAAGCGTTGAGCTACTTCGTCAAGCTCGAGCTGTTCGCGGGGCTGGCGGGAGGGGGATTCATCTTGCTGATGTCCTTTCTACTGCGCCGGATGCTGCGCAAGCGGCGTGAAGCGCGCACGGCGCCGACATGAAGCTCTGGGTCGTCGCAACGAGCGCGGTCGCCATCGTCGGCGCGGTCGGGGTCGCAGGACTTTTGGCCGTGGGCGCCCAGGCCAACGCCGACAGCTCCACCGCCGCGCTGGCCCTGGCCGAGCGCACGAGCCCGAAACCGCCAGTCAGCGCTCGAGCCGCCGTTTCCGATACACCCGCCGCTTCTCCGCCAGCGGGCGCGAGCGCCGAAGTCCCTGCGCCGGTAGCGCTGGAGGCTTTGCCGCGCGTCGTCACCTTCCGCCAAACCAACACGTACAACGGCGCCATCGTCTACGTGCCCGAAGGCTGCCGCGAAACTTACGATTTGATCCTGCACTTTCACGGCGCTCATCCGTACGTGCGCGACTTGGTCGAGAAGGCGAACATGAACGCGGTCGTGGCCGTGTTCAACGCCGGCAACGGCGCCGAAAAGTATTCGCAGGCCTACGGCGCGGGCGGCACTTTGAGCTCTTTGCTGCGCCAAATCGACATGGCCACCGCGCCGCTGTGCCCGGGTGCCAAGCTCGGCCGGGTGGCGTTGATGGCTTGGAGCGCGGGTTACGCCGCGACCGAAAAGCTCCTCAGCCGCGAAGAAGATCGCCAGCGGGTGGACGCGGTTTTGCTGGCCGACGGCCTGCACGCCGGCTTCACCGATCGCTGGAAGCGACTGTTCGCCCCTAACGCGCTGCAGGCGTTTCGAGATTTCGGCGAGTTGGCCAAGGAGGGCAAAAAGCTGTTTGCCGTCACCCATTCCAGCATCATGACCGACGGCTACGGCAGCACGACCGAATGCTCACGGCTGCTGCTGAAAGCCCTGAACGTGCCTTGTGACGGCGAGCTCGTCAGCGGAAAATCAGGCGATTTTTCGATCGAGGGCTTCACCGGCGACGACAAGGCCGCGCACATCGTGCAGTTCCGCCAGATGGACACGACCCTACTGGCCAAGCTGCGCGCGCGCTGGCTCGAAGCGACTTCGGCCAACAGCGGAAGCCCCAGGGCGCCCTAGCGCTTGCCTTCGAAAGCGAACGTGATACCTCTTGGGTGTATGCGCGGCTCTGGGAAGCACCACCATCGTTGACGCGCCGTCGGGGCTCGCTCCGCACGGCACCAAACGATCGTGCCCGGAGCAAGCCTGAACGAATTCTCGAAACAGTCGGCTCCGGGTACTGAACCGCGTAGGTCAGCACCAAGGAGAACGGAACATGTTGCGAGGCACCAGGATCATCGAAGGGCGTGAAGCGGCACGATTCTCGAGCGTAACCGCCGAGCTTCGGAGGTTGCTTCATCGACGCCGGCTATGAAGAAATCATCGTGCCGGCGCTGTGGGAACAGCAGACCTTCATCGACAAGGGCGGCCCGGAAATCGTCGAGCAAATGTACGCTTTCCGCGACAAAAAGCAGCGCCCCATTTGCCTCGTTCCCGAAGTGACGGGCATGGTTCAAGAAGCCTGGCGGAGCGATTGGTCGAACCGCAGCGCGGGCGCTCGCCGGCTCTTCTACGTCGCGCGCTGCTACCGCTATGAACGCCCTCAGCGCGGTCGTTACCGCGAGTTCACGCAAGTGGGAGTAGAGCTGCTGAACGGTCGTGCCCCCGAAGATCGAACCGAGGTGGAGCGGTTGCTACGGCAAGCCCTGGACGCCACCGGTGTCGCGTACTCGTTCGACGGCAACGTGAAGCGCGGGCTCGGCTACTACGTCGAGGACGGCTTCGAAGCGCGCTCGGCCCAGTTGGGGGCACAGCAACAAATCGCAGGCGGCGGCCGGTATGCGGAAGGCGTCGGTTGGGCAATCGGGCTCGACCGCCTGCTGCTGGCCTTGGAGGGCGCGTGAGCGGCGTTGTCAGCTACGAAGTGGCCCGCGCACGAGATCTGGACCATCTCGTCGAGCTGCGTATCGAAGCCATGCGCGACAGCTTGCAGAGGCTTGGACGCTTCGACCCATCGCGGGCGCGCGAGCGATTTGCCAACGGCTTCGAGCCGAATTGGACCCGGCACGTCTTGCTCGACGGGCAACGCGTGGGCTTCCTGGTGGTGAAGCCTCACCCCGAAGGCTTGTTGTTGGATCACCTGTATTTGCGGCCAAGCGCGCAAAGGCGCGGTGTGGGCGGTCGTGTGCTTTCGGACGTGCTGGCCGACGCGGACGCGCGAAAGCTAACCGTGCTGGTGGGCGCGCTGCGCGAAAGCGCGGCCAACGCCTTCTATATGCGGCACGGCTTTCAACGCGTGAGCGAAGGCGATTGGGATGTCTACTACCGCCGCGAACCGCGTTGAGCCGGTGAGGGCCGCGCAAAACCTACCGTGGCGCACCATGTAGTTGGCACGTTGCGTCGCGCACCCCGTCGTCGTGACTGCTCGCGACGCCTTTCCCATCGCTGCCTTTCGACTACACTGATGAGTTGCCTCGGAAAGCAGCACACGAATGAAATCCTTACGTTCGCCTGTTGTGACGGTCGTTCTCGTACTCACCGCCTGCGCGACGGGAGTAAACGAAGACGTGGTGGACGTCGAAGGCGAAGCAGGTAGCGCCATGACCGCCGGCACCGGATCCGAAGGCGGAAGCACGAGCACCGCCGGGAAGACCAATGGCACGAGTGGCACTCTGCCGACCGCCGGCACCACGACCAACGCCTTCGGAGGCACGGCGACCACCGCCGGCACGGGCAGCGGCGGCAAAGGCAGCGCCGGCAGCGCTAGCGGCAGCGGCAGCGGTGGGACGAGCACCGGCAGCGGGGGCAAGAACAGCGGCGGCAGCGCGGGCGCCGGTACTTCAGGTAGCGGGGGCAAAGCCAGCGGCGGCAGCGGCGGCTCCACCGGCGCGAGCGGTTCCGGCGGCTCCGGCGGCTCCGTCGTAGTCGGCACCGGATCTTGCGACGGCACCGCAGCGTTCGTCGCTGGCACCGGTAACAAGTACGCCAAGGGCGCCAAAGTGACCGATGTCTGCATGGGCGGCACGCCCTGCACCCTCGCGATGCCCGCCGGCACCACCGGCAAGACGTACGAGTTCAGCTGCCTCGATCAGTACAACTGCGGCGCCCAAGACCCGGGCTCGACCAACTGGTCTCAGCCGCCCTGGCAACTGACCACGGCCTGCACGCCCTGACGAACGGCGCTAAAGCCCCTTGCTCAGCTGCGCGCGCCACTGCGCAGGAACAAGCGCGCGCCGCTCAGGCAGGTGCGCACGGCTTGAATCAGCTGCGCGGAGGCGACGGGCTTGTACAGGATAGGGCCGCCGAAGCCAGCCAAGAAAGTCGCCACCGCCGGCGTCCCTGAAGCGCCGGTGGCGACCGCAAAACGTTGCCGATAGCTCGAGTCGGCCGCCACCGCGCGCTGGTACACCTCGACTCCCGAAAGGTCGGGCAACAGCATGTCGCACACGACGACGTCGGGCGGCTTCTCCGAGAGCAGCCGTCGCACGGCTTGGCCGCCGGACAGCGCAAATTCAATCGACAGATCTTCGGCTTGAAGGCAACGACGGAACGCCGACAGCACCGCCATGTCGTCGTCCACGAGCAAGACGGTCGGCGCGTCCACCCGCACCGTGCCGCTGGTACGGCGCCAGGCGGGATCGCTGCTGGGGGGCGCCGACGCCGCAACCGACGCCGCCGCGGCCGCCGACGCCGCGGCCGCCAACGTTCCCGCTCCCGCCGCGGTGCGTGCGCCGCTCGGGTACTTGTCGTCACTGGGCGCCACCAGCGCCGCCCGCATGTGGCCGCTGCTGTTCACGCGTTTGAGCCAGCGATTCACTTCGCGCACCAAACCGAACAGGTCTCCGCTCTTCTGCAGAAAGCCGTGAGCACCCGCGGTTGCCACCTTGCTACGCAACACCTCGGCCGAGAGACTGGAGTGCAAGAGCACGATGGTGTCGCTCGTCGGTGCAGCTTTGCCCAGAACGCTCACGATGGTGTCGCCGCCCAGGCCCGGCATGTTCACGTCCATCAGCACCAAGTCTGGCTTTTCGTGGAGAATGAGCGCGACGCAGCCGGCAGGCCTGTCGTGAGTCACGACCTCGTAGCCGGCCCCTTCGAGAGCACCGCGGGTGACCTCGAGCACGATCTCACTGTCGTCGATGACTACGATCTTCGGTTTGCGACCCGACACGTCACTGCCTTCCGCCCGCGTTCGGCGCTCGATACGTTGGACGTTCGTTCCATTAACCGCCCGCTCGCCCTCTTGGTCAACCCACGCTCGTGGTGGTTGGCGGTTCTCTCTAGCGCATACCAGCACGCCGCCAGTTACACCTACGTCGCACCACTCTTTAGAGTTAAGCGCCGTTCACTCGGCCGAGCGCAGGCGGTCGCCCACCACGACCGACACGTGACCCAACACGATCGAAGTGGCGAAAAATGTCTCACTCAGCGGCAACGACTTGAGTGATAAAGTCGTAGGCTTCCGTGAGCGGTCATCACCCTCACGGGTAGCCGCAACGGGCGGAAACAACGGATAGGGCTGGTGAATGATGCGTGCGCTCGTGCCCGCCAGAATCGGACAAGCCTGGGTCCTGCTAGACGCCGAGATCATTCGTGAAATCCTGGGCAACGAGGTCTGGCTACCCATTCCCGGCGCTCGCGCGGAGATGCCCGGGGTCATAGCCTGGCGCGGCCGCGCCATTCCGGTGGTGGACTTGGCGGCGCCGTTCGGATTTGCACGTCTCGGCACCGGGGAAGCGCGGGCTCGGACCCTGATCGCATCCGTAGCGGAAAGCATCGTTGCCGTGCCGGTGGATGCCGCGCGCGAAGTTCATGGATTTAATACTACGGAGCTGAAGCCGGTCAGCGTGACCACCCTGCCCTACGCGGTGGCCGAGGCCGAGCTGTTCGAGCGCATCTTGGCGTTGATCGATCTGCCGCGTTTCGTTTCCGAGATCTTGGGCGGCGCGACACCAGAGCTAGGCCGCGAAGGAATGGTCGTTCATGCAGCCGCGGGTTGAGCCGCGGCCCAGCTCGACTGCTCTCCTCACCATCAACGGGCCAGAGGGGGCGTGGGGAATTCCGAGTATCGCGGTCGCCAGCATCGAGCGCTTCGGAAGCCCCAGCGCACCGCCCCCGGTCGAGCTGCTGTCTTTGTTGGGCGTGGCGCCAGCCGTGCCCGGCGGCCTCGGAGACCACGCTCGGGTGCTGGTGCTCGACGTGCGGGGCGAGCGCCTGAGCGTCCTGGTGCACGGCGCGCTGCAATTGGCCCAAACTTCCGCCGAAGACTTGCTGCCGCTGCCGGCGTCCGTGCAAGCCCTGACGCCGCTCGTCAGCCACCTGGCCGTCATCGACGGCAAGCCTGCTCTCTTCGTCGTGTCGCCCGAGCGCCTGCTCGAAGCTGCGCGCGGCGCCGCCCCTGCTCCGTCCCGTGACACCGGTCACGCCCCTCACGACTCCGCTCCGAGGTAGCTCATGCTCAAGACACTGACTTTGAAATCGACGCTGACTTACGCCCTGCTCGATCTGCTGTTTGCGCCCTTCGTGATCTTGGCTTTCACGCAACTGCTGGGCACGGGCGCGGCGGCGGATCCGTGGCTGACCATGGCCGGCCTGACCGCGCTCAAAATCACGTCCTGGGCCGTGTATTTGAGCGTGCAACTCAGCCCGTGGGAGCGCTTTGCTCGCACCGCCGGCAAGGGACGCACGCCCGAGCTCGTACAAGCGGCCGATCGCAGCTTGCAAAGCCTGCCCATCCGCTTCGGCATCGTCTACTCGCTGACGTGGATCGTCACCTACGGCGCGGGTTTTCTGATCGTGAAGAGCATGGGGCCGGAGCGCGCTCCGTTGCCACCGCAGGCCGACAACGCCATCGCCATCTTGTGCTTGGCGGTCTTCTTCGGCGGCTTCGCCTTCGCCTACCCGCTGGCGTCCACCTTGACCGCCGACGCCGCCAGCGAGTGCTCGGCGCTCGCGCGCGCCGGCGGCTATTCGCTCGATCGCAGCCCCAGCTCACTGCAGCTGCGCATCGCGGCCGTGGCCATGTCGCTGGCGCTCGGTCCCATGCTGTGGATGGTCTCGCTCGGCTACATCAAGCAGGTCGAGAGCAGCCATAGCGAGCGCATCACGCACGCCGCCCTGGCGGGAAGCCAGCTGGCACTGGCGCTGTCGGCGCTGGACCCCGGCCAGGGCGACGCGCGCCTGGTCAGCGCGCTCGACGGCTTGCAAAAGCAGAACGTCGACGGCCTGCTGCTCGGCGCAGGCGCTCCGCGCGGCAGCGTCACCGCCACGCGGCTTTTGGCCTCCGATCCAGACCTGCAACGCTGGTTGGAGGGCGAAACGGCGCGCGCCAGCTCGGGCGTGCGCGCCCGCATCGACTGGCCCGATGTGGTCGCTTTTCAGCGCATCGATCCGAACCGCGTCGCCGTAGCCGTCTTGCACGCGCCGGTCTCGGCGTCGCAAAGCTTCGTCCTTAGCTCGATCGTGTTCACGATGTTGGTCGGCGTTTGGGCGCCGGTCTGCGCGTACGCGCTCGGTCGGGCCGTGTCGAAGCCCATCGGCAAGCTCACCGCCATCTCCCGGCGCATCGTGGAGCAAGGCGACCTCAAAGAGATTGGCACGGTGGCGGTCGCGACCAACGACGAGATCGGCGTGTTGACCGACAAGGTCAACGACGTGCTCGACTTGATGCGCGACGTCAGCTTGGCCGCGCACGCCATCGCCAAGGGCGACCTGCGAGCGGTCGTGGAAGGAACCGGCGAGCTTCCGGATTCGTTCCGGGGCATGCTCGAGAGCTTGCGCGGCATGGTCCATCAAATCCGCGAAACCTCGGTCGACTTGGCCAGCGCCGCCGCCGAGATTTTCGCGGCGTCTCAGGAGCAAGAAGCGGCGGCGGCGTCGCAGTCGAGCGCGATGGTCGAGATCAGCCGCACCATGGACTCCTTGTCGGAGTCGGCCGCGCACGTTTCGGACGCCGTGCAGGGGGTTCTGGGCAACGCGGAGCGCACCCTGCACAACACCGACGACATGGTGCGCCGCATCGGCGAGCTCACCAGCCACGCCAACCGCATCGGTGAGATCTTGGAGGTAATCCGCGACATTGCCGACCGCAGTGATCTGCTGGCGCTGAACGGCTCGCTGGAAGCCAGCCACGCCGGCGAAGGTGGCCGCGGCTTTGCCCTCGTGGCCAGCGAAATGCGCCGCTTGGCCGAGCGCGTGACGGCCTCGGTCTCGGACGTGAAGAAGCTGGTCAGCGACATTCGCGACTCCGGCTCTTCGACCGTGATGGCGACGGAAGAGAGCAAGAAGCTGGCCGAGGGCACCACCGACGCCGCGCGCCAGATCACCTTCGTGACTCAGCAGCAGCGCAGCGGCACCGAGCAGGTCTCGCAGAGCATCAAAGGCATCGCCGACGTGGTGTCGCAAGCCGTGAGCGCCACCTCGCAAACCCGCACGTCCGCCCAAGGTTTGAAGACCCAAGCCGATCGACTCTCGGCGCTGGTCAAGCGCTTCGAGCTCACGACGGAGGCTCCTTGAGCCAGCCGCGCGAGGCTCTCCTCGCGCGGTTCCGGGCCGGCCTCTTGGAGCGCGTCAAGACGACGCAGCGGCTGGTCGACGCTTTTCGAGACGACAGGAGCCCCGAGAGTCTGCGCCAGGCGCTGGGCGAGCTGCATACCCTGAAGGGTGAGTCGCGCATGCTGGGCCTGGCCGATCTGTCGGAGCTGGCCCACGCCCTCGAGACCGAGCTCGGCAGCGCGCAGCGCTTTTCGCTCGCGCTGGGGGCCTTCGACGCCATGCTGAGCGCGCTCACCACGCCCGACGGCGACGGGGCGCTGCGCGAGGCGCTCGAGCGCCTGCAGGGCCCGACGGCGCGCGAGTCCCGGCCGGCCCCACCGTCACGGCCGCCGACGGCGGGGCCGACGGCGCCCCCCCAAGCCGCGCTCGCCCCCCCGCGCGCCAGCACCGAAGACACCGCCGAACGCCAGCGGCCGAGCGCCAACGAACGCTTCATGCAGGTCGACGCCTCGTTGATCGACCTATTGTGCGAGCGCGTCGCCGAGCTGACGGCCGCGTTCGGCCAGCTGGAGACGAGCGCCGACGAGCTGCTCGATCGGCAAACGCGCCGCACCCAAAGCGCCAAGCTGACCGACGGCTTCGAACGCTGCCGCGCCCTGTTGGACGAGGCCACCTCGACGGCCTGGACGCTGCGCTTGATGCCGATCGAGCCCATGCTGGAAGAGCTAGCGCGACACGCGCGCACGACCGCAGCCAAGCAGCAAAAGATGGTCGAGGTGCAGGTCGCCGCCAGCGGCGTGCAGCTGGAGCGCGACGTAGCCGACCAGCTCTGGGATTCGCTGTTGCACCTGGTGCAAAATGCCGTCGATCACGGCCTGGAAGGGCCCGATCAGCGCGGCAGCAAGGCGCCCGTCGCGGCGCTGCGGCTGAGCGCCGAATCGGTGGGACCCAACGTGGTGTTGCGGGTCGAAGACGACGGGCGTGGGGTCGACCCGAACGAGCTACGGCGGGTGGCGGCGGAGCGCGGCGTGCTGTCCGAGCCGGCCGCGCAGGGCCTGAGCGACGGCGATGCGATGGAGTTGTTGTTCGAGCACGGCTTTTCGACACGCAGCGAAGCGTCGCGCACCTCGGGGCGCGGCGTCGGGCTGGACGTGGTGCGCCGGCGCGTGGAATCGCTGGGCGGCAACGTTTCGGTGGAAAGCACCCTGGGCCTGGGTACGCGCTTCACGCTCGGCGTGCCATTCGCGATCACCAAAGAAAAGCTGCTGGTGGCCGAGCTGTGCGGCGCACCCTACGGCTTTCCCGCGCGCGTGGTGCGGTCGGTCCTGGGCGCCGAGGCATTTCCGCAGCCAGGCCAAGACAGCGTGGTGCGCCACAACGGTGAGCTGTTGCCGTTCCGCTCGCTATGCGACGCGCTCAGCCTGCCCAAAGACGACAACGAGGCATTCGTGCTGGTGTTGGAGCTGTCGGGCAAGCGCTTTGCCGCCAGCGTGGGCCGCATCGTGGGCGAGCGCGAGCTCATCCGCCGGCCGGCGGAAAAACTGCTGCACCAAACCGGCATTGGCGCGAGCGCGGTGCTGGAAGACGGCCGCATCGTTCTGCTTCCGGAGCTGAACTACGTCCAGCGGGCGCTGCGAGCGCGCGCCGGTCAGACCGTCCCCGGCTCGCTCTCCGAGGAGCGGCGGCGTCAGCGCGTGCTGGTAGCCGACGATTCGCCGGTGGTGCGCGAGCTCGTGACAGAAATCCTCACCGCTGCCGGCCTCGACGTCGAACAGGCGAGCGATGGCTCGGCGGCCCTGGAGAGCATCTTGCAGAGCGAGCCGGATTTGTTGGTCAGCGACGTGGAAATGCCACGCATGAACGGTTTCGACTTATTGGCCGAGGTGCGGCGCCGTACTCAACGGTTACCCGTCGTGATGCTGAGCACGCGCGGGTCGGTGGAAGACCGCAAACGCGCCACCCGCCTGGGAGCCAACGCCTACCTCGTGAAGACCGAATTCCACAGTGAAAGCCTGCTCGAAGTGGTGCGCCGCTTCGTGAACTTGCGACGCTGATGACCATCCGAGTACTGCTGCTCGACGACTCGGCCATCTGCCGTACCCAGCTACGCGAAATACTGGAGCAAGACGAACGCATCGAGGTCGTAGCGGAAGCGCACAACGGCGATCAGGTGTTGCGCCTGATCGACGAAGCAACACCGCACATTTTGCTGGTCGACCTGCAGATGCCCGGCACCGGTGGGCAAGAGACGATTGAGCGGGTGATGGCGCACCAACCCCTACCGATCTTGATCGTCACCGGCCAGCCCGAGGGTGTCCGGCGCCAAGCGGTGTTCGAAGCCATCCGTCGCGGCGCCTTGGATCTGGCGGAAAAGCCCCTGCACGGCGACCGCAAAGCCGAAGAACGTCTGCGCGCCATGGTGCGCGAGCTGTCACGCGTGCGCGTCGTCCGACACGTGGCCGGCAAGCTCAGTCGGCGCGACGGCGGTCCTGGCCTACCGACTCCCGTTCCGCCGCGCCCGCTCGACGGCTCGACGAGCCCGCTGGTCGTCGGTGTGGCGGCTTCGGCGGGTGGCCCGCGGCCACTCGTGAGCTTGCTGTCGGCGTGGCCGGCGGACTTTGCGGCGGCGATCGCGGTCGTGCAGCATCTGCCCAACGGCTTCACGGCCGCCTTCGCCGAGTTTCTGCAGAGCCGGGTGCCTCAGCGTGTAACCATCGTCAAACAACTGGTGCGCTTCGAGCCCGGCCACGTCTACCTGGCCACCGACGACCAACACCTGGTCGCGCTCAGCGACAAGCAGCTGGGTGTCGATCACGGCGCCGCCGTCGAAGGGCACCGCCCCGCCGCCACCGTGCTGTTCGAATCGCTGGCAGCGCGACTGGGTGCGCGCTCCTGTGGCGTCATTTTGTCCGGCATGGGCCGGGACGGCGTCGCCGGCATGCTGAAGATGAAGGCACGCGCGGCGCTGACCCTGGCTCAAGAAGAGAACGGCTGCGCCGTGTACGGCATGCCCAAAGCGGCGATGGAAGCCGGGGCGGCGGTCGCGGCGCTGGACCCCGTCGGCATCGCGCGCGAAGTGAGCACCTGGGTCTCGCTCCAACCCAGCCACCTGCCGCGGGGCCGATGAGCGCGCGCCACCAGCTCGACCACCTGCTCGAAAGCTACACCGGCATCGAGGTCACGCGCGGCGGCATCGACGCCAGCCTCGACGCGTTCTTGGCGCGGCGGTTGCCCGAGGCGCGCGTACCCAGCTTGGAAGAGTACCTGGCGCGGCTGGGGCCTCAAAGCGGCGAGCTCGAGCTGCTGCTCAACGCCATCACGGTCACGCACACCTGGTTCATGCGCGATGCCGGACAGCTGGCGATCATCTCCGCGGTCTTGGAGGCGCGGCCTCAGTTGGCGCCGCCGCTGAAGGTTTGGGTGCCTGGCTGCGCTACCGGAGAAGACGTGTACTCGGTCGCTATCTTGGCCGAGCAAGCCGGGCGCAGCGTGCAGGTGGTTGGCACCGACATCAACTCGGCCGCGTTGCGGCGAGCCGAGCTGGGCCGTTACGGCAGCTGGGCGGTGCGCGATTTGACCGACGTCGACCGCTATTTCGAACGCGGCGAGCGCAGCACATTTCAGATCGCCGAGCGCTTCCAGCGCGTCGTGCGCTTCCAGCGCCACAATTTGCTCGACGCCACGATGAGCGGCGATTGGGACGTGGTGCTCTGCCGCAACGTGCTCATCTATCTATCGCGGGAGCGCGCGCGCAGCGTCGTGGAGCGGTTGGCCGACTCGCTCACTCCGGGTGGCTACTTGTTGCTGGGCGCGAGCGAGGTCGTGTTCGAGGTGCCGCCACAGCTCGACGCCAGCTACGTTGCGGGGCGACTGGCCTTGAGACGTTCACGGCCGAGCACCGAGCAGCGCCGGTCGCAACCACCGCGCGCCACGTTGGTGCCGCACGCTCCGCGCCAAGAATGGCAGGCGCCGCTGCCGGCGTTGCCCAGCACGGCGGCCAACATTGCCGAGCATCCGCGGGCTGCGCCGGTACCACCACGCGGCGCCGAAGCGCTGTTGGCGCGCGGTCACGAGCTGCTCGATCGCTCCGATCTGCCAGCCGCCATCACCGAGTACGAGCTGGCGGTCGACGTCGACGCAACCGTGGCCGAGCCGCACATGTATCTGGGCATTGCTTTGTATCTCAACGGCAATATCGAGCCCGCGCTGCACGAGCTACGCGCCGCCGCGTTCCTTGACCCCGATCTGTGGCCGGCCGCCTTCTATCTGGCGGTGTGCCACGAAGCGCTCGGCCAGCTGGAAGAGGCGGCGCGCGAGTATCGACACGTCGTGCGCGTCGCCGCTCGCGCAACGCCGTCGAGCTTGCCGCGCCGTCACAGCGCCTGGCACCGCGACCTGCTGGAGCTGGCCCGCACTCGCGCCGCCCGCGGCTGAACGGGCCCCACCCCGTCCTGGTCGAGAGACGACGGAAAATTCCACCCCTGGCCCGGCAATTCTGCGCGCGGGGCCTTCGAAAAAGGCCAGGTCATCGGGGCGCCGCCCCTTACATCGGAGGAAGCTCCGTTTCGGCGCTCTGACCAGGAAAAACCGCGCACCCATGCTCACACGCACCTCTCCCTCGCTGTTCGCCGGCATGTCGTTCGTGGCGGCCTTCTTGGCGGCGGGGGTCGCACACGCCGCCGACTACTACGTGGCCCCGACCGGCAGCGACAGCAACGCGGGCACCATGGCCGCTCCGTTTGCGAGCCTGCAAAAGGGGCACGACGCGGCCAGCGCTGGCGACACGGTCTGGCTGCGCGCCGGCACCTACAAGTCCACCAAGCAGATCAAGTTATCCAAGAGCGGAACCTCGGACACGCAGCGCATCAAGTTCTTCGCCTACACGGGGGAGAAGGTGACGATCGACTTTTCGGGCTACGTGTCGACGAACAAAGCCGCCGACACCCCCGCCCTGCTGGTGACGGGCAATTGGCTGCACTTGAAGGGCTTCGAGATCGTGGGCGCGCCGGTGGGGGCCAGCGGCGATCACTCCATCTCGGCGTTGCGCAGCGAGGGCGCCAGCAACAACACCTTCGAGCTGCTGAACATCCACCACAACTTCGGTCCGGGCCTGTTCATCTCCAAGGGCACGGGCGGCAACCTGATCTTGAACGTGGATTCGCACGACAACTACGACAAGGACGGCAGCCAAGGCGACGGCCAAAACGGCGACGGCTTCGGCGTGCACTATCAAGAGACGGGGCCGAGCACCATCATTCGCGGTTGCCGCGCTTGGCTCGACTCGGACGACGGCTACGACCTGATTTCGCAAGAAGTGCCGGTCATCGTCGAGAACAGCTGGGCAATCCAAAACGGCTACGCCAACGGAGGCTCCAGCAGCCCGTCTTCCGGTAACGGCAACGGCTTCAAAATGGGCAGCAGCCAGACCGGCATCCGACACATCGTGCGCGGCAACGTGGCCTGGAAGAACAAGGCCGCCGGCTTCTACGCCAACCATTCTTCCGGCGGAAATACCTGGCTCAACAACACGTCTTACATGAACGGCACCCAGTACAACATGCTGGCAAGCCCGGCGGGTGACTCGGCGTCGACCATCATTTTGTCCGGCGCGCTCGCGCACAAAATGCGCAACAACATCGGCTTTCCGAACAAGAACACGAACATGGGCGGCGTCGACACCATGTTCAACACCTGGGATTTGAACATCGCAGAAGCCGCCAGCGACTTCGTCAGCACTTCCGACACGGGCACGCTCGGGGCGCGCCAGGCCGACGGCAGCTTGCCCGCCGTCGACTTCTTGAAGCTCAAGGCCGGCAGCCCGCTCATCGACAAGGGCACGGACGTGATGCTGCCCTTCGTGGGTACGGCGCCCGATCTCGGCGCCGACGAGTTCGGCGCGGTCAAGCCACCCAGCGGGGGCAGTGGCGGCAGCGGCGGCGGGCCAAGCGCGGGCGGCAGCGCGACGACCGGCGGCGTGAGCAACGGCGGCATGGGCACCTCCATCGCCGGCGCGGCGGGTATGACCACCGCTCCGGGCGGAGGCGGCGCTGGCAACAGCAACGGAGGAAGCGGGACGGTCACGACCGGTGGAGCCGTCACCGGCACGCCCGGCGGCAACATGCCCTACGTCTCGGACGGCGCCGCCAACAACCCCGTCGACCCCGGCGGCGGCAGCGCCGGCGATGGCGGCAGCGAGGACGGCAGCGGCTGCTCTTGCAGCTGGAAGACTCAGCGCAGCACGCACGGCGCCGCCGCCGCGCTGCTTTTGCTGGGGGCCATTTTGCGACGCCGACGGCCCCGTCAGCCCTGAAGAAAGCTCCGTCGGTCGCCGCCCGTCTGGGGCTACACTGACCCTGGTGACGCGGTGGACCAGGCTGTCGGGTGGGAGGCCCGTTTACTCGGACTCACCTGAGCACGTGACGCTAGTCGCGCGCACCTTGGGCATCGACGAAGCCCAGTGGTCGGAGACGCTCGACCGCTATTGTCGGCTGGTCGCTCCTACAGCCAGCGTCGAGCAGCGGCTGAGCGCGCTCGCAGCCGCGTTCAGCGCCGTCGCGCCTCACGCCGCCGCCACTCCCTCCGCGCCCGCCGTTACCTGCGTGGCCTGCGGTGCGCCGTCCGTAAAGCCCGCGCTGGCCAAGCGCGCCTCGCCGACGGTGCTCGTGTACGGGCGCTGCCAGGAGTGCGGTCACGGCCAGCGCCTGGTGGGTCCGCCACTCGACGGCATCTACGAAAGTGACGCCTACTACCGGCAACGTTCGCCCGATGGCAGCGGTTACGATGCCTACGCGGCCGAGCGCCTTTACCGCGAAGCCAAAGGCGCACGCCTACTGGACGAGCTCCAAGCGCAGGTCGCGTCGCCCCCACGCTCACTGCTCGAGGTCGGCAGCGGCTTCGGCTACACGCTGGCGGCGGCGGCGGCCCGCGGCTGGCGAACCCAGGGCGTCGACGTCAATCCAGAAGCCGCGCGCGCCGCCAAGGCCATTTACGGCTGCGAAACCGTAGTGGGCACGGTCGCCCCCGCGCTGGCGAACGGCCGCGTTGCAAAGGGGGCGTGGGACGTCGTGCTCTATCAATTCGTGCTCGAGCATTTGGCGGATCCGGCGAGCGAGCTGAAAAGCGCGCTCGAAGCGCTGAGCCCTGACGGCCATTTGCTGCTGGTCGTCCCGAGCATGACTAGCTTCGAGCTGGACGTGTTCGCTTCGTCGTACCGCTCGCTGCGCGCCGACCACCTCCACTTGTTCTCGGCGCGCTCGCTGACGAAGCTGCTGGAGGCGGCAGGCTTCGGCGTCGTGAGCTCGCGCAGTCACTGCAACCTGCACCTGCTCGAGGGGTTCCTGGAGCCCGCCGAGCTGCAAGCTTTGTACTCCGCCGGTCGCGGCCCCGATCTCACGGTTCTAGCTCGGAGAAATATGCCATGAAGTTCCCCTACGTCGTCCTGCCCGAGCTTACCGACCAGCAGCTGCATCGCTTCGAGCACCACGTCAATTCGGACGCCAGCGGCTGGCATCGCAAATGGACCGAGTCCATCTGGCGCCGCCACCAACACCCGTCCAACGCCAAGCTGTCGGGCTGGGCGTCGAGCGAAGACTCCAAGCGGCGGCTGATCCACTTCTACGACGAGTACGACGTGGCCGATGGCGCCTTCGTGCTGAAAAACGCCTATTTGTGGGTGAACTGGACGCTGCCCGAACCGCACATCCAAGAGTACCGCGAGGCAATCGCGAACCGGCTCGCGCGCGGGGGCTGGACCGAGGTCGAGCGCACCGCCAGCGCCAACGGCGACGAGGCTTCGTTTCGACGCGGCGACCTACGAGCGACCGTGAAGGGCTGCCAGGTCCACCCCGAAGATCAGCGCCGAAACGTGAAGCCGCCTGACCACTATCGCAACCTCGACTTGGTCGTGAAGAACGAAAGCTACCAGCTGCCTCAAGGTTGGGCCGAGCGGCCCTGGCGAGTGTTTCACGAGGTCGGGCTACGCAAGGTTCTGCCGCGCGGCGAGCCGCGCATCGTGGAGGCCGAGCAGCTGGTCGACTTCTTGCCCGCGCAGCTCGAGCTCGGCTGCGGTCCATCCATCGAAGCCGGCATTCCGCACCTTTCCAACCTGCACCGCATCTACGGCGTTTCGTTGCCCAACTACGGCTTCATCTACCGCGCTACTCAAGACGGTGTGCTCGAGCTGTTGTCTTCACCCGAAGCCAAGTACCGCGAGATGACCGACATCTACCGCGCGTGCCTGGTGGCCGGCAGCACCGACTTTTATCGCGCCATCGGTACGCTGCGCGAGCGAGGCCTGTTGGTCGGCCCCGTCATCACCAACAATTTCGATTGCCAGTGCGCGGACTTGGGGTTTCCCGAAATTTCTTTGCGCAACTACGATTGGGAGCCGTACTACCCGCAGATTCCCTACGATCCGCGGGCCAAATCGTTGCTCGTGGTGGGCGTTCACGCCGATCGGCGTCTGGTGCAGATGCGCGCACGTGAGCAGGGCTTGCAAGTCATCTTCGTCGATCCCGAGGAGTACGTGGCGCCCGATGGCTCGCGCATTCACTACCCGGTCGAAGCGCCACAGGACGAAGATCTGTTCGTGCGCAGCACGGCCAGCGAGGCCCTCACGCGCTTGCTGGGACGATTGACGCACTGACTGACGCCAAGGGAAACGTAGGCTATATTGGCTCGGTGAGCGAGCACGACTGGCAAGCCATCTTCGCGAATCTGGCTACCGGGGCCGCGCGCGCGGGCTTCGATCTCGTGCAAGCCTTCAGCGTCGCCCACTACAACGCCACCGCTCCCGCCACCGAGCGGCTCGACGATCTCGGACGCGCCGCGCTTCCCGGCGCGCTCGGCGTCGTGTTCGGCAACACGCGCGAGCTTTGGCCGGCCTTCACCACCGCCTACGCGCAAGACGCCGCTCTGGCGGACACCGAGCACCCGCTCGACGCCTACGTGGTCACGCGCCTGACCTCTCTGTTGGCCGAGGCCACCGGCGCGCGCAGCCAGCTGGTCTTCGCCCACGTCACCACGCCACGCGCCTTCCCAATCCAACGGCTAGCCGAGCGGGTTGGTTTGGCTGCCCTCTCGCCTAGCCATTTGGCGGTTCATCCACAGCACGGGCCTTGGCTCGCGTTGCGGGCCGTCGCGGTCATCGACGTTGCGGGGCCTCCCGGCCCCCTCCCAGCCGTCGCCCGCCCCTGTCTAGACTGTTCGGCGCCATGCCTGCCGGCGCTGGAACAGGCCCTGCTGGTCTCAGGCGAACCGCTTTCGTCGGCGGCCATCGCTCGGCACGCCGGCGCTTGGGTCGCGGTGCGCGACGCCTGCCCGGTCGGTCGAGGCTCGCGCTACGGCGCCAATCAGCTTGCTTACCACTACACGGCCGCTCACTCGCGCATCCGGCCGGAGTCTTGACGCAGCGCGCCCGCGCGTCAGCTGCCCGCTCACCGACGGTGGCGCGGCGGTTTTTGAGCCGTACAGAGCCATCTCTTGCACCTAACAGAGCAACCACTCGATGAAACGCACTGCTTGGTTCGGAGCCGCCGTTTGCTGGTCTGTCACCCTGGCCGGTTGCACTTCCGAGCCCGCCGGCTCCACCCTTGGTGAAACAGCAGGCTCGGCCGCGGTCACACCCACGCCCACTGCCGGGGCCGGCGGCGGCACCGTCGAAGCTCCAGCCACCAGCGGCAGCGGCGGCCTGCTGATCGAGGTGACACCGCCGGGAAACGAAGCCGGCACCACCGCCGGGCGCGTTCCCATCACGCTCGACCACCTCACGCCAACGGAGGTCGGCGGCTACGAGCGCGGAGACGAAATCATCCCCGGCGGTGCGGTCGTGCCCACCGCGGTCGAGGACAACGACGGCTGCGGCGTGATCGTCGGCATCGTGCGGGATTTCAACACCGTCGAGCCTGGCAAGCATCCCGACTTCGAGGTGTTCAGTGGCTCCTCGGTCACCAAAGGGCTCGTCGCTCCCGAGCTCGATGCGAACCATAAGCCCGTCTACGCTTCGCACTGTGAGGCCACGCCGGACCCAACCCTCTGCCCCAACGATCAGCAAACCACGACCCAAGCCGCGTTCGACCAGTGGTACCGCGACACCCCCGACGTGAACCACTCGTTCTTGTTGTATTTCCAGCTCAAACCGTT
>Ga0207667_10000363_pt1 | contig 61210 bp, 51 predicted proteins | sample KBSCornC52_FD_184301 | JGI IMG/M metagenome (GOLD analysis project Ga0207667, IMG submission 184301) | Corn rhizosphere microbial communities from Kellogg Biological Station, Michigan, USA - KBS Corn C5-2 (SPAdes) (version 2) | ecosystem: Host-associated > Plants > Roots > Rhizosphere > Soil ... | reverse complement strand
ATGCGGAAGCTGCTCACCATCCTCAACGCCGTCGTCAGAGACGAGAAGCCCTGGGATCCAGCCTTAGCGAGCGCTTGACATGCCTAATAGCTGCTCCCTGTAAAAAATCTCGATCGCCCAAGGTGGCCTTGGGCCGCCACGGAAGCTTCTGCGATTCAGGCTGCAGCTTGGCAGCCCCAGTTGTCCTGAAGCCGCGAGGGCTGCAGCCGGGTGGCTTTACGCTTTTAGCTCGTCGAGGGTGCCGGCGTAGTCTTCGCCGAAGGCGGTGGTGGGGACGTCCATGGCGTTGCTGAGGGAGGCGAGCAGCTTGTTGTGGGGGACGTTGCTGTCGCCGTTCCAGTATTGGCCGGTCTTGTTGGCCCAGTTGCCGAGCTTTACGGTGCGGCCGGTCTTGAAGTAGCCGCCGCAGCTGCCGATGAGCACGAATGGCAAGCCGGCGATGTAGTGCGAAGAACCTTCGGCCATGTCGTTGCCGACGGCGATCACGCTGTTGTCGAGCACGGTGCCGGTGCCTTCGACCGAGCTGTCGAGCGCTTGGGCGAGCCGCGCGACTTGCTCGTACATCCAGGTGTCGGCTTTGATCTTGGTCGGATAGCCGTCTTTGCCGAGGTGGGCGATGTCGTGGAAGCTGGAGTTGATGTCGAGCCAGGGCAGCGTGATGGGCCGGTAACCGCCGTCGTCCGCCCAGCAAATGCTGACGGCGCGGGTGATGTCGCAACGCAACGCCACCGCCGTCATGTCGAGCATGGCCGCGACTTTGTCTTGGAACACCTTGCTGCCGGTCATGACCGTGGGCGGCATGCACGCCATGCTGCTGGCTTCCAGTTGCGCTTCCAGCTGGCGAATCGACTCGAGGTGCGCGTCGATCTTGGCTTTGTCTTCCGTGCCCATGCGCTGAGAAAAGCCGTTGAGCTCGCCGCTGACGAAGTCGAGCACGCTCTTGCGCTTGGCGCGGATCTTCTCCAAATCGGCCGAGGGCATGGCGGAGCTGGCGAACAGCTTGTCGAACAGCCGTTTGGGATCGCCCTCGCCGGTGTTCTTTTGGCCGGCGGCGCGCCAGCTGGGCGACTCACCCTCGACGGTGATGACCAACAGCGGTTGCTGCAGCGAGACCTGCTTGGCGATCGCGTCGGACACGACCTGATCGATGGAGGGGCCGTTGGAGGTGCAGTTCTGCCCGCCGGTGTTCTTGTACGTGCCGGTCCAGATCACCGGGTAGGTGAAGTGACCGTCGTACTTGTGATCCGAGTCGACCATGGCCTTGTAGTCGAGCCCGGCGGCTACCAGCGTTTTGGCCGCGAAGGGCGCCAACGGCTTCAGCACCTCGCTGTTGGTGGTGCCGTCGGAGGGATAGAACGACGTCTGGCAAACGCCGTGACCCCAAGTGATGGTGACCAGGCGCTTCGGGAAGCCCGTGGGCCCGGCCGCTTGCGCGCGCTCCGCGTCGATCAGAGGGAGAAACGCGGCGCTGGCGCCGATGCCGGCCAGCATGGCCCGACGCGAGAAGCGCAGCTGCGTCTTGGCGGTCTTGATCAGAGTCATTTCGTCACCTCTCCGGCGGCCAAGCTGCGGTAGCGGAAGGAACGCGAGGCGGCGATGGCAGGGGCTAGGTCGCGCATGTCGTACTGATTGGTGGCGAAGGCGGTAGCGATGGCCGCCAGCGACGGCGCGTCACCGTCGGTGTCGTCGCGCCCGACCGCGAAACGGAACCATTGCTTGGCGAAGCAGCTGCGCACGGTGTTGCTGGTGGACAGCACCTTGGTCAGCTCGACCGCGTCGGCAAAGCTATGGTCGGCGCCGTCCAGGTTGAGCGTGCCGGTGGAGTCGACGGGCTGGCCGTTGTCCATGGTGCGGTAGCGACCGATGCCGTCGTAGTGCTCGAAGGCGTAGCCGATGGGATCCATCAACATGTGGCAGCCCTTGGCGCACTCGTTCTGGTCGTGCTCGGTGAAGCGCTGGCGGGTGGTGCCGCCGGCGGTGGCCGGCTTGGCCGGGGGCACATTGGGCGGCGGCGGCGGCAACACGCCGCACAGCAGCTTGGTGTACACGGCTTTGCCGCGTTTGACGGGGTTCGAGCCATCGGGCGAGCCCGTGAGCGTGAGGAAGCTGGGCTCCATCAACAAGCCGAGCCGCTGACTGGGGTCGACCATGGTTTTGCTCACGGTCGCGCCGGTGGCGCCGTTGCCGTAGACCTTGCCCAGGGTCTGATTGCTGAACGTGTAGTTGGCGGTCAACAGCGTCTCGAGCTTGCCGCCCGATTCGAACAGCACGTCACGCGCGAAGGCCTCGGTGCCGGAGACCAGCGCCGCTTTCAGGTCGTCGTTGTAGTCGGGGTACGCCTTGGCATCTTTAGGCAGAGGCGCCAGCTGATCGATCTCGAGCCACTCGCGGAAGAAGGCGGTGGCGGCGTCCTTGGCCTTGTCGTCCGCCAACATGCGGCGCGCTTGGGCGGCGATGTCCGCGTCGGCGCTGAGCTTGCCGGCCTCGGCGGCGTCGAACAGAGCTTGGTCGGGCATGGAGCCCCAGATGAAATACGAGAGCCGAGACGCCACGTCGTACGGCCCGAGCTGCACCACGTTGCCGCTCAGCTTGGGTGCTTCGTACGGTGACTCCCAGTGATACAGGAATGCCGGCGACTGCAGCATGCCCTCGAGCAAGGTCTCGATGGCGTCGTTGAAAGACATTTGCTGCGTGGTGCGCGCGTTTTGATAGAGCGCGGTCAGGCGCATGGTCTCGGCGTCGCTCAGCGGCCGGCGGTAGGCGCGCTTGCCGAAGTCGCTGATGAACTTGGCGGCACAGGCGTCTTCGCCGCTGGTGGCGTCGCAGGGTAAAACACTGGAAGGGTCCTTGATTGCGTTTTTTGCCAGCGTCTCGGCGGTGGTGCGGAGCAAATCGGCGTCTTGAGTGGCGACCAGGCCGGCGCGACGGAACAAGAACGCGCGATCGCGATCGTCCGGAAAATCATCGGCGGGGTGCGTGGCGTCACCCAGCAAATCATGCACGGTGTTGTTGTATTCGCGCCGCGTGAGACGAGAGAGCGGACGTGGACCGGCGCTGGCATTGGCGCTCACGGATCCGCCGCTGGAGCTGGCACCGCCGCTGGGCCCGGCACCAGCCGCGCCCGCGCCGTTGCCGTCGATGGCGCCGTCACACCCCGCGAGGGCCGCCAAAGAAATGCCGACGCCAACCAGTAACCTGGCCAATGAAGGCACTCCCGCGACGACGCTCATTGGATCTCTCATCGGGGACACCTCCATCAGTACCCACCCCAAAGGGTAATGGGCCAGGCTGCGCGTGCCAAAATCAACATGGCTTCAAACGGCAGCCAGCACGATGAAAAAAGGTGCGCGAATGCAGCGAAATTGCAGAGCGACGAATGCCTACCTTTGCTCACCAACGTTCGCCGCGCCGAAACAGCGGGCGGCGCGATGTTCCGTGCTTACCCGAATCTTTTGGCGACAATGTCGGCGCCAAGCGAAACTCAAGGCGAGCAGCGATGGGGCAGCGCGCGCGGCGCGGCGAACACTTCGACCCTACAGGCGACGGCCCCCACCATGGGCACGTCGAAGTGCACGGCCACGCGACAGTCCTTTTCGTTCTTCGGATCGAACCACCAAGCTTTTTCGCACTGCCCGCGGCCATCGCCGAGCTCGGTGACCGCGAAGCGCCCGCGGGTGCGCAGCGCTCCGCAGCTCGAAGCGCCGAAGATCCGATCGACGCTTTCACCCAAGATTCCGCCGCTGACCACGACGTCTTCGCGCGCCAGCTGAGCTTCGATGTCGCTCTCCGGATCGGGCTTGCAGCGCAGCGCACCGGAGCACACGTCGTTCGCGCAACACGGTTGGGTAGCGCCGCCGCATGCGGTGCGGCAGCGCCCGCCGACGCAAGCGCCGGTCGCGCAGCGCTCGCCGTCGCACGGTTGGTCGGGGCCGCCGACCTCGACGCAGCGCTGGTCCACGCAGCCGAGACCGCCGTCGCAGGCCGGAGCGCTGGCGCAGCAAGCTTGCTCGCGGCGACCACAAAACTGGCAGAGCCGTTCGGTATTGGCGGTGCGGAAAGCACTGCGCGCAATCGCCAGCGTCACCGGTTGGCTCGCGGTGATTTCGCGCGAGCCGTGGCTCAGCTCGCGGGTCTTGTAGCTGCCGGACAAGAACGGAATGCCGAGCCCCACTTCGCTGCCGCGCTCGTCCTCGGCGCTGACGGTCAGCGTGGGGATGCCGATCAAGGCTTTGTGCACGTATTGATACTCGGGCTTGCACAGCGCCGCCAAGCATTGCGCCTCGCGCCGTTGGCCCTGCATACGGCTGGCCACCCCGAGCAGGGTGACGAAGCGCGCCTGCTTGACCGACACGTGGGCGTTCAAGCGCCGGGTGCGCGAAAGATCCAAGGACAAGCTCGGCAGCCACGGCACCAGCATCGCCAAGTTGGCGCGCCCGCCCTGCCCCACCTCGGAGGTGAAGCCGTCGTCGATGCGCAGGTCGAAATCCGAGGCCGAGCTTTCGAGCAGCTTTTGGTATTCGGCGGGCTCATCGAAGCAGTCGGCCAGCGCGCCTTCTTCGGCGGCGTTCGGCGCGCCGAACCGGCCAAGCTCGGTCACGCCCGGAATGTCGAGGCACGACATGGGAGTGCCGATGCGGGCGGACGTCACCGCTTGCGTCAACAACGGCTGCAAGCGCTCGCAGTAACCGGCCTGGCTGGAGGCCGCCGGCTTGGGGGCAGGCAGCGGGGGCACGGCGGCGGCAGGGTGTTTGGCACCCCCGCAGGCGCTCGCGAAAAGGAGCGTGAGCCCGATCAGCCAGCGTCGAACCAAGCGCGCTCACCGTAGCGGAGAAGCTCTGCCGCCGCCACCGCGAGGCTGGCGATGCAGGCCGCCGCCGCCAGCAAAAGGACGATGACGAACGCCGCGAAAGTTCCGATTAGCTCGACCATGCAGGAATCCTTGGAAGGGGGAAGCCGTTGGGTTTCGAGAGCACGTCGTTCGTCGAGGGCCAAAATCGACATGCGTGGGCGTTTTTTTTTCGAAGACGGTCGGCGTCGACTTGGCCGCATGGGAAGCGCGTGTCCGGCTGCCCGGCTCGGCCTCCCCGGGCGGCCCGCCATCGGGCGCGCTAGCCTTGCGCCATGCGGCATTGGCTAGCCAGCACGGCGTGCACCGTCACATTCCTCGTGGCTTCGGGCGCATTCGCGCGCGGGCACGGCGGCGGTGGGGGCCACGGAGCAGGCGGCCACGGGGCGTGCGGCGGGCACGGCCACGCCGGCGGCGGCGGGCACGGGCCGCCCAGCGCCGGGCTCTACCCGCCGTCGACTCGTCACCCGTCAGCAAAGGCCACGCATCCTGGTTGGCGGTTTGACCCGGCGCGCTGAGCGCGACTGCTAGGCTGAGGGGACATGGAGTCCAAGAACGAGGCGGAGCACGCCGTGCGAGTCACGGTGCGCGCCAAGCCGCGCGCCAGCCACAGCCGCATCGCGCGTGTCGACGGCCTCAAGGTGGAAGTGGCGCTGGCGGCGCCGCCGGTAGACGGCGCGGCGAACGAAGCGTTGATTGAGCTGTTGGCCAAGGCGCTGTCGCTGAGCAAAAGCTCGCTCACGCTCGTGCTGGGGCAAACGTCGAAGCACAAGGTCGTCGAGATCACGGGGCTCAGCGCCGACGAAGTGACGGCGCGGCTCGCGGCCACGCTGAGCAGCTGAGCCGGCGCGGGTCCGCGGTCCCGCGCGCCCGCCGTTCGCCGTCGCTTGCCGGGCTGCGCGCGGCACCGAACTGTCACCCGTTTAGCCGAGGGTGGTGGCGTGCTAGAAATGCCGAACCATGGCGAGCACGCGTGGTCGTTACATGAAGGACTACCTGGCCGCCGTGCGCCGGCTGCCACCCAGCAAACAAGAGCTGGTGCTCGCCGGCCTGGACACGTTGGTGGAGCGCATCGAGGCCGCCAGCAACCTGGAATGGCTGCCGGTGTCGGTGAACCTCGAGCTGACCGACGCCGTATTTCGCGGCTTGGGCGAGGAGCAAGCCAACCACTTCTACCAAAGCTGGTTGAAACGGCAGATGAGCGCCCCCGCTTTCGCGGGCTTGGTGCGCACGGCTCTGTCGCTATTTCGTTTCGATACCGGCGCCATCGCCAAGTGGATTCCGAAGGCGTTCGATTTGATGTATCGCGACTATGGCTCGTTCACCATCGAGCAAGTGGCGCCTCAACACCTACACGTCGTGTTGAGCGCCATGCCAGCGGAGCTTTCAGCGCACGAAAATTGGCAGCGCTCGGTGTCGAGCGGGCTGCACGCGCTGTTCTTTTTGACGGGCGTCCAAGGCACCACCGAGCTAACCCGCCCGGGCCGTCTGCAACGTCGCATGCAGGTCGATTTGCGCTGGACTAGCTAGGAGCTTCTCGTAACGGTTCCCCTTCGGCCCAGGGTCTGTATTCTACCCTGATGCTCAAGTTCAGCTCGAACGGGCCCGAGGCGGAGAAGCAGATGCGGGCGGTCATCTTCTACCTGACCACCTTCGGCTATATCGACGGCGACTTCGACGCGGCCGAAAAAGACTTCGTGCGCGGCTACATCAAGAAGCTGGTGGTGCATCGGGTGGCGGGGGCCGGCCTGGAGCCGAAGGTTGCCAGCGAGCTGACCGCCAAATTCACCAGCCATTTCCTCGAGGTCTTCGAGAGCATCGACCGGCAGGTCATGGATCTGTTCACCGAGGCCGTGGCCGAGGGCGAAGCGCAAGACACCTTCGTGCACGCCAAGCTGAAGCTGCGCTGCTTCGAGATCTTCAAGAGCTTCGACGAAGCCAGCCAAGAGCAGCTGATGTCCACCGTGGACGAGCTGATCAAGGCCGACGGCAGCGTGCACCCGGCCGAAGCCAAATTCCGCGCCGAGCTTTTGGATTTGCTCAACGAGCAGCTGGGCGTGGAGCTTTTGGACGACGAGACCGAGAAGCCGTTCGCGGTGGCCACCCCGCGAACCATCGCCACCAAGGCCGAAGACCACCCTTTCTTCGCCCAATTCGAGCAACACTACTCCGCCAACCGCGACGCCTTGGTTCGCCAGGTCGACAGCGACCGCACTCTGATGGACCGCGTGATCGCGGTGTGGGACCAGCAACGGGCGCTCGGACGCAACAAGCTCAAGGGCAAGACCAACGTCAATCAGTTCGCACCGGGCAGCGAGTTTTTGGACGGGCACGTGCACCTGCTCGCGCCCGAGCCGGGCAAAGAATACGAGCTTACCATCATCGGTGATTTGCACGGCTGCTACAGCTGCCTGAAGGCCGTGCTCACCCAGACCGACGTCTTGCGCAAGATTGCCGAATACGAGAGGAAGCCGGACAGCGCTGTGTGCCCCAAGCTGGTGCTGCTGGGCGACTACATCGACCGCGGCATGTTCAGCTACCAGGGCGTGCTGCGCTCGGTGCTGCAGCTGTTCTCCAAGCATCCGGAGCACGTGGTCGTGTTGCGCGGCAACCACGAATACTACGTGGAGCATCAAGGCAAGGTGTACGGCGCGGTTCGCCCGTCGGAGGCCATGAGCACGCTGAAGCCGCACTTTTCAGACGAAGTTTTTCAGCATTACATCAAGCTGTTCGAATCGATGCCGACCAGCTTCTTGTTCGAAAAGTTCATGTTTGTGCACGGCGGCATCCCCAAAGACAGCACCATCAAGAGCTTGTACAAAGACCTGTCCAGCTTGAACGAGTGGGACATTCGCTTTCAAATGATGTGGAGCGATCCGAGCGGGGCCGACGTCATCCCCGCCAGCCTGCAGGACCAATCGGCGCGCTTTCCGTTCGGCAAGCTGCAATGTCAGGCTTTCCTGCAAAAGCTCGGCTGCCACACTATCTTCCGCGGTCACGAGAAGGTCGACGAAGGCTTCCGCCAGAGCTACGCCGACGACGCCATCTCGCTTTTTACGATCTTCTCTTCGGGCGGAGCCACCAACGACGACCTGCCCGCGGACAGCAGCTACCGCTCGGTAACGCCCATGGCGGCCACCCTGCGCTTCAAAGACGGCAAGGGTGAGGTCACGCCTTTTGCCATCGATTACGAAAGCTTCAACGATCCGGCGCGGAACAAGTTTTACCAGTCGGCGCCCGAAATCGCGCACAGCGCGTAAACGGCGTGGGGCAGATTGGCCGCGGGCCGCGGTAAGCAATTTTTTATGCGCCGGTGCGGCGCACGAAACGGGGTGCATGCTTCCATCACCGGAGCATGCAGTCGACCGAACACTATCGCGCCGATGCAAAAGCGAGCCTGTGGGTCGCGCTGCTGGCCTTCGTGTTCGCAGCCTTCGCGCTGTTCGAGGGTCGTGCCGGCCTGACCGGAGGGCTCGCGTTGGCGTGCGGTGTTTGCTTGTTGTTCGTGCGCTTGCGGCAGGAGCGGGACGCCGTCGACCAGCGCCGGGGCCTAGCCGAGGAGCTGGAGCGAGGGCGCGAGCTCTTGGGGCGGAGCGCGCACCGGCAAGCGCTGGCCGTCGCTCACGACGTGGCGGAGCGAGCGCAGAGCGCGCGCATGCAAAGAGCCGCGCTGGAGCTGGTGGCGTGGTGCGAGCTTCAGCGGGGGCGGCCACGGGCGGCGCGGGACGCGCTTTCTTGGCTCTCCGAGTCGGCCGACCCGTATTGCACCGCGGCCGTCGAAGACGCGTGCGGTCAAAGCTTGTGGGCTTTGCACATTCTCGAGCGCGCCGCGCGCAAACGGCCGTTGGCGCGAGAAGCGGTGCTGTTTCGCATCGATTTGTGCGCGCGCCTGCGCGGTGTCGAAGCCGCGTGCGCGTTGACGCTGCAACAGCTCGCGCGCCTGCAGCGAGACGACGCCGTCAAGGTGCTCGGGTTCGCCCAGGCGGCACAGATCACGGGCGGCGCGACGCTGGCGCTGGCGGCCGCCCTGGCGACGCCCCGCGAGACGAGCGCGTAGCGGGGCGAGGGCATCCGTGGGCGAAAACGGCGCCGGGGCGGGCGAGCGTGCCGGAAATAGCGGCCAATCTGCGGCAATTTCCGGCCGAGGTTGCAAAGCGGGGCGGGCCCGTAGACTCTCCGCGCGGCTCGGCGCGAGGTAGCGCCGCGTGACCCTTTTGACCGAAGAAGTCGACCATGCTCGAGAGTGAGACGATCGCCGTGGCGCAGGTGCCCGGGGGTATGGAATTCGTGCTGGCTCGGCAAGACACCGATTGGGTCGTGCGCGTCGGCGGACGCACGCTGATGTCGAGTCGCATGCACGACTCCGAGGAAGCGCTGGCCGAAGAAGCGCTGGAGCGGGCGGACAATCCGCGCTCGATTCTGGTCGGCGGCTTGGGCTTGGGCTTCACGCTGCGGGCCGTGCTGGACCGCGTTGCTCCGAACGCCAAGGTCACGGTGGGCGAGCTGGTACCCGAGCTGGTGGAATGGAACCGCACCCACCTGGCGGAGCTGAACGATCACGCGCTCGACGATCCGCGCTGCTCGGTCGTGCTGGGCGACGTGTTCGAAACCATCAAGCGCCCGCCGTCGAAGTTCGACGTGATTCTGCTCGACGTCGACAACGGCCCGGTCGCGCTGTCGCACGCGCAAAACCAGCGGCTGTACGGCGAGGTGGGGGTGCGCCTGTGTCACGACGCGCTCAACCCGGGGGGCGTCTTGGCGGTTTGGTCGGCGGGGCCGAGCGCGCGCTTCGAGCGGCGCTTGGCCGGCGCCGGTTTCGACCACGAAGTGATGCGCGTCGCCGCGCGTCAGGGCTCACGCGCGCGCCACGTGCTCTTTCTAGCCGCCGCCAACGGCCGGGCCCGCTCGGCCATGAATCACAAGCGCCGCGGCTAGCGCCCGCCTCGCACCGTTGCTATCGTGGCGGCAACGATTCGCCCTCACGTCGCGCTCCGTAGCGTCCCGCAACTCGCCCTCGCGTCGCGCTCCGTAGCGTCCCGCAACTCGCCCTCCCGTCGCGCAACTCCCGTCGTGCCCCTTCTCTCGCGCCATTCGAAGTCACGCGTGTAAGGAAATTTCCCGAATCATTTCCGGCCCCCTCGCCGCCAAAACGCGATCCTCCATTTGGTAAGGATTCGCTTCGTAACCCGATGACTCAATTCCGTGGCTGAGGTCGGAACATACTTACGGATAGGAGTATCGGGCGATGGCGGCTCGCAGCCGCGAAATCATTGAGGAATTTTCCTTTCACTGGTAAGTCCGTTTTGCGAAGGCAAAAGGCCCTTCGGCGGATGGGATCATTGCTCGCCCACGCTTCGTGCGGGTTGCCTGCGCTTCGCCGGCCGCTCGGGGTCGCCCGCGCTTCGCCCGACCGCTCGGGTCGCCCACGCTTCGCCCGACCGCTCGGGGTCGCCCGCGCTTCTCCGGACTACGCCTTGAGCAAGCGGTTGAAGAGCGCGCTCAGGCCACCGACGAAGATGGAGTGGTCTTCGTCACGGGACTCGGGAGCGCTGGGATCGAACGGGAGCTGTTGCGGATCGATCACGTCCAGCACCGCCCGCTCGTCTTCGGTAGGTGACGGATGCAGTCGCAGGCGGCCGTGGCGGAGGCGCGCCAACTCGTCCAGCTGCTGGACGATGCCGGCGGCCTCGTCGAGCTCCGGCACGCCCAAATGCTCGGACAGCAGGCTGCGCCGAGCGGAGGCGATCGACTGGCCCAAGGCGTCCTCCGCCTCGAGCGTCTCGAGCGCGGCGTTGAGCTCGGTGTCCACGCCCACGCTGCGATTGGTCAGGTTGGCCGAGCCCACGGTTAAAAACCGGTCGTCCACGATCAACAACTTGGAGTGAATGTACGTGCCGCGCTCGGGCTCCGCGCCGCCGTTCGTATCGGGCACCGTGTAGTAGACTCCGAGGCGGTTGTTCGTGCCGGCGGTTGCCTGGCGCAATTCACCAATGACCTTTGCCTGAGCCAAACCGACCGCTACTTGCTCCTTGAACGTCTCGCCCCGGATATTCAAGACCACCACCACTTCTAGCGAGCCTTGCGTGGAGCTCAGGCGTTGCGCCAATTCTTCGCCCATCTCTCGCGAGCTGAAGTACTGAGTTTCCAAATAGATCAGCCGTTCAGCCGAGCGGATGGCGCTGCGATACAGCTCGGCAATCTCTCGACACTCTGCGGGTCCGTCTGGCGCTCCGAACGGATCCGTACGGCTGAGCGCCACCTGCTCGGCCGCCAGTGGCACGGCGCCCTGCGGAGCAAAGCTCGCAAACGCCTGAGCCGCGGCGACGGGGTCGAGCTCCGGCAGCTCCAGCGGCGCGCCACCGGCCGCCTGCCAGCGGCGCGCAAACAGCGCCGTGAGCTGTTGCCCGACCTCGCCCCCCAGCAAATACGCTTGCACGTCGTGAAACGGTTGGTGCGGCTCGCCGCGGCTGACGCGCAACGGATTGGGATCTTTGTGGGTGCGGTCGTCCCAGCGGTGGTCGCACAAGTCGAGCCCGCCCAAGAACGACAGCTGTCCGTCGAGCACGGCGAATTTTTGATGGTGCGAACCACCTTCGACGTGGTGCGAGTCGAACAAGAACTGCAGGCGGTCGCTGGTCATCCACTTGAAACGCAGGTCTTGCATCCATTCGCGCTCGAGCGCGAAAACGGCGTGAAAATCCCAGGCCAGCAGGTAGACGCGCAGCGTGGGCGTACGTTCACAAAGCGCGTCCAGGTACTTCATCAGCGTGACCGGCAGCGGCGCGCCCTCGACCTCGGCGCCGCGCAGCAAGCAGGCGTCGCTGTCGAATTGCCAACCTGCCAGCAAGATGTGACTTTTAGCCTCTTGGGCCGCCACGTAGAACGCCCGATAGTAGTCGTCGCCGTCCACGAGCAGGCCGGCCCCCGACGTTCGTGGCTCACACCAAGCGTTCTGACCTGAGCGAAGAATGCGCTGCATTGCAATTTCAACGGGTCTGCATCGGCGGCCTTCAGCCGATCGACCAACCCAAGTGGACGAGATAGAAGAATGCCAAGAGCTTGGGCACGCGGCACAGCATGAGCAAGCCCAGAAACCGTCGCGGCAACCGGTTCAAGCCAGCCAAATAGCACACCATGGAATAGGGAACGGGCAGCACGCTGAGCACCAGCGCTGCGCGATAGCCATGGCGCGCGAACGACGACGCCAGCACCTGGCGAGGCGCGGCCGTTTTGCGCGACATCCAGCCCCAGTGCGACACCCTCTCGGAGAGGAAGTAGCCGACGGCACCCGCCGCCACCGAGCCCAGCGCGATGGCCGCGAACGCGCTTGCCACGTTGGCGCCCGAAGCAATGGCCATCAACATGTAAAACTGCGGTGGCACCGGGAAGGACAGGCCGTCGGCCAACAACGTGCCCAGCGCCATGCCCAGCACGCCGAACCTATCGACGAAGCCGCGCGCGGTGGCCTCGGCGGCGGGGCGCGCGAAATACGCAATGGTGGTGACGGTCAGCAACACGACCGCGAAGGCCGCTATGAACCGCAATAGCAGGGCGCGCAGCTCCGGCCGCGAAAGCATGGAGGGCGGAGTAGCCACGGTCACGGAGCGCTCAAAATCCCGCTCGGTGCGCGTGATGACGTACAACGTTCACAGCTTCGTCGGCACGGACCACGTTTACGATCCGGAGCGCGTCGCGCGCGTGATTCAGGCTTCCAACGCCGATGTGGTGGCGCTGCAAGAGGTCGACTTCGGACGCGGCGACCGGCTGGAACCAGCGGCAATCGAGCGGCTGGCGGCGGGGTTGCAGATGCGTTGCCACTTCACCTTCACCCGCGACGGCAACCGTGGCCACTTTGGCAACGCAGCCCTGACTCGTCACGATCTTTCGCTGGTGGCCGAAGGCAGCTTGCCGCGGCGCCGAGACGAGGCGCGCGCGGTGCAGCTGTTGCGGGTGCAAGGCGAAGACTTCGCGCTCCATCTGATGAATACACATTTGAGCGTAGACTTGCGAGAGCGCAAGAGCCAGGTCAGAGCTCTCTTGGGCGCCGAGTGGCTGACCCGGGCGGGGCTGGAAATCCCACTCGTGGTGTGCGGAGACTTCAACTCCTGGCCGCTATCGGCGGCGTATCGCATGCTCGGGCGGCAGCTGGTCGATGTTCAGTGGGGCAGATCGGAACGCCGCGCCACGTGGCCGTCTCGCCTACCCCTCTTGCGCATCGATCACATTTTCGTCGGACCAGGGGTCGAGGTTCAGGGCTGCGCAGTGCTGGACAGCGCGCTGGCGCGCCGGGCCTCCGATCATCTGCCGTTGACCGCCGATTTGACGTTCGAGAAATCTTTCACGGCGCGCGCCGCGACACTGCCTTGATTGCCGGCGGAGCTCGCGCACTACGCCACGCGCGACATTTTGCCCACCGGAACCGGCTCCTCGGCGCCGACGTACCCGCGCGTGGGCTCGGGGAATCCGCACGAAGTTCCGTCGACGTGCGTCACTTCGTCTTCCCATGGCAGGCGGTATTGGCCCGCGACCAGGTCGGTCATGAACGTGTAGGGGCAATCGCGCGCGCCGCCTTTGACCGCCACGTAGCCGCGGTGGCCCAGCTGATAAATGTTGTTTTCGACGCCCCAAACCCGCCGGGCTTCGCGCACCAAGTCGGGCCGCACCTCCGCGCACACGATTTCGTCGGGCCGACCGCCGCCGCTGGCCAACGGCACCCCGTCGAAGCCCACGATGCTGGCTTCGCCCATCGAGTCGAAGGTGCCGTCGCTGCCGCACATGCACACCGACGCCGTGTACATCAAGTTGCAGAACGCGTTCGCCTGATTGGTCACGTGCCAAGCGTGTCGAATGGGCGCCGTGTAGCCGGCGGTGCGGATCATCACTTCGGCTCCCTTGTAAGCGCACTCGCGCGCCATCTCTGGGAACATGCCGTCGTGGCAAATGATGAGGCCCAGCTTGCAGCCGTTGGGTCCGTCACACACCGGAATGCCCAAGTTGCCCGGCTCCCACGGCTCGACCGGCACCCACGGATGCAGCTTGCGGTAATAAAGCTGAAGCTCGCCGCGATCGTCGATGATGATGCCGCTGTTGTAAGGATTTCCGCCCGGGTTCAGCTCCATGATCGAGAAGCAGCCCCAGATGCGATGCTCACGACACGCGGCGCGCAACAGCGCCACCTCGGGTCCGTCGAGCCGGCACATGATGGCCGGGTTGGTGTCCATCGACAGCCCGTGCAGCGAATATTCGGGGAACACCACCAAGTCCATGGCGGCGGAGCTGCGCCGGGCTTTGCCGACCAGCGCCGCCACCCGCTCCGCCTGCAGCTTCAAATCCGCCGGCGTCACCACGTTCGGCAGCTGCAGCTGCACGAGGCCGATCACGACGCCTTGGGGTGACTTGTTCAAACCACCGAGCCCGCTCATGCCGTCACGCTACGAGTCGCCGGTTTCGGCGGCATCTCGGCCAGGCTTCGGAACGGCGTTGCGGCCCGAGACGCCGGGCCGGGCGCTCAGAAATTGGCCGAAGCTGCCGTAGTTTTGCCCGGATTCACGATCACGCGGCGCAGCTGTCGACCGTACAGCGGATGGATGAAGACCACGGTGTGAGTGCCGGCGGGCACCTGAACGATGCGCGGCGCTTGACCGATGGGGCGCCCGTCGAGCACCACGCTCGCCGGCGGGCTCGAGAGAACGTTGAGCGTCCCAACCCGCGCGTCGGCGCTGTTGGACATGTCGATCACGGTTGGAGGCGGTAGCTCGGGTAGCTTCACCGGCACTACCGGCGGCGTGGGCGGAACACTCGCCGCGGCCACGTGCGGCGCGGCCGCAACGCGCTCTGGCGTGGAGCGCTCGCCACGTCGCTCGGTCGCGCTCGCGCCTTCGGTTGGCTCCTCTTGTTGCGCTGGCTGTTCTGCGGCGCTCGTTGGGTCCGGCTCGCTGGCGGGCGCAGTGGCGAGGAGCTTCAGCGCGTCGACCTGCGCGTTCAGAGTCGCCGAAACCTTGGACGCCACGGCCGCAACCGCGAGCCGGCCGGTAGCGGGCGCTCGAGAAGCCAATGGGCGCACCAGCGCCACGGCGGCAAGACCCACCAGCGCCGCCGCGGGCAAGGCGAAAGCCCAACGCCCCAGCTTTCGCCCACGCAGAGAGCGGGCCAATTCTTCGTCGTCCTCGTCGTCGGCAATGAACGGCCCGGGCGGCTCGGACGGCGGCATGCGCTGACTTTCCGGCGCATCTGTACCAGTGCGCGAGCGACGCGCGCGCTCCACCGGTCCAAGACCGACCAGCGTGCGACTGTCACTGTCGAAGCCGTAGTCAGCTAGTTTGCGCACGCCAGCGTCGTGGCTAGGCTGCTGAGCATCGTCGAGAGCATCCGCGTCGTCCCACGCCGCAGCAAGCTCCTCGAGTTCGACGGCGATGCGGCTTTCCGTATTCGTCATGGATCGTCTCCTCGGCCTGAGCTGGTCGCGACCGTACACTCTCGTAAGCTTCGTGCACGTTACTTTTGCACTGCGCAGACGAACAATGTCCGTTTCTTTTTGATGAGGGTGTACGAATGACGCTCAGTGCGACGTCATGCCACGGCATTTCACTTGCTGAAGTCGCGGCACGATGCCCCTGGTGCGACGAGGCGGCGCGAGTCGTGCGCTCTGGCTGCCGCCTCGCAGCCCACCTCGCAGAAGCTTTCGTGTCGCATTCGGGTGCCAATGGCCGCAACCAACGCGCTCGACGGCAGCGCGCGAACGCCGGTGTGAGCGCGCAGGTACTCGTCGCGATTCGTGCTCGGCGAGCGCGCATGATCCAAACCCTGGCCGACGCTTTTCGGTGACGCGATGCACGAACCACCGACGCGGATGCGCCGGCGCAAACGCCGCGCGCGGTGATGCGTCGAGCACCCAACGAAGACTGAGCTAGGCTTGGGCCCATGGCGAACAGCGAGCAGAAGTTGGCGATCGTGACCGGCGGCAATCGCGGATTGGGTCTGGAAACTTGCCGCCAGCTGGCCAGCAAGGGCTACCGCGTCGTGCTCACCGCCCGCGATCTCGAGCAGGCCAAGCGCGCCGCGGCCGGGCTGAGCCCCGCTGGCGCGGTGAGCGCGGCGCAGCTGGACGTCGCGAACGACCAGAGCGTCCAGGCCTTCGCCGAATACGCCAAGAAGGAGCTGGGCCCGCTGGCGGCGTTGGTGAACAACGCCGGCATCTCGATGAAGGGCTTCGACGCGAACGTCGTCGAAGGCACGCTGGCCGTGAACTTCTTCGGCGCGCTGCGGGTCACGCGCGCGTTGTCGCCGCTCGTGGTCGACGGCGGCAGCGTGGTCATGGTCTCGAGCGGCATGGGCGAGCTCAACGCCTACTCGCCCGCCATCAAAGCGCGCTTTCTGGACGAGGCACTGAGCGTCGAAGGGCTCGTCGCGCTGGTGGGCGAATTTGCGGCAGGCGTGCGGGCCGGACGACACGAGGCCGACGGCTGGCCCAGCTCCGCCTATCGCGTGTCCAAAGCGGCGCTGAACGCGCTCACGCGCATTTTGGCGCGGCAGAGCGCGCGCGTGCACATCAACGCCGTCTGTCCCGGTTGGGTGAAGACGGATATGGGCGGCCCGAGCGCCAGCCGCACCGTCGAGCAGGGCGCCAGCGGGATCGTGTGGGCGGCGACGCTGCCTGCCAGCGGCCCGCATGGCGGCTTTTTCCGCGACGGCAAAGCCATCCCCTGGTGAGCGCTTTCGTGGTGGAATGCCGGCCATGAAGACCCGCGCGGCCGTCGCCTACGAAAAGGGCAAGCCTTTGGTGATCGAGACCGTCGACCTCGAAGGGCCGAAGGCTGGCGAGGTCTTGGTCGAGCTCAAAGCCACCGGCGTCTGCCACACCGACGAGTTCACGCGCTCCGGCGCCGACCCGGAAGGTTTGTTCCCGGTCATCTTCGGCCACGAAGGCGCCGGCATCGTGCGCGAGGTGGGCGCGGGCGTGACCAGCGTGGCCCCAGGCGATCACGTGATCTTGCTGTACACGCCCGAGTGTCGCGGCTGCAAATCGTGCCTCTCGCGCAAGACCAACCTGTGCACCGCCATTCGCGCGACCCAGGGCCAAGGCGTGATGCCGGACAGCACCAGCCGTTTTTCGATCGGCGGCAAGAAGATCCACCACTACATGGGTTGCTCGACCTTCGCCAACCACACCGTGTTGCCGGAGATTGCCGTCGCCAAGGTCCGCCGTGACGCGCCGTTCGACAAGATTTGTTACATCGGCTGCGGCGTCACTACCGGCGTGGGCGCGGTGTTGTTCACGGCCAAGGTGGAGCCGGGCGCCAACGTGGTCGTGTTCGGCTTGGGCGGAATTGGCCTGAACGTGATTCAAGGCGCGCGCCTGGCCGGCGCCGACAAGATCATCGGCGTCGACATCAACCCCGAGCGGGAGGCCATTGCCCGGCAATTCGGCCTGACCGACTTCGTGAATCCCGCGACCTTGGGCAAAGACCTGGTGCCGCACCTGGTCGAGCTCACCGGCGGCGGCGCCGACTACAGCTTCGAGTGCGTGGGCAACACGACCTTGATGCGGCAAGCCCTCGAGTGCTGTCACCGTGGCTGGGGCGAGAGCATCATCATCGGCGTGGCCGGCGCGGGTCAGGAAATTTCGACCCGCCCGTTCCAACTCGTCACCGGCCGGGTCTGGAAGGGTACGGCCTTCGGCGGCGCCCGCGGCCGCACGGACGTACCCAAGCTGGTCGATTGGTACATGGACAAGAAGATCGCCATCGATCCGCTGATCACCCACACCCTGCCACTCGACCGCATCAACGAAGCCTTCGACCTGATGCACGAAGGCAAATCGATCCGCACGGTCATTCAGTACAGCTGAAGGCACCGTGCGCTCATCCTGGGCGATCGAGATTTTTCACAGGGAGGACGGGAGGACGGGAGGGCGAGACGGAGGCGAAATTCTTGGGGCTCGCGCTGGCGCAAGCGAGTCTGCAGCAGCGTCCCGGGCTCAGCCCCTCTAGCTTGCTCCCGAGGGAAATATTTTTGGTTTTGGTCCTCCAAAAACAAAAATGCCTTCTCGCCTCCCTTCCTCCCGTCCTCCCTGTAAAATCTAGGGCTCTCGAGAGGGGCGGTCAGAACGCCAGCACCCCGAGGCGGTCGCCCAGCGAGACCTCTCGACGGTACGGAAGTTTCTGCAAGGGAGCTGCGGCGTCGCAGCCCAAACGGGTGTTGAATCGCCGTCGCAGCGCGTGGCTTCGCCGCGCGATTTGCTGATCCACGAAAGGGGGCTGGCGGTACCTGGCATGAATGGTCGTGTTGCGTCGGAAGCTTGTCCTCGGCTTGAGCCTCGCGCTCAGCCTGCTCGGCTGCTCCGACCAGAGGCCTGGCTCGGCCGCTACGGCGGCGGGCACCGGCGGCGCGAGCGCGGGAGCTGCGCCCAGCCCTGATTCGGCGGGAACCAATCCCGTTGGGGGCACCGGCGGCGGCGGCAACGTCGAGGCGGGTGGCGGCGGCAGCTCCGGCGCTGCGGTCAGCACGGTGAAGAGCGACTTCGTGGAGCTCGACAACGTCGTCTTCGGCGACGCGGCGTCGGAGGCGACGCACACCTTGCAGGCAGCGTTTTTCCCGGTGCAGGCCCAGGTGGCGCCGTTGCCTTCGGAGCCGTCCAGCGGCCCGCCGAGCGACGTAGTCGAAGGCGCCTTGGGTCAGAGCGCGCGCCGGCTGCTACCGCGCACCCCCGACGGCGACTACTACGGCGGAGAGATTTCGTTCACGCTCGCCGTCGCGCCCGAGGGTCAAAACTATTTTACGGCCAAGCTGTGGGGCGACGACCAATCCACGTCGTGGCTGCTATTGAACGTGGACGGCTTCGAGATCGGCGCGCGCCACGCCTATGGCGACGGCTCGGGCAACGAGATGCTTTTCGGCAGCTCGTTCGGATGGTTGCCGAAGCGCTTTTTGTACCGCACCGAGCGCATTCCCGTGCACTTGACGCAGGGCAAGACGAGCGTGCGCGTTACCCTGCGCTCGCTCGGCACCCTGCAGTACTACGCGGGCGGCAATTACGACCACGCCCAAAGCCGCATGAGCGCGCCCACCGTCGGCGTCTACCAAGCCTATTCGCACCAAGGCGCGTTCTTCGAGCCCGGCTCCGAAGCGCAAGGCACAGCACCTTCGTTCACCGCCGGCTCCGCGCCCACCGCCGCCGAAGAGGCGGCCATGCTCGACAGCTGGCGCGCCAAGGTCAACGCGCGCATCGACAACCGGCTGGCAGCCGCCCCCGGTGCCCTCAACTCCGACGACGTGCAGTTCTTGGCCGAAGCCTACGGCGTGAGCTGGACGAAGGCCTATCAACAAGCCAAGGTCGTGGACCAGCTGCGCGCCAGCATCGACGCCATGGTGACGGCGTACAGCGCCGACCCCGTGGGCTATTTGGCGCAAAGCTACGCCGCCAACGCGGGCTGGGGCGGCTACTTCGGCCCGATCGGTGAAGCCATTCACCTCACCTGGCCGGCCCTCTCGGACGGGCTGATCGAAACCGTCACCTACGGCGGCACGCTGGGCAGCAGCACGCGCCGCGCGGCGTGGGCCAACGCTCTGCGTGCCAGCGTCGACTTCGGCCGCACCGATCGCAAGAGCGTAACCAACCAGCAAATGGACGCGGCCTGGCGCGTTTATGCGGCCAACCGCGGGCTTTTGCTGGTCGACTCCACAAGCGCCCTCAACGAAGCCGAAGCCAAGCGTTACTTGTACGAAGCCGTGGGCCTCCAGCCCTTCGTCGGCAACGATCAGGCGGGCGACGGCGCCACGCCGGTGCGCGGCAACTCGCCGTACGGCCCCGATTGGTACACGGTCACGTCGCGCGGCACCACGAAAGACGGCACGGCTCAAAACGACTGTTTGGTCGGCGGCGACTACGGGGAGCGCGGCCCGCAATTGTTCGATTGGTACCGCCGCACCCAAGACCCCAAGCTGCTGCCACAAGCCGTAAAAATGCTGAGCGCGCGCGCGGCGCTGCGCCACTTCGTCGGCGACGCCAACGGCAAGCGCGTGGCCTTCGCGATCGAGCACATCGGCTGCCGCAACTTTCAGGAGGTCGACACGCACTTGGTGTACTTGGGCCGCGGTGGCGCTCCGGACGTTGCGGTGGCGGCGGCGGGAGCTGCGGTGGTGGGCGCAGATGTCGTGGGCTACTTGCAGCAGCAACTCGACGACGGGCAGCTGTTGCGCACACTGCAGAGCATTGCCAGCAACTACTGGAGCGGCGCCGCTTACTTGCCCGACGACTACCAAGCCTTCCGGGCTGCGCCCGCCACCGGCGTGGTGTTGCCGATGACGCCAGGGCAGCCGGATTTCGCGTGGACCGACGAAGAGAACATGGCCATCGCGGCGCAGCACGGCGACGAGCGCTTTTGGGCGGTGTTGAATTGGCGCGGGGCGGGCTACATCAACGGTCTTTCGCGCGTGTATTTGGAGACGCCCAGCACCTCGTGGCTGGCCGAGGTGACCAACACCGACGTGCAGTTCAAGCCTTCCGGCAAGCAAGCCACCGCCAACGGCAACGTGGAAGGCTTCGCAGATTGGACGCCGCCCGACCACCCGAAAAACGCCGAAGGCGGCGTGTCGTACCCCATCGCGCTCCGGCCCGACCTGAGCCAAGCGCCCGCCACCAACCGTGATGGCGGACGTGGGACCGCCTACACGCTGCGCTTCGGCAATTGGCTGGTCGCCATCAACGCCCACCCGAGCGAGCCGTACGATCTGGTCGCGCCCGCCGGCTTCATGGGCGGCGTCGATTTGGTGAGCGGTAAAACACTCACACCTCCGGTGACGCTCGCACCCAAAAGCGCGGCTGTGTTTCGGATGAATTGAGGCGCCAGGGCGCCGCCCACCGCCGCAAATCGCACTGCCACCCTGCAGAGTGAGCTAGTGCAGCGCCGCTTCCAAAGTTGCTGCTATCTCCCCTGCGCTGCACTAGCGTCGGGGTGATGGCCGCTCCGGATCTGCCGACCATTCAGGCCACGCTGGAAGCAGCCGTGGCAAGGTCGCGCCGCAACCGCGAAGGCAAGCCCGCCAACTACATTCCCGAGCTGGCGAACGTGCCCCTCGAGCACACCAGCGCCGCCGTGCTGCTGGTGAACGGTGAACTGGCCTTGGCCGGCGACTTTGCGGCCCATTCCTTCACGTTTCAGAGCTCGGCCAAGTTGCTGGTGCTGATTGGGCTGCTCGAAGAGCGCGGCCCGGTGGAAGTCTTTCTCACCGTCGGCTCGGAGCCGTCCGGGGACAGCTTCGGCTCTGTCGCGCGGCTCGAAACCCACGGCCCGGTGCCTGCCAATCCGCTCATCAACTCGGGCGCGATCGCGTTGTGCGGGCAGCTGCGCGGCAGCGTTTCCGAGCGCGTGGCGTGGCTGTCGCGCTGGGCCGAACGCCTGTACGGCGCGCCCGTGCCCATTGATGAGAAAGTTCGCCAAAGTGAGCGGACGTCAGCGGATCGCAACCGGGCCATCGCTTACTTTCTCAAACACGGCGGCGTCATCAAAGGCGATGTCGAGGAAACGCTCGACGTGTACTTCGCGCTCTGCTCGCTAGCGGGCAGCGTGCGCGAGGCCGCGCATTTACCCGCCATTTTGGCCAACGGCGGACGTCGCCCCGGCAGCGGTCAGCAAGTGTTGTCCAAGCGCACGGTGGCCATCGTCGTTTCGATCATGGCCACCTGCGGCATGTACAACGAGTCGGGCAACTACTTGGTCGCGACTGGCATGCCCGCCAAAAGCGGAGTCAGCGGGGTCATCGTCTCGGTCGTGCCCGGCATCGCCGGCATTGCCGTCTCGAGCCCGCGCTTGAACGACAAAGGCGGTAGCGTGCGCGGCCACCAAATCTTGCGCGACCTTTCGCGCGGCCTGGGCTGGCACTTCGCGTTGGCGGCCGCGCCGGGCTGAGTCGCAGCGAAAGCTCAAAGCGGGCGTTGGCTCAGCGGCGAGCTGCCCGGGGGCAGCGACTTTGGCCTCATCAACCAGGTTTGGCGAGCGCGGCCGCACAAGCGCCCGTCTTGCCCGAAAATAGCCGTTCCGGCGTGCAATTTGCGCCCTTCTCGACCCAACGACCAGCCAATGACGACGCAAGGCTCTCCGATGCGAATCGGCGCCAGCACCTCGGCCGTGATGCGACCGAGCAGAGCGACCGAGTAGTCGGGCGCCGCACAGGCGAAGTAGCCAACGCAATCGAGCGCCGCCCAGACCAGCTCCGCCGCCAGCGGAGCCCGAGCGTCACCCAAGCTGGCGTCGGGTCGAAACGGTGCGGCTACGAGCTCACTGCCCCGCTCCGCACCCGGAAAGATTCGCAGCCCATCACCCGCTTCACGCCCGGGGCCGCACACGAAACAACCCGGAAAGTGATGTCGGCGGTGACCAAGGTAATGGCTGGCCATGTCCACGGCGCGTTCGAACGACGGCGCGGGCGGCACCTCCACGTCGACGGCGGAGCGGCGCGCTTCCGCCACGAGCTGCTCGCCGTCTCGCAGCTCGACGGTGTCGGACGACACTTGCAAGGCGAGCTCGCGCTCGAGCGGAGGCGGCGCACGCAGCGTGACCTCCACCGCGCCCGACAGCGCGTTGGCGACCAAGCCGGCGCAATAGCCGCCGTTGGCCGACCCCGGGGGACCGCAAAACCTGGCCGCAATGCGCATGAGCCCAAGCCAAGAGTACCCAAAATCCGGACTTCGGATAGGGCCCCTGGTGGTCCGGCACGAAGACGAGAACGGTAAAGGTTCTTTGCAGTCCGGCGGAGTCAGTGAGTAGGCATTAGTTCAGGCCCCGATGCCAGCGAGCGAGATGCCCAAAACCTGCGTCGCAATCGCGTCGAGCGCCGGCTCCTCACCGACGAAGTGGAACGTCGAATGGTGGTGGGCCAGAGCCTGATTGGGCTCGAGCACGGCGCCGGGGGAGCTGGATTCCAGCTCGTAAAACCGCACGTCGGCGAGCTGCCCGGGGGTGAGGGTGCCGTGGTTGTAGCTGTTGAAGAGATCGCCCGCGAAAGGCTGAGCTTGCCTTTCCCACTTGCTATTGACGTACGGCCTCGGCGCCCTCGGCACCGAATAGCGAACGATAGTGAGACGCTTTTCCGAGCGGGTATAGCTGCCCGCGACGGGGCGCGAGCGCGACTGCGACAAGCCGATCTTGCTGCGGTACTTGCCGTCGGCCAGGAACGTCACGACACCACGAGTTTCGTCGACGGCAAGGCGCTCGCTCGGTAGCGGTCCAAAGTAGTCGGAGCTGACGACGGGGCCCTGGCCTTTGTGCTCGAACGGCGCGATGACCCAGGTGTCGTCGGCGGGCGCGAACATGCCCAGGCTCCAAATGCTGAGCAACCCCGTTTGCTCGGTCCAGGCGCGCCCGCCCACGTTGCGCAGCTGATTGTCGGAACGAAACGCGACCCACTGCACCCCAGGCGGCGGCGCGATCCCCAGTGCTCCGGTCACGCCCGCAACGTCGAGCAGCTCGAGCCGGCGCTCCACCTCGACCTCGAACTCGGTACCGGACGCGTTCTTCACGCCGAAGGCGCGCCGGAAGCTCACGTGGCGCTCGCTCTGCGCCAAGATGTCCCATGTCCCCTCTTGAAAGCCGGCCGGCGTTTGCCAATGGGACAGGGCAAAAGGCGCCCCTGGCGGGAAAAACACCGAAAACTGGCCGCCTTCGGGCCCTAGCCAAAAGCGGTCTTCCCCGCCGTAGTTGTCGAACGGAGTGCCACGCCGCCCGCTACTGATCTGCGCGCGGTTGACCCAGCCGAGGCTTTGGCCGCCAGCGCCGACCGTGCTGGTCATCACGCGCGCCTGGTATTCGGGGCTCACCGCAATGCGGGCTCCATGTGCGGCGCTCAGCAAGAGTGGCTGTGAGTACTGCCTCAGAAACGCCACGTCTTCTTCGTAGCTGCTCGGGCGCGCGCTCGATTCCATTCGTGCCTCCTTTACTGCGACCATCACAGAAAGACTAGGCGCTCGGAAAACACGCGGGTATCCTGGGCGACGCTCATGAAACCGTCATCGACGGAAGCTGCGCGCACGTCGGACTGGGCAAACCTGGGGCTGGCGGTGGACGTCGACCAAGGCGAGCTGTTCGAGCGCGCATTTCGTCAGGCCGCCATCGGCATGGCGTTGGTCGACTTGGAGGGACGCTTCCTCAAAGTGAACGACGCCCTGTGTCGCACCCTGGGCTACGGGAAGGAGGAGCTGCTGGCGCTCGACTTTCGAGCCATCACCCACCCCGCGGACCGGGAGCTCGATGTCGATTTGCACCGGCGATTGCTCGGGGGAGAGCTCGACAGCTACCAGCTCGAGAAGCGCTGCCTGCACAAAGTGGGCAGCGAGGTGTGGAGCGTGCTGAGCGTGACGTTGGTGCGCTCGCCCAGCGGCGCCGCGCGCTTCTTCATCGCTCAGCTCCAGGACGTCAGTGCCACCAAGCTGGCGGAAGCGAGCATGGCGGAATTTTTCGCCACTTCACCCGATTTCCTGGCCATTGCCGGCACGTCGGGGCGACTGGAGCTGGTGAACCCGACTTGGGAGGCCAAGCTCGGTTGGAGCGCCGAGGAGCTGACGAGTCGCCCGTTTTTGGACTTCGTTCATCCGGCCGATCGCGAGCGCACCGAGCGCGAGACCCAGAGCATCTCTCGCGAGCGCCCCACGGCCAGCTTTCGCAACCGCTACCGGGGGCGCGACGGCAGCTACCGCTCGTTGGAGTGGAACACGCGCCTGAGCAGCGGCGGCAAGCTCTACTGCATCGCGCGCGACGTGTCGCAGCGCGACCAAGCCGAGCGCGAGCTTCGCCACACCAAGCTCTTGCTGGAGGCGACGATCGCCAACATCGAAGATGGCGTCGTCCTGCTCGACTCGGAGCGCAACGTGGTGCTGTTCAACCACGCCTACTCGGCGCTGTTCGGGTTGGACGAGGGCACGCTGCGCGGCATGAGCCGCGAGCATTTTCGGAAGCACGTGTGCGACCTGGCCGAAGACCCCGCCGCCTTCGAGCGCGATTTTTCGCGCATCTCGGCCAACCCCCAGCCCAACGTCGCCATTTTCACGCTGGTGCGGCCCACCCGCCGCGTGCTGCGGCGTAGCGCTCGCCCCGTCGGCAGCGAGGGTGAGCATCTCTACTTGATCGTTTGGCACGACGTGACCATCGAGCACGACCGCGCCCGGGACCAAGAGCTCGCCGCGCACACCGACGCGCTCACCGGCCTGCCCAACCGACGGGCCGCCGACGAGGCGCTGCCGCGCGAGGTGTCGCGGGCCCAGCGCAGCGCCGGTCCGCTGTGCGCGGTGATGATGGACATCGACCACTTCAAGCGCGTCAACGACAGCTTCGGCCACGCCGTGGGTGACAGCGTGCTGCGCGAAATCGCCGGCGCTATCCAGAGCCAGTCGCGCAGCGCCGACCTGGTTGCTCGCTGGGGTGGCGAGGAGTTCGTCGCCCTGCTGGCATCGGATCGCGCCGGAGCGGTATTGTTCGCGGAGCGCGTGCGTGCATCCGTCGAAGCGCTCGACTTGCCCCATGTCGGCCGCGTCACCATCTCGGCCGGCATCGGCGAATACGCGCGCGACGGCTCGGGCTCGGCCGACCAGCTATTGGCCGACGCCGACGCGCGCCTGTACGAAGCCAAGGCCGCGGGCCGAAACCGCGTGCGCGGCTGAACGCGGCCCCCGCCGCGCTAGCTATTGCACGCATCCGGGGCTGCCAAAACGCAGCTCGAATCGCAGAAGCTCTCGTGTCGGAATCAGGCCAATCCGTCGAGTGCCACGCGGTGGTAAGTCGTGGGGCTTTCGCTCGCTGGACGCTCGTCTCGAGTTCCTGAATTTTCACAGGGAGGACGGGAGGACGGGCGGACCGAGACAGAGACCAGAATTTTGGGGCTCGCGCTGCCGCCAACGAGCTGCAGACTCATTGTTCCTGAACCTCGGAGAAATATTTTTCGATTCGGTCCCTCCGAATCGAAAAATGCGTTCTCGCCTCCCGTCCTCCCTATGAATCTCGAAGGCGCTCGAAACGAGCTGTCCGGCCGGCACCAGCCCGAAGCGCTCGTACAGATTGGCCTTGCGCCGCCACGGTAGTTTCTGCACGCGGACTGCGGTGCGGCAGCCAAAGATGTGTTGAATCGTAGAAAGGCTGGAAACGGAGTGGCCCGGGCTCGATCCGCGTTCTAGGGCGACAAACGGTTTGCTGGGACAACGAATCTCACGAGTTAGCAACTTCCGGGGTCGCCGCGTGGAGGGAGGCTCGGCCGAATCACTTCGGCCGACGCGAGGCGCGGGAGCGACGAGCCGCGTGGGGTGGGGCCCCGCTGAATTCACTTCAGCGGGGCGGGGAGGCGCGTGCCTCCCCGGAGACCGACCGGCGCGTGCCGCCCCCCTCCAGGGAGGCCCTAGAACGCAGTGGCTGCAAACTGATCGGCGTTCTAGGGTGCGCGGCATGTATTTCGAAATGATTGGTCAGATGAAGAAGACGTTGGTGCAGCTCGAAAAATGGCTCGAGGCGGCGGGCGCGCACGCGACGGCGAAATCGTTCGATCCGAACGTTTTTCTGGGGCTGCGGCTGGCACCCGACCAATTTGCCTTCGCGCGGCAGGTGCAGACGACGTGCGATACCGCCAAGCTCGCGGCCGCGCGGCTGTGCGGCAAGGAAGCCCCCAAGCACGCCGACACCGAGCAGACGCTGGACGAGCTACGGGCGCGCGCCAAGAGCGTGGTCGAGTACCTGGACGGCTTCACCGCCGCTGATTTCGAGGGCGCCGCCACCCGCCAAGTGACGCAGCCGCGCTGGGAGGGAAAGTTCATGCTCGGCGCCGACTACTTCCGCGAGCACGCGCTGCCGAACTTCTATTTTCACAGCACGCACGTTTACGCCATCTTGCGCCACAACGGCGTCAACCTGGGCAAGCGAGACTTCTTGGGCACGTTGAGCATGCGCACTCCATGACGGAGGCGGTGAGCACCAACGCCTTTTCGTCCCTGCCGCTGCTACCCGAGCTTTTGGCCGTCGTGGCCGACTTGGGCTTCACGGAGCTGACGCCGATTCAGGCCCAAGCCATCCCGGCCCTGCTGGACGGCAAGGACCTGGTCGGCCAATCCAAGACGGGCAGCGGCAAGACGGCGGCTTACGCCTTGCCGCTGCTCAACGCGCTCGACCTTTCGCGGCGCGAGGTGCTGGGCGTCGTGGTTTGCCCGACGCGCGAGCTGAGCGCGCAAGTCGCGCGCGAGCTGCGCAAGCTGGGCCGCAACCTGGCCGGCTTGTCGGTGCTGGTGCTGTCCGGCGGCGAACCGGTGCGGGACCAAACGCGCGCGCTCGAAAAGGGCGTGCACGTGGTGGTCGGCACGCCCGGCCGCATTTTGGACCACTTGCAGCGACGCACGTTGAAGGTGCACCGCGTCGCCACGGTGGTGTTGGACGAAGCCGACCGCATGCTGGACATGGGCTTTCAGGAGGACGTGAGCAAGATCCTGAAGGCGCTGCCGCCCAAGCGGCAAACCGTCTTCTTCTCGGCTACGTTTCCGGCCTCGATCCGCGAGCTGAGCCACAAGTACCAGAAGGAGCCGCTCCGCATCAGCATCGAGGACGACGACGGCGAGAGCGCGCCCCGCACCAAGGAGCTGGTGGTGCACGTGGAGGCACCGCAAAAGCCGGCGGCGCTGAGTTGGATCTTCGCCCAATACCCGCACGATTCGGCGCTGGTGTTCGCCAATCAGAAGCTGACCGTGGCCGCGATCGCCAAATCGCTGTCGAGCATGGGCAGCAGCGTGGAAAGCCTGCACGGCGATCTGGAGCAACGCGATCGCGATCTGGTGATGGCCAAGTTCCGCAACGGCAGCACGCGGGTGCTGATCGCCACCGACGTCGCCGCGCGCGGCATCGATCTCGAGAAGCTCGACCTAGTCGTCAACTACGATTTGCCCAACCAACCGGAGATCTACGTGCACCGCATCGGGCGCACCGGCCGCGCCGGCAACGTCGGCCTTTCGGTGTCCCTGTGCTCGCGCGCCGAACAGCCGCGCTTGGAGGCCATCGAGCTTTTCACCGGCAGTGCCCTGGTGCCGCTGGCCCGTGACCGCACGCCGGCCGCTGCAAGACCGGCGGCGCCGATCGCGCGCGACGCCAAGATGGAAACTCTACGACTCTCCGGCGGTCGCAAAGACAAGCTGCGCCCCGGAGACATCTTGGGAGCGCTGACGGGCGAAGCCGGCGGCCTGGCCGGCGACCAGATCGGCAAGATCGAGATCCACGAGCGGTTTGCCTACGTGGCGGTCGAAAAGAGTGTGAGCCGTCGCGCCCTCGACAGCCTCAATCAGGGCCGTATCAAGGGCAAACGCTTCAAGGCCGAGCTCGTGAAGTGAGCCCGGCGGCCGCCAGCTAGGTCCGCCGCTCGCGGACGCTGGTCGTTTCGCTTACCTTGACCTACACCTAGAACGCCGCTCAGTTGGCAGCCACTGCGTTCTAGGCCTTTCCTGGTGGGGGCGGCACGCGCCGCCCCCCTCGGCCGAAGTGAATTCGGCCGAGCCTCCCCCCACGCGGCGACGCCGGAAGTTACCAACTCGTGAAAATCGTTCTCCCAGCAAACCGTTTGTCGCTCTGGGCCATGCATTCTTTCGGCTTTTCGCGCGCGCTGCGTTCCACCGCTTGCGGGCTGTTCCTGCTCGCGGCCGCAAGCTCGTGGGGTTGTGCCTCCAGCGTGCAGGTCGTGCCGGTGAGCGTGAAGGCGACGCCGCCGGGTCGGGTGGTGGCGTTGGTGTCGGTGAGCGACCGCGGCGCTGCGCCCGATGACCTGACCCCCGAGAACTTCGAGGTGCGAGAAGAGGACGTGACGCTCGATCCGTCGCGCATCGAGCTGCGTGTGCAGCCGTTCGGCAAGCTCGCCGGTCACGAAGCGGTCGTGTTGGTCGACGGCAGTCACGCGTTCACGGATGCCGAACGCGGTCCGCTCGGCGCGGCGTTGTCGCAGCTGGTAGACCGGCTGCGCTTTCACCAAGCCGTGACGGTGCTGGCGTTCGACGGCTCGGCCGAGCTGCGCTTCATCGCGCGCTACCCGCGCAGCGAGATCGCGCCCCCGCTGGGCAAAGATCCGGGCATCGAGCGGCTGTTGGCGTACAAGCCGCGCGACAACTCGAGCAGCTTGTACTCGGCCATCGTGGCGGGCCGAAAAGCGCTCGACGCCCGCTTGGGCAAAGACGCCGGCATCGCGCCGCTCGGCAGCTTGGTGATCGTGGCGCGCGGCCCCGATTTGGCCGGGCGCGCCGACGAAGCGCGCGCCCGCGCGGCCCTCGAGGGGCAACGTAGCTTCTTGTTGAAGGTCGGCACCTGGTCGAAAGATACCAGCCTGGATTGGGTCGGTGACGACGGCACGCGCGCGGCCGCTTCGCTCGGCACGCTGGGCACCCCCGTGGACGAGCTGGCGCGGCTGGTGGACGAGGTCTTCTTGCGGCGCTATCTGGTCTCGTATTGTTCGCCGGCGCGCGCCGGCAAGCGCACCGTCGAGTGGGTCGTCAAGCTGCGCGACGACTCCGGTGCCACTCGCCAGGCTCGCGCCGATTCCGAATTCGACGCCACCGGCTTCAACGCCAGCTGCCGAGCGACGTCGGGCTCGACGAGCGCGCTTTGATTGGGCTGAGCGCGCACGTCGAATCTGTTACAAGCGAGCACAGGGCTGCACCATGAGCAAACACAAGCATTCGTCGAAGTCGTCCAAGTCGAAACCCGGCAACTCGACGATAGCGCCCCCGTCACGCACGCCCGAGGCCGTTGCTGAAGCCGAAGACAGCGTGCGCGCGATGCTGCGCTACCTGGGTGAGGACGTGGAGCGCGAAGGCCTGAAAGAAACGCCGGCGCGCGTGGTACGCGCCTGGGGCGAGCACTTCTCCGGCTACCAGCAGGACCCCGCCGAGTACCTGGCCAAGACCTTCGAAGAAGTCGACGGCTACGATCAACTGGTGCTGGTCAGCGACATCGAGCTGTTCAGCCACTGCGAGCACCACATGGTGCCGTTCGTCGGCAAGGCGCACGTGGCCTACATTCCGGACGGGCGCGTGGTGGGGCTGAGCAAGGTGGCGCGCGTGGTGGACGTGTTCGCCAAGCGCCTGCAGGTGCAAGAAAAGCTGACCAAGCAGATCAGCGACGCCATCGAAACCCATTTGAAGCCGCAAGGCGTCGCCGTCATCTTGCAGTGTCAGCATTTTTGCATGTGCTACCGCGGGGTAAAAAAGCCAGGTTCTTGGACCACCACCAGCAACCTGCACGGCATCTTCCTCAAAAACGCCGCTTCGCGCATGGAGCTGTTCACGCTGATCGGCCTGAAGCGCGAAATCGGCGCCTGAAAAGCTAAACGCGTCGAGCACCGACGACGCGCTGCCACACCGCTAGCCGGAGCGCGTCGGCGCGTTCTGGCCGCCACGGAGCCGATTCGTGAGCCGAGCGCGCGACGGCGGCGCCGCGCCGCCCCAGCTCGTAGTCCACCGCTTCGACCGCGGCCTCGATGCTGGAAAAGTGCTCCTGCACTTGGCCGTCGATCATCACTTGCCAGCGCTTGCCGCGAGCCGCGCGCGCCAGCACCGTCACTTCACTGATCACGCCCGGACGCTTCTCGAAGTGCAGCCCCAAGCCGTGCCGTCCGAGCGAAAACCAAGCATTGCCGGAGATGGCCCGCACGTCTTCGTGCGCTTCCAGCGTGAGCGGGTCGAAGCTAGCCGCGCGCTCTTGGATTTCGGGCAGGGTGAAGCTGCCTGCTTCCAGCTCGAAGCCCGGGTGATCGAGCAAGATTTGCTGCCAGGCGTGGCGTGCTCGGCTCACGTCTTCGCCTTGCAGATTCAGCTCGCGCGGGACGCCGAACAACGACGGTAGGCTGCACAAGCTCAGCTGTGAGACGTCGACGAAGTCCAAGATCAAGCAGTCTTGCTTGCCGGGGTGGAGCCGCGTGCCCCGCCCGACACACTGCGCGTACAGGCCCTCGGAGCGCGTCGGGCGAGCCATCGCCACGCACGACACGCCCGGATCATCGAAGCCCTCGGTCAACACCGCCACGTTGCACAATACCTGCACCCGCCCGGCACGAAAGTCGGCCAAGGCCTGCGCGCGCGCTTCACCCTTCATGGCGCCGTGCACGATGCCCGCCGGCACGCCCAACAGATTGAGCGACTGGCATAGATTGCGCGCGTGATTGACGGTCACACAAAACGCGATGGTGCGCCGGTCACGGGCCAGCTCTTGAATCGAGCGCGCCACGAGCGCATTGCGCTCTTCGATGTCGACGGCTTCGGCCAGCTCGTCCTCGGCAAAATCCAGGCCCGACGACGAAAGGCGGGTCAAATCGGCGGAGGTGGAGATGCGAAAGCCACGCAGCTTCGACAAATAGCCGTCGTCGATCAGCTGCGGCAGGGAACGCGCGTAGACGATGCTCTCGAACACCGTGTCGAGCCCCTTGCCGTCGCCGCGCGCGGTCGTAGCGGTAAAGCCCAGTAGGGTGCCGCTCCACGCCGCGTCGAATGCACCCAGCTGCCGCAGCACGCGCAGGTTGTCATCGGCCGCCGCGTGGTGGCACTCGTCGTACACGATCAGCCCCAGGTTGCGGCCGCGCATCACCTGCGTCAGCCGCTCTTGGTGCAGCGAACGGATGGAACACACCAACACCTTGGCGTTTTCGGCCGCCCGCTCGGCGCCGCGCTCGATGGCGACGACTTGCCCTTCGCCCAACGCCCGCTGCAACTTGTCTTGGGCTTGAAACAGCAGCTCTTCGCGGTGGGCCAGCACCAGCACCTGGCGTTGCGCCAGCCGCGCCAGCTCCGAAAAGATGACGGTCTTGCCCGCGCCCGTTGGCAAGCACACGAGCATGCGCCGCACGCCACGCCGCCGCGCCGCCAAAACGGCGTCGATGGCTTCGCGCTGATACGGCCGCAGCGTCACTTCCCGGAGTATAGTCGGCGCGTGAACGTCGCCGCTATCGACATTGGTACCAATTCCGTCCGCTTGCTGATCGCCGACGAGACTGGGCGCGAGCTCGAGCGCCCAATGCGCATCACCCGGCTTGGCCAAGGCGTCGACGTCTCCGGGTCGCTGGCACCGGAGGCCATCGCCCGCACGACGGCGGTGCTCGCGGAATACCGTACGTCGATGGAGCGTTACGGCGTGCAGCGGGTCCGGGCCACCGCCACCAGCGCCGCGCGTGACGCTCGCAACAGCCAAGAGTTTTTCGACGCCGCCGAGCGCGCGCTGGGCGCCCGGCCCGAGCTGCTCAGCGGCGAAGAAGAAGCGCGCCTGTCGTTTCGCGGTGCGACGCACGGCCTTCCGCCTGATGCGGCACCGTTCTTGATCATCGATCTCGGTGGCGGCTCGACCGAGCTCGTGTTGGGAAAGAGCGAGCCCGAGGCGTTGATTTCGCTGCAGATGGGCTGCGTGCGCATGACGGAGCGGCATCTGAAGAGCGACCCACCGCTCCCCGCGGAGCTGGACGCGAGCTTCGCGGACGTGCGGCGAGAGCTCGAGCGGGCGCGCGGCGTGATCGACCCGCGGCGGGCTCGCACGGTGGTCGGCTTGGCCGGCACCGTCACCGCGCTGTCGGCGCTGCAGCTGGGTCTGACCCGCTACGATGCGAGCCGCACGCATCACAGCCGGCTCACGAGGGCGGAAGTCGAGGCCTCGTTCAGCCGCTTGTCCACCGCCAGCGCGGCCGATCGCCGCCGCATGCTGGCCGAGCCGGCGCGCGCGGAGGTGATCGTCGGTGGGGCCGCCGTCCTGCTCACGCTCATGCAAGAATTCTCAATCGACGACCTGTTGGTCAGCGAGCACGACATTTTGGACGGGCTCGCGGCGTCGCTGCTAGCCCGGTAGACGCCTCGCGCGTCGACGTCACGCAAACGTGAGCCGTTTGGGGCCGCACCGGGTACGCTCGATAACTAGCGGATTGCGCTGGATTTTGGCCTAACTGGAGCGCGCCACGTCCTTGTCTGGGACCGGTTCCATGATAGGATACGAGAATGCGTACGTCCCCTCTGGCGCCCGGCCTTGCTCTCGCTCAGGGCGCGCTCTTGGTCGCGTTGGCTTGCGGTTGCTCGGCCAGCGGCAGCAGCGGCAGCAACGCCGACCACGGCGGCGACGGTACCCCCGCCCCAGGCAGCGCCGGCAGCGGCTCCACGCCCCAGCAGCCCGTGCTCAGCACCGCCGGCGGCCCCGATTTGGGCACCGTGCCCGACGCGCCGGTAGAAAAGTGCGACGCCGTGTTGCAGCTCACCCTGCGTGATTTCCAGCCGGCAACTCACCCCGACTTCGAGGCGTACCAGGGCCTGAATGACATTGGCTGCGGCATGGTGGCGCCGGCCCTCGGCCCCGACACCAAACCCGTGTTCGTCTCCGGCATCGGCACCAAGAAGCGCGTGACCACGGGCGACTGGGAGCACTTGGCAGTCGCCTCGTGCGACGACTGGAACGGTTGGAACCCCGACCCCGTCATCACCAGCCAAGCCAGCTTCGACCAATGGTACCGCGACGTGCCGGACGTCAACCAAACCTTTCAAGTCGACGTCACGCTGGTCGATGACGGTACGGGCAGCCTGGCCTACGACACCACCGCGTTCTTCCCGCTCGATGGCATGGGCTATGGCAACAGCCCGGGTAAATCGCACAATTTTCACTTCACGACCGAAGCCCACGTGAAGTTTGGCTACATCGCCGGCCAAAAATTCACCTTCCGTGGCGACGACGATATGTGGGTATTCGTCAACGGCAAGCTGGCGCTCGACTTGGGCGGCCAGCACCTGCCCATCTCGGCCACCATCGACTTCGACGCGCAAGCGGCGGACTTGGGCATTCGCGCGGGCGGCACCTACCAGATGGACATTTTCCACGCCGAGCGCCACACCGATCAATCGAACTTCCGGATCGAAACCAACATTCGTTGCTTCGAGCCGGTCGTGGTCAAATAGGCGCTCAAGCTCCGCTAGACCGCTTCGGGGCGAGGCTCAAGAAGCTCTTCAGCTCGGCTGATGACAGCTCCCGCACGCCGTCAGCCGCCTGCACCAACGCGGCGGCTTGGTTCTCGCGGGCGGGCGGAACCCCGACCAGGTGCACCCGGACGCCCAGCGCCTGTGCTTCTTCGACGCCATCGCGCAAGTCGTCGTCGCCGGTGACCAGCACCGCGTCGCACAGCGCGCGGTTCTTGGCCAGGGTGACCAAGTCGGCCACCAGCAGCTGATCCACGCCCTGCTGCTGGCCCTGCGCGTCCACGCGGCCCAAGCGCAGCTTCAAATTCGGGCGATAGGCGAGCGCGACGTGCGCCGCGTTCGGCCCCGTGGAGGCGCCGTCGTACCAGTAGATGCGCAACAGCGGCAAACCGGTCAGCTCGTCGACGAGCGTACGGAGCAGCGCGAGCACGGCTTCGTGATCGAGGTGAAGCTGCGAGCGCTGCAGCTTTTCGCCCGTGAGCGCGCGGGCGCCGGAAGCAAACACGTAGCCGGCGTCGACGAAAACTGCGGTTCTGTCCAAGTGACTCCGAGGCGACTACGGGGCTTCGAGCAGGCCGCGCGTGCTGCTGATGACGGGCATTCCGGATCCGTAGGTCGCCAGCTCGGCGTGAAGCTGGTTGCCGCTAGCCTGGACCACGAAGCGCCCGCCGGCAAACAGCACGAGCTCGAACCAGGCTTCGTCTTGGTGCTCGGGGTCGCGGGTGCCGTGAGCGACAGCGCCGCCAGCGGTGGGCGTAAGATCCAGGGTTTGTGCGTCGCTCGAAAATTTGGCGACCCAGGGCGGGAGCGCCTGCGGCTCGTAGTCGGATTCGGAGAGCTCGGTGGAGATGGTGACGGGCGTAGCCGGCCGCTGCCAGGCTCGGTCCGGCACGTAGAGCAACTCGGCGCCCAACAGACAGTCGAGCCCCGTGCAGTCGAGCGCCGGCTGCCCCCCGGCCCCGGCCGCACCTGCCTCGGAACCGCCCGCGCCTGAAGCATCGCCCGCGCCTGAAACTCCGCCCGCGCCCGCGTCGGATCCACCCATGCCCGCCGTGCCTACGCCCCCAACGCCACCTTCGCCCGGCCGCACGTTGGCGGTGCCGGCAGCGGAGCTTGGCTCACCGGCGGCGCCCGCTGAATCCGGTGAGCTTTTGGGCGAGCGCGCGGCCGTGCCGCCGCAAGCGACGAGCAGCAGCGCTGCCGAACCGACCTGAAACCACCTCACGCCTGGGATTATAGCGTAGCCGTGCCCCTCGCAAGCAACTCGCGCTGGTCGGCAACGACCCAATCAAAAGGTAACGATGGGCATCGACCCCGCCCGCTCGGCCACGATGCCCAGGCTATGAATGGTCGTGCCCGGGCGTAGGCGGGGCCGCCCCTGCTCGTCCTTCGGCAGATTTTGACAATATTCCACGAAGCACGACGAGCAGACTTCGAGCGCGCCGCCCATGTCGACGAAATGCCGAATGTATTCGCTCAGCGGCTCCGAGAAGCCACGCGGCTGAATGCCGTCGGCGCCGGTGGGGGTACCGAGTCGCGCCGATTCGAGAGAAAGAAAGACATGCACGGCCGTGCCGTTGGACAGCGCAGCCAACGCCACGCCGAACGCGATCGCAGCCTTTCTTCCGCCGTCGCTGAGGCTGTCGGCCAACACCACCAGCAAGCGCTCGCTCATGGCTGTCAAAACGTCCCGCGTCGGGCGGTCTTTAGGCGTCGCGAATCGCCGGTCTTTCGGGCTCGATTCGCGAGCGCGACCGACGAGCGCTCTCGGTTGGTCCAAGCCGGAATGGGGTCGCCCCGGGCCCGCCGCGCCGTGGACGAGCCTTTGGCCGTTTGTTACGGTCCCGCCCATGGTCGAGCGAGCGGTGCGATTGGGTTTGGGCGGGCTGCTGTTGTTGGCGTCGAGCTGTTTACTCAGCTGCGCCACGTCGTTCGTGGGCGATGCGCAATTTCCGGGTGGTGCGCTGGGTTGCTTCAAGCAATGCCAAAAGATCGGCATGGAGATGGCAAGCTTCGTTTACGTGGGTGAATACTCGAGCGCGTGCGCTTGCAAGCTGAAGTCCACCGCGACGGCCACGCAGAGCTCCATCGAAAGCTCCGACATCGAAGGCGCAGTCGTAGCCGCGGGGGCCGGCGTCGAGATGCAACGGCGTCGCTCGGAAGCCGCTCAGCAGGGCTCGCTCACGATGCAGCACTAGAGGAGCGGGCGATTTCTTAGAGCCGGATCAACGCAGCGACGAAAGCGCGAGCGCGGCCGAGGCAACGGTGACCGATTGCGCCGGCTTCAGCTCGGGCGCAAACAGCGCCACGCGCAGCTCTTCGAAGGCAAAGTGCAACCGAAGCGCGCCCGCTTGGTCGCGTACCGCAGCGCGCTTGGTCAGGAACGCCTGCCACAGCGGGGTGAACGGCTCGGCTTTGCCGGCGTCTTTGCGCGGGTCGTGGATGGCGCGGGTCAGGCGCGCGACGGCTGCGCGCAGGTAGCGCGGAAACTGTTCCAGGCGCGAAAGCTCGGCGTTGCGCAAAGTGTCGGGCAGAAACAGCTGCTCGAGCTGCAACCGGATGTCAGCGGCGGCGGCCGCGCCGCTCGGCTGTTTGGCGGCTTGGTCGAGCGCCCGCAGCGTTTTGTCCAGCTCGCCTGCAGCCTGAGCGATGGCGCGCGTCAGCAGCTCGAAGACGGGCGTGAGGCGCGGCAAGCCCGCCGCCAGCAGCTGCTCGAACTCACGTTTGGACCGAGGCAGAGCCGAGCCTTCGTGCAGCCCAAAAGCTTCCGTCACCACCCGCGCCAGCACCAAATCTCGGAATGCTTCGGCTTCCGCGCGCGGCGCCGGCAGCCCCAACCGACGCGTGAACGGCAGCGGCGCGCGCTTGCCCAGCGCGTTGAGCTGCGTTTTGGCCGCCAGCTGCAGCAAGCGGCGCACGCCTCCGCGGTGCACGGTTTCGGCCGCTTCCGGCGACTCGAACAAGCTGAGCGCTACCGAGCGCTCGCGGTCGACCAGCGCCGGATACAGCCGCAGCTCCGCGCCCAACACGGTGCGCGCGACGAAGCTCGGTAGCTCTCCCACGTCCCACGTCAACAGCTCGGAGCGATCCCATTCGGCAGCGGGGGGTGCGCGCCGCACCGCTTCGCGCGCGCGCGCGGCGTGCTGTTCGACCAGCGCCGCGACGTCTCGCCCCTGCGCCACCAGCTGACCTCGTTCGCCGACGACCCGGCAATTGAAGCGCAAATAGGGCGGAATGGCGTCGACTCGGAAAGCCTCGGGCGGCACGTCGGCGCCGGTCAGCTCGAACAGCGCGCGGCTGAGTGCCTCGAGCATCGGCCCTGGATGACCTTGCAGGCGCTCGGCCAGCTTGGCCGAAAGCTCGGGCAGGAAGCCCAAATCTCGTTTGAGCGCGCGCGGCAGCTCCGCCAACAACGCGGCAATTTTCGGCTGGTGCCAGGCCGGAATCGTCCAGTCGAGCTCACCTTGCGTGAGCTGCGGCAACAGCGGCAACGGCACCGTGAGCGTGACGCCGTCGTCGTCGGCGGAGGGGTCGAAGCGGTAGCTGGCCGGCAACGAGACGCCGTGCACGACGACGCAATCGGGGTAGTGCTCGGGTAACAGCTGCCGCTCCTGCGAGAGCACGTCGGACAGCGTCAGCCACAACAGCTGAGGGTCGCGTTGCTCGGCTTGCTCACGCCAGGCTTCGAAGGTCTTCCCGTTGACCACCGTCTCGGGCACGCGGCGATCGAAGAACGCGAGCAAGAGCTCGTCGTCGGCCAGCATGTCGCTCTGGCGCGCCTTGTCGCGCAGCCGCGCCACTTCTTGCAAGAGCTGGGCGTTCTTCGCCTGGAACGAGCCGCGGCTCTTGTACTCCCCGCGCACCAGCGCATGCTCGATGAACATGAGGCGTGCACGGCTGGGTGATAGCGTGGCGTAGTCGACGCTGTGATCGCGCAGCACCGGCAACCCGAACAACGTGGCATGCTCGCGCACCGACGCGCGCGCTGACTTTTCCGACCAATGCGGGTCGGAGTAGCTGCGCTTCAGCAGGTGTCCGCCCACTTGGTCCAGCCATTCGGGCTCCACTTTGGCGGCAGTCCGGGCAAAGAGCTGCGTCGTTTCCACGAGCTCGAACGCCATCACCCAGGCCGGCGGCTTCTTGGCCAAGCCGGACGACGGGTGCAGGGCAAAGCGCGTCTGGCGCGCGCCCAGGTAGACGCGGTGCTCGGAGCTCCACTGACCGATACGCGACAAAAGACCGCTGAGCAAAGCCAGGTGAACGGCGTCGGCGAGACCCGAGCTCGCTGCCCCCTTCGCGGCACCGTCGGCGTTTGCGGCGCCGTTCGCTTTGGCGCCGCCGCTCACTTTAGCGGCGCCGCTCACTTTAGCGGCGCCGCTGACTTTAGCGGCGCCGTTCGGCTTGTCGCCCCCGTGGGGGCTCGCTCCGCGACCGGCGCGCAGCCCGCGCCCACCAGCCGCGATGCGCAGCTCTTTCACCACTTCTTCCAGCTGGCGGTGCACCTCGCGCCACTCCCGCACGCGCAGGAACGACAAAAAATTCTCTTTGCAGACGCGACGCAGCTGCGCGGTGCCGCGGCTATCCGCCTCGCGTACGAACGCCCACAACTTCAAGATGCCAGCAAAATCCGAGCGCTCGTCGCGAAAGCGCTGGTGCAGCTGGTCGACCTTCGACTCCAAGCCGCGCGGCCGCTCGCGCGGATCTTGGATGTTCAGGCCCGCCGCCAGCACCAAAATTTCCGCCAAGCAGCCGTGCTCGGCGCCGGCCAAAATCATGCGACCGATGCGCGGATCCACCGGAAACCGTGCCAGTTGCTGGCCGAGCGGGGTGAGCGCTCGCTCGTCGTCGAGCGCGCCCAGCTCCTGCAGCACGCGGTAGCCTTCGCTGATCGAGCGCGAGTGGGGCGGATCCAAAAACGGAAAATCTTCGACGTCGCCCAAGCCGAGCGACTTCATGCGCAAGATGACGCCGGCCAAGCCGGTGCGCTTCATCTCCGGATCGGTGAAGGCCGGGCGCGCCGCAAAACTGTCCTCGTCGAACAGGCGCACGCAGATGCCGTCGCGCACGCGGCCGCAGCGGCCCTTGCGCTGGTCGGCGCTGGCCTGAGAAATGGCTTCGATTTGCAGCCGCGTCGTGCCGGTGCGCGGGTCGTAGCGGGACAAGCGCGCGACCCCCGTGTCCACCACGTACACGATGCCCGGAATCGTCAGCGAGGTTTCGGCCACGTTGGTGGCCAGAATCACGCGGCGCTGGGGAATGCTGGCGAACACCTTGGCTTGCTCGCCCGCCGACAGCCGCGAATACAGCGGCTGCACCAGCGTGTGGCGCAGATTGCGCGCGTTCAACGCTTGCTCGGTCTCGCGGATTTCGCGCTCGCCGGGCAAGAACACCAAGATGTCGCCGCGCGGGTCGAGCGAGGTGACGTTGGCGACCGCATCCGCCACCGCGTCGGGCAGGTCCGTATCCTCGGCGGGCGGCTCGTACAGCACCTCGACCGGGAACGTGCGGCCCTCCACTTGAATCACCGGCGCGCCGCCGAAGAACTCCGAAAACCGATCGGCCTCGATGGTAGCGGAGCTGACGATCACCTTCAGATCCGGGCGCTCGGGCAAAATGCGCCGGAGCCACCCGAGCACGAAGTCGATGGTCAGGCTGCGCTCGTGCGCTTCGTCGATGATGAGCGTGTCGTAGGCCGAGAGCGTGCGGTCGCCTTGGATCTCGGCCAGCAAGATGCCGTCGGTCATGAACTTGACCCACGTGTTCCTGCAGGTTCGATCCTCGAACCGAATCTGATAGCCGACCTCTTGGCCCAGCTCGCAATCGAGCTCCTTGGCCACCCGCGCGGCCACGCTGGTCGCGGCAATGCGGCGCGGTTGGGTCACGCCGATTTGCTTCTTGCCGCCCCGACCCATCTCGAGCGCCAGCTTGGGCAGCTGCGTGGTCTTACCCGAGCCGGTCGCGCCGACGACGATGGCGACCTGGTGCCGCTCGAGCGCCGCCACGATGTCGCCCACGCGCGACGAGATCGGCAGCTCGGGCGGAAAGCTGATGCGTGACCGCTGTTTGGTCGTTGGCTCGAGGGGCAGCTCCGGCACGGCGCGCGTGCTGTAGCACGGCTATTGGCTGACGTAGCTAGGCGGACGGCGGCTCTTGACGGCGTTGATGGTGGCCACGAGCTCGTCGGGTTGCTCGCGCAGGCAGGCGAAGCAATCTTCGGTCTTTTTGGGCCCGCAGCCGCGCTTGTTCACCAGCTTGCTGAGCAGATGCAAGGAGCGGCGGTCGCCGTCCTTCAAGGCCTTGGGCAAAGCCGTGCGGTACTGCTCGCACGTTTCCGCCAGGCGCAGCTCGAGCGCCACGCCGAGCGCAGGCGACGCCTTCGGCCGTACGTCGGTGCTGTACACCAGCGTGCGCGCTAGCTCGGTCGTGTCGTTACGGACAGCGGTGCCGGTCCAGACTTCGTACAACAGGTCGGCGGCAAGCGGCGCTTCGAGCCCCGCCATGGCCGCCAGCGCTTCACGCGAGGTGTCGGGGTCAGCGGCGAGGCGCATCAGCTCCGTTTGCGAAGCCTTGTCCTTGCCGAGCGCGGGCGCGCCTGCCAGCTTGAGGCGCAAGGCGTGGGCGGCGGCGCGCTCTTGCTCGACGCGACCTTCGGCGAGCTGCAGCAGCTCGCTCGAGCTCAGAGTTTCGGGCGCTTTGCCTTGCAGCTGCGCCAGCGCAGGCAGCGCTGGCTTCGCCTCGCGCGCCGGTGTGGCGAGCGCGGCGGCGCCAGCGATCTGCGATGATGGCACGGGGTCCGACGCTCGCGCGATATTGGGCACCGGCTTCACGGCGGAGCCGATGAGCTTGATGACCAGCACCAGCACCAACAACAGTGCCGCCAAGCCCGGCGCGAGCAGCTTCCATAGGGCAATTCGAGTGCTGCCGACGCGCGCCGGCAGGTTGAGCATCGCCACCGCCCAGGCCTTGCCACCGCGGTCACCCAGCGCAGACGGCGCTTCGGAAACGCCGGGGGCGGCACCGCCGAAGCGCGGCGGCGGGCGGCTGGGCAAAGCCATGCGCGGCAACGGCGACGGCTCCACGTCGGCTACGGACGTGCCCGAGCGCACGAACACCGGACTGCGCAGCGGTGACTCGGCGGTGCTGTCGACGCGCGGGGCCGGCACGCCGAGGAGCGTGCGGTCCGCCTGGCTCTGATGCTCACCACGCTCCGACGGCTCTCGCTCTGACATGGCGCCTGCAGCGTATCACGCTCAGCTCTGCCCGTTGTCGCCACGGCAGCTTCTGCAATCAAGCTGCACCTCTGCAGCCCAACCCCAATTCATCGTCCCCATCCGTATCCCCTCCACCTGCAGGTTAAGGCTAAGGTTAGGGTTAAGGCTAAGGCTAAGGGTGAGGTTGGAGGGTGAGGAAGGGCCGGGGGTTGGGGACCCGCACCCGCACCCGATTCCTCCCCCCTATTTCTTGCGAACGGGCGGCGGCGGCGCGGCTTTGGGCGGCGGCTCCGGAATCAAATCGGCGTCGCTCATGCTGAGCGTTTTTTCCACGTGGCGCGGTGCCGCAGGCGGCTTCGGGGGCGGGGGCCCCACCGGCTTGAGATCGTCGGCGCTGAGCTCGAGCGTCGACTCGGGGCCGAGCTCTCCGGACGCGGTCACGGTGCGAAGCACGCTCTTGGCCAAGGCTTCGCGCGCGAACGACGGCTCTTCGGCGCCAGTGCTGGCGCTGGCGCTGGGCGGCGCGGGGGCAGGCGCGGGCGGCAACGCGCTGCCGCGAACCAGTTGCTGCACCGCACCCTTGGCCGCGGCCCACAGCGATTCGCGTTTGCCGCGACCGGGCGGCTCGACCTCGAACGTCGACAAGAAGGCGTTCCACAGCGCGCGCACGCTGCTGAAGCGCTCGTCGCGATCGATGGCCAGCGCCGCCGCGACCCAATCGTCGGCGTGGCGCGGCAAATCAGGACGAAAGCGCAGCAAGCTGGGCCGCGCGGCGCTGGTAGCATTGATGAACTTCTCCTGCAGGCTGGCGCCGCTGAGGGGCAGCTCGCCTGCCAACACCCGGAACAAAATAACCCCCAGGGCATACACATCGGCGCGCTGATCGAGCAGATCGGAGACGCCGGTCCAAGCCTCGGGAGCCATGAAGCTGGGCGAGCCCATGACCGTGCCGGCGGCAGTGAGCGGCGCCGATTTTTTGAGGCGTGCCAAGCCGAAGTCGAGCAAACGCACGCCGCCTGCTTCCAACAGGAAGATGTTCGCCGGCTTGAGATCGCGGTGCAGAATGCCGGCCGCGTGCGCGGCTTCCAGGGTGCTCACGATCGGATCGAACAGCTCGACCACGCGCGTGAGCGGCATGCGCTCACGGCGCTCTTCCAAGGTGTAGAGGTGCTCGTCGAGATCGACGCCGGTCAAAAGCTCCATCACCAGGCACAGCTCGCCGTCGTTGCCGCGGCACACGTCGAACAGCTCGACCGCGGAGGTGCCTTTGAGCACCACCATGGCTTGCTGCTCGCGCATCAGCCGCTCGAACACGTGCGGCTCGCGCACGGCCTTGGAGCCCAGCACCTTCACCGCCACCGAACGCGACATCCAGCGGTCGCGCGCCTCGTACACGGTACCTTGCCCGCCACGCCCGATAATTTCGACAAGCTCGTAGCGCTGGCTGATGACTTGGCCGATGCGGTCGGGCGCCTTCACGCGCCAATTGTGGCACAGGCGTGGAGGCGGCCGCCAAATGCGCCCCCGGGAGCGCGCGGCGGGCGAAAAGTTGGTCAGGTTTCGGGGTAGCGCCCCTCTACGAGGGAGATGTTCCGGGCATTGCCAGAGCTCCGCGATTCCACCGCAGGCCGCCGGGGCCTCTTTCGGCCCAGGGGCTCGCTGGTGGCGTGGCTGGTGCTGACGCTGGGGGCGTGCAGCAGCACCGACATGCCCGCTGGAGTAGCGGGGGCCGGAACCTCGACCGTGGGCGGCAGCGCGAACACTGCCGGGAGTGACAACGGTGGCGGCGCGGCCAGTGCGGGCATGGCCGGCACGGCACCCGTGCCGAGCGCGGGCAGCGGCGGAGCGAGCGTCGGCATGGCGGGCGCAACCAGCGGCGGAACGATCGCGGCCGGCGGCGGCAGCACCGCGGTGGGCGGCAGCGCGGCGGGAACGGCGGCGGGCGGTACGCCACCGGCCAACGAGCGCTGCGACATTGCCAACTACGACGCCGCCAAGCCGCCGCAAGTGCTCACGCTGTCGGGCAGCCTCGGCACCCACGACCCCGTGATGATCGGCGCCGAAGGGCGCTTCTATCTTTTCAGCACCGGCAACAACTTGGGCGCCAAGACGTCCGCCAACATGCTGGCCTGGCAGAACGCGCCCGACGTCTTCTCCGCCGCGACCCGCCCCACCTGGATTGCCGAGGCCGTGCCGGGCGTAAGCAACCTGTGGGCGCCGGACGTCTCGTTCTTCGGTGGCGTGTACCACCTTTATTATTCGGCCTCGACGTTCGGCAGCAACCATTCGTGCATCGGCCACGCCACGCGCGCGTCGCTCAGCACCGGCACGTGGATGGATCGCGGACAAGTGATTTGCTCCAACGCGGGTACGACGAAGGACGACTGGAACGCCATCGATCCCAACGTGATCGTCGATCAGGACGGCACGCCGTGGCTGGCTTTGGGCAGCTTCTGGAGCGGCATCAAGCTGATCAAGCTGGACCAAAGCGGCGCCCGCTCCGGCACTTCACTCGACGCTTTGGCGTCGCGGCCGAGCGCGGGCGGGGCCGTGGAGGGCGCGTTCATCGTGCGACGCTGCGGCTTTTATTACCTGTTCACGTCGTGGGACGCGTGCTGCAAGGGCGCCGATAGCACGTACAACACGCGGGTCGGCCGCTCGACGGCGGTCGCCGGCCCCTACGTGGACAAGGACGGAGTAGCGTTGCTGAAGGGCGGCGGCACGCTGCTGCTCAAAGGTGGTGATCGCTACCGCGGGCCCGGCCACAACGCGGTGGTGTTCACGGACACGGCGGCGTTCAACGTCTATCACTCGTACGACGCCGACAACAACGGCGCGTCGGTGTTGCGCATCTCCGAGCTGGTCTGGGACGCGGATGGTTGGCCCATCTCGGGCGGTCCGTGATCGGCGGCGTGCGCCGCGTCCTTGCAGCTCAGGGCTCGACGTAGCGCCACAGACCCGTCGCCCACATCGAGCCGACCATGATCGAGTGCTCGCCGTCGGAGGTGACGGCCACGCTGTTCGGCCCCCAGTCGAGCTCCGCGGGCACGGTGCCCTTCGTCCAAGCGGTGCCGGGTTGCGGCGCGGTTTGCAGCTGGGGGCCACCTTCGTCGATGCCGCAGCCGGCGCAGGCCCAACCCCACATCACGTACAGGTTTTTGGGCGTTCCCCAAACCACGCCGCCGCTGCCCTGCGTGACGCGCGTCCAACTGCTGCCCAGATCGGTGCTGCGGTACACGCCGTCGCCGGGGCCTTGAGTACCGGCTACGAACAACGCCGCGGCGTCTTGAAATAGGCCAGCGTTTCCGTGCGGATGCTGAAGCCCTTCGAGGCCCGTCGGCTTCGTCCAGGTGGCGCCGCCGTCCGTGGTCATGACAGCCGAGCCTCCGTCTTGTCCGATCGCAAACCAGGTTTTGCGAGTCTTGGCCGGGTCTTTGGCGTCTACGAAGTAGGGAAACCAGGATTTGCCGCCCGCCGGCCAGCCCGCGCCGGAGACGAAGTGCCACGTGTCGCCGCCATCGATCGACTCGAGCACCTTGTCTTGCTCGTGCAGGCCGCTGAGCAAATGCGTGGCGTCGTTGGGATCGACGACGATGGAGTAGAGACTGGCGGCGTCGGGCTGCTCGGCAATGGTGCCGGTCAACGTGAACGTGAGCCCGCCGTCGGTCGATTTGAAGACGTGCTGGGCGCCGTTGACGTTCGCCATCCAGAGCGTCGCGGGCGTGGTGCCGGCGACCGCGAGCACGTGGCCGAGCGCCAAGTAGGGGGGGTTGGGGTTGCTGTCGAGCTGGTGCCAGGTGAGGCCGTAGTCGGTGGACTTCCAGATCGAGCCGTAGCCGCCCACGTAAAGATCGGTAGGCCGCGCCGGATCGGTCACGATGTTGCCGACACCAAAGCCGCTGTTGCCGGTGAACAGCGCCGGATCCATCTCGCTGGAGGTCACGTTCTCCCAGACGCCGGGTGTGCCCAGAGCCGGCGTGAGCGGCGCGGAACCGGCAGCGCCGCCGTTGGCTTTCCCGGCGCTGCTGGCGGTGCGGCCCGCGTCGGAAGCGCTTCCGCCTCGGCCAGCAGCGTCGGCGACGCCACCATTGCCGTCGGCGCTTGCACCTGCGGCGGCCACCCCGCCCGAGGCGGTTTGCGCGGGCGCTCCCCCGCGAGCCGGCGACGTGCCGTCACCACCGCCGCACGCGAGCACCTGAAGGAATGCCCCAACGAGGAGCCAAGCCGTGAGGACCGTCGCACGTTTTCCTGCCATGGTTGCCTCTCTTCCAGTGTTGGCGGCGTCCCTTCGAGTCGCGAATGCCAGGCACGCCGATTGACGCGCACCGGCGGGAGCCCAAGATGACCGAGCATGGTAGACCCGACCGGCGAATTCGAGGTCGAAGTCTTCTTCGACGGCGATTGTCCACTGTGCGTCCGCGAGATCCAGCTGCTGCGCAAGTTAGACAAGGATACTCGCGCCATCCGCTTTACCGACATCCAATCGGCGGATTTTTCGCCCGAGTCGGTGGGGCTGACTTTTCCGGAGCTGATGCAGCGCATTCACGGTCGGTTGCCCAACGGGCAGCGGATCGAGGGCACCGAGGTGTTTCGACGATTGTACGCCGCCGTCGGTTTTCGGCGCGCGGTGGCTTTCTCCCGCTGGCCCGGCGTATCGCAGCTGCTGGACGTCGGTTATACGCTATTCGCCAAGAACCGACTGCGTCTCACCGGGCGTTGCACCGACGAGGTGTGCAACCTCCCTACCCGGCGACAGGAAAGCCACTGAGCGCGCGCTACGGCGCCGCGTCCGGCCCCGGCCCGGGCTTGCCACGGTCACGCCATTTGGTGTGCACGGCCGCCACCGCGGGCGTCAGCAATAGCGTGGCCCCGATGCGCAGCGGCTGCGTGAGCTTGGTCGCGACCCAAGCCGCGCCGAGCACCCCCATGCCCGCTGGGCCGCCGTTGACGTTGAACCCCGCGGAGATGGCAATGGCAAAGCCGGCCAGCACGGTCAGCCAGATCACCAAGTAAACCCAGATGGCGACGCGCCCGTACTCTTCGAGCAAGAGCTTGAGCTTCGCGCGCGTCACGAGAGCACCCCACGGCGGCTGGGCATCCGCTTAAACTGCATGGGCTTGCCTTAGCACGGCACGGCGACCGACGCCGAGGCACGCTTCGCGGGCAATCGATGCTCGCTCGAGCTTTGCGAGCTCTGCTAGCCTGACCGGGTTGACTCACTTTCGCGCGCACGGCGTGTTCGATCCGCACCACCCCTCGGCGCTGGCCATGTGGTGCTCCGACGGCCGCTTCACCGAAGCCGTCGAAGAGCTGCTGTCCAAGCTGGGTCAACCTCGGCTCGACACCATGACCCTGCCCGGCGGCCCCGCGCTGCTCGACGCCACCTCCAGCTCCCTCGGCAGCGTCGAGGTCACGCGTGAAGCGGCGTCGTTCTTGATCAAAGCCCACGCGATCAAAGAAGTCGTGCTCGTAGCGCACGAAGGTTGCGGCTACTACCGCGCACGCTACCGCTACGAGTCACCCGAAGCGATGCAGCGCCGCCAACTCTCCGATCTGCGCAGCGCCGCGCGCTGGGTCGCCGGCACGCATTCGGGTGTCGTAGCGCGCTGCTTCTTCGCTTCGGTCGTGCACACCCCGCAAGGACCGCACGTCACGTTCGCGCCGGTGGAGTGAGCAGGCTCGCGAAGGCTTTCGTCTCGGGACGTGCGGACTGCACCGCGCGGACGGGGGCTGCCGCTCCGCAGCTTGACTTGCAGAAGCTACCGTAGCGTCGCGGGGCCAAGCTGCGCGACCGCTTCGGGTTGCCGAGCGGCGACGGCGAAGGAGCCACCTTGGAGATCGAAAAGTGAATTCGGTTCCGAACTCACTTTTCGTTTCGAGAAACCGCCGCGGCAGCAACATCGACGCCTCGAATGCTCAACGACCGAGCGCGAGCCTACGTGACGCGCGGCACTTTCGCGCGCGGACCCGAACCGCTCCTCGCCCTACCGCGGCAAGTCTGTAGCGCGCATGGATCGCCATTCAGCGGCCAGGGTTTCGTGTCGATCGGGCCCGCGTTGACGAGCCATGTGCTCGGCGCCAAAGTCTTGCTCGGCCGCGAGCGCGTTGTGGGCGGAGCAGTGCAAGGTCAAGTTGGTGGTGGTGTGCTGGCCCAGCTTGCCGAAGGGCTGTCGGTGGTGCAGCTCCAGCCCGTGCGTTTCACGGCAGCGTTCACCGCGCTCGTCGACGTAGGTGCAGCGCCCCTCATCGCGCTCGAACACGCTGCGGCGGACGGCCGCTGGGACGTGCCGACTGCGCCGCGCAGGCTGGGGCTGCGCTTGGGGCGCGGGCGGTGCCGAATGCGCGCGCGGCCGGTCCGTCACAGCGAATTTCCGCTTCTCGAGGTCTTGCACCAGCAGCTTCATCGCTTGCTGGTGCAGCTCACCCAGCGACTGGCCCGGCGCCGAGCGAGCCAGCAGCGCCTTGGCGCGCTCGACCAGCTGCACGTGCTCTTCGGTGGTGCTGAATTGCATCTGATACTGCTGCGGCGCGACCGGCGCCAACGACGCGACCGGCGACAATGGCGGCATCGCTGCGGGCACCGGCTCTACCCGCGCTGGCGCGGGTAAAAATGACGCTGCGCCTTCCGCGAAAGTCGACCCCTCCAGCGCGATGCCCGACTGCTCCGCTTCCAAGGTGTCGTTGGCCCAATCTCGCGGCCGCTCTCCTGGCGGAAGCTCGCGCACGGCCGGCGCCAACGAGGTCACGTATTGCTCCCAGGTGGGCCGCCGGGCAGGCGGAGGGGCAACGCCGAGCGGCTCGACCAGGTCGGGCACGAGCGGCAACGGGTGCAGCTCCCGCACCAACTTGGCCAGCTCCTTCTTGGTTCGGAACTTCGCGCGCGCCAGAACATCGACCACGTTCTCGGCCGTAAGGTGTGGGCCGAGCATCAACAGGCCAGTCAGATGCAGCTCTCCATTGGCAATGGCTTCGAGCAGCAGAGGAAAGCGCTTGACCAGCTTGGCCGCCCCCGCGCGCCGTGCCGCGCCGTCTTCGGAAAAGCGTAGCTCGTAGATGCAATAGGTGTAGAGGCTGGAGCAGGCGCGCGTGCGGTGCAGACCGCGCGCGTCTACTTCTGCCAGATGCGCCAGCAGCGCCGCAAATACCTGATTCGACTTGCCGACCAAGCTTCGGGTGTTGGCCAAGAGCTCGCGGTCGGACAGGTGAGCCAGACTGCCACTTCCGCCCGGTACCAGCTTGGTGACGACGTCACTCACGTGCGCGGTTGTCTGCATGTCTCACCGTACACCCCACATTTTCGAGCCTCCACACGCCAGCCTCGCGCGCTTTCCAGCATGGAGACGGCGGTTCGAGCCGTCGCGCGAACAACAGCCGTTTCTAGGCGCAACCACCAGGCGCAGCGCCGCAACATTCAACCGCCCCGCGCTCCGCGCCGCGCACTGTGCACAAAACCGGTCAAGAAAATTCGCACCGACGCGAGCGCGTCGCGATGCGGCGCTCGAGCGTGAGCGCCCCCGCCGTTCGCGCTCGCCCGTCAGTAGGGAAGCGTCAAGGAAGCGCTCGCAAAACCCAAAAGTATTTCCCTCGAGAGAGCCGGAGGTCGCCGGCCGGCAAGGCCTCAGCGGGATCCGCAGGCGGCAGCGCAAACCCCAAATTCTCGCCTCGGTTTTGACCTCCCGTCCTCCCATCCTCCTCGTGAAGAAATCTCGATCGCGCGAGGTGGCCGGGGGCCGCGACAGAAGCTTCTGCGATTCGGGCTGCGAATTGGCAGCCCAAGACTTGATGAATCCTTGGCCGCAGCCCTACTTGCAGAAACTACCGTAGCGTCGCGCGGCCACGCTCGCGCCCGCTTCGGTTGCTGAGCGCCGTGGATCAAGCAGCGCCAACCACGCCGAGCCCTGACCGGTGGACTAGAAAACGCCAACGACGCCCAGGGTGGCGCCGCCGTCGCGCGGCATGAGCGCCGGTGCCCAGCTCAGCCCCGCAGTTCCGAGTTTTTCGCTTTTCGGGGCGTCGTAGGCGAACAGCGAAGCGTCGATGGCGGTGGCGGCGGCGAAGCCAGCGAGGGCGCCGTAGCCGGCGCCTTGGCTTCGACAAGTGTTGGCGCTCGAGCTGCGATCTTGCCCGCAGCCGGCGATCGCCGCGCCGAACAGCACGCCGACGAACGGTACGCCGGCGCGCACACCGAAGCTGGCTCCGGCAATCGCCCTGCGCCCGTGCAGCCAGTGAATGGTGGGTGAGCCCAGGTCGTAGACGATAGCGGCCGGAATGATGACGGCCAGGGCCGTGTCGCCTCGCACGCCGGCCACCGCCGCGCCACCCAACGTGCCGAGCGCGACGAAGTCGTTGATCAACAGCTGCCAGCCGTACCAGGTGCGCTCGGGATCATCCAAACCGGAACGCACCTTCGGATTGGGAAGCGGAGCGATAGGCCCCGGAGCTGCGCCGTCGGGTGCGGCTTGCGCCGGCCGTGCGACGTCTGCGGGCTGTGCAGCTTCTGCCGGGCGTGCAGCTTCTGCCGGGCGTGGGACTTCCGCCGGACTCGGGTCCGGGAGCGGCGCGGCTGGAGGGGGCGGAAGCTCGGCGTCAGCTGCCGGCGCCGGAGCGCTTTGGGCCAACGCGCGCGTCGCGCTCGACCACACGAGCAGCGACACCAGCCATACCCCGCGATGCTTTCTCGGCACTGCCGAACACGTATAGGCCGCGCGCGCAGCGGAAAAAAGCGGCGGGACGTTCGGAGCGCAAATCGTGCATCCAAGCGTCACGTTCGCTGATGCTGCAATCGGCCCTGCGGCTCGACGACCAGACATCCGATAGGACGTGTCTCGAGGGCAACTCTCGGACTACGTTCATCGGTCCTTCGGTGGGTCCATGACGCACTACTGCACGGCCTGTTCCAGCGAGTTCGACGACGACTCGATCACGCCTGCCAATGCGGATTGCGTTCATTGCGTGTTTTGTGGCGCCAAGATTCCGCTCGCGCGCCGCGCCAGCGCTCAGCCCCCGACCAGCGTGGTCCCGTTCAGCAAAGACTACGAGCGGGAAGAAGCGTTCGCGCTCGGCGTCATCAATCACAGCGGGCCCGGCTTCCCCGACACTTTGCGCCAGTTTCGCGTGCCGAGCGCGCCCCGCCCCGATTCGCTCTCGCCGCTCGCCCACGGCTCCGAGCCCCCGAGCGCGTTGCCGGCCCCAGCACCGCGGCGCTTGGCCTCGTTGTCGTTGTCTTTGTCAGTGGGATTCGGGGTCGGGGTCGCGCTTGCGTTCGCAGCCGTCTCGCTGCGATCGAGCACCGGCGTCAGGCGCGCTGCGATCGCTTCGGCCGCGCCCATGCCCGCTGCGCAACCGTTGGCCGTCGCCAAACAGACGGCCGAGCCCGCCCTGCTCGCCGCCCCCGCGTCCGAATCGCCACCGCGAATGTCCGCGTCGTCCGCATCGACTGCGTCGTCCGCATCGACTGCGTCGTCCGCGTCGGCGGCTTCGGCTACGACGGTGGCGCCGCAAGTCCGCTTGGCTGGCGCCAAGCCCACCGCCGAGCAGAACCGTCGCTGGTGGCTCGATCGCGCCCGCGCCGAGCAGCGCCAATATCACCTCACCGCCGCCGAGCAGCTGTACCGCTACGTGTTGGCGCACACGCCGAACGACAGCGAAGCCTTGAGCGGCTTGGGTGAGCTCGACCTCTTGCGCGGCACCGTCGATCTAGCCAGCGCTCATTTTCAGCAAGCGCTCGAGGCCAACGCCAACTACATCCCGGCGCTGATTGCCGCCGCTGATCTGCTTTGGCAAGCCGGCCGCACCGAAGAAGCGCGCCAGGCGTATCTCGACATCGTCGAGCACTACTCGGCGGATCTGTATCCGCCCTACGTGGCCTTGCGGAGCACGCCGGTCGCAACGCCGCCCTGCGAGCGCTAAGACCAGCTCATCGCGCTTTTTTCGGCTGGCGCGGGAGCATTACTGAACGTATGCTCCGTGCCCGATGACTTCGCTGCCTGCCCCCGTTCAAGCCGTGCTCGAGCTCTTTCAGGGTCCGCTTTCCGACGTGCGCTTTGCCGACGTCGACGCTGCGGGCTTGGCCAACCTTGCCGCCGAGGTGGAGGGTGCAGCCAGCGCCGTCGCTCTGCAAGAAGCACGGCTGACCGAGCTGCGTCAAACCCTGGCCGAGCGCCAGGACGCGCTCCTGCTGCTCGCGCAACGCGCGGTTGCCTACGCGCGCGTGTACGCCGAGCACGACGAAGCGCTCACCGAGCAGCTGTCGCGCATCACGCTGCCGCGCGCCGGCAAGCCGCGCAAAGCCACCGCAACCAAAGCATCGGAAGCCGATGCCTCGACCTCCGCGGCCGAAACGGCAACCTCCGCGGCTGAAAACGCCGAAAACGCCGTGGCGGCGCCGACAGAAGAGCCGAGCGCAGCCGCAGACGAAGAAGCTTCGGCGCCCGTGCTTTCCGGCTCTCGCAAAACCAAGCGCCGCTTGGGTCCCCCGCGGGACGGCGCGCAAAGCCGCCCGAGCTGAGCGCAAAGCCGCCGAGATAGGCCCGGGTTGACTCCGCCCGGGGGGAAGCCACGCTCAAGCGCGCACGAAGACGGCGTCCGGTTTGCCGGGCTGCACGGCCTGCAACGTGTTCGGATCGAGCAAGCGCAAGACGACGCTCTGGCCCGGCGCCTTTTCGAACCGCACTTCCTCGACTGCGCCGACAATTTTCAGCCGAATTCGATAAAATTCGACGGTGCCAGCGCGCGAAATCACGGTGCCGTCCGGCTCGATGACCAGCTCGGCGGCAGCCGCTTCGGCCAGCGCTTCAGCGCGAACGGCGGCGCGCTCGGGCTCGGGGGCAGGCTCGACGAAGGTGCGCTCGACGAACGCGAGCAGCTCGTCCGAGACGAGCAAGCGGTAGCGTCCGACGAGCTGGGCAAGCGTGAATGGCATCGCTCAAGGAACGCGTGAGCCGGCTGAGCGTGACCGCTCAGCGCGCAATGGCGGTGAGCGTCAGCGTTTCGCCGGCGACCGGTCTGGACACCAAGGTCATGGCGTCGGTGGCGACGGGACCGAACAGCTGAGGAGAGCCGACGACGGGCGTGGCCACGGGCGACCCGGCGCTGCCGAGGGTAAAGCGGTACAAGCCGACGACGCCGGCTTGGGTGTCCACGAAGTCGACGTGCGGTCCGCGCAAGGACGGGCGCACGTACGCAGGATCGGTGTGCACCTCGAGCTTGATGTCGTAGTCGTCGTCGACCGCGCCGTCGAGCACGCCGGCGCGCAGACCGAATTGGCTGAACTTGGGTTCCGGATGTACCGCGCCCCAGTCGAGGTAGACGAGCGCGCCGTCACTGCCCAAAAGTGGGAAGGCTTGCTTGCCGGAGCGTTTGCGTGACGTGGCAACCCCCGACTTGCGATCGAAGACCACCACGTCGGCGATGGAGTTGGTTTCGTCGAAGAATCCGCGCGGATCTTCGGCAAAATCCGTGGCCACGACGTGCGTGGGCGACACGTCCGCAAAGCGCTGTTGGCCGGGGCCGGACACCACTTTCGAGAGCTGGTCGCTGCCGACGTCGTACAAGTACACGTCGGAGTCGTCGGTCGGGTTCGGGCCCAAGAAAGCCGTCAACACCACGGCGTCGGTCGTGGCGCGCGGCTCACCAGCGTGATTGAAGTCGCCGCTGAGGTTTTTGGTGACGCCCTGGTAGCTCACGCGCACCTGACTGGCAGCGCCTTCGCCAATTTCCCAAGCGATGACGTCACCCGCGACGGTGGGGCGCCGTGGCTTGGCCGCCGCCGGCTCGAGCTCACGGTCGTCACCGCTCGCCAAGTTGCGCAGGTGCAGGGCACCGCCACCGTCGGCGGGCGCCACGTACACCAGGGTGCACCCGTCGAGCGCGTACGGCGGGTAACCAAGCGGATCCCAACGGCCGCTCGAGAAGACGCTCAGCCCTTCGAGATCGGCCGCGGCGCAGCCATCGGAATTAGGCGCGCCGCCCGCGGCCTCGCCGCTGGAGCCTTGCGGGCTTTCACCACCACTGCTGCTAGGAGAGCCACCCCCAGCCGCGTTGGAGGCGTCGCCCGCGCCCGCGCCCGCTTGCCCCGAAGCCGCGCCGCTGCCGGCCACGCCCGAAGGGCTACCAGCGGTGGGCGCTTTGGACGTGGTCGCGCCCGTCGCTTGGCCACAACCGTCGACGAGCAGAAGGAGATAGGCGAAGCCTCCGCACCACCAGCGCGACCGCGTCACGAATGCTCTCCTTCACTGGCGGCCACGCGCAAACCCAGCCGCAACATGCGTTTTTTGAGCCCGTGCCGGGTCAGGCCCAGGGCGCGCGCGGCGTGAGTGATATTGCCGCCGGCGTCGCGCAACGCGCGCTGCACCTCGGCGCGCGGGTCACCTGCGCTCTCATCGGGTGCGGCCGCGGACGGGCTCAACGAGATGCCGCGGCGCAGCTCGCGCGGCAGATGACCGAGCTCGATGCGGCGCACCCCCAGCGCCAGCAACCGTTGAATCTGGTGCTCGAGCTCGCGCACGTTGCCCGGCCACGGCTGCGCCTCGAGCGCCGCGAACACCTCCGGGTCGAGCGTGACCTCGCTTTTGGCGCGCGCCAGAAATGACTGCACCAACAGCGCTATGTCCTCGCCCCGTTCACGCAGCGGCGGCACCAGCACCTCGATCACGTTGATGCGATACAGCAGATCTTGCCGAAAAGCACCGCGCGCGACCTCGTCTTTCAGCACACGATTGGTAGCGGCCACGATGCGCACGTCGCACGCTCGCTCTTCGTCACTACCGACGGCTCGAAAACGGCGCGCCTCCAGCACGCGCAGCAAGGCCGCTTGGCGCGCCAGCGGCAGCTCGCCAATTTCGTCGAGGAACAGCGTGCCCCCCTCGGCCCGCGCGATCAGACCCGCGCGCGGCCGTTCCGCCCCAGTGAAGGCGCCGCGCGCGTGGCCGAACAGCTCGGCTTCGAACAGCGCGTCGGGGATAGCGGCGCAGTTGACGGCCACGAACGGCGCTTGCGCGCGCGGCCCCAGCTCGTGCAGCGCGCGAGCGAACAGCTCTTTGCCGGTACCGGTTTCGCCGGCGATCAGCACCGGCAGCTCGCTGTCGATGGCTGAATCGAGCCGGGCTAGCGCCGCTCGCAGCGCGCGGCTCGAGCCGACGATGCTCGCAAAATGCCGGCGCGCCTCGCGGGCCGGCACCGCGGTGGACGGCAGGCTGTTGCTCGCGATCTGAGCCGGCCCGGGCAACGCGGGCGCGGCGACGGCGGTTGCCACCAGCCGCAAAGCCAGCGCGGCCGCCACGCCCCAACGCTGCAGCTGCTCGGCGCCCACGGCGTCGAAGCAGCTCGAACGAAAGCGATGCTCGAACAGCAGCAGCGCGGGAGCCGCACCCGGTAGCGCCAAAGTGAGCCGAGAGCCACGCCCCGCCGGCGTCGCGACGTCACGCAGGTAGTGCGGACCCGGAGCCTCGAAGGCCGCGCTGATCAGCGAGGCCTCGCAGCGCTCGAGCGCCGATGGCAGCTCGAAGCCCTCGAAGTCGACGCCCCACGCGCGGGCGGGTGCTCCCGACGCTTGGCAGACGATCAACAGCACCCGTTCGGCCGCCGAAGCGGCGCACAGCGCGCGCAGCAGGCTGGTCACCGAAGCTTCACCGCCGGCGCCGCCCGCCACCTGCTCGAGCCAATTCCAAACTGCGGGGTCGGCGTCCGGCACGGCCGAAGCATAGCGCGTTACTGGGGGCTTGGCCGCGCCGGAGCGCGCACGCAGCAGCAGCTCCAGCGCGCGTGCTTCGACCTCCGGCAGGCGAGCCGTGCGGGCGACGCGCACCGCCGCGATCGCCAGCCGCGCGGCGCGGCGCGGCGCCGCCGGCAACGACGCAAGCCACGCGCCGGCTTCGATCAGCTTTGCGCGGGCGTCGACCATCGCATCGCTCGCACGCAGCGCGGGCTCGAGCTGGTCCAGCGCCTGGCGCGCCGCGCTGGCGTCTCCACGCAACAGCGCGAGCTGGCCGCGCAACAACGAAAGATCCGCGCGGATGGCGGGGGGAGCTTCGGAGATGGCCTCGGCCTCGGCGATGAAGCGTTCGGCATCCAGCGGACGATTGCGTCGCACCTCCACGTCGGCGAGCGCGGCCAGGCACCAAGCGCGACCGGCGTTTTGCCGCAGGGCGCGCGCCAGCGCGTGCGCCTCCGTCAGGGTTCGAGCCGCCGCGTCGTGGTCGCCGCGGCGAGCCAGCGCCAAACCCAAATTGAGCAAACAAGAGCGCACCCCCGCGCGATCGCCCAGCTGCCGTTTGATGACCAGCGAGCGCTCGAAGGCCTGCACGGCGTCGTCGATGCGATCCGCGTACAGCGCTACGACGCCCAGGTTGTGGTCGAGCCGGGCCAGCTCTTCCCGATCGGCGACGTCGAACGTGGCCAGGCGAGCGCGAGCGTCGAGCAGCGCGCGCTCGGCGGCGACGACGTCGGCGCGAAACAGCGCCACGGCGCCGCGCGTTGCCAGCGCCAACGCCTCCGTCAGGCGGTCGCCCTGTTCGGCCGCGCGCGCCTCTGCCTCGCCAGCGCAGCGCTCCGCCAGCTCGAAATTGCCGCTGCGAGCCGCCTGCTCCGCTTGCCGACGCAGGCACAACGGCGCAAGGGTCGGCTCGCGTTCGGCGGCGTCAGCCAGCCATTGCAGCACCTCCGGCTGAGAGGTACCGGCGCTGCGCAGCAGGCGTTCGAGCTTTCGCAACAGCGCGGGGCTGCGTTGCGCGGGGCTGGCCGCCAACGCCAGCAACGCGTCGGCTTGCTCGCCGGCAAGACCGGCGCGTTCGGCCGCGTTCACCGCTTGCTCCAGTAGACGCTCGCGCTGGCTATTCGGAAATGGCGAGCTTGCCAGCGTCAACAGCGCGCGCGGCGTCTGGCCGTCGTCGCCGAGCGCCAGCGACGCCGCCTGCTCCGACAGCTCGAAAGAACCGAGCGCGGCCGCGATTTCGGAAGCGAGCTCGGGCACTTGCAGCGCGTACACGGCAGCGCCCGAAAGCGCGCGCCGCGTGACGAGGCCCGCCGCCAACAGCTCGTCGGCGGCGAGTCTTGCGACGCCGACGCCGACGCCGACGCCGGCAAAGCTAGCGCGTTCGAGCAGCCCTTCTTCGACCACACCGCCAAAGAGCGCCAGCGTGGCCAGCAGCTCGAGCGCGGGTTTGGACAGCCCGCGCGTGCGCTCGAGCACCATGTCACGCGTGAGCGGTACCCGACCGTTCGCCGCTACCAGCCAGCCGGGATTGTGGCGCGTGACTTGACCGAGCTTGGTTACTTGCAAAGGCTCGCTCACCCCCAGGCGGGCGCACAGCTCGGCGAAGGGCGCGGCCGCCAACGGACCGAGCGCCAGCTGCTCGGAGCCCTCGGGGGCTTCACGCACAGCCCCGATGACGTCGAGCGCGCGACCGTGCGCACCACGACAACGATAAGCGTCCAGCGCCGCCACCAGCTCGGCGGGCGCGGCGTGCAGCTCGTCGAGCACGAGCAAGGTCGGCGTCGCGGTGCCTGTCGCCTCCACCGCTCCGGTCGCTCGGCGCTCCGTGAAGGGCCAAGCGGCGCTAGCGCCGCGCAGAAACGTCACCAGCTCCGACACCAGCAACGCGTCCGTGCTCGGAAACGCCACGCGTCGCACGTCTCGCCCGGCCAGCAGCGCGCGGGTGGCCACCTCGCGCAGCAAATGGCTCTTGCCCACGCCGCTCGGCCCCACCAAGTAGCGCACGCCGACGCGAGGCTGAGCGAGCTCCCGCAACTCACGCTCACGACCGACCGGGGCCGGCACCACGCGCCGCGAGCTGGCCAAACCGGTGAGGCCCAAGCTGCCCAACACCGCCTCGGCGCTTTCCGGCCGATCGCGCGGGTGGGGCTGGAGAAGCCGTTCGACGAGCTCCGCCATGCTGGGCGGAACCCAAGGTGAAAGCGCGCGCAGCTTGCTGGGCTTCGGGCCCGGAGGCGCGCCGGTCGCCAACGCCCATGCCAGCGCGCCGAGAGAAAATAGATCCGACAGCGCGGTCGCTCGTTCACCGGCCAGCACCTCGGGCGCCGCGAAGGCGGGCGTCGCGATGGTCACCTCGCCATTGCGCTCGCGCGTGCTCGCCACCGCCGCTCCGAAATCGAGCAGGCACACGCGCCCTTCCGGCGTGACGCGCACGTGAGCCGGCTTCAAGTCGCCGTGCACGAACGCGGCGTCGTGCAGCGCCGCCAGCGTCGTGGCCACCTCCGCCACCACCTGAAACAGCCGTTCGGCGCGCGCGGCACCGGGCGCGACACCGGCCAAGAGCTCGCTCGCCTCTTGCCCATCTACGAAATCTTCTACGAAAAACGCAGCTCCGGTGCGCTCGTCGTGCCCCAAATCATGAGCCCGCACTAGCCCCGGAACGTCCAGTCTTCGCAGCAGCGAAAACTCTCCCAGGATGGCCGAATCCGTGAAGCGCCCTACGCGCCACACCTTGGCCACCAACGCCCGTTCCGGGGCTTCTCGATCCACTACCCTAACCACCACGCCCTGCGCACCTCGCCCAAGCTCCGCGCCCACTTCGTAACGCGCGTGAACCAAGAGCGGTGCGGCCTGCATCCCGTTTACTCGCCGCTGACGACCGAGGTGTTGGCCGTGCTGATTTGAGCCAAATAATCTTGCCCGGCGGCGCTGGGAGCCAGCGCCAACGCGCGACGCAGCCGCGGCTCGGCAAAGCGACCGAGCGCGCCGAAGTACGCGTAACCCACCTTGCTGTCGAGCTCACTCAGCGCGGCAACGTCTGCAGCCTCTTGTTCCGGCGTGATCACTTCGACACGGATCAGCATGACTCGCAGCGTGGCGTCGGGCTTGGGTTGGATGTTGAGCGGAATCGATTCGTCCGTCCACTTCTGCGGAATGACGTACAGCAGTCGGATGCCCGGCGTGCGAAACCACTGGTGTTTCCAGGTGTTCACCATGGCCACGGCTTCGTCGTGATAAAGCCCAGTGTCGTCGAGCGCGCTCGTGACGGCGGCTCCCAGCTCGTCCGGGTAGGTGTCGAGCGGCATCGTTCCGTAAAGCAGGGGCAACTCGGCCGACAGCGTGCCGCCCGGAGCGATGCCTTGCCGGTATTGGCTGAAAACGGCCTCACCCTTGCCCACGTTCATCATGAACACGGCGCCGATTGGCTCCGAAAACTGATTCTCGAGCGTGACCGGGTTACCACCCAACCCAGAGATGCCAAGGCCGGTGACCTTCACGCTGACGGGCAGGTCGAAGTTGCCGAGGCCGCGGTAGAACAGAAACCGCTCGTTTTCCCCAGTCGCCGTTTGGACCGGATTCGAGGCGACGTTTCGCGCGTAGCTCCAGCTGAATTGGTCGAGCGCAGCCGGCGGCAGCTGGGCGTCCACGTTCGCGTCGCGCGCCAAGATCGAGATGTTGCCCCAATCCAAGAGCCCTGAGCCCACGGTGCCGAATTTGGTGCGGCACATGTCGGAGAGAAACGGAAATGTCAGATCGAACACCGGATCGGTGTAGATCTGGGGCCCATCCGGGACGAGCGCGTTCGGTGCCGCGATCGGCGGTAGGAACGATGCGACACGTGGGTACCACTGGGTGAGCACGCCCTTCGGAAACGAAACGTCGGCATGCACCGTGCGCGCCACGTCTGAATAGAAGTAGGTGACGGGCGTCTCCATTTTGATCGTTACCGACGGCGTGTACGTGCCGCCGAACAGCGCCCCCGCTTTGAGGCGGTCGTACACGAAGGCGGGCAGGTCTTCTTCTTCGTGGTGCAGACCGCGCTGCAGCGAGCCGTCGGAGCCGACCACCACCGTGTCGGTGCCCCACTCGTGGACGACGAAGCCAGTGCCCGGATACTGATTGGGCGGGCTGCCGCCGCTGGCGCCTCCTGACGAAGAAGCCCCCCCTTCCGTGCTGGTAGTGCCCCCGACGTTCGAGCTCATGCCACCCACATTCGAGCCCACCCACGCGCTGCCCTTGCCGTACCGGGGCGGTGATTCGACATCACCGACTGCAGCGCCCGTGCCCGACTGATCCCCCCCGCTCGCTGGCAAGTTCGGCGCAGCCCCGGCGCCCGCTCCCAAGTCGGCAACCCCCCCACAGGCATTGAGCATCCAACACAAACCCAACCACGGCAGCGTCCGTCCAGTTACCATTCAAGGCCTCCGTGGCAGGTAACTGCAGTTTCTATACCGCAGCCAGAACTGGCCACAAACGATGCCAGGTTACCAGTAACTGGGCACCGCTGGGCGGCTGCTGTTACCGGCTTAGGCGGGGCAACCTGCGTTGCCGGCGCGGCCGGCTCAGCCCGGCCAGCAGTGCCCCTACCCACAGCCCCCGCGGCGCCGGCCCCGACCCCGGCAAGGTGCAAGAGCAGCCGTTGGCGGAGCCGTCGTCGAGAGCTCCATCGCCCGACGCCGAACGGCTTCGGACGTGGCGCCACCTGCAGTCAATCTCCTTCTCGCAACCCCGCAAGCTCAGCCAACCAAAGCGCGGACCGCGAACGCTAGAAACAGGGGCTGCGGCTGGGCGCGCCTGGCCCCAATTCGACCAGCATCAGAAAGTCGAGCCGGCGCGAAAATACTTCGAAGGCTCGCCCGCTTCGCCACAAATCAGACCGGCACCGTGCGCGCATCTTGGGCTGCCAATCCGTGGCCTGAATCGCAGAAGCTTCTGTGGCGGCGGAAGGCCACCTCGTACGATCGAGATTTTTCACAGGGAGGATGGGAGGACGGGAGGACGAGAAAGAGGCCAGAATTTTTGGGGGTCGCGCTGCCGCCAGCGAGCAGCAACCTCGGTCCCTCCTAAACCTCGGAGGAAACATTTTTCGATTCGGTCATCCGAATCGAAAAGTGCGTTCTCGCCTCTCTGCACCTCCCGTCCTCCCGTCCTCCCTGTGAAATCCCCGAGGCTCTCGACACGACCCACCAGCACGGCGGCAGCCCGAAGCGGTCGCCCGGCTTGGCCTGGCATCGCTACGAGAGTTTCTGCAAGGGATCTGCGGCGCGGCAGCCCAAGATGTGTGGAATCCTTAGCGAGCTGCATCTCGGCAGCCGGGATCTGAAGAATCCGAGTGGATCTCAGTCGGCGGCGCGAGCGAGGATGGAGGCCGAAGGGACGGGCGGTTGGGGCAGGCGCTTGACAGGACGGCGGGTTTTGGGTCGGCTGCTCGCGAGGAGTGCCGAAATGCTCGAGAAAGCGCTGTGTGTGGTGTCGGTGATGCTGACGGGATGCTTCGCCAACGTGGCGGCGCTGGAGCCGAGGGCGGAGAGCGTGAAGGTGGTGCACGAGAGCGACAAGCCGTTGCGCTGCGAGGTGCTGGGGAAGATCAGCGGAACGTCGCGCAGTGACGACGAGAAGGAAGCGCGCACGGGCGCCGAGAACGACTTTCGCAATCACGCGGCGGAGCTGAAAGCCAACTTTGCGTTCATCGAGGCCGAGCGCAGCGGACCGGTCGGCACGAGCTCACAGCACGACGTGTTCATCGGCGGCAAAGCGCTGCGCTGCCAGACCGAAGAGATGGAAGAGGCCGAGGAAAAGCAGGCGGCCAGTGAGCGCGAGCAGAAGGAAAAGGCGGACGCCGAGCGCGAGCAGAAAGAGGCCGAAGAGAAGCAAGCCGCCAAAGACAAGAAGCACGGCAAGAAGTAGCGTCTCGACCTGGCTCCGGCCGCGCGCGGAAAGAGCGTCGGTGGGAGCGGCCGCGCTCCTCGATGGGGGGAGCGCCGAGCTTTTCGCGAACGCTAGCGCGTGGCGGTGAACGTGCGGTCGTCGGTCTTCCAGGTCACGGTGGCCGCGTAGGGGGCGCGGAACTCGAGCGTGAACACGAACGTGCCTTTCGGGTGATGCCAAGTGGTTTGCCACTCTTGATGCTCGGGCGTGTCCTCGAAGCTCATCAAGTCGTGGCCCAGCTCACGCAGCTGGCTGGCCAGAGCCTGACCGACGCTGATCCAGGTGGTGCCGGTCAAGTCGCTGAAACGCTCGGCGGCGAGCTCGGCCAAATCGTTGCAGAGGCTCTGAACTTGCTCGGGCGTGCCCGACAGGAACGCGGCCGGCGCGAACTTGGGGCGTTCGGTTGGGCTCGTTTTTTTGGCCTTCTTCTTGTCACGACCGGCTCGCATGCCGGCACCATAGCCCACGGTGCTAGAAAAGCTCGCGCGATGAAACGCTACTTGGTGCACGCGGCGCGCGCCGGCGTCGATTGGTCCTTGGCCAGCTGTTTGAGCGATTCAGCTTCCCGTGGGAGGAGACGG
>Ga0207667_10000362_pt1 | contig 61400 bp, 67 predicted proteins | sample KBSCornC52_FD_184301 | JGI IMG/M metagenome (GOLD analysis project Ga0207667, IMG submission 184301) | Corn rhizosphere microbial communities from Kellogg Biological Station, Michigan, USA - KBS Corn C5-2 (SPAdes) (version 2) | ecosystem: Host-associated > Plants > Roots > Rhizosphere > Soil ... | reverse complement strand
GACACGCGCGGCGGCACCTGGAACGACGTCGGGATCGTCAAGGTCCAGTACCAGAAGAACCTGGGGTCCAACGCGTACGCGCGGATCTACGGCTACTCGTTCTACTCGGACTGGCTGCAGAACAACCCGAACACCGCGTCGCTCTACTACGGGCTGGTCGGCGATGCCGGCGGGCTGTTCGGAGCGTCGTCGCCGAACTACGAACTGAACACGCACTCGCGCGGCATGTCGCTCGAGATCGCGGATCAGATCAACCCGGAGAACCTGCTGCGCTTCTCGGCCAACTACGTGACCGCGAATCTCGGCCGGTTCAACAACAGCACCTGGCTCGGCAACTACGAAGCTACCGGTGCGACCAGCCTGGCGGACGCGAACGGCAACTGCTACAACCGCTCCACGGGCGTGCTGCAGTCGTGCTTCCTGTCCTCGTCGGGCGGCTCGTACGTCGCGAGCCCGTCGTACGCGGGCGCGGTGGGTCCGACCGCCGGACACCCCGAGACGGCGTGCGCCTATCTGCCGGCGGCCTCGGCCGCGTGCGTCGCCAACGCGTCGTACATCGTGACGCGCCCGCGCGGCGTCGGGACGACCAACAACGTCGTGCCGAAGTTCACCACCATCTCGCTGGAAGACGAGTGGCGCCCGACCGATAAGCTCGATCTCAACATCGGGCTGCGCGCGGAACGCTACGAGTACGATCTCCCCAACTCGAACACGCCGGAGATGAACTTCTGGTTCAACGCGGCGTCGCACGTCTATTGCTACGATCCGGTGACCCTGCAGCCGATCCTGGCGCCGATCACGGCGGCAGCACCGCCGCCGGCCAACCCGATCACGACGGCTCCGGGCGCGGCCTGCCCGAACGGACCCTCGGGCCAGGCGGGCGTCCACCCGGACGGCCTCAACGGGCACCAGCTGTTCTCGGCGACCAGCCCGGCGACACTGTCGCACACGGCGATCTCGCCGCGCATCGGCGGCACCTACACGCTCGACCCGAACACGGTCCTGCGGTTCTCGGCCGGACGCTACACCCAGCCGACGCCGGCGGCCTTCGAGCAGTATCTCAACGCCTACGGACGTAGCGCGGCGAATACCGACTTCTCGAAGTTCTTCGGGTTCGGCTACACCAATCCGAGCCACGACAATCCGGTGCAGACCTCGAACAACTACGACTTCTCGTTCGAGAAGCACCTCAACGGCACGGACATCACGCTGCGGATCTCTCCGTTCTACCGCTACACCACCCATCAGGCGATCTCGGTGCCGCTCGGCCCGAACTTCGTCTCGGCGGTGAACCTCGGAACGCAGAAGTCGCAAGGCGTCGAGTTCCAGATCCAGAAGGGCGATCCGTCGCGCGACGGTCTCTCGGGAGCGATCTCGTACACCTACACCAAGGCGACGATCCGCTACGAGAACGCCCCCAACGGTCGTAACGCCATCGACGGCATGAACGACTACATCCGGGCGTACAACGCCCTGACCCAAGCCGGCGGCGGTTCGCCGTGCTACTCGACCACGACGCAGGACGCGAGCGGTCAGAACGTGCCGGACCCGGGTTGCGCGGCGAGTTCGGTGCGCAATCCGTACTACACGGCGGCGGCGCAGCCGTTGCTGGATCGTACGGCGTTCTACCCGACCTATCCGAACGCGCCGCCGGTCGACGCGTTCCCGGGTCTCTCTGAGAGCACCGTCACGGCGACGTCGCCGAACGTGTTCACGGGCTTCGTGCAGTGGAAGCACCAGCGGCTCGCGATCGCGCCGAACTTCATCCTCTCGGAGGGTGGGGCCGGTGGTGCGTACGGATCGCCGCTCTCGGTGATCGGCCTCGACCCGCGGACGTGTGCCGCGAATCAAGGCGTGGGCGTACCCGGACCGGGCGGATACCCGGTGATCGCGGGCTCCGGTGCCGCGGGACAGTACGCGAACTTCTACAGCTGCGGCGCGTCGCTCGCGACCGCGAACGGCTGGCTGGCCATCCCTGACCCGTACACGGGACAGTTCGATGCTCAGGGAGCCTTCAAGGAGCCGTGGCAGTTCAACCTCGGCGCTCAGGTGCGGTACGACTTCTCGCCGCACGTGACCGGAACGCTGAACCTCGCGAACATCTACAACCGCTGCTTCGGCGGTTCGAAAGAACCGTGGTCGACGGCATTCACGCCGAACCGGAACGTCTGCGGCTACGCGGATAACTCCGGCGCGTTCGTCGGCGTGCAACCGGGAGCCGGATTCTTCTACGGATCCGGACCCCACGATTCCGCGAACGGCACGTCCGGATATCCGAAAGCGTTCGACTATCCGTATGCGCCCTTCAACGGCGGCATCCCGGTCCAGGCGTACTTCGAGCTGAACATCAAGCTCTAAGCACGCACTTCCCGAAGGGGGAACAGAGGGGTACGGCGTTCGCGCCGTACCCCTTTGCCGTGCGCGCGGCCCAACTCCAGGAAACTGTACCTCCCGCCTGATTGACCCGCGCGCCGGATTGGGTACGCTGGTAGGTGGAGGGCTCTAGCGATGCATGTGGCGATCGATCGCCAGGTCGACGGCTTGACAGACGAGCAGGCCGATTTTCACTTGGACGTGTTGACGGACGCGGTTCGCGCGGCCGAGACGTATTGGAAGAACTTCCTGTGGCGACGTGCGCACGAAGCGTACCGGCCGTCGGCGACGCTCGTGGAGCGGTACGCGGCGCGCTACGGCGCGGGCGGTGTCGAGGAACTGTGGAACGGCTGGTTCGCGACGCTGACGAGCGACGAGTATTTCGTCGTGCTGGCGGGCGTGGATATGGAGCGGATCGGCGACGGATACGGGCGGTCGTCGCACCGGAGTCCGTAGGCGCGGCGCGGGGGCGTTGCGGCGGTCCCTCGACTTCGCTTCGCTGCGCTCGGGATGACAGGGGCGGACGGTAGGCGTTGTGGCGGTCCCTCGACTTCGCTTCGCTACGCTCGGGATGACAGAGAGTGGAAGGGGCCCTTCGCTACGCTCGGGGGGCGGGCGGTAGGCGTTGTGGCGGTCCCTCGACTTCGCTTCGCTACGCTCGGGATGACAGGGGCGGACGGTAGGCGTTGTGGCGGTCCCTCGACTTCGCTTCGCTACGCTCGGGATGACAGGGGCGGACGGTGGGCGTTGTGGCGGTCCCTCGACTTCGCTTCGCTGCGCTCGGGATGACAGGGGCGGACGGTGGGCGTTGTGGCGGTCCCTCGACTTCGCTTCGCTACGCTCGGGATGACAGGGGCGCACGGTAGGCGTTGTGGCGGTCCCTCGACTTCGCTTCGCTACGCTCGGGATGACAGGGGCGGATGGTAGGCGTTGTGGCGGTCCCTCGACTTCGCTTCGCTACGCTCGGGATGACAAGCGTAGGCGTTGTGGCGGTCCCTCGACTTCGCTTCGCTACGCTCGGGATGACAAAGCGCTTTGTTGCGCTCGCGATCACAAACCGCTTTGTTACGCTCGCGATGGCAAAGAGAAGCGCGTTGCTCGCTATTGCAACGGAGGTGCGCGTAGCGCGCCGACCGAGGCGGCTAGCGCGGGGCTAGGGTCCAGGCTCCGGCGTTCCAGAAGGCCGTGGAGAGCGAGGTGGTCTGGTTGCGGAGGCGGGTGGAGAAGGCGTTGAGTTCGCGGCCCTGATAGGTGAGGATCAGCGGCATCTGCGCTGCCAGTTCTCGTTGGAGCGCGGAATAGGCGGCTTGGCGTTTGGCGGTGTCGTAGGTGGTGCGGGCGGTCGCGAGGAGCGCGTCGATTTGGGCGTCGCAGATGCGCGATTTGTTGTAGCCGTTGGGCGGGACGTTCTTGCAGGCGAACTGATCGGTGGTGTCCGGATCGTCGCCGTTGGTGAACGGATAGAGCGCCATCTGGAACTTGCCGCCGTAGACCGGGCCGCCCTGCGCGACCGGCGCCACGAACTGGGTGATCTCGTAGGCCTTCAAGGTGACGCGGGCGCCGATCGCGGCGAGATATTGCTGGACCTCGCTGCCGATGGCGGCGTCGCCCGGCGTCGCGGCCTGCATCACGAACAGGATGTCGAGCGGCTTGCCGTCCTTCTCGCGCGTGCCGCCGGCGGTGCGCTTCCAGCCGGCCGCGTCGAGCAGCGCGCGGGCGCGGGCCGGGTCGTAGGCGGGGTCGGGATACGCCTTGGGGTCGTAAGCCCAGATGAACAGGCCGCGACCGGCGGCGCGGCTGTCGAGCGCGCCGCGATAGGTCTTGGCGACGATCGCGCGGACGTCGAGCGCGAGCGCGAGCGCGCGGCGCACGCGGGCGTCGGACGTGACCGGATCGGCGGTGTTGAAGATGATCGCGCCGACGGCGTTCTTGGGCGTCGCGGTGGTGACCATGCCGGGGATGGCCTTGAGGTACGGATAGTCGCCGCGGCTCTGGTCGTCGAACAGACCGTCGCTCTCGCCGGTGTGCAGCTGGTTCATGGCGGTGTTGGAGTCGGTCACGAACGTGATGGTGAGGTGCGCGATCTTGGGCGCGCCGCGGTAGTAGAGGGGATTGGGGACGAGGTCGACCCGGTCGCCGCGATGCCAGGCGACGACGCGGTACGGGCCCGAGCCGACCGGCGCGCTGTCGAACGGGATGTCGTTGAAGTTCGGCAGCTTCGCGAGCAGATGTTTGGGGAGGATCGGGAAGCCTTGCGGCGCCATGACGAGCGTGAGCAGCGGCGCGAACGGGGCCTTGAGGTGGAAGACGCAGGTGCGCGGATCGGGCGCTTCGGCCTTGGCGATGCGGTCGTAGCCGTAGCGGCTCTGCACGTTGTTGGCGGGATTCATGATGGCGTCGACCGAGAACGCGCAGTCGGCCGCGGTCAGCGGCGCGCCGTCGGAGAAGCGCAGGCCGGGCTTGAGATGGTAGGTGATGGTCAGGCCGTCGGGCGAGATGCCGCCGTTGGCGAGCGTCGGCACGGCGGTCGCGGCGTCGCCGACCAGCCGGCCCTTGTCGTCGTACTTGACGAGATATTGGAAGATCAGCTCGCCCCATTCCATCGCGCTGACGCCGTTCTCGAGCGCGGGATTGAGCGCGCGCGGTTCGCGCTGCTGCGCGATGCGCAGGGTGTCGGCAGGTGCGCCTTGCGAACCGGCGTGCGCGCAACCCCCGAGCAGGACGAGTGCCAAGACGAGGGTCGGGCCGAAGCGGTTCATCGGGCGGCTGTTCGCCGCCCTCGCTTGACTATCAGTTCGTCGCCGCCGCGGACCTCGAGCATGACGTGGCCCTCGACCGAGCGGTGGGTCTTGTGCCGTTTGGATCCGCGTACCGCGACCAGGTCTTCGGGGACGATCGCGTCGGCGCCCGACGGGATCAGGCGGACCGCGCACGAGAGCGCCGGATCGCCGCAGACCCGGAAACGTCCGGGACCGGTCGATTCGAGCGGATACTCGCAGAACAGCAAGGCCTCGCGCCCGGGCAGCCGGACGAAATGCCGCGTCGCGCAGACGAGCGCGAGTCCGGCGCCATAGATCTCCTGGCCGACTTGGCCCGACGGCAGCATCCCGTCCTGCAGATCCTCGAGCGGCACCGAGAGCTGGCGGCGGACCTTGCCGTTGCGCGCTTTGGGCGCGAGCATCGAGCCGGGCAGATCGTCGGGATAGTAGTTCCAACCGCGCGAGACCAGCCACTTCGCGAACTCCGCGACCAGCAGGGTCACGCTCGCGGGCAGGTCGGCCCCGGCCATCGCCAGCAGGTTGTGGAATTTCGCGAGCGCTTCGGTCTCTTCGTACGCCGAGATGTAGGGCGCGCCGCGCAACGGGTAGAGGCCGAAGTACGTCGAGTAATGGACCGCATTCCCGTAGCGCGGCTCCCACAGCGCCATGTTGCCGAAGATATCCGCCAACGCGACCAGCGTGAGATCGTAGTAGCGCGGCTCGCCGGTGATCTTCCACAAACGGATGGCGGCCTCGGCGGCAAAACCGGTGGTGTTGGTCTGATAGGAGAGCCCGAAACCGAAGCCTTCCATCGCGTCGGCGGCGCGCCGGGCTTCGTCGAGATACTCGCGACGGCCGAAGAGTTCGTAGGCGTGGAGCAGCACCAGCGCATACAATCCGGAGACGTCGTTCTCGCCGCCCGAGCCTTTGGCGGCTTCGGCTTGGATCACGTCGAGCGTAGCGAGGTCGAAGAAGATCGGCCAGCGGTAGGCGAAACGGCGGGCCACCCGGATGGCGTACGGCAACGAGCGCTCGAGCAACTCGCGCGCGCCGGCCCGGCCGAGCGCGGCCAGCCGCGTGAGATTGAAGAGCACGTGGTAGAGGTACCAGCTGTCCATCGCGCGATGGTTCTGATGCTCGTCCTCGCGCCGTTCGAAGCGCTCGCCCGGAAGCCAGCGCACCATCGTGCCGAGATCGTCGCGATAGAAGCTCGCGACGCCGCGCTCGAGGTCGGCGGTCAGACGGAACGTGCGCCCCAGCCAGCGCTCGAACTCGAGCAGGTTGACCAGCAGGGTGAGCTGGACCATGCTCTCCGGCGGTTTGCCCTCGGCGCCGACGTAGGCCGCCAGATACCGGTGCCCGCGCGCCTCGACGGTGCATTCGGGAGAGAGCGAGAGATCGTAGACGGTCGCGAGCGCGCGCTTGGGCCAGTCGCGATAGCTGCGCTCCGGCGAGGGCATCGTGCGGACCACCTGCGCGAGCGCGTCCAGGTACGCGCGCGCCGCATCGCCCTCGCTCACCGGCGCGCGCGGCGCGAGCACCAGGTAGGCGTCGGACAGGACGTACTCGTTGCTCGCGAGCAGCGGGTGCTCTTCGTCGGTCGGCAGCGCGAAGCCGATCTGCGGCCAGGTGCCGCCGACGGCGTCTTTGGGCGTCGTCTTGGTGTCCTCGAAGTACGCGCCGAGCGCGGTGAAATTCTGGAGGTAGAAGAGCGACGCGCCGCGCTTGCCGGAACAGGCGGCGAAGAGCGATCCGGTCTGCATGCCGTATTGGCGATCGTAGAGCCGGCCGGCGATCTGCGGCGTGACGCCTTGCGTCTCGATGGCGACCAGATCGCGCGGTTGCGCCGACATCCGCAGGTCGCGGGTCGGGATGAACGAGGTCTTGCTGTGGAGGGTCGTGCGTCCGTGCGCGACGCCGCTCTCGACGAACACGCGGTAGGCGCCCGCCTGCGAGGATGCCTCGACGATGAGACCGTCGCCGGACGGCGCGACGCGATGGACCCGCAGGCCGCCGGCGTCCGCGTGGATCGCGCGCAGCGCGATCGGCTGGGCGTCGCCGCTCTCGAAGAGGATCCAGAGATCGTACTTCCCGCGGCGCAGCGAGAAGTGGAACGCGCCGGCGTTCCACGAGGCCAGTTCGTTGCCGCGCCGGGCGAGTTCGCGCCGGACGGCGACCAGTTCGGAGCTAACCGGACCTTCGCTGCGGGTGGACATACGAGCACATCGTGCCCCGAACCGACGGACGCCTAACGACCACCGGCCGTGTCGGGGTATGAGACGGATATGACGCAGATCGTGGTCGGCATGGTGCTGGTCCCGCCGGGCAACGCGGGCACGGCGTGGGGACATACGGAGGCGGGTGCGTGCGTGGCGTTCTCGGGAACGCGCGACGCGATGCTGGCGCTCTTCCACCGGCTGCGCAACGCCGGCAAACAGACGCCGCCGGAACCGGTGACGGTCGACGGCGCTGACTGGGAGGTGGCCGCGATCGAGCGCGACGATTGCCCGATCCACGCGCTGCCCGAGATCGCGGAAGGTTCGCGGATCGCGTTCGCGCCGTATTAGGTCAGGCGGCCTCGGGCGCCAGCGCGAACGGGAGGTTCGGATCGGCCGAGAGGGTGAGCGGATCGACGCGGACGGCGTCGCCCTGATAGTCGGCGGCGGCGGCGATCATGGCGGCGTTGTCGGTGCAGTATTTGGGCGGCGGGATGAAGGCGTCGACGCCGCGCTTCTGCGCCCAATCGCGCAGCGCGGCCTGCAGGCCGGAGTTGGCCGCGACGCCGCCGGAGAGCACGACGGCGGTGTAGGGCGCGCGCGCGAAGGCCGCGTCGACGCGCGCGATCAGGACGTCGACGACGGCGGCCTGGAACGAGGCGGCGACGTCTTCGTGCTTGGCGTTGCGGCCGGCCTCGGATTCGAGGAAGTAGCGGACCGAGGTCTTGAGGCCCGAGAACGACATGTCGAGCGCGTCGCCGTCGGGGCGGTGGCGCGGGAACGCGAACGCCTTGGGATCGCCGGCGCGGGCGAGCTTGTCCATCTGCGGGCCGCCCGGGAAGCCGAGGCCGAGCAGGCGCGCGGTCTTGTCGTAGGCTTCGCCGGCGGCGTCGTCGCGGGTGCGACCGATGACGCGCATGCGGGTCGGCGAGTCGACCGCGACCAGCTGCGAGTGGCCGCCCGAGACGAGCAGGGTGAGGAACGGATAGTGCGGCGATTCGGGGCGGTCGAGGAACGCCGCGAAGATGTGGCCGTGGAGATGGTTGACGCCGTAGAGCGGTTTGCCGCTCGCGAACGCGAGCGCTTTGGCGGAGGCGACGCCGACCACTAGGCTGCCGATCAGGCCGGGACCGCGCGTGACGGCGATGCCGTCGATGGCGTCGAGCGAGGTGCCGGCGCGGTCGAGCGCGTCTTCGACGGCGGCCGAGAGCAGGGCGACGTGCTGGCGGCTGGCGATCTCGGGCACGATGCCGCCGTACTTGGCGTGGAAGGCGTCTTGATTCGTCGAGACAGAGGAGAGCACGTCGCGGCCGTCGCGGACGACGGCGGTGGCGGTGTCGTCGCACGACGTCTCGATACCCAGGAGCAGCATGGGACGCTCGTTCTGCGCACTTCGAGGGCGCCCCTCGACTTCGCGCTTCGCGCTACGCTCGGGGTGACAAGGGTGGGGCTGGGCGGTGGTCCCTCGACTTCGCTTCGCTACGCTCGGGATGACAGGGGGGCTACGCTCGGGATGACATGGGGGCTACGTTCGCGATGACAAGGGGGTGGGGCGCTGCGCTCGCGATGACGGGGGCGCGAGACGCCCCCTTGTACGCTTCGCTGCGCTTGCGATGACAAGGGGGGTGGGGCGCCGAAACGGGCGGGCATGAACGATGTGGTGGAACTGTTACGGCTGCCGTCGCCGGCGCCTCGGCCGCAGTCGCTGGCGTGCGATGGGACGACGCTGTGGATGGGGTCGATCGAGACCGACCGGTTGTACGCGATCGATACCGTGCATTGGACCGTTTCGGACGAAACGCAGGCGCCCGGCAAGCCGTGGGGCATGGCGGTGGTCGGCGACGAACTGCGCGTGCTGCTCGGGATGGGCGCGGACGACGATCGCTACGTGCGGCGTTTCGTGCCCGGTCACGGGTTCAAGGATACGGGGGCGTTCCGGTGCCCGGAAGATACGGGCTCGCAGCTCGGGTACGACGGCGAATCGCTCTATATCAGCCAGTGGTACAACAAGCGCGTGGTGCGGGTCGACGAGCGCGGCGCGGTGACGCGCACGATCGACGTGACGCACGGCATCTGCGGTCAGGTGATCGTGGGCGGCAAGTTCTATCTGGTGACGACCGACGACGAAGACGCGGGCGACTACTGGCTGACGCGCGTCGACGCGCACGGCGAGAAGCCGCTCTGCAAGGACGTCGCGCGGATCCCGTTCGCGGCCCGGGCGCTCGCGTTCGACGGCACGCGGTTCTGGACGAACCATCGCGAGAACGGCGAGATCGTCGCGTTCGCGAAGCCGGACTAGGCCTCGGCGGCCTCGACCGGGCGGAGCAGGCCGCCGAACTGCTCGCGCGCGACCGCATAGCACTCGCAGCTCGAGTCGAGCAGGCCCTGACGGTCGAGGACCTGGATCTGGCCGTTGGTGTACCCGATGAAGCCGGCGCGGCGGAAGGTCGAGAGCGCGATGGTCACGCCGGAGCGACGGCTGCCGAGCATCATGGCGAGATATTCGTGCGTCAGCCGGATGGTGTCGGAGGCGACCCGGTCGTGGCTGAGCAGCAGCCAGCGACTGCAGCGCTCGTAGGTGCCGTGCAGACGATTGCAGCCGGCCAGCTGGCCGAGGAAGTTGACGTACCCCTGCAAGTAGCGGTCGAGCAGCGCGCGGAAACGGGGGCTGTTCGCGCGCAGCCGGTGGAAGTGCTCGGCGCGCAGGCGGACGGCGGTGCCGGGGACCTGGCAGTAGCAGTCGTTCGCGGTGGTGGTCGCGCCTAAGAGGAACGGGATGGCCGAGGTTCCCTCGCGGCCGATCGTGCCGACCTCGATGGCGCCGCCCTCTTTCATGTTGGTGACGACCGAGAGGATCGCGTCGATCGGGAAGTAGACGTCCGCGATCGGCTCTTCGGCGTCGTAGATCTTCGCGCGCGTCGCCAGATGGACGAGTTGGCCGGCTTCGAGCAGGCCCTCCACATCCGCTTGGTCGATCCCCTGAAGGATGCTGTTGGCACGGAGCGTGGCGATGGTCATCGCCCCGGCCGGACTCGGCGCCGCCGCTGCGCGGCGCGTTGGATTTGGCAAGCGAGGCTCCCGAAATCGAAATGTTCCGGCTTACTTGGGAAGTCGCGAGCGCCTCTCCTGTGTAAAAAACGTACAGCCAGCGCCGATTTGCAGGCCCACTCTTGTACGATGGCCGCACTTCATGGTCCGAGAAGGATCGGCGCGAACCAGTCCGCCGCGACCCCGGGCGAGCTGGCGGCGCGATACGAGCAAGAGCACAACATCGCGCAGGCGTTCCAACACGCCATGCTGCCGCAGTTCTTGCCCGACGCCCCCGGCGTGCGGCTCGACGCGATCTACGCGGCGGCCGACCATCGCGACCTGGTGGGCGGCGACTGGTACGACGCATTCGCGCTGGACGACGGACGGATCGTGATCTCGATCGGCGACGTCGGCGGGCACGGCCTGGACGCGGCGGTGTGGATGGGCAAGGTCAGCCAGTCGCTGCGCGCGCTCTCGCTGATCGAGACGGAACCGCACGTGCTGCTGACCTGTCTGGACCGGCTGCTGGAACGGTACGAGGCGAGCGTCCTGATCACCGCGTTCGTGGCGGTGCTGGATCCGGCGACCGGCGTGCTGCGCTATTCGAGCGCCGGGCATTCGCCGCCGTTCATGCGGCTAGCGGACGGAACGGTGACGGAGCTGCAGAGCGGGGGCGTTCCGCTGGGGATGCCGGTGCGGCTGCAGCGCTCGAGCGATTGGATCGTCATGCCGCCCGGCTCGATGGCGGTGCTCTACACCGACGGTTTGACCGAGGCGACGCGCGACGTGATCGCGGGGGAGCGTTCGGTGCGGGACGCGCTGGCGCGCGAAGACGTGGCCCGATCGCAGCATCCGGCGCGCGCGCTGCGCGATGCGGTCCTCTCGCGCGCCTCGTTCGACGACGTGGCGATCCTGACGATCCGGTTCGGCCCTACGGAAGCGTGAGCGCGCGCTCGAACTCGACCGCTCCGACCCGGTAGCACTCGCAGGCGACGTCGGCCAAGCCCGCGCGATCGAGAACCGTCACGCGACCGCGGGTGTACTTGATAAAACCGGCGCTCTGCAAGGCGGCGGCGGCGACGCTGACGCTCGGGCGGTGGACGCCGAGCATGATCGCCAGGAACTCCTGGGTGAGCGAGAAGTCGTCGGTCGCGACCCGGTCGCGGGTGAGCGAGAGCCAGCGCGCGCAGCGTTCGGCGGTCTCGTGAAGGCGGTTGCAGGCGACGGATTGGCCCATGAAGTTGAAGAGCGCGAGGGTATAGCGGCGCACCAGGCCCTCGAGCACCGGGCAGGTCGCGAGCGCGGCCGTGAAGTCCTCGATCGAGAGCGCGAGGGCGTCGCCGGGGACTTGGCAGAGCATCTGGCTCGGCGTGTCGGCCGACCCGAGAATGGCCGGCGCGCCGCTCATGCCCTCGCGGCCGTAGGTGCCGATCTCGACCGCATCGCCGTTCTGCATGACGGTGACGACCGAGAGGACGCAGGTGGTCGGGAAGTAGATCCGCGCGATCCGTTCGCCGGGGCGGTTGAGGACCTCGCCGGACGCCAGCGCGACGGCGCCGGTGCGAGGGAAGATGGTCTCGAACTCGAGCGCGGGAAGCGCGTCGAGCATGCGGTTTCCGGTGATGGGACGCGGCAATTCCGTACCTGCAGAGGCGAAGCGTCCCGGGCATCCGGCGCGGGGCGCCGGCTTGCAAGACAACCTTCAATAATTAGCAGGTCGGGACACGGCCATCTGTCCGCTAGAATACGGACCACCGGGGAAACCGGCGGGTACGATAAGACCTCGAAGGATCGGAGGCGACTTCAAGGGTGCTGCTCCCGCGGACTCTCGGCTATCTGACGCTATCCGGCGAGCTGGACGCCTCGGCCCGCGACGGCCTGCTGGCGGCCCTCGAGGCGCTGGTGCCGGCGGACGCGGCGGTGATCGACTTCGCCGGCGTGACCTATTGCGACTCGACCGCGATCAGCTGCCTGGTGGCGCTGCGCAAGCGCATGCGCGAGGCCGGCACGGAAGGCGACGTGCGGATCGTGCACGCGAACGGCTCGATCCGGCGCATCTTGGAGATCTGCAACCTCGACTCGCTCTTCTCGCTGCACGAGAGCCTGCGCGGCGCCGGACTGACGGCCCAGGACGGCAGCAGCGTGGTGACGCACGTCGGCAACTTCGACGCGGGGGCGCCGGGGGGCGAACTCCCCGATTAGACGACCCGCGCGAACTCGTCGGCGTTGATGCGGTAACATTCGCAGGCGGCGCTCTCGAGACCGGCGCGATCGCACACTTCGACTTGGCCGCGCCGATAGCGGATGTAGCCGGCGACCTGCAGCGCGGCGGCAGCGAGGCTGACGACCGGCCGATGGACGCCGAGCATGATGGCCAGGAACTCCTGGGTGAGCGAGAACGCATCGCCCGAGACGCGGTCGTGCGTGAGCAGCAGCCAGCGCGCGCAGCGTTCGTTGACGGCATGCAGACGGTTGCAGGCGATCGACTGACCCATGAAATTGAAGAGCGCTTGCGCGTAGCGGCGGACGAGCCGGCGAAGATTCGGCGAGGACGCGAGCCGCGCGTCGAACGCGGCGACCGGGAGACGATAGGCGTCGCCCGGGACCTGGCAGATCATCTGGCTGGGCGACCGGTCGCTCCCCAAAACTGTCTGCGCGCCCGAGATGCCTTCGCACCCGAACGTGCCGATCTCGACGGCGGCGCCGTCGCGCATGACGGTGAGGACCGAGAGCACGGCGGTGACCGGGAAGTAGATCTGGGCGATCGGCGCGCCGGCGACGTAGACGACGTCGTACGCGGCCAGCGCGACCCGTTCGAGGACCGCGCGCAGCGGAGCGGATTCCGCGCCCGGGAGCGCGTCGAGGATGCGGTTGCCGGTAAGGGTCTGCACGTGCTGACCACCTGACGAGCTGGCAAGGTGCCGAGCAAGTAGGCGTGACGTGCCTGCCGGTCGCCTGAGAGTATACCACATTGCGCGCCGCGCGTTTACGAAATCGTTTTTGGGTATGAAGTGCGTCGAAAGGTAAGGTGACTTGGAATGGACGACAACAACACGTACGCGACCGGCATGTACTTCGACCGGGCCGAGGCGGAATACGCCATCGATAGGCTCAACGCGCTCGGGTACACGCAGGACGACATCAGCGTGATGATGGACGACAAGACGCGCGAGAAGGCGTTCGCCGGCGAAGTCGGCGCGAAGACGACCGAAGGCGTGGCGACCGGCGCGGTGGCCGGCGGATTGCTCGGCGCGATCGTGGCCGGATTGACGGCGACGGGCGGCGTGGCGGCGATCGTCGGCACCGGCGGCGTGGCGGCTCCGCTCGTGGTCGGACCGATGGCGGCGGCGCTCGCGGGCCTGGGCGTCGGCGGCGCGGCGGGCGGCATCCTGGGCGGGCTGATCGGCTTGGGCATCGGCGAGAAGCGCGCCAAAGAATACGAACAGGGCCTGCGCGAAGGCGGCATCCTGATCTCGGTGCGTCCGAAGGGCGAGAACACGGAGAAGGTCCGCGAAGCGCTGCGCGACCGGTATTCGGCCGACTACGTAGGGACGACCGACGCGCGCTAAGGCGCGCGCGGACGACACCGACGAAACGAACGCCCTCCGCATCGCCAGATGCGGAGGGCGTTCTTGTTTCGCGCGCTGGCCGGACTTAAGCGGCGAGTTGCACGGGGAGGATCGCGCACACGCAGGTGCCGGCCTCGTCGCGCGAGACGGTGACGGTGTCGGAGAGTTGGGCGACGATGAAGAGGCCGCGGCCGCCTTCGCTCAAGCGGTCTGCGGGCAGGCGGTAGTCGGCACGGAAGCCCTCGCCCGAATCGCGCACGCACAGGCGGGCGTGGCGCTCGCTGGTCCAGTCGACGTCGATCGAGATGGGACCGGGCGCGTGACGGACGACGTTGCCGACCAGCTCGCTGTAGATCAGCTGGGCCGCGTCGAGATCCGACGACGGGTCGGCCGATGCGCGGAGGTGATCGGCGAAGGCGGTTCGGGCCGCCAGCGCCTTATCGGCGCTGGTCGCCGAAAACGCCCATCCCGCTCGCGCACCTCGTGTCATCATAGCCCTACGTTCGTACCCGTCGGGGCGCGAACGGCTCGGTCGTTTGGCTTAAAATCCGATGGGTATCATGGGCGTATGGCGACACGTAAGAAGACGACGCGCAAGAAGACCACGGCGCGGAAGAAGACGACGACGCGCAAGAAGGCGACGACGCGCAAGAAGGCCACGCGCAAGAAGACCACGCGCAAGAAGACCGCCGGGCGGAAGAAGACGACGGCGCGGAAGAAGACGACGCGAAAGAAGGCGACGCGAAAGAAGGCGACGCGCAAGAAGTCCACGCGCAAGTACGGACCGAAGGCCGGCAAGAAGGTCAAGAAGACGATGGACGAGATGAAGAAAGGCAAGCTTCGCTCGGGACGGTCCGGCAAGAAGGTCACCAGCCGCAAACAGGCGATCGCGATCGGGTTGAGCGAGGCGCGCAAGAGCGGCGCCAAAGTACCGAAGAAGAAGTCGTGATGTGGCGAGGGGGCGCTTGTAGGCGGTCCCTCGACTACGCTGCGCTACGCTCGGGATGACAAAGGGGCGCACTCGATATGGCAGGGGGCGGAGCGTTTAGGCGTGGTCCCAATCGGCAGCTTTGGAGAGCGCTTCGAAGGTGCTGGTGAAGAAGGCGCGCAGGGCGGCGGGCGGATCGGCGGATTTGCGGACGTCTTCGTAACGCAGCACGAACTCGCCCATCTCGCTGCTCCAGAACGCGGCGTCGGGCTGGATCGCCAGATCTTCGGCGCCGGGCGGTTTGGGGTAGGCGTAGCACCAGAAGCCGGGCTCGGGGAAGCGATCGTCGCCCGGCCAGAAGCCGGCGCAGATCTCTTCGGCGTCCATCGCGTTCTTCATGATGATGCCGTCGTTCGGCGGCGTGGCGGGCCGGCCCGAGAAACGGGCGTACGCGAGATCGAAGGTGCCGAAGAAGAACTGCACGCGCGTATGCCGTTTGCGGAACGGCGCGCGATGCTCTTCCAAGGCGGTGTCGACCGCGGTCAGGATGGCCGCGAAACGGCTCGCCGCTTCGGGATCGTAGGATGCGTGCGTCTCGTCGTCGGTGAAACGGATCGGGTCGGCGACCTCGACCGGCATGGTCCAGATCTTCACCTCGATGTCGAGCGCGCCGAGCGCGCCCATCAGCTCGCGATAGAAGGCCGCGACGCTGCGCGGGACGAGCGGGATCGAGTGCGACCGGCCATCGCTCACGACGATGTCGACCGAATGGCCGACCAGGTCGAAATCGATCTGGAACGAGCGCCCGCGATACGGGATGGCGCCGGTCGTGAGCCCGAGCGGGCTCACGTAGAGCGCGACGTGCGCCCACTCCGGCTCGGCCGGCGCGAGCGCCAGCCGGATCTTGCCGACGATCTGCGCGTACATGTGGAGCGTATCGCAGGTCGCCCGCCAGGCGGCCAGCGGTAGGGCGGGCCACCCGGCTCTGTCGGTCATGCGTGGGACCTACTGCTTGCCGATGCGATCGTTGGCGTTGTTGAGCAGATAGATGCGGTTGGCGTGGCGGATGCCGAGCAGATGCTGATCGTACAAGATGCCGACGTAGCGGCCGGGTTTGATGGCGGCCATCTGATACGTGGTCTTGCCGTCGCCGGAGAAGATCTGGTTGAACTTCGGCAGGATGGTGAACGCCAGGGTCTGCTTGGAATGCGGATCGTAGACCTTGATGTTGGTGGTCGAGACGTGACGGACGATGCCGTAGAACGTGTGCGCGGCCAGAGCCGGAACGGCCGAGATGAGGATCAATGCGGCCACGAGGGCAAGCACGAAGGAGCGGGTTCGTAACATAGGCGTACCTCTTTCTGTAATTCCCGACGTACCCTTCGAAGGGGGAAACCAAGCGGCTCGGGCTTCGGGCGGTTCAGCGACCGCGGGCGGCGCGGCGTTCGTCCTGGCCCGGCGGGCCGCAGAGCCGATACATCGCGGCGGTCGCCAGGGCGGCGCCCGCGAGGGGACCGATCAGGTAGATCCACACGAACGCGGGCTGCCCGGTCAGGAGATCGGGCACGATCGAACGGGCCGGATTCATCGACGCGCCGCTGATCGGGCCGGCCAGAAAACCGCAGGCGCCGACCGCCAGGCCGACCGCGACCGCGGCCTGCTTGCCGACGACCGCCTTCTGCTCGGCGGTGCAGAAGATCACCAGCATCACGATGAAGGTCAGCACGAATTCGCAACCGGCGGCGAGCGCCGGCGCGATGCCGGGCCCCGGCCGGCTCGCCCCGAGGGCGACGTGCGCGCCGTACGGCACGAACGCGAGCAGGACGGCGGCGGCGGCGCCGACCAGTTGCGCGCCGGCGAACGCGAACGCGACCGGCCAGCGGAAGACGCCGCGCAGCGCGAAACCGAACGTGACGGCCGGATTGAGGTGCGCGCCCGAGATATCGGAGAAGGCGTAGATCGCGGCGGCGGTGACGAACGCGCGGGCCAGCCAGCGCGCGGTGTAGTCGGCACCGCTGCCGGAGAAGTACGAGACGTCGACGCAGACCGCGGCCAGCACGACGGCGAACGTGCCGATCGCTTCGGCGAGCAGGCGGCTGGGAAGAGCGCGCGCGGGAGCGTCGTGGGTGCGGGCGGACACGCCGGTGACGTACCCGCGCGACGGCCCGGCTAACGCGTTTCGTCGGCCGTCGCGCATGGTATGACTTCGGCATGAGCACCGACACGCTGCCGCCGCAACATCAGGACCGGCAGCCGGGCCACCAGGGGCCGCTGCACCCGCAGCCGCGGACCGATCGCGAGGAGATCCTCGGCTCGGAGAAGCTGCGCGGCAAGGTCGTGCTGATCACCGGCGGCGACAGCGGCATCGGACGCGCCGTCGCCGTGCGAGCGGCCAAGGAAGGCGCCGACGTCGCGATCGCCTATCTGGACGAAGACGAGGACGCGGCCGAGACGCGCCGGCTGGTGGAGGATTACGGCGTCCGTTTCTTCTCGATGGCGGGCGACGTCGGCGACGAGGCGACCTGCCGGCGCATCGTCGATGCGACGGTCGCACGTCTGGGCGGACTTCACGTCCTGGTCAACGACGCGGCCGAACAGCATCCGCAGGATCGCATCGAGGACATCACCGGCGAGCAGCTGGAGCGGACCTTCCGGACGAACGTGTTCGCGCAGTTCTACATGACCAAGGCCGCGCTCGCCCATATGGGGCGCGGCGCGTGCATCATCAACATCGCCTCGATCACCGCCTACGAAGGCAGTCCGAGGCTGATCGACTACTCCTCCACCAAGGGCGCGATCGTGTCGTTCACCCGGGCGCTCTCGAACTCGTTGATCGAGCGGGGGATCCGGGTCAACGCGGTCGCGCCCGGGCCGATCTGGACGCCGCTGATCGCCGCCAGCTACGACGCGCAGACGGTCGCGACATTCGGCGCGGATACGCCGATGAAGCGACCCGGACAGCCCGACGAGGTCGCGGGCGCCGTCGCGTTCCTGGCGTCGGAGGACGCGGGATACATCTCCGGTCAGACCATCCACGTCAACGGCGGGACCGTCGTCAATGGCTAGGTTCCGGGTGATGGAGACGCGCGGCGACGCGCAGACCGCATCGATGCAGTTGGCCAAGGGCGAAGAGAGCGGGCCGCTGGGCAACGAGCATCCGAAGAGCCTGCAAGTGCTGGTCGTGGTCGCGGGCGAGGTCGAAGGACAGATCGGAGAGCGCCGGGTCGCTCTGCGCGCGGGCGACAGCGCGATCGTGCTGGCGGGCGAGGCGCACCGGTTCGTGGGCGCATCGGAGGAGCCCGCGATCACGCTCAATACGTACGTGCCGCCCGCGTACTGACGGCGGTTTGACGGCCGTCCGGTCGGGGCATCAGGGTATCCGTAACCGCTACGTCCGACATGGAGAATCATTGTGGCCGATATCCTTACGCTCCTCAAAAAAGATCACGAAGAAGTGGCGGGCCTGCTCGACCGCGCGATGAAGCTCGAGGGCGACGACAAGCAGTTCGCCGAGCTGGCGGCCAAGATCGAGGCGGCGCTGACCGTGCACGCGACGCTCGAAGAGAAGCTGTTCTACCCGCAGCTGCGCGACCGCTCGGAGTCCGGCGAAGACAAGACCGACGTCTACGAGGCGTACGTCGAGCACGACGTGCTCAAGCATCTGATCGCGCTGCTGAAGTCGGAACGCCGGCGCGACGAGGCGTTCAAGGCCGAACTGCAAGTGCTCGGCGAGAACGTCAAACACCACGTGAAGGAAGAAGAGTCGACCGTCTTCACGCTGGCGCGCGAACTGCTCAGCGAGGACGAGCGCGAGGAGATCGGCGCGCAGTTCGAGGCCGGCAAGGCCTCGGCCAAAGCCGCCTAGTCCGGCGCCTCGGCGGAGGCGAGCTTCGCGGCGTCGTCGCAGGTCAGGTCGTCGTTGATCGCGATGGCCGCGGCGACGCCGCTGGCGGCGGCCAGCGCCACCTGGTGGTAGCGCGTGACGGCATCGCCGGCGGCGTACGCGCCGCGGACGCTCGTGCGGTTGCAGTCGTCGACGCGGATGGAGCCGCGGGCGGTGATCTCGCAGCCGAGCCGCTCGGGAAGATCCGAGCTTTGACGCAGGTTGGCGCTCACGAAGAGCGCGTCGCAGGCGATGGGATCGCCGGACGAAGGTTCGAGCGTCTCGATCCGTCCCGCGCGGCCCGCGATCCGCACGAGAGCGGCATTCACTACGCGGACGCGCGCGGCGGTGAGCCAGCGCCGTTGGTCGGACGTGATGCGCGCGGGATCGTCGACGAAGACGATGACGTCGCGGCTCCACTGGTAGAGTTCCTGGGCCAGACCGACGGCGTCGCCGGCCGGCGCCCAGACGGCGAGGCGCCGATCACGCACTTCCCAGCCCTCGCAGTAGGGACAGACGAAGACGCTGCGCCCCCAGCACGCTTCGAGCCCGTCGATCTGCGGCAGGACGTCGGTCATGCCGGTCGCGATCAGCACGCGCCGGGCCGCGATCTCCTCGGCGCCCGACGCCAGCTCGATACGGAAGCCTCCGGCCGCATCGCGGCGGACACCGTCGACGCGCCCGTCGTGGATCGCGACGGTCGGATAGCGCAGGACGTCGGCGCGGGCACGCGCGAGGAACTCGGCGGGTGAGGTGCCGTCGAGACCGACGAACCCGTGCATCTCGGCGGCGGAGGCGTTGCGGGGCGCGCCGTCATCGCAGACGAGCACCGCGCGGCGCGCGCGCGCCAGCACGAGGGCGGCGTTGAGGCCGGCGGCACCCGCGCCGATGACGACGACGTCGTAAGGACGATCGCGTTCCACGAGCCTGCCCGATGCCTAGGGCGCGAGTTCCGCGAAGTCGGCGTCGCGATTCTCCGGAACCACGAACCGGCCGAGCAGGGTGAGGATCGCGACGGCGGCGAGCGCGCACAGCGTGAAGACGGCCATCGCTTTCGCGTAGTCGGGCGCGCCGCCGGCGGCGAACGTGCCGACCGCGAGTGCGGCGATGACCTGCGAGGTGGGCGACGAGAGCAGATTGCCGATCTGATAGACGAAGCCCGGGAACGTGCCGCGGGCGAGCGCCGGAGCGATCTCGTTGAGGTGGGCGGGGATGATGCCCCAGGCGCCCTGGACCGCGAACTGCATCGCGAAGCCGCCCAGCGCGACCAGCGCGAAGGCGTGGTTGAAGGCCCAGAGCGGGACGACCAGCGCGCCGAGCACGGCCGCCAGCGCGATCGCGTAGCGACGGCCGATGCGCTGCGAGAGCGCGCCGAAGCTGATGCCGCCCACGATCGCGCCGAACGACGCGAACGCGGTCAGATAGCCGACCGCGCGCGGATCGAAGTGCAGCTGGCCCTTGCCCACGAACGTCGGGTAGAGGTCTTGCGTGCCGTGCGAGAGCGCGTTGAACGCCGTCATCATGGCGGCGCCGTACAGGAAGAGCGGCCAGGACTTCTTGAGCGCGGCCAGCAGCACGTCGCCGCCGGCCTTGAAGCGCTCGTGCTTGCCGGAGAGCCAGACGGCCGATTCGGGCACGTGCGAGCGGATGAAGAAGATCAGGATGGCGGGCACGACGCCGACCACGAACATTCCGCGCCACCCGACGACCGGGAAGATCCACGCGAGCGCGAGGCCGGCGAGCAGATTGCCGACCGCGTAGCCTTCTTGCAGGATGCCCGAGAAGAGCCCGCGGCTGTTAGGCGGGAGCGCCTCCATCGCGAGCGCCGAACCGAGTCCCCACTCGCCGCCCATCGCGATGCCGAAGAGCGCGCGCAGGATCAGGAAGACCGTCAGGTTCGGCGAGAACGCGGTCGCGAGTTCCAACAGCGAGTAGAGCGCGATGTCGATCATCAGCGGCGTGCGGCGGCCGTAGCGGTCGGCGATCCAACCGAAGATCAGCGCGCCGAGCGGGCGCATCGCGAGGGTGAGCGTGACCGCGATCAGGACCTGGCCGACCGCGACCTTGAAGTCGGTCGCGAGCTGCGAGACGACCACGATGACGAGGAAGTAGTCGAACGCGTCGAGCGTCCAACCCAAGAACGACGCGACGAAGGTCTTGCGTTGGACGGAGGTCATCCGCGGCTACGGTTCTTCGGTCGGCGTCGGGGTGGGCGAGGGCGCGGCGGACGGGCTCGCGGTCGGCGCGCCGCTCGGGATCGCGCTGGCGCTCGGCGTCTCGGCGCTGTAGAGCACGAACAGCCAGATCTCGTCCTTCTTGATCTGGAGCTTGGGCGGCGTGAAGACGAAGCGCAGGGTCGTGCCGTCGAGGGTCGAGTCGGAGAACGTGCCGACGTAGCGATCGTCGCGATGCTTCTTGCGGACCGTTTCCTGATAGAGCTGGATCGCGTACGAACGTCCGCCGATCTGATCCTTCGGCAAGCTGAACGCGGCGATGGCGGTGCCGTCCAGGACGATCGGGCCGTCGGCGTGCATGCGCAACGCCATCAACGCGGTGGTGGCCAGCGCCTTCGGATCGGGATTGACCATCGCGGGCGCGTCCTTGGGGAGCGCGGCGAGTTGGAAGGTGACGTTGGCGCCGGCGGGCGACGGCGACGCCGAACCGGATGCGGCGGGCGAGGGCGCGGCGCCGTCTTCACCGGTCGCCGCGGCGGACGGCGTGGGGCTCGGCGTCGGCGTCGGCGAGGCGGTCGGTTTGGGCTTCGGCTTGGCCTTGCTCTTGCTCGACGCTTTGCCCTTGGGCGTGGGGCTCGGCGTCGGCGTCGGAGGCGGCGCGTTGAAGCTGATCAGGCACGAGTAGCCGTTGACGGTCGGGCACTGCATGCCGCCGGGCGCTTGCGAGAACGGATAGGTGACGGTGTCGCCGGTCGGCGCGGGCGCGGGCGACGTGCCGGCGGCCGCGCCCGGGGCGGTGCCGGGCGAGGCCGGCGCCTGCGGCGCGGTCGGCGGATTCATGCCGCCGCTGCCGCCCGTTCCGAAGTTGCCGGAGCACGCGGCGAGCGCGAGAACGGCGATCACGATGCAGGCAGACTTCACGAGTGGGACTCCACGATCTGGCGTAGTTCGCCGGCGAATTCGTCGACGGTGACGGTGCGTTTCTCTTCGACGCCGCGCGCGTTGACGTTGACGGTGCCGTCGGCCAGTTCCTGACGTCCGACCACCAGGATGTACGGCACCTTCTGCGTCTTCCAATGGCGGATCTTGTAGCCGATCTTCTCGTTGCTCTCGTCGAGATGCACGCGGAAGCCGGCGGCTTCGAGTTTCGCGGCGACCTCTTTCGCGTACTCGGCCTGATGTTCGGAGATCGGGGCGACGACCGCTTGGATGGGCGCGAGCCAGGCCGGGAAGGCGCCGCCGAAGTGCTCGATCACGATGCCGAAGAAGCGTTCGAGCGAACCCGCGAGCGCGCGGTGGATCATGACCGGCGTGTGGTCGGCGCCGTCGCTGCCGCGGTACTTGAGGTCGAAGCGCTTGGGCAGGTCGAAGTCGACCTGGACGGTGCCCAGCTGCCACTTGCGGCCGATCGCGTCGCGCACGTTGATGTCGAGCTTGGGGCCGTAGAACGCGCCGCCGCCTTCGTCGATGCCGAACGGCAGGCCGTTCTTCTCGAGCGCGTTGCGGATGGCGTCTTCGGCCTGCGCGTCGGTCTCGCCGCGCAGTTGCGGTTCGCGGGTCGAGAGGAAATACTCGAAGTCGGTGAAGCCGAAGGCCTTCATCAGGCGCAGCGCTTCGTCGAGCGTCTGTTCGAACTCGCCTTGGAGCTGGTCGGGCGCGCAGAACAGATGGGCGTCGTCCTGGGTGAAGCCGCGCACCCGGGTGAGGCCGTGCAAGACGCCCGAGCGCTCGTAGCGGTAGACCGTGCCGAACTCGCTGAAGCGGACCGGCAGGTCGCGATACGAACGCGGACGGCTGCGGTAGATCAGGATGTGCCCGGGGCAGTTCATCGGCTTGAGGCGGAAGTTCTGCTCTTCGACTTCGAGCGCGCCGAAGATGCCGTGCGCGTAGTTCTCGAGGTGGCCGGAGATCTCGTAGAGCTTCTCGCTGACGACGTGCGGCGTGACGACCGGCTGGTAGCCGCGCTCGCGCAGACCTTCGCGGATGAAGTTCTCGATGATGCCGCGGACGATCGCGCCCTTGGGATGCCAGAAGACCAGGCCGGCGCCGGCATCCTCTTCGATGGTGTAGAGGTCGAGTTCGGCGCCCAACTTGCGGTGGTCGCGCTTCTGCGCTTCTTCGAGCTGGTGGAGGTGGGCGTCGAGTTCGTCTTGCGTGTTCCAGGCGGTGCCGTAGATGCGCTGGAGCATCGGGTTCTTCTCGTCGCCGCGCCAGTACGCGCCGGCCACGCTCATCAGCTTGAGGCCGCCGATCTCGCCGGTGGTGGGCGCGTGGCCGCCGCGGCAGAGGTCGGTGAACTTCCCGATCGTGTAGAGCGTGATCGGCTCGCCCTCGGGGATGCCCTCGGCCAGTTCTACCTTATAAGGGTTGGTCTTGAAGCGGTCCACGGCTTGCGCGCGGGTGACGGCCTCGCCGGTCATCTCGTAGTTCGCCTTGACGATCTCGTGCATGCGCTTCTCGATCTTGGCCAGATCTTCGGGCGTGAACGGCTCGCTGCGCTCGAAATCGTAGTAGAAACCGTTCTCGATGGCCGGGCCGATGGTCGGCTTGGCGTCGGGGAACAGATCTTGGACCGCGTAGGCGAGGACGTGTGCGGCGGTGTGGCGCAGCTCGAGCAGCGCGGTGGACGGGGTCGCTTCGGGCATAGCGGTGGCGTTTCGGCGCGTTGGGGCTATCGGGCCTGTTGGTGGGGTATAGTCGTCCTATGGATTTGACGATTGATGCTTCGGCGGCGGGGACGTTCCGGCTCGGTGGGGAGCTGGAGGTCCACCGGCTCGGATTCGGCGGGATGCGGCTGTGCGGGCCGGGCGTGTGGGATTGGCCGGCGGATCGCGAGAACGCGCTCGCCGTCTTGAGCCGCGCGGTCGAGGTCGGGGTGAACTTCATCGACACGGCCGACGCGTACGGACCCGAGGTCAACGAGCGCCAGATCGCTCAGGCGCTGCATCCGTACCCGGACGGCTTGGTGATCGCGACCAAGGGCGGCTTGGTCCGCTCCGGGCCGGGGCAGTGGGAGCGCGACGCGCGGCCGGAACGGCTGCGGCTGTGCTGCGACGAGAGCCTGCAGCGGCTGCGCGCGGATCACATCGATCTCTATCAGCTGCACGCGCCGGATACGAAGGTGCCGCTGGCGGATCAGATCGGCACGCTCAAGGAACTGCAGGACGTCGGCAAGATCCGCTTCATCGGCGTCTCGAACTTCACGCTCGAACAGCTGCGCGAGGCGCAGCAGATCGTGGACGTGGTCTCGGTGCAGAACCCGTACAACGTCGGGAATCGCCACGGCAACGAAGAGCTGCTGGCGGCGTGCGCGAACGAGGCGATCGCGTTCATCCCGTACTTCCCGCTCGATGGCGGGGACCTGGAGACGGTGACCGCGCTCGAGCCGATCGCGCGCGCGCACGGCGCGACGACCTGGCAAGTGGCGCTGGCGTGGCTGCTCCATCGCTCGCCGGTGATGCTGCCGATCCCGGGCACGTCGTCGCTCGCCCATCTCGACGAGAACGTGGCGGCGGCTTCGCTCGAACTTTCGAAGGAAGAGTACGCGACGCTCGACGCGCTAGCCTAACCGTTCGCGGCCGTGCGGGACGGTGAAGTCCTGGAGCGGGCCGATCGGGACGATGCGGGTCGGGTTGATGTCGTCGTGGGTGGCGTAGTAGTGGCGCTTGATGTGGTCGAAGTCGACCGTCTCGCCGACGCCGTCGTATTGGTAGAGATCGCAGAGGTAGCCGAACAGGTTCGGGTAGTCGTAGATGCGGCGCAGGTTGCATTTGAAATGCCCGACGTAGACGGCGTCGAAGCGGATCAGCGTGACGAACGTCCGCCAGTCCGTCTCGAGCGGCGTCGCGCCGAACAGGTAGCGACGCGTGGCCAGGCGTTCGTCGAGCGCGTCGAGGGTGGAGAAGACGGTGCGCGCGGCGCGTTCGTAGGCGGCCTGGCTGGTCGCGAAGCCCGCTTTGTAGACGCCGTTGTTGAGCGTGTCGTAGACGAGCGCGTTGAGCGCGTCGATCTCTTCGCGATGGCGCGCCGGATAGAGGTCGGGGCCACCGCCGCCGACGGCGCCGAAGGCGGTCTCGAACATGCGCATGATATGGTCGTCGTCGTTGCTGACGACCCGCTCGGTCTGCTTGTCCCAGAGGACCGGGACGGTCACGCGCCCGCGGTAGGCCGGATCGGTCGCGCGATACGCCTCGCTCAGGTAGCTGAAACCGTTGACCGGATCGGGTTCGAAGAACCGCCATCCGCGTTCGTCGCGGATCGGATCGACCACCGTCATGCCGATCGCGTCCTCGAGACGCTCGAGTTTGCGCACGATGATGGTGCGGTGGGCCCACGGGCAAGCGAGCGAGACGTAGAGATGATAGCGGCCGGCTTCGGCCGGGAATCCGCTGCTTCCGTCGGCGGTGACCCAGTCGGTGAAAGCGTCGCCCTGACGTTCGAACCGGCCGTCGGATGATTGTTCGTCGGGGAACTGCGGCTTGGCTGACATGGGTATGAGGTTCTTTACCGGGGGTTGACATCCAGCCTGGTCAAGGCTGAGTCATACTGCCGACAAACGCGCTCGCTTACGCGCGCGACGCAACATCTTCCGCTCGTTCGAGTGGAGAAGGACCGGCCTTGCAGACTTCGATCTATCGTCGCCAGCACGACGAACTCGGGCGACTCGTCGGAGCGCTCGCCGCGATCCTCGAGACGGGGACTCCCGCCGACCTGCGCACCGCCCTCGCGCGGCTCGCGGGCGTGCTCAAAGTCCACCTGGCGATGGAGGACAAGAACATGTATCCCCGTCTGCTGGAACATGCGGATCCGGGCGTCCGGTCGTTGGCCACCGAGTACCGCCGGACGATGGGCGACCTCGCCCCGGCATTCACGAGCTACTACGACCGGTGGAGCGAGACCGCGATCGAACGCGACCGGCGCGGATTCGCGGAAGCGACGAAGGGCATCGCGGCGGCGCTGGCAGCGCGCATCTCGCTCGAGAACGACAACCTCTACGCGATGGTCGATCGCGAGTCGATCGCCGTCGACTGAGCGCCGAGAGGGCGCTCGGTCGGTCCGATCGCTCTTAGAACGGATTCGATCGAGCAATTGTATGCATGCGTACATCTATTGTCCGTCGAGACAGGGACAATGAAAGGTGACACCTCCTAAAGTTTGATCGAAAGTGGTAATCGTGGGTGACTCACGGATAGGCCGGTTCGCATTGGCCGGTATACTTTGCGCGTTTGCAGCGGGCGGCGTTGCGGGCGCCCAGGCGGCTCCCCAGTTCGGAAGCCCGCCATCGGGTGAGTACCCAATCATCTACAACGACCACAACGTCTACGCCACCCCCGATCTGCTCAAGCAGAACCGGGTGCTGGCCGCATTCGTGAAGGACGGGGTGATCTACGTCCCCCTTCGCAGCATGTTCGAACAGATGGGCGCGACCGTCACGGCATCGCCGGACGGCATGCGCTTCACCGCCGTCAAGCCGGGCGCGACCGTCTCGGTCGCGGTCGGCGACAGCACGGTCACGATCAATGGCGAGACGCGTCCGCTGGACGTGCCGCCGATCGTCTATCATGGGGTCGTGCTGGTCCCGGTGCGCGTCATCTCGGAAGCGCTCGGCGCGTACGTGCAGTGGGTGGGCGACCGGCGCATCGTCGTCGTGCGGTATATCCCCGCGACGCCGGCTCCGACGCCGACGCCGACGCCCGTCCCGATCGTGACGCCGGAACCGACGCCGACGCCCAGCCCGACGCCGACGCCCGGGTATACGGCGTTCGTCCAGGCGGCGCTCGGCGCGGGCAGCAACTACAACGAGTTCTCGTCCGGTCAGTACTGCCCGCGGACCTATTTGGCGAGCGGCGCCTGGATCATCGGCAACTCGCATTTCGCGGTCAAGGTCGACTACCGCGGCGACGCCTACGTGACCAACAGCAATCTCACCGACAACCTCGGGAACCAGTACACGCGCTTCTCGACGATCGACGGCGGCACCGCCTACACGCCGGTGTTCCTGGCGCGACAGAGCACGCTCGACGGCCGCCTGCTGTATCAGATCGCCCCGGCGCACGTGTACGTCGGCATCGGCTATCTGCAGACGTCGACGAACTACGGCTATCCGCACCTGACCGCGGTCGGAGCGGGTCTCGAGAAACTCCCCGATCTGCGGCCCGGCATCGGGTTCTACGGCTCGGCGTTCTACTACCCGAACGCGAACGGCACGTATACGGTCGCATCCGGTCCCAGCACGGGCAGGGCGCTGCGGCAGAGCTACCAGATAACGAAGTACGATGTCGGAGCCACGCTCGCGTTCGCACACGCCCCGATCTACCTGTACGGCGGCTTCAGCGGTGATCGATACACCGCCCGGGAGCACGCACCCATCGATCAGACTCATGGCGGCCCATACCTTGGCCTCGGCATGAAGTTCTAGCCGGAGACTAAGGATATGAAGATGTTACGCTCAGGTTCTATCGCGGCGCTCGCCGTGCTGTTCGCGATCGCGGGCTGCAGCGGCGGGTGCGGCAACTGCAACGTCCCGCCGATCAACGGCGCGACGGTGCCGCCCGGCGGCCCGACGCCGACGCCGACTCCGACCCCGTCGCCCACTCCGACGCCGGTCCCGACCCCGGTCCCGCTGGCGTGCAACCAGGGTGGGGCGTCCATCCCGCTGGGACCGGCGCTCGCGCCGTTCGCGCTGTTGGCGGGTTCGACGATCACCAACGTCGGCAATACGCTCGTGACGTACGCGCCCGGAGCGGTGACCGGGGCGTTGAACGACGACCTGGTCGGCGTCTCGCCGGGAACGGCGATCACCGGCTTCTATCCGCCCGGCACCGTCACCGACGGTCCGAACGCGATCTATGGCGCCGGCTACAACCCCAACACGGCCGTTCCGCTCGCGGCGCAGAACGCGCTCATCCCCGCGAACCTGCTGGTCGCGGCGAAACCCGTGACGACGACGTTCGCGGGCGGCACCGACCTCTCGACGGCAAGCGTGCCGGGACATCCGACGGGCACGCTGCCTCCTGGCGTCTACAACTCGGCATCGACGCTGAGCATCATGTCGGGAAATCTGACGCTCGACGGCGGCGGGAGCACGCAGAGCGTGTTCGTCTTCCACATCGGATCCGGGTTGACCACGACGCTCGGCGGCGTGGCATCCGGAAACGTGCTGCTGACCAACGGCGCCACGCCCTGCAACATCTATTGGCAGGTCGGAAGCTCGGCGGTCCTCGGCGGTGCGACGTTCAACGGCAACGTGCTGGCGAACCAGTCGATCACCATCAACGCGACCATCTTCAACGGCCGCGCATTGGCGACCGTCGGCGCGGTCTCCATCCCGGTGGCGGGCGGATCGCTGATCACCAATCCGGGCGGCCTGTAGACCGCATCGCGCCGGAAAACAGAACGACCTCGGCGCATCGCGCCGGGGTCGTTCGATATGGTGGGCGGTATTGGGATTGAACCAATGACCCCTTCCGTGTCAGGGAAGGCCAGAAGTCAAGGCTGGTGCGGGAATACCCATATTACAAAGGGTTGTCCGTCCGTGGTAGTCCGCCCTGGTCCGTAAATATCCAGCCGAATGGCTGGACTTTGGCTGGCGCTGGTGATACCCTACGAACAGAATACATGAAGGCCCCGAGGCGATAGAAGCCACCTCGGAGCCCGAGCCAGACGGAAGGTAAGTTCCGAATGACCGCTACCACCATACCACAGGCGGCGACGTCCAACGTAGTCGCACTCCCGACGCCGGTAGATCGCCAGCTTTCGGCCCTTCGAGCCGAAACGAGCCAGGCCGTTTCGGAGATTCGTGCGCTCCGAGATGAAGTGGCCGAGGCCGTACCCCTACCGACGACTGAGGAGGCCCGCCAGGCCCTCTACAAGGCGCAGGCGGCGCTCTCCGAACTCGGCCTTGACCCTGGGGTCGCACTGACGAACCCCTTTGGCGCAATAAGCGCCATTCTGGGCGAGACGCGCCAGATTATGCGCGAGAACACAGAGACCATCGAAGCCATCAACGGCTCCCTTGAACGGATCCGGCAGGGCCTAGGGCTCAAACGAGCGTCGGAGGCCCCCAAACGGCGTTTAACGGCCCGGGAGCGCGAGATCCGGAAGATCGCTCGCGAGACCTTCTCGCCGGTCAGCCTGGTTGCTGACGTCGCCGACCGGGTTCAGGGGCGGAACGTCATCCCTTTCCGAGGGGCGCACAACCCGGATCCCGCCGACGACAATATGTCCCGATGCTCCCGGTTGCTGTCGAAGGTCGGAGACATGGTGACCGCAGCGCGGCCCGGGCTGGAGGGGTGTTGATCTGGCGCATGTCCTCCGATCGCTCGTCCATGGCTGCGACCTCTTGACCCCCAGTCAAGCGCGCCTACCGGGCCGCTGCCGGAGCGTGCTATCATCCGGGCATGGCACGCAAGATCAAAGAACTCTACGACAAAATGTCACCCGAGAGACAGGCGATCGTCAAAGCGGGTACTGCGAAAATCCTCGCGGAGATGGCGCTGCATCCCGAGGGTGATCCCCAGGACCCGGAGTCCGAGTCAGCCGGCGCTGCCTCCTGAATAGAATCGCGGGCCATGACAGAAGAACATCGCCGAGCGATCGCGCACCTGCGCGCTACGGTCGACACAGCTTCAAATAGCATCTCTGCGGCCCTCAACCAGGTCGTGGAGGCCGTCGATGCAGCTCTATCTCAGGCTGCCCCGCCAGAGACAGCTAACAGTGGTAGGCTTCTGACGATTGACGAGGCCGCCGAGATCATCGGCCTATCTCGGGAAACCGTCGACAAGCACGCACGTAAGGGCACGTTGGCTTCGGTCGTTTTACCATCGGCGAGCGCGTCCCGGCCGATGCGCCGGTTCCTGGCGTCTGACCTTGAAGCATTCAAGCTTCGTTACAGGAGGGGGGCCGAGGTGCAGCACGTGCCATGACCAGCCGGAACGAGGGTTCACCCGCCTGTCCGCACGGCATGTGCGCGCATTCGCTTCTGTCGCATGTGGTCCTGACCGAAGGCTACGGGAACGCGCGGGCCGTGAGCTTTGGGCACTGCTCCGTTTGCGAGTCCAAGGCTATGCACGGGGAGTCAGGCCTGCACCAATGCAGTAAGGTCTCGCTCGAAGCCCCCTAAAAGATCATCGAAGCCGCCCGTCCTTCCGACGCGTCCAGCTGCAGCCGGGACCTCCTACATAGCAAACAAGGAGGCGCTGGATGGCCGCCCTGTAGAACGGCTCGACCATGACAAGCGAAGAGCTTTTTGAGATCGCGAGACAGGCCGAGCACCTTAGTGCGAACGCATCTTCCCGGCGCACACAACGGCTCGGCGGCGCGATGAACGACGATTTACAGGCCCTGGCGATACTCGTACGATCCATCGCTCTGCATCTCGCCCGGTAAGCCCACTAAATAGGATTTCCGTGCGTCGGTCCCAACCGTTTGCGGGCCCTGGCGGACTTGCTACGGCGCTTGATGCAGGGTGCGACGAACCTGGATCTTGTTCGCGCCTCGTTGACGATGCCTGCCTTTCCGATCACCTTCTTGAAGCGGTTTAGCATGGCGTCGATGTGCTCGCCGGGAAACAGCGGCGTGACTGTCATGCGAGCCCCGCCAGGGCGCGTCGGCGGGCTACTTCCCGTTCCCCCGCGTCGTATAACGCGTCGAGCGCACCACCGTATGAATGACGCTCGGCCTCCACGACTGAGCCATCGGGAAGGGCGAAAGAGTACCCGGTGGCCCGAAGGCCATTCCCTGTGGCCATCATCGCCTCTTTGCCGGGAATGAAGGCAAGACCACTTTTCGCGTCGATATGCGCTACCGGCATTCCCGTGGCGCAGCCGATCCGCATTCCCAGCTCCGTCATACGATCGCAAAAGTAGAAGTCTTCGGACGTCGTGTTCCGCTCGTCCCCGAACGGATTGGGCCCGAGTCGTTCCAATACGCTCAAGCGGTGCCCGAAGAAGTGGAAGCCGGCGCGCACAATCGGGACGACCGAACCCTCTACACAGTCGACTCCGGGTCGCGGCCAGGTTCCGTCGACTCGGAAAGCGGCGGCTGCAGCGCGCGGCATTCGGGGTCCAAAGTAGCCGCAAATCGCATCGTATGACGTTTCCGCTCTGAACATCTTCGAGAGAATTGGGAATGTATCTTCGGGCCACCACGCGTCGTCGTCAGCCCATAGGACGACGAACTCCCTAGGGATGAACGGGAAGGACTCGGCAACGATCTGCGCCTGGCGTGCGAGACCGTTACGGGCCTCAATGACGGGCTGACGCTCTGCAGTAACTTGAATCTGCGGAACGCCCTTGACGTTGAAGGCGAGGGCGAGGTGAGTCTGCAGCACCATTGTTCCACGCGTCGGGGTGCAGATGATAAAGGCGATCTCATCCTTGTGGGGCTTGCCGGTCTTCGCGCTTTCGCTCTTTCCATGACAGAGTTTGTATTTACGCCCGCTGCCGCAGAGGCAGCGGGCGTTTCTCGGCTGGCTCGTCACGTTACGATCTCCTATATCCCATCAGTTGGCGAGAGGCCCGGCTGCTTAACGAGAATCGGGCTACGCCCTCACTGGCGGATCTATCAAGCTCGCTTTGCGCCATAATGTTTCCATGCACGTTCTGATACACGTTGGTGATGTTCTGAATCACGGTCTGAGCCTGATTGCCCCCACCACCGGGCGGGTTGTAGCCACGACCGCCAGGAGGCTGTGTGTATCCGCCGCCACCACCGGGAGGCGTCGGTGCAGGTCCACCGCTCGGAGGAGCAGAGTACGAACCGGGCGCTCCGGTATCGGGGAAGTCATGCAGGATCATCGGATTGCCATCCGGCGTGTACACCCCGATTCCACTCACCGCGCCTTGCATGGAAGCCGCATACGTCTGCGTCGGAGAGTAGTTTGCCATCAGGTCCGCGATCTGCTGACCGTACCCGGTAATGTACTGCCAGAACGTCGCGTAGTTGGCGCGCTTGCCGCTTCCGATGTCAAGGTTCCCGTCCTTGCCATCGCCGTTGAAGTCGGCCTGGCCTTGCGCTCCACCCCACAGGTCAGAGATGTCCTTGAACACGCCCTTGAGTGAAGCAGGGAGTTGGTCTTCCTTGCCACGGAACTTCGCTACGAAGTCCTCCATGACGATGTTCCAGCCTTTGTTCTTCGTGCTGGACGACGTTTGGCTGTCCATGACGAACTGCTGACCGTTCGCGTTCATGGGATTGCCTGAGGTCTTGCCCTGCAAGTCCGCGAGCCATTGGCCCCACTCTTGCGTCTTGTTGATGTCCGGTTCGTCTGCGGGGTTGAAGTGGTTGCCGAACAGGCTACCGAATCCAGCGCCAATCAGCCCGCCGAGTAACGCACCCCAGGGGCCGGCGAAAATACCGATTTTCGATCCGAGTAGGGCGGCACCAAGGCCGCCGATCGCTCCGCCCATATCGGCATAGCCACGGCCCTGGAACAGCGTCTGTCCGAGCAGCGCGCCGCCTGCGGCTGCGAGTGCGGCACCACCGAACGTGGCCGTGCCAGCACCGCCGATATGCGCGCCCCAACCGCCCTTGAGGAAGTTGCCAAGCGCACCACCGGGGAGCTGCGCCCCAGCCGCCCCCGCGATGTTCGGAACGCCGTATTGGCCATTGCCGAACGCGAGACTACCGTCTGCGCCGATACCACCCGCCACGGCCATCGGGTTGTTCAGCGCGCCGAACCCGAAGGCCGGGTCGCCTGCGATGTTCGGATTCGCGCTGGCCGGCGACGTCGTGCTGACAAGCCCGCCGAGGCCCAGGACCGCGCTAAACCAGCCACCACTGCCATTCGATTGCGGCTTCCCGTCAGGCCCGAGCGCCGGAACGTGGAAGATGCTCATCAGGAGCGATGTGATCGCGCTCTTTTCGAGGTACGAAACGATGTCGTCGATCATGGACTTGAAGACCTGACCGAATGACTGAGCGCCGTTCTTGCCGGCGGTAAACAGGCTGTTGAAGAGCTGAACGCCCTTGTCGGCTAGCGTGCCGATCGCCTGGGTGATCTTGTCGTACTGCTGCTGCGCCTGTTGCGTAGCCCAGGAATCGTAGGTCGCCGCTTCCGCCTTGCGCTTGTCGAGCGTGTCCTGATTCAACTTGACAAGCTTCGCATCGGCATCCTTATGCGCTTCGAGCCAAGTCTGCAGGTCGTTGATCTCTTTCTGCAGGGCCTGACGATACGCCGCAGAGTGCTCGCCGGCGGCGTTCTTGGCATCCTCGATGATCTTGTTATCCGTCACTAAGAATGCGTCGGAGATCTGGTCGAGGACCTTCTGCACGCCGTCGCCCGCATAGGACGGGAGAAACGTCTTGGTGTTGATGACGTCGAAGCCTTTGCCAACTTGGCCGAGTAGGCCGATCGTCTTGGAGAGTCCAGCGTTCGCCGACTTAATGCCGGAGCCAAGCTCGGGTTCGAAGTCCAATGACCCCACGTTCCCAATATCGCTGTTGTGCTGCTGAACTGCATGCTTCGCGGCGTTCCGGCCGTATGAGTACGGGTCTTCGTGGCCGAAGTTGATGATGTCGGAGAACCCGCTTTCCGCTTTCTGATTATCGAGGCTCGCGGTTCGAGCGGCGCTCATCGCGTCGGATAGAAATCCACCCGCCAACCCAGGATGCGCGAGTGCGTTGGCGAGGTCAGAGGCAGCACGAATGGCCTGCGAAAGCCCATCGGTGACGCCGGAGATGACGGTCGAGAACCCTTGACCGAACTCCTCGGCGTTCTTGAGCGCACCGATGAGCATATAATCCAGGTCGACCAGGTAAGGGAGCAGATCCTGACCGAGCGTCTTCGCGGCTGCATCGAAAGCAGCCTGACGGCGGCCATCGGCGCGTTCGAGCGACGAGTCGTCGTCGAGCTGCTTCTTGTTCAGGTCATGGAGCGCCTTAAGAATATCCGCAAGGTCGCCGTGGCTCTTGATGATCGCACGCAGGCGCGGGTCGAGCTTCACGAGCCCTTGGGCACGGCCAGACTCCGCGCTAATGAGCAGGTTGACCACCGAGAGAACGTCGCTATGGCGCGCAACCGCTTCTTCCTCGGCAACCGAGACGATTTTCATCGAGTCCCTGACGCTCGCCCCCGCCGTAACGAGACGATTGAGAGATCCGACCAACTCGTTCTGCGTGAATCCCGATGCTTGCGACTCGACGTCGAGAAACTTCTGGATCTCGCCAGCCGCTTTGCCCCAGGAACCGCCCTGCGCCTCAACGGCGGCGCGCAGGGTTTCCATGCTGCCCTCGAACTGCTTGGCAACCTCGACACCATGCTCCAGGAACTTGAATCCCTCGAAGACCGCCACGAGGCCGCCCCCGAGCGCGATAAGACCCGGTAACTCGGCACCCATTTTGCCGAGAGCGCCCGTAGCCGCGTCAAGGCGAGCAGGCAACGCCGCCGCACTCAGGCCCACGGCGCTCATCTGTCGGGCGAGAAGGGCTAACTTCCCCTCCTCGCGTTCGGCGGCGTTTCCGTGCGCGGTATGTGCCACGGTGGCCTTGCCGAGTGCATCTGTGGTGATCCCAAGCTGCGCGGTAAGCTCCCCGAGCATCTTTTCGAGGCCGGCGATCGCTTCATCGGAGAACCCGATTGACTTGCTGAACTCGCCAATGCTTCCGAGGGCTTGCGTAGCGTCAGCGGTTATCTCGAGGTGCAGTTCGGTATCATCCATCATTTGCCGCCTTGTGTCGGGTAGATCGTTCGCATCGTCTTATTGAGGGCTACGAGTTTTTCGCAGAATATCGTAAGCGCGGGAACCAGGGGAACCAGGGCCTCCATCGCGTCGCGGACCTCGGCATCAAGGCGCTCTCCGACGTCGCCGGCAGCGAGCTTTTGCTGCAGGGCATAAATCAGGTGCGTCTGCTCGTTCGCGTCGAGCTCGATCTGCTTCTCGGCTTTTTGGTCGCCACGCGATCGCACCAGCTCAAGTCGAGCGTGGAGCGCGCTGAGATATTCGCGAGCCGCCGCGAGGCGGTCGCCAAGGTCCTTCGTGGTCATTTGGTGCCCTTTCGTATGGGGCGAGAGGTTCGCGCGGGGCGTGGAGCTTCAAACCACCCCGCGCGGTTCTGCAATGCGCCGCCGTAGAGGCGCGATCACAAAGCTTTGTCGGAGCGCCGGCTCCGGCTCCCACTAGAACCGGCGCTCCGCTGCCGAGCGGCGTTCGCGCGGAGGCTTAAACGCGATTGCTCGGCTGGCTTCCGGCCCCACAGCTTATCATGTGGGGCCGGAAGGTTCGCCATCGTGAACGACCGATGCTGACAGAAATTCACGAAGACGAGGATCGCGAGCAGTTACCGTGCGGAGGTTTCCAACTCTCACGGTAACTGCTCGCGGTGGGCGCACAGAGAAAGGCGAAGACTCCGTGCGCCGCGTCCCGGCCATAGGAAGGCAATGCCATCCGCTCAAGGGTGCGGTTGGTACTGCCCCCTCTGCTCTACGGCCGGAATATTGTTTGCCGGGATGGAGGTTGCTGGCCGTTTCGGCGGTGGATTGGTATTCACGAACCAGCAATCGGCGACGCAGGTCTTGGGGGGCGGGTTGGTATTGACGGCCCCACAGGCCGGAATCAGCAAAGAAAGCAGAACGGCGATCATCGGTAGGTGTTCACGCGGTTCTGCGCTTCCAGGATGCGGTTACGAATCCGATCCGCCTCCGTCAGCGCCTCGTGCAGTTCCTCGCCGGCTTTGGTGAATGTCGCTCGCAGATCGTCGACGCGCTTCTGCGACCTCTGGATCGTCAGATACTGCTCGTCCAATTTCGCACCAAGCTCAGCCTCTAGGACCTCACACTCGTGTTCGGCGGCGCTGCGAAAGTTGCGTTTCGCATCGGATAAGAGGCGTTCCGCAACGCCGATCTCGTCGTCAAGCCGCTTCGCCTCGTTGCCATGCGGGGCGTGCTCTTGTGCGGCGCGCTGGGACTTGAGTCCACGCAGCTTCCGGTCGGCCTCGTTGACCTCGGCCTGCAGCGAGTGCGAGCTGCGGACGGTAGCGGTGGCCGTCATCGCGCCACCTGGTAGGCTTTGCCCCGGTTGTATGCGTTGCCGACGATCGGCTTGCGCCAATCCGCTTCAGCCTTCTTTGCGGTGGCGTGCCCCGAGATCTTCGCGAGGAAGGCGGCCTTCTGTGCGCGCTCGGCTTTCTCTCGGCGCGCAGCGGCGGGGCTGAACGTCTCGCGGATCGCGTCGTGAATGGTCGCTCCTTCGCGGGCGGCGGCCTTTTGCGCGGCCTCGACGGATTGCTCGGTCGGCATTCCTTTGCCGGCCATGAGGCTTGCGATGGCCTGGGCGGTTGTTAGTCTGGGCATTGGTGAACCTCCGTCTCGCCCTCTGCGAGAGATGTGAGAAAGTTTCGGATGCAATCGGGCGGCGAAGCCGGGACGACCGTAGCCGAGTCAGCAAAATCGTTGTCGTTGTGCATGGTCAGGACGCTCTGGCGATGAGCGGGCCGCCCCATGCGTTGTGCGTCGGGTTGCCGAACACGTCGGATAGCGGGCTTCCCAGGAAGCCGAATACCCGCACGGGCGCTTCGGCGCTCGCGGAAATCGCGAGCGTCAGCGCGTCTACCTGGTCGTCGTGCTTGCCATTCGGAAAGGCTAGCAACTCGCGTTCCAGGTCGAGCAACCAGGGCGCATCGTTCGGAAGATAGACTCTCCCGGCTTCGAGCGTCCCGGTGATTCCCTCAACGCGCGAGGTCTTCGAGCCAACCGGCTTACGTGGCACGATCGGGAGCCGCGTATCGCGTTGCAGGGCCTGGATAAGCTGCGTTCCGCTCGATGCATCCTCGCAGTAGATGGCGGTCGCGTCCGTCTCGTCGTACGCCTGCACGACCATCCGAACCAGGTCGGGGAACTCTACCTTCCGGCGCTTGACGTCGAGCACGTAGAGGGCATCTTCGGTGACGCCCAGGGTGACGAGAACCGAATAGTCGTTGCTTATCCCGGTCTTTGCCGCCGCGTCGAGCGCGAGTATCTTTCGGTCGAACGTCGCGGGCGGCTTGTCGTACCGCTTGAACCAGGACGCCTTGATGAGATTGCCTTCGAGGGCGACCGGATTCGATTGGTACTGCGTCTCGAACGCCCGCGAACCCATGGCTACGCGCCGTCGGTCGTACTCCTCGGCGGTCCAGCGTTCCGGCCATAGCGGCTCGCCAGGCGCACGTCCGAGAGGATCGTTGTCCTCAGCAAGCGCAGGCAAGCGAACGTAGTCCCATTCGGCACCGTCCGGCGACGAGAGCAGTTGGCCCGGCAGGTCGTCCTCGCCCCACCGCGTCTGGATGACGACCACCGCCCCACCAGGGTCAAGACGCGGGGCGAGAATCTCGCGGAACCAGGTGAAGATGCCATCGCGCTCGGCCTGGGAGCCCGCGCTGTTCTGCAAGTCGTCCGCGATGATGCAGTAGTTCGCGCGCCAGCCGGTGATCGTGCCACCCGCACCGATCGCGAACATACCCCCGCCTTCGGTCAGGTTCCAGCGGTGCTGCGCGCTCGTATCCTGCGAGAGCCGAGCATCGAACGGCCAGGTGTCGCCCGCGATGTAGCCACGGGAGGCGCGCGAGTTGCGTTCGCCAAGTTCCGCCGCCGCCGAGGTCGTGATGATGGTTCGAGCAGCGTCACGGCCCAGGGACCAGGCCGCAAAGAGCTGCAGCAGCGTGCTCTTGCCGGAACCCGGTGCAACCGTCACCAGCAGACGACGGATCTCGCCACGCTCGACGGCTTCGAGCTTGCCGGCGAGGTAGCGCAGGTGCGAAGGTGCCTGGAAGCCGGGGTAGACCAGGGCGGCGAAGTCCAAGAGGCTGCGACGCGCAAGCTCTTGTCGTGCGCCTTGCGCCGCGATCTCTGTCGTGTTCATTTGGACTCTACCTCCCTTCGTCTTGTTTGGTCGCCGCGAGCGATGACCGTCGATTCGTTCAGTTTCGCGCCATTTTGTCGGGTTCGGCGCGGCGTTTTGTGCTCAATATCCTCAAACGTTGGTTTGAACGCTATGTGCGGAAGCGATGGCGCGAAGCTCGTCCGTCGACAAGGGCGCGTAGTTGTTTACCGTCTGCCGGCGTGCATCGATCGTCGTCGTTGACCCCGACTTGATGACCCCTAACGCCTTTGCAATCAGCAGATCCAGGTTTGCCATCAGGGCAACCGTCTCGCGGCGACCCTTGGCCGTCCCCGCGCGCTTCTCGTCCTCTAGGATGGCGATCGCCTCGGCCCGCAGCTCGTCGATGTGCGACAGTAGCTCGTCGGCCGTCCGTATCCGTCCGACCGCAGCCTCTACGGCGGGACGGGACGCTTTCAAGTCCTGTGCGCGCCCGAGCGCCAGGGCGAGTTCCTGTGCGACGCATTTCTTGAAATGCCGGTCAAGCGTATTGCGCGCCACCCCATAGCGTCCCGAAATGTCCCGAAGGGAACACCCGCGAGCGCGATCGCCATTGATAGCCGCAGCATCATCGCGTGGGCAGATTGTGCGGCAGGGCATTTTATCGGGCCTCGCTGTTCTGAGGCTCGATCGGCGGCGTCTCGGTCTGGACGTTAGCCTTGATTGCGGCGAAGGCGCGGAGTGAATCCGTCATCACGGCAATGTCGCCGTCTGTAGGGTTCTCTATCAACACCGAAAATCGCGCTGTCGTCATACTCTAATCATACCAACCATTACGCAACCTCGATTCGGAAGCGCCGGTTTGCGATTGCGGCGTGAGCGAAACGCTCTTCGTCGTCCTTGAAAACGAAGGCGACCTCGGGCGTTGTCAGCACGCCAAATGCTTGCGGCCGGCGATAGATGCGCTCGTACCGTATCGGCTCCTCGACGGGGCCAACGGTTATCTCAAGCTCGGCGATCACTCGTCGTTCGCGTGAGACGGCCTGGCGGTGCGCGTTACCGTGGGCGTCGCAGCAGTAGCGTAGGCGAGCTGGAGCCTCGCAGCCGTGAAAGGCGCAGGTCTTGCTCATAGATAGGGTATTCCGCCGCCCACGGTAACGCGGAGCGCCGTCTCTGGGCCAAATACGCTGGATAGAGCTTCGCTGAACTCCGGTTGTGTATCTAGCCATCCGGGCGAGGCGTCCCCGAAGTCGACAACAAGTACACCATCGGCGTCGCGACTGATTCGGACAGCCCGCCTGGCCATTCGTGCCTGTGACTCGGGGAGCCGATTACATAGTTCTTCCCAAAGCCCGTCATACGTTCGGTCGGGATAGTTCGGTCCGTCTACGGCAAAAGGACGTTCACCCTTAGCAAGCAGGGCACCAATGACGGCACCCTTGTTCCCGTAGATGTTACCCTTGCGAAGCTCCTTGAGAATGATCCCCGCGAGGTCAGGTTGTCGCCTTGCGTCTTTCTTTTGCTTGCCGCGCAGGTCGGCTTCGCGGATGAGGGCTTCGACCAGCGGGTCTGTGCCGTCTTCCTGGTCCTTACTCGAAGACGACGGACGTTCGTTCGTGTTCAACGTGTTCAACGACGTGTTAGTGGCATCTAAATCGGGTACTGCCTCAACCCCGTTTCGGGTACTGCGTTTCCCTGATTTGGGTACTGCCCCGGAAGCCGACCCTTCCCCGATTTGGGTACTAGCCGGAACCCCAAGCACCAGGTACTCGTTGGAATCCGAACGGCGTTTTCTCTTGCTCAGAATCCCGTTGGCGACGAGCCAATCAATGGCTTCAATCACGTGGTCCTTTCGGAGCCCGCAACAGGCCACAATTGTCTCAAGGGATGGGTACGCATAGCCGTTCGCGTCCTTGGGGGCGAAGGCGGCGATGGCGATGGCTACCCGCAGCGTTCGTGCCTTGCGGATCGTCCGCGCCCAGGCTGACGGGATGAATGCCCCCGGTGGTTGGGATTCAATACGATCCGTGGTAGACTTCTTGCGTGGGGCCGTTCCCGGCGTATCGGGGGCGGCCACTTTAGTTTTGCTCGCTATGCTGCATGGTTGGTCTTCTTTCGGACCTCGCGCTTTTCGATGAACGCTTCCAGGGTTGCGCGACGAACGTAGCGATGCGAACGTATGCGGACGTATGCGATCTCGCCAGAGGCAAGTAGCTCATACATCGTAGAGCGCCCGATCGCGAGGGCTTGCGCCGCTTGGGTGACCGACAGTAGTAGCGCCTCGGAGGGCCCCTTACTCATTGGAGCCGTCCTGGGCCATATGCTGGCCCGCGAGTAGTTGGGCGACGACGCTGGCCGGCACAATGATGGCCCGTCCAAGGCGGATCGTCGGAAGCTCTCCACTATCCGCCATGCGGCGGGCATGCGTCTCGGAGATACCGACCATCGGGGCGAATTCCGCCAATCTATACCCAATCCTAGGGGGGTCAGTATGATTGTGTCCCATATTGGAATCATGGTAGCACCCTGGAACCACAGACTTCTAGTGATAAGTACAGGAGGACCAGGACAAGGAAAGTAAGAATGTGTCTCGCCATGGCAAGGCTAAGGTCCGGATTCGATTGGTTCTCTCGACGCCGCTGGTGGCGATGGTTCTCATCTGAGTTCGAGGCCCTAGGGGTCAGTAACAGCAGATTGGCCTCGCGGGTAGGAGTTCCACCGTCGCGAATCACGGATTGGCTGAACGAGAAGCGGACGGTGACGCCAGACCTCGCGTTCCTGGTTGGGACCGAGCTGGCGGGCATGGGGTCAAAAACTGCGAACGGCCCAATCGCGCTGTTCGCAGCCGGTCACCTGATAGAATGGTTTCAGTTGCTGCAGCAGCTAACCGCAAATGCGGATCCGAGAGATCTGTCCGTCATGGTGTTCCTTGCGGTAAAGATGCGAGGCTGGACGAAGTGGCTAGACGAGGACGGCTATCGCGTGTCCACTATTGCGGGCGGTGAGTACGGCGAAGCAGACCCCGCCTACCAAGACGTGACGCTATCGCAGGCCGTCAGGCCGATTGGCGCGGAGCCCGATGATCGGAGCGCCCCGCAGGAGGCACTTGCGAGCATCGAGGCCTTTAACTCTGACCCGTACGCCGCGGGGGCGCTGGCACGCGCTTGGCAATCCAGGAACCGAAGGAACGAGCCGGCGATTCCGGTGGCGGGGCCGGACATTGGCAAAATGATGTTTGCTGAGAATATGTGGCGGTCCCTAGACGCGTCGATCGCATTTGTCAGGTCCGTTCCCCGGCAAAAAATCTTTACGGTCACGTCTCCGGAGGGGGTACGGTTCCAGGTATGGGCTACGCCCTGGACGATTACTAGAGATGACGCCTTCAAGTTCATAGCTCCCGCCGTAGTGGATGCTTACAAGCGGAGCCCGCTATCTGCGGCCAACAGAAATGTGGTGGCGTAATGACGAAGAAGAAGCAGCGCGCACCGGGGACGTCCTATGGTGAAGGCTCGTACTTTCAGCGACCCGATGGATCATGGGAGTTCGCAATCTCGCTCGGCAAGGACGCGAACGGAAAACGGCTACGCCGCTATATACGATCAAAATCGCTCGACGTACTCAAGAAAAAGGTATCCGATGCTCGGGCTCGGGGCGGAGGCGAGATCTTATCTCGGGCTCGGGAGAAGAAGCCTGATCGCGCGATAAGGACGGCGCTGCGGCCGTTTGTCGATAGTTGGCTCGTCGACATCGTAAAACCGAAAGCAGACAGTAGCGGTGCGACAACCTACGAGACTTATCGCATCATGTGGGAGTCTCATGCGCGGTCGCTTGTCGGAAACGGGCTTCTTGAGGAGTTCAAGGGGCGCGACGTCGCGCAGCTCTATGCCGATATGCGGAAGGCCGGCGCAACGCCTTCGGTGATCGAGAAAACGGCGACGATGCTTTCTGCCGCATTTAGCTACGCGGTGAAGTTGGGCGAATACCCTGGCGTGAATCCGCTTCGGTTGGTCCCGCGTCCGACCTACGAGGCGAAAGAACGTCGCTCGCTGACGGCAGAAGAAGCCCGCAAGTTCATAAAGGCCGCGAAGGGTGATCGCTTCGAGTTGCTGTGGTTGCTCTTGCTCGGAACAGGGATGCGATTAGGCGAAGCATTGGCGCTCAGGTGGTCCGACGTCGATATAGCTGCGCGGACGATCGCAATTCGCCAGGCCATCAAAGAAGGCTCGGGACCTGTTACGCTGGGCCGCACGAAGACCGGTAACCGCCGGCAGGTGCGGATCCCGGCGTTCGTGGTCGACGCGCTCAAGCCACATCGTAGCGAGCTTCGCGCCGGCAAGGGATTCATGTTCGTAACGGAAGGCGGCGGGCACCCGAGGCGATCGAACCTGCGAAGCCGGCACTTTGCGCCCATCATCGAGAAGGCAGGGCTTGGCGCGACGGACGACCTGGCAGCCCCGACCATTCACAGTCTGCGGCATACGGCGGCGACGCTTGCCCTTATTGGCGGAGCACCCGCTAAGGCAGTAGCGAGTCGGCTCGGCCACAGCTCTACGCGCGTCCTCGCGAAGCACTACGAGCACCTCGCAGCCGGTGGGGACGCGGCGCTTGCCGATCTGATGGACGCCGCGCTTGCCCCGAAGCGCAAAAGCGCCTCCCGATGATGTCCGGTATCGCGAAAACGGGGCACTAATAATGTAGGGCGGCGAGGTCAACCCTCTGACCCCGCCGCCCCAATGGTTGCCAAAAGTGGCTGGACTTGGCTAACGCCCTCGGACCACGGGAATTGAGGAACCCGCCGAATCGCTAGGATTCATGCGGGTTTTACAATGGTGGGCGGTATTGGGATTGAACCAATGACCCCTTCCGTGTCAGGGAAGTGCTCTCCCACTGAGCTAACCGCCCGGGAACCTGGGCGAGTATAGCAGAGGTCACTCCGGCGGTCAAACGACCTTGTCGGCCGTCGGACAACTTTTGCCGGACCCGAGCGGAGGCGACGGGCCGCTCGCCAAAAGGGAGCGCCAACGGAGGGAATCCCATGCAGTCTCGCTCGTATACCGGGCCGCTCATCGTCGTAGCCGTGGTCGTCATCCTCGCCTTTGTGGTCGGCGGAATCTATAACGGACTGGTCTCGTCCAGCCAGGCCGTCGACGCGCAGTGGGGGCAGGTCCAGACCGCCTACCAGCGCCGCGCCGATCTGATCCCGAACCTGGTCGCGACCGTGCAGGGCGCGGCGAACTTCGAGAAGAGCACGTACGTCGCGGTCACCCAGGCCCGCGCCCGGGTCGGACAGATCTCGCCGCAGGCGGTGCAGAACGCGGTCAACGATCCGGCGACGTTCCAGAAGTACGCGGCGATGCAGGACCAGCTCGGCAGCGCGCTCTCGCGACTGCTGGTGACGGTCGAGAACTATCCGCAGCTCAAGGCGACAGAGAACTTCGCGACGCTTCAGGCGCAGGTCGAGGGCGCGGAGAACCGGGTCGCGTTCGAGCGCAAGAAGTACAACGACGCGGCGCAGGCCTTCAACACCCGGCGCGACTCGATCCCGGCGGTGCTGTTCGCCGGCATGTTCGGGTCGCGGTTCAACGAGAAGCCCTACTTCGCGGCGGCCGCGGGCAGCGACAAGGCGCCCGTGGTGAACTTCTCGCCGTGACGAAAGCGGAGGGAGCGCGCATCGACGCGGCCATCGCGGCGGCGACGGCAGGCACCACCGGGCACGTCGCCGTGCGGGTCGTCACCCAGAAGAACGTCGACGCGTTCGAGCGGGCCAAGGCGGAGTTCGCGTCCCGCGATCTCCATCGCGCCAGGGACCGCAACGCCGCTTTGGTGCTGGTCGCGCCGAAGGCGCGTTCCTTCGCGGTGCTCGGCGACCGCGCGCTGCACGAGCGCGTGGGAGAAACGTTCTGGCAAGAGCTGGTGGCCGAGATGCGGCCCTACTTCGCGCGCGACGCGATCGCGGACGGCATCGTCCACGCGATCGCGCGGGTCGGTCGCGAACTGCACGCGCATTTCCCGGCGGAGCCGCAGGCGTGAAGGCGCCACGCTGGCTCCTCGCGTTCGTCCTCGCGTTCGGCGCGCCGCTGCTCGCGAGCGCCGCGGAGTTCAAGGTCCCTCCGACGCCGACGCACTACGTCACCGACATCAACGCCGCCCTCGGCGAGGGCGAGCGGGCGAAGCTCGAGACGACGCTCGGCAAGTACGAGAAGGCGACGGGGAATCAGCTCGTCGTCTACATCGGCGATACGACCGGAGACGTCCCGCTCGAGGACTGGACGGGCACGACCGCCGACACCTGGAAGATCGGGAAGAAGAAGAGCGATAACGGCGCGGTGCTGTTCCTCTTCACCAAGGACAAGCGCGTGCGCATCGAGGTCGGCTACGGTCTCGAGAGCGCGCTGACCGACGCCGATTCCAAACGCATCATCGACACGCAGATCGTCCCGCGCATGAAAGAAGGCGATATCGACGACGCGATCGGCGACGGCGTGAACGGGATGATCCGCACGATCTCGCCCGATTACGCGATCCCGCCGCCGTCGCAGCCGCCGGAACAGCCGGCCGATTCGAGCGGCGACGACGTGACCTTCTGGATATCGCTGCTGCTGATCGCGATGATCGTCGTCGCAGTCGCGTCCAACCAGCGCAATTCGAAGCATAAGGGCGGATACTGGAGCGGTGGATTTCTCGGCGGCTCGTCGGGCGGGGGCTTCGGCGGTGGCGGCGGCGGCGGGTTTTCGGCCGGGGGCGGCGGTTTCGGCGGCGGCGGCGCATCCGGTGGCTGGTGACGCGGTGCGTTTGACAACGGCGCCGGGCGCTGATATCCTAGGTCGACGAATCGCGCATCGCGCCGCGATCGATACGAAAGGAGGACGAGCACGCATGACCATTCGATTCACCGTACCGCAGCGAAACCGCACGGCCGGCACGCTCGTCGCGCGCCTTTCATCGAGTTCTTCGGTCCCCGGCTAACGCTGCAGCGTTAGACCGCCGCCCGAGGGCCTTCGATGTCACCATCGAGGGCCATTTCGTTTCTCCACATCACACACTCTTCACCGCACGAGGCTATCATGGATCTTTGGCTGGAAGCCGAAGTCCGTGGGCGCCGCGACGAACTGTACGCTGTCGCTCGTCTGGCCAGGCTGATCCGCCTCGCAGAGAGCGGCCGAAGTATCGGGCTTCGCGGCCGCATCGCGAACTTCTTCAGTATCTTCCTATGACTCTAGATGTCGTCGGGGGAGAGCGCGGTATCCGCGCCCTCCCAGCGGCGCAGAAACGCGGCCGTCGCCTGGGCCGATTCCGTAGCCTTCCCGGCTTTTTTGTAGGCGATCCCTAGACCGTAGAGCGCGCGCGGATCATCCGGATAGTGTGCGAGCGCCTCGCGGAACGCGGCGACCGCATCGGTGAGTGCGCCCGTACGCAGATAGAGGCCGCCGAGCGCCTCGATCGCCGGGATCGGCGGCAGATACTCGGCGTCGTAGTTCGCGAACTGTTGCGACGCGAGGACGCGAAGCGCGCTCGCGGCCGCATTCACCTTCCCGGCATGCTCGTCCAGGCGCGCCTGCACCATGACGCCGAGCGGGCTGGCCTTCTCGGCGCCCGGGAGCTGTTCGAACGCGGTGCGAGCGCGGTCGAAGGCGCCGGTCCTGACGAGCGCGAGCGCTTTGGCCGCTGCGAGCGTCGCATCGTTCTCGTCGATCTCCGCGAGGATGTCGGACCACCTGCCGAACCGCGCGAGGACCATCGAGGTGTGGTCGTGCGTCGGGTCAAGCGCTTTCGCGCGAGCCGCCCAGGTCATCCCGCGACCTTCGTCGCCGAGGAACATGGCTGCGGTGTAGCCGATCGCGACGTCGTGCCCTTCGTAGACCGACGGCTCCGCGCCGGGCACGGCGCGTAGCCGCTCCGCTAGCTCGTATGCGCGTTCTGACGATGCGATCGCCGCGGCGTATGCGCCGGTCTCGATCCAGGCATGCGCCGGCATGTGCGCGAGGTGCTCTTGCTCGGGTTCGAACGTCATCGCGTCGAGGCGCCGGGCGCACGCGATCGCGGAGGCGCGGTCCGCGACGTCGTCCTGGGCGTGGATGCAGAGGTGGTTGGCCATCGGATGCTGCGGATCGCGTGCGAGGACGCCGGCGGCCAGGCTGCCGACGCGCGACCAGTTCTCGGTCTGCCCCGAGTCGGCGAGCGCTTCGGCGTAGAGCATCGCGACATCGTCGTCGGTCGGATACTTGGCGGCGACCAGCCCCATCTGCTTGCGATATGCGGCCTCGTCGCTCGCATGGTCGTTCCAGGTGCCTGCATAGCGGAGCGCCAGCGCGTCGATGAGATCACGGTCGCGCGGTGCGGCCGTCGCTTCGGCGGCGACCGCTCGCGCGAGCAGCGGCTGGGCTTCGGCGAAGCCGGCAGCATCCAACGGCTGGTTGATGTTGGGCCCGAGTGCCAGAGCCTGCCCCCAGTACGCCACGGCCGAGGTCGGATCGAGTTCGCTGGCGGCCCGGTAGGCGGCCAGCGACGCGCTTCGGTTGTAGGCGTAGTAGTCGAGAAGTCCGCGATCGAGCAATGCCGAGAGCGCGAGCGCCGCGACGCTCACGAGAAGACCTGCTGTGGCCCCGATTGGAATCCGGCGATGGCCTCGCGCCACGCGGCGGGAACGGCGATCGTTCGGTTCTCCGCGAAATCGAACGCGACCATCGCGGTCCGGCCGTGCGCGGCGCGGTGGCCCGCGTCCTCGCTCCAGACCTCGTATTCGAAGTCGAACGATTTCGTCCCGATGCGCGGGACGCCGCACCCCACCGCGATCCGTTCGCGATACGAGAGCTGCCGCTCGTACTTGAACTCGATGCCGGCCTGGATCATGCCGTGGCGGCCGTTGATGTCCGTGCCCATCACCCGCGCGAAATACTCGGCGCGCATGGTCTCCGCCCAGCGGATGTAGGCCACGTTGTTCACGTGGCGCATCATGTCGATATCGGCGAAGGGTACGGTGAACCGGGTTACCAGCGGAAAGCCTTCGAGCATGAGGTTCCCCTTCGAGCCGTTCGTCCTCGAACCCGGTCCGGAGATAAACGTCGCTGGACACGAGGGCGCCGGGTAGGATACCATCCATCGTAGCCCAGGTGGCGGCCCGATCCGGGCGCGTAGCTCAGTGGGAGAGCATCCGCTTCACACGCGGGGGGTCGTTGGTTCAATCCCAACCGTGCCCACCATTTGGTCCTCGGGCCCCGGCATCGTCCGGGGCCTGTTGCGTCGCCGACAATGAGGGTTGACCCGGCACCCCTCGTAGGGTACACTCTCGCTTTGTAACGAACAGGGCCTGGGATACCAGGATTGGCCCTGGCGTTGTAGCTCAGTTGGTTAGAGCGCCGCCCTGTCACGGCGGAGGTCGTGGGTTCGAGCCCCATCAACGTCGCCATGTGAAGAGTCCCGCTGCGAGCAGCGGGACTCTTCTTTATCGCCTTGCCGATCTAGTGGCAGGCGATGGCGAGGACGCCTTGGTTGCCGGGTTGGAAGTCGACCGTGCTCCCCGCCGGTAGGTTGGTCGACGGAATCGAGACCGTGTTGCCGGAGATCGTCGCGGTCGCTCCGGGAAGGGCGTTCCACGTCCGATTGCCGCCGCCGGTGTTCACGTAGAGGTCGAGGTTGCACGACGTGAAGCTGCCGAAGCCGGTCGATTTGGTGGCGGCGACGCTGGGCACGGCCGCCCCGGTCGAGATCGTCTGCGGCCCCGGATTCGCGGCCGACATGTAGATGACCGGCGTGTATCCGGCGGTCGCGTTGTCGACCGGGACCGTGTTCGGGTTGATGTCGCCGTTGTTGAGCGCCGTCGCGAGATTCAGCACGCCGCTTCCCGAGGTGACTTGCGCGAACTGCAGGGTGACGGAGACGTTGTTGTACGGCGAAAGCGTGACGGGCGACGGCGTCTGGCCGTTGGTCATGGAGACCGATGCGGTCGAACCGCCGAACGTCCAGGTCAGCGCTGCCTTCACGGGCGACGAATAGATGCCGCCAGATGCCGAGATGACGTAGAGCCGCGAGCTGTTGGTGGTGATGCTCGTACCGGCGCCGGGCTGTTGCGCGTAGGCGCCCGACGCGCCATCGAGATCGAAGTAGTAGATGTTGTTGCCGCCGGCGTTGCGCGGGTAGCCCATGACGTAGTAACCGCCTTCGGAGGTGACGGCGAGTTCGGTCGCTTGACCCGGGAGCTGCACGAAGCCCGGCGTTCCGGCGGCTTCATGGTAGATGTTGCCGGCCGCGTTGAGGACGTACATGCCGCCCGATGCGCCGCCGAGCCAGCCGTACGAATTGGTGTCCCACCACGACGAGATCAGGCGCACGCCGGCGCCTTGCGACTGCGTCCAGGTACCGCCGGAATAATGCCAGATCGGACGGTCCGTCCCGGCCACGCCGCCGTTGGAGATGACGAACAGCGATCCGTCGTAGTCGACGGTGATGTCGGAGGCGCCGCCGCCGATACCGGACCAGGCGGTGCCGTTCCACATATAGATGCCGCCGCCGGAGTTGATGGCGTACATCGTCCCGTTCGGAGCGATCGAGAGGCGCGTCGCCAAGCCGGGGATATTCGTCCAGGTGCTGGTGGTGTTGGAGTAGTGCCAGATGTATTTGTCGGGACCGGCCGGCAGGTCCGAGAGGACCCACAGCGATCCATCCGACGAGGCAGCCGCGAACGAGGCAGAGCCGGGGATCTGCGAGTACGACGCGGCCTGCATCGCGATGTCGGGCTTTTTCGTGGTCGCGAGCATGGCGCTCGCCGGGAGCACCGTGGTCTTGGCCATCGGGGCCGGTGGGACGACGGCGGGCGAGCCTGCCGAGGTCGAGTCCGGGCCGACGGCGGGGATCTGCGAATGCGACCCGCACCCGGCCGCACACGCGACGGCGAGCGTCAGGGCTGCGAGGCGCAGCCGGGTCGGGATGGTGCGAAACGCTTTCACGGGCGGTCTCCTTGCTAGTAGCAGCGATGTCCGATGCTAGCGTGGCAGAGGCCGCCGCGCCCGGGTAGTAGGGGAAACCCTACTCGTGCTACCGGGCGGGTCACGGCGGTCGGGCTTCGAGCATTTCACGGACATGAAACGTCGCAGCAATCGGCTTCTCACCTGGGCGATCGCGATCTCGCTCGCCACCCATGCGGTCTTCATCTACTGGGCCCAGAACCTGAACACGGGTCAGGCCGATACGACCACGCAACCCGACGTGATTCGGCTCGAGCACCCGAAGCGGGTCCCGCCGCCGCCGACCGTCATCGTGACGCCGAAGCCGGTCGAGCCGGCCAAGCCTCAGCCGACCACCCGCCATCAAGTGCCGAACCCGCCGCGCACCGCGAATAACGTCGTCGCCCCGACCGGCGAACATCCGCCCGGACCGGTCGCGAGCGCCGACCCCTTCGGGCCGCCGGGACCGGGTCCGACCGGGCCGGTCGAGCCCACCGAAGCGCCGACGGCATCGTGCAGCGCGCCCGACGTCCCGGCCCACGTCCTCGTGACGGCGACCGCCGAGACGCCCGAGGTCGCGCAGGAGCAGGGCGTGACCGGTACCACCCAGGTCGAGGTCTCGATCGACCCGGACGGCCGGATCACGGCGACCAGCATCTACCGGTCGTCGGGAAGCCGGGCGCTCGACGATGCCGCCCTGGCGGCGGCTCGGCAGAGCACCTATAAGGCCGACGTCCGCGACTGCGAAGCGGTGGCCGGCAGCTATCTCTTCACGGTGGTGTTCCAATGATCGCCGCGCCGGCCGCGACCGTCGAGGCGTTGCCGTCCTCGGCGTTCGCCTACGACGCGACGGCGCCGCTGACGGTCCGGATCGCTTCGACCGCCGTCAAGGACGGCGTCCGCTCGCGCGTGGTGACGTTCGCGTCGGCCGACGGCCGGCGTCTGACGGCGGAGATCGTCGCGCCGGTGGCGCCCTCCGCGTCGCACGCGGGCGTGCTGTTCGTCCACTGGCTGGGCAGGCGCAAGACGACCAATCACACCGAGTTCGAGCCCGACGCGACGGCCTTGGCGAGGAAGGGCGCGACCTCGGTGCTGCTCGATGCGCAGTGGTCCGAACAGCAATATGGCACGCGCGAATGGTTCATGCAGGTCCGCACGACCGATACCGACTACGCGAAGTCGATCGATCAGGTGATCGATCTGCGGCGCGCGCTCGACCTGCTGCAGGCGCAGCCCGGCGTGGACCCGCACCGGATCGCGTACGTCGGGCACGACTTCGGCGCGATGTACGGCTCGCTGCTCTCCGGCGTCGATCCGCGGCCGCGCTGGTACGTGCTGATGGCCGGCAATCCGAGCTTCTCGCAATGGTTCCTGCTGGGCAAACAGCCGGCGGACGTCGCCGCCTATACCGCGCAGATGGCTCCGCTCGAACCGCTCGCCTACCTCGCGCGTTCGCACGCCGATGCGTACATGTTCCAGTTCGCGCAGAAAGACTTCTACATCAAGCCCGACGACGAGGTGGCGTTCTTCAACGCCGCTCCGGCGCCGCGTTCGATGTACGTCTACAAGATCGATCACAGCCTCGCGACGCCGCTCGCGCTGCAGGACCGGCTGGCCTGGCTCGGCGCGCGTCTGTTCTAGAGCGGGCTAGTAGAGACGTCCGCTATCGGGGACGGGGAAGTCGGGCCGGATCAGGACGACGTTCCCCGCCTCGTCGGGCACGCCCAGCACGAGGATCTCGCTCGGGAAGCCGGCGATTCGTTTGGGAGGGAAGTTCACCACCGCGAGCACCTGCCGGCCGATCAATTCGTCGACGGCGTAGCGCACCGTGATCTGCACGCTAGATCGCTTGATCCCGATGGCTCCGCCGAAATCGACGGTCAGCTTGTAGGCCGGTTTTCGCGCCTCCGGAAACGGATCGGCTGCGACAATTGTCCCGACCCGGATGTCGACGGCTGCGAAGGCTTCGAGCGTTTCCATGCGTCATTGATTGGCGCGAAAGGGGACGCGGCCTTCGCGACGAACCCAGCGCGGTCGCCCGCCAAGGTAGCTCAGTTGGTAGAGCACGCGCCTGAAAAGTGCGGTGTCGCCGGTTCGATCCCGGCCCTTGGCACCATCTCCCCCTTACGCGACGCCCAGTTCTTCGCGGTCCTGACGGTCGAGGTTCTCGGCCTTCTCGCCGGTGAGCCACGCGTTGGCGGCCTCCGCGTGGGACGCGTCGGTGCGCGCGCTCAGCCACGCTAGGAGTTCTTCGTCGCCGGCGTGCTGCGCGAGCGCGGCGTCGAACTCCGCCGGGCTGACGCCCCAGCGTTCGAGCACGCCCCGGTCCATCGGGCACGGATAGATGTAGTCGAAGATCGTCCCGGCGGCCGCGGCGCGTCCCTTATCGGCGATGCGCGCGAGCCACATGTACGGGCCGAGCTTCAGCCGGCCGGGCCGCGGGAAGGTCTTGCCGTCGCGAAAATCTGTAGCCATAGCGCTTACGACCCGCGGGGGGACGGGGCTGGTTGCACGCGCAACATATCTCGTGCATGTCTACATCCGTACAGGCGGCATCGACGCAGAGCGGCCCGTCGGACGAACCGCGCTGGCACGCGGCCGTCGCGGTCGTCATCGTGCTCGGGCTCTACATCACGCTCCCGCGGCAGTTCACCTTCGGCCCGATCTATCTGGCGCCGCTGCTGGTGCTCGGGATCCTGCTGCCGCTGCTGGTCTTCTCGCCGAGCCGGCACCGCGAATCGCCGCTCCAGCGGTTCGCCTCGGTCGCGCTGATCGCGGTCATCAATTTCTTCAACATCGCATCCGTCGCGCTGCTCATCTACGAGACCATGTTCGCACCGGGCCGGGTCGCGGCGCTCAATGTTCCGGGCAGCGGACAGCATCTCCTGATGGCCGGCGCGCAGATCTGGCTCGCCAACGTGCTGGTGTATGCGATGTGGTACTGGGAGATCGACGGCGGCGGCCCGGACCCCCGCGCCCATGCGGCTTCCGCGCTCGAGTTCTTGCGGGCCGACTTCCTGTTCCCGCAGATGATGGTCGGCGACGAGCGGATCGCCTGCGTCGAGCGCCGCTGGAAGCCGCTGTTCCTCGACTATCTGTTCCTGGCGTTCACCAACGCGCTGGCCTTCAGTCCGGCCGACACGTTCCCGATCACGCGGTCCGCCAAGATGCTGATGATGGCCGAGGCGATCACGTCCTTCGTGACGATCGCGGTCGTGCTCGCGCGCGCGGTCGGCATCGTGGCCTAGGCGCCGAGCGCTCGCGTCAGTAGTCGCCCTTGGCGGGGTCGTAGCCGCTCTCGTGGATGGTGGCCCGCACGTGGGCGAACGCATCTGGAGCGATGCGGACGTCGCCGCGGAACGGATAGTCCAGCTCCGCGATCAGCACGAAGATCACCGCGACGATGGCGCTCAAGCCGACCGTCATGAACAGATGGGCGCGGGCGTTCTGGACGCGGAACAGATACGTAAACGCGATCGTGATGGCCGAGAGCGTCAGCATCGCGAGCCACATAAGCGGCGGGATGCCCTGATCGTTGTCGAACAGCCGCTGCCGTCGCGCGTCCGCGAACCTCTCGACCAGCGCGAGCGCTTGCGACTGGAGCGCTTCGAGATGCGCCGTCGGCGGATCGTAGGTGACGAGATCGCGTTCGATCGCGTAGGCCAGCCGGTGGGCGCGCTCGCTGCGTCCGCCGTGCTGCATGAGCGGCCACTCGTCGCTCACGATCAGGTCGGCGTAGCGATCGAGGTCGCGCTGGAGCGACGCCCGGAGCGGAAGGGGTAGACCGAGCGCGAGATGATGCAGGTCGGCCATGGCGCTCGCCTCGCGCTGCACGTTGCCGGCCGACGCGTCGTACTCTTGCCACACCACGACCACCATGAAGGATAGAACCACCGCGAGGATCGTGCCGGCCGTGCCGACGATCGGCCCGGCCACGTCGTTGTGCGTGAGCTGTTCGGCCCGGCCATAGCGCCGAACCACCAGCAGCCCACCGCCGGCGATCGCGCAGAAGACCGCGATCGCGGCCGGAGCAAAGACCCACGTCGGGAAGGCATAGATCCACGTCACGTCAGAGCCGGGCTTCGCTCGGGAGGTGCCGCCTCCTGGAACGATCGCAACGCTTGACCGAAAACGGAGGTTCTGTAGGACGATACGGTGCGGTAGTGGAACCGGAGCGGGCTCGCGGGTATGATGTAATGGTAGCCTGTGACCTTCCCAAGGTCGACGCGTGGGTTCGATTCCCACTACCCGCTCCAATGACGAGACGAACGAGAACGTACGAGAACGGCGACGTAGCCAAGTGGTAAGGCAGGGCTCTGCAAAAGCCCCATTCGGCAGTTCAAATCTGCCCGTCGCCTCCAACGTTCTCCTCATCGTCATCGGGCACACATGCGCATAGTCGTCCTCGGAGCCGGCGGGATCGGCGGATTCGTGGCCGCCACCCTCGCGCGAGCGGGCTACGACGTCGCCGTCGTGGCGCGCGGCCCGCACCTCGACGCCATCCGCCGACGCGGCCTGCACGTCCGCAGCGCCCTGGGCGAGTTCGACGCGCGCCTGCCCGCAAGCGACCGTCTCGCCGAACTCGGGACGTTCGACCTGGCTCTAGCGGCGTTCAAGGCCCACCAGTGGGCGCCGTGGGTCGACCAGCTGGCGCCCGCCGCCCGGGCCGGGCTCGTCGTCGCGACGTTGCAGAACGGCGTCCCCTTCTGGTTCGCGCGCACGCCGCCGCTGCAGAGCGTCGATCCGGGCGGCCGCATCGGAGCGCTCTTCCCCGACGCCCAGACCATCGGCGCGGTCGTCCACACCTCGGGCCGCATCGCCGAACCCGGCACGATCGAGCAGACCGGATCGACGCGCTACCTGTTCGGCGATCCGGCGGGCGGCGCCGGCGACGCGGTTCGCGCGCTCTGCCGGATGTTCGCCGGCGCCGGCCTGGGCGCGGAGCCCGATCCCGACATCCGCGCGACCGTTTGGCTCAAACTCGTCAACAACGCCGGCCTCAACCCGGTCAGCGCGCTGCGCCGGATGACCGTCCGGGCGATGCTCGACGACGCGTCCGCGCGCGCCGAGATCCGCGCGCTCATGCTCGAGGCGATCGCGGTCGGCCGCGCGACCGGCGCGATCGGCGCGGTCGACGTGGACGCGCGGATGGAGAAGATGCGCGGCGTCGCCGACGTGAAGACGTCGATGCTCCAGGATCGCGAAGCCGGTCGCGAACTCGAGAGCGGCCCGATCCTGGGCGCGCTGATCGAGCTGGCCGATCGCACCGGCGTTCCGGTCCCGCTCGCCCGCGCGGCGCACGCGACCTTGGGGGCGTCGTGCTGACGCGCCGGATCGTGCCGTGTCTGGACATCAAGGGCGGGCGCGTGGTCAAGGGCATCAACTTCGTGGCGCTGCGCGATGCGGGCGATCCGGTCGAGCTGGCCAAGACGTACGAAGCCTCGGGCGCCGACGAACTCGTCTTCCTCGACATCACCGCGACGGTCGAAGGCCGTCAGGCGACCCGCGACGTCGTGCGCGCGGTCGCGCGCGAGCTGACCATCCCGTTCGCGGTCGGCGGCGGCGTGAACGCGGTCGAGGACGTACGCGATCTGCTTCGCGCCGGCTGCGACAAGGTCGCGCTCAACTCGAGCGCCGTCCGCCGGCCGGCACTGCTGCGCGAAGCGGCGGCCGAGTTCGGCAGTCAGTGCATCGTGCTGGCCGTCGACGCGCGGGCGCGCCGGGAGGGCTGGGAAGTGGTCGTCGACGGCGGCCGCACGCCGACCAATCGCGACGTGCTGGCGTGGGTCGAAGAAGCCACGCGTGACGGCGGCGCGGGCGAGGTGCTGGTGACCAGCATGGATCGCGACGGCACCAAGCGCGGCTACGATCTGGCGTTGACGGCCGCGGTCCGGCGCGCCACCGGCGTCCCGGTGATCGCGTCGGGCGGCGCCGGCAGCGTCGACGACTTCGCGGACGTCTTCGAACGCGCCGGGGCGGACGCGGCGTTGGCGGCGTCGCTCTTCCATTTCGGCGAGGTGGCGATCCCGGCGCTCAAGACGGCGCTGGCGGAACGCGGAATCCCGATGCGACCGTGGAAAGCACCCTCACGATGAATCTCGACGGGCTGACATGGGGCGCGGACGGCTTGCTGCCGGTCGTGATCGCCGACGCGCAGAGCGGCGCCGTGCTGACGCTGGCGTGGGCCGACCGCGACGCGGTCGAACGCACGATCGCGACGCGCGAGACGCACCTCTACAGCCGCAGCCGCAAGGCGCCGTGGCGTAAGGGCGAGACGTCCGGCAACACTCAGCGCGTGGTCGAAGTGCGGGCCGACTGCGATCGCGATACGCTGCTCTACGTCGTCGAGCCATCCGGCCCGGCCTGTCACACGGGCGCCCCGTCATGCTTCGACGAGGTGCTGCTGGCCTCCGACGCCGCTCCGCGCGACGACCGGTTCGCGCGGGCGATGAACGCGCTCGAGTCGGTGCTCGCGCGGCGCAAGATCGATCCGCCCGAAGGCTCGTACGTCGCCAAGCTCTACGCCGGCGGGGTGGACCGGATCGGCAAGAAGATCGGAGAAGAGGCGACCGAGGTGGTGATCGCCGCCAAGAACGACGATCCCGACGAACTGGTCTGGGAGGCGTCCGATCTGCTCTTCCATCTGCTGGTGATGCTCGCGGAGCGCGACATCCCGCTGGGCCGCGTCGGCGATCACCTGTTGCAGCGTGCGCGACCAGACGCCGATTAGCGATCTCGCGGACGTCGGGCCGAAGACGGCCGCGTACTTCCGCGAGCTCGGCGTAGCGACGGCTCGCGATCTGCTCGACTACTTGCCGTTCCGCTACGAGGACCAGCGCTATCCCACGCCCGCGAACCGGCTCGGCGCCAACGAGGGCGAGGAGAACGCGGTCGGCCGGATCCTGTCGGTCAAGGAACGCCGCGTGCGCGACCTGGAGATCGTCGAGGCGCGCGTGCAGGACGAGAGCGGCACGTTCCTCGCGAAGTGGATCGGCCGGCGCCGCTTCGTGATCGGGCGCTTCTCGGCCGGGATGCGCATCTCGGTGCGCGGCCGGGTAGAGAAGACGCTGGCCGAACCGGTCGTCAACGTCTCGTCGTACGGGATCCTGAGCGACGACGAAGAGTATCGCGGCGAGGTCGTGCCGATCTACCACGCGAGCAAGGACCTGGCGACGCGCAAGATCGCGCAGGTCGTGCGTAAGAATCTGCCGCGCCTGCTGGAACTGGCGGGCTCCGACCCGATCTCGGCATCGCTCGCCCGGCGCCAGCACTTCCCGCCACTCCCCGAGGCGTATCGCAGCGCCCACGCCCCGACGACGCCCGAAGAGGCCGATCGCGCGCGCGCGCGCTTCATCTACGCGGAGTTCCTGACGCTGGCCGCGTCGGCCCGGCAGAAGCGCGAGGTCCGCGTACGCGAACGCGGCGCGCTCGCGCTCGCGGTCCCGGCCGGCCTGCTCGACGAGTTCGCCGCGGCGATGCCGTTCCCGATGACCGGCGCGCAGCGCCGTTCGATCGTCGAGATCTGGGACGACATGGCCAGCGACGTGCCGATGAACCGGCTGCTCCAGGGCGACGTGGGCAGCGGCAAGACGCTGGTCGCGGCGGCGGCGATCGTCCTGGCGGCGCGCAACGGCGTGCAGTCGGCGCTGATGGCGCCGACCGAGATCCTGGCCGCCCAGCACGCCGCGAAGCTCGCGCCGCTGCTGCTGCCGCTCGGGATCACGCTGGAAGCCGTCTTCGGCAGTCAAGGGGCGCGCGCGCGCAAGTCCGCGGTCGACCGGATCGGCAGCGGCGAGGCCTCGCTCGCGGTCGGAACCCACGCGCTCCTGACGGAGGGCGTCGATTTCGCGCGGCTGGGACTGGTCATCATCGACGAACAGCATCGCTTCGGCGTGGCCCAACGCGCCCGCTTGCGCGCCAAGGGCGGCACGCCGCATACGCTGCACATGACGGCCACGCCGATCCCGCGCACGCTCGCCCAGTCCGTCTATGCGGACCTCGACGCGTCGACCATCGACGAGCTTCCGCCCGGACGCACGCCGATCGAAACCTACAGCCTGCGCGCCAGCCGGATGCGCAGCGTCGAGGAGTTCGTCCGCCGCAACGTCGCGATGGGACACCAGGTCTACATCGTGGCGCCCGCCATCGACGAGAACGACGGCGACCTGACGAGCGCGCTGGAAGAGGCCGAGCGCCTCAAGCGCGACGCGTTCCCCGACCTCCGCCTAGCCGTGCTGCACGGCAAGCTGGCGCCGCGCGAGAAGGACGACGTGATGGGCCGGTTCGTCGCCGGCGAGATCGACGTGCTGGTCGCCACCACCGTCGTCGAGGTCGGCGTCGACGTGCCCAACGCAAGCGTGATGATCGTGCTCGACGCGCACCGTTACGGGCTCGCTCAGCTGCACCAGCTGCGTGGCCGCGTCGGTCGCGGCGCCGCCAAATCGTACTGCCTGCTGGTCGCACCCGACGACGCCGGCGAGCGCGAGCGGCTGGAGATCCTCACGAGCGAGAGCGACGGCTTCGTGATCGCGGAAGAAGATCTGCGCCTGCGAGGACCCGGCCAGTTCTCCGGCACGGCGCAGTCCGGCATCGACGAGTTCCGGTTCGCCGACCTGATCCGCGACATCGAGGTCTACCGCACCGCCAAGGCCGATGCGGACGCGCTGATCGCAGCCGATCCGGGCCTCGAACGGCCGGAGCATGCAGGCTTGCGCGCGGCGCTCGAGGCCGGCCCGACGGCTCGCGCCATGCTTGCCTCCTCGTGAGCGCGCGGAGGTAGCCCGGTCCGGCGGTTGAAGAGCCGTCGCATGAAGCATCGCAGCCTTTGCATCGCCCTGGCGGGCGTCTTTCTCGCCGCGTTCCTCGCGGTCGTCGCGCCGGCTCCGGCCGCAGCCGCGAATCTGCCCGTCACGCGAGCGACGCTCGCCAACGGCCTGCAGGTGGTCGTCGTCCACGATCCGCTCGCGCCGGTCGTGACGACCATCCTCAACTACAAGGTGGGCTCCAACGATCAGTGGATCGACGGGCTCGCGCACGCGACCGAGCACATGATGTTCCGCGGCAGCGCGTCGCTCTCGTCGGGATCGCTGATGGATGCGATCGGCGTGACCGGCGGCGACTTCGACGCCGACACCGAGGACGCGGTCACCCAATACTTCTTCACGGTCCCGTCGCAGTATCTCGATATCGCGCTGCGCCTCGAGCGCTCGCGCGCGACCGGTCTGCTGATGTCGCAGAACCTCTGGCAGCAGGAGAGCGGCGCGATCACCCAAGAGGTGACGCAGGACAACTCCAACGCGATCTACCGTATCTTCAAGAAGCTCAACGATCGCCTGCTGGCCGGAACGCCGTACGCGAAGAACGGTCTGGGCACCGTCTACGGCTTCGCCCATCAGGTCGATGCGAAGGAGCTGCTCAAGTTCTACAAGGCCTGGTATCACCCGAACAACGCCCTCTACGTGATCGTCGGCGACGTCGACGGCCCGACGGTCGTCAACCAAGTGCGCCAGATCTTCGGCGACATCCCGGCGGCCAAGCTCCCGGCGCGCGCGACCGGCGCGCTGCGTCCGTTCACCGGTCACGTCTATCGCGACACCAGCGATCAGCCGTTCACGGCCGTCCTGCTCGGCTACCGTCTCCCCGGCTACCATAGCAAGGACTACGCCGCCGGCGTGATCGCGGGCGACGTCCTCAACAGCCAGCGCGGCGATCTGTACGCGCTGCAGGCGTCGGGGAAGGCCTACCAGGTCGGTTTCCAGGAGCAGTCGTTCGCGACCACCTCGGTCGGTCTGACCTATGCGATCGTGCCGATCTCGACCAAGCCCGAAGACGCCGACGGCTGGCTGCGCGGCGTCATCGACGGCTACGCCAAGTCCGGCGTGCCGGCGGATCTGGTGGCGGCCGCGAAGCTGCGCGAGGTCTCGCAGCTCGAGTTCGCGGGCAACTCGATCGAAGGCCTCGCGTTCCAGTGGAGCAGCGCGCTCGCGGTGCAGGGCCTCGACTCGCCCGACGACATGATCGCCGCGTTCCGCAACGTCACCGTCGCCGACGTCGATCGCGTGTTGCGCTCGTCGTTCGACAACAGCCGCGCGATCGCGGCCTACGCGGTCCCCAAGAACGTCGGCAAGCTCAGCATCTCGGGCGGCCTGCATAAAGAAGACAACGCGATCCCCCCGAGCAAGCATCTGCCACTGGTCTCGTGGGCGCAGCGCGTGCTCGACCATCTGCACGTGCCCAAGCAGACGCTCGCGCCCGTCTCGACCATCCTGCCCAACGGCATCCGCCTGATCGTGCAGCCCGAGCACATCACCCACACGGTCGTGGTCACCGGCAGCATCGCGACCAACAGCCAGGTGCAGGAGCCGGCAGGCAAGGACGGCGTCGCCGACATCACCGCCGGTCTGTTCGCCTACGGCACCACGACCTACGACCGGCTCGCGCTCCAGCGCGAGTTCGACAAGATCGCCGCCAGCGCCAACGCCGGCACCGACTTCGGCATCTCGACGCTGACCGCGAACTTCGATCGCGGGGTCGCGCTGCTGGCGAACGAAGAACTGCACCCGGCCTTCAATCAGGCCGACTTCGCGGTCGTCGCGGGACAGGAGGCCAAGAGCGTCGCGGACGCGGCCGACTCGCCCGACCATCTGACCGAGGTCGCGCTGGCCAACGCGCTCTATCCGGTCGGCGATCCGCAGCGGCGCTTCGCGACTCCGGCCACGGTCCAGGCCGTCGGCCTCGACGACGTCAAGGCGTGGTACGCGAGCGCCTATCGCCCCGACCTCACGACCATCGTCGTGATCGGCGACACGACGCCGGCGCAGGCGCGCGCCGTCATCGCCAAATACTTCGGCGGATGGACGGCGACCGGACCCAAACCCAACGTCCTGCCGCCGTCGGTCGGCGCGAACGCGCCGGGCGCCGTCACCGTGCCGGCCGCGGGCCGCGTGCAGTCGAGCGTGCAGCTGGTCGAGACGATCGGCTTGATGCGGAACGATCCGGACTGGCCGAACCTGCAGGTCGCCAACACGGCGCTGACCGGCGGGTTCTACTCGTCCCTGCTCTACCACGACCTGCGCGAGGTGCACGGCTACGTGTACAACGTATCGAGCAGCGTGAATGCGGGCCGCAAGCGCTCCACCTTCGAGCTGAGCTACGGCTCGGATCCGAAGAACGTGCTTCCGGCTGCGGACCAGATCGTCGCGAATCTCGTGCGACTGCAGACCGCTCCGCTCGACGCGACCCGGCTGCTGCGCGCCAAAGCGCTGCTCATGGGCGAGGTGCCGATCCGTCAGGCGAGCTACGACGGCGTCGCCTCGCTGTTCCTCAACTACGCGAGTCGCGACCTCCCGCTCGATCAGAACCTGATCGATGCGCGACGCGAACTCGCGACGACCCAGGCCGCGCTGCAGAAGGCGATGGCGAAGTGGATCCGGCCCAAGGGCTTCGTCCGCGTCGTCACCGGACCGGGGCCGCGATAGGCGGCCTCGGCGTCGGGGTCGGCTTCGATTTCGACCACACTCTCGGCATCGACAACAAGCTCGAGCGGATCGCATTCCTGCGACTGCTCGAGCGCGTCCTGGCGGAGGGCGGCCGCGCGCTCGGCACGCTCGACGAGGAGAGCGGCCGGATCGACGCGATCCTCAAAGCCCAACGGGCCGGCGCCTCGACGATCGGCGAGGCCGTGCGCGCGTTCGTCGCGGAACGCGGCGTCGCGCCCGGGGACGAGCACGTCGCGGCGTACGAGTCGATGTGCCTGGCGATGGTCGACCAGGTGGTCGTGCCGTTGCCCGGGGCGCGCGAGATGCTGGGAGCGCTGGCCGCAGCCGGCGTGAAGGTCGCCATGCTCACCAACGGCTGGAATCCGCTCCAGACCGCCAAGGCGCGCCGGGTCGGGTTCGAGGGGCCGGTCCTGGCCAGCGCCGCGATCGGCACGCAGAAGCCGGATCCGCGGGCGTTCGCCGCTCTGGCCGAGGCGCTGGCGTTGCCGGCCGGGCAGATCTGGTACGTCGGCGACGATCCCGCGATCGACGTGGCCGGCGCCTTGGGCGCCGGGATGCGGGCGGTCTGGCTGGACGCCGAGGGTCGGATCTACCCGCCCGAGTGCCCGCCGCCGTCCCGGCGGATCGGCGCTCTCGGGGACTTGCTCGCAATCGTAGCCAACTAAGGAACCCCATGCCCAAGATCACCGGCGGTCAGCTCAACAGCCGCAAATTGAAGTCGCCCAAAGGGATGGCCGTCCGGCCGACCCCGGGCCGCGTCAAGGAGTCGCTCTTCTCGATCCTAGCCCCGCGTATCGACGGGGCGGCGTTCCTCGATCTGTTCTCGGGGACGGGAGCGATCGGGTTCGAGGCGGCCTCGCGGGGTGCGGCCCGGGTGGTCTGCGTCGAAGCGCATCGCGAGACCGCCCACGCCATCTCCGAAGCGGTCGAGGAGCTGGGCGTCAAGTCGACCATGACGGTCGTGGCGGCGCCCGTCGACCGGGCGCTCTACCGGATCGAGGGCCCGTTCGACATCGTCTACGCCGACCCGCCATACGCGGACGAACTGCCGCATACCATGTTCCGGCTGCTCCGGGAACGCGAGCTGCTGGCGCCGGACGCGCTGGTGATCTACGAACACGCGGCGCGCACGATTCTTCCGGACGTGCCGGGGTATCGCGGCGTTCGCGAAGAAGTCTACGGCGATGTCGCTCTCGCGTTCTTCACGCCCACGTAGGGAAGATGGCTGACGGCCCCGCCT